>Ga0209863_10000574_pt1 | contig 17314 bp, 18 predicted proteins | sample OrgsoiDNA2013046_FD_185796 | JGI IMG/M metagenome (GOLD analysis project Ga0209863, IMG submission 185796) | Permafrost soil microbial communities from the Arctic, to analyse light accelerated degradation of dissolved organic matter (DOM) -... | ecosystem: Environmental > Terrestrial > Soil >...
TCGCGCAGCTTGGGATGCGTAGTCAGCCCAAGATAGTTATTCGACGCCAGGTTGATGACTCTCTTGCCGTCGAATGTGCAAACGGGGGCTTGCTCGTCATCGAGCACGCGCAGATTGAAATGTGTGCCCTTGGCCTTGAGTTCGTTGAGCTGGTCGGTGAGATAGGAGAGCGGGTTGGTGCGGGTTGCTGTGGTCATGAAGAGGCCTCAGGAACTAATCTAGAACATGATGACATTGCCGGTCGCGATGCTCGCTTCGCACAGCCGTTTCATGCCGTTGAAGAATTCCTTTTCTCCATCGGTCAGAATGTCGCTCGAGCCCAGCACCAGATCCACTTCGCGCAACAGCGCCGGCGAATCCTTAACTGGGAGGAAGTCGCCGGTGTGCGTGCCGTCGTATACAACCTTCTTCAGCAACAGGGGAAACTTGGGTCCGGGATTTCCTTGCAGGTCGCGCAGGAATTCGCGCACATGCTGGACGCGCGTGATGTTCCCAAGCGGCTCGGAAATCAGATAACCCTCGTGCCCGCACGACTGTTGCACCCATTGGTCGTGCGCTTCCCACTCTTCTTCGGTGGGGTCGCCGGTCAGCGAGGGTGCTCCGGCTTCGTCCCAGGTGAAACGGTTGGGGTAGGGATGTGGCTTGGCCTTGCCATCGCGGATGCAGGTGCAGCGGACGTAGGCGTCGAGACTCATGCGTGCTTTCGGCTGCTATTTTAGCCTCTGCTGCATCGTGGCTTACGCAGTCGCGGGCAAGAGTGCCCACTCCACACAAACATGGCCCACTCCAAACAAAACATGGCCACGCTCAGCGCACGCCGTTGGGATAGACGAGAATCTTACTGGCTTCGCCGGTTTTCAGGCGCTCCATGGCTTTCGCGAAATCTTTCATCGGGATGCGGTCGGTTATCACGGGATGCAGGTCGAGTTTGCCGCTCTTGAGCAGCGCGGTCATCTGGTACCAGGTTTGGTACATGCGGCGGCCGTTGATACCTTGAACGGTGATGCCTTTGAAAATAATGTCCTCGGAAAAATTCAGCGAGATGGGCTTTGAAGTCAGGCCGAGCAGCGAAATTCTGCCGCCGCGGCGGACGATGTCGAAGGCGGTGCGAATCGAGTCCGGATGGCCGGCCATTTCGAGGACGACATCTACGCCAAGGCCGCCGGTCTTCTCCATCACGATAGCCTTGGCGTCTTCTTTCGCGGGATTGAGAACGTAGTCGGCTTTCATTTCGCGAGCGACTTTCGCGCGATGCTCGTTGACTTCAATCGCAAACACCGAAGTCGCGCCCACGGCTTTCGCCACTGCAATCGCGAACAGGCCGATCGGGCCGCAGCCGGTGACGGCAACGGTCTTTGCCGCGATTTCTCCGGCCAGCACCGTATGCACAGCATTGCCGAGCGGATCGAGGATCGATGCGTAGTCGAGCGGAATGGCCGGATCGAGCTTCCAGATGTTCGACTCGGGGATGACGACGTATTCGGCGAAGGCGCCGTCGGCGTCGACGCCGATGATCTTCACGTTCTGGCAGATGTGGGCTTCACCGGTGCGGCATTGCAGGCATTTGCCGCAAGCCACATGCATCTCGGCGGAAACAAAGTCGCCTTCTTTCACGCTGGTTACTTCGTTGCCGAAAGCCGCGACTTCTCCGCAGAATTCGTGCCCGGGAATCAGCGGAGGATGGATCCGGTTCTGCGCCCAGCGGTCCCAGTTATAGATGTGCAGGTCGGTGCCGCAAATCGACGCGACCTTTACCTTGACGAGAACGTCATTTCGGCCGAAGGCGGGAATCTTTACTTCACGTATGTCCGCTCCAGGCGCGGCTTGCGGCTTGACCACCGCCTGCATTGTTTCTGCCATGAATGCCACCTATGAAACCTGCTCAAAAACTGAGTCGAACACAAAACATTGAATTTTAGCACCCGCGGCCAGCGAGCTGTGACCACGCACATGCGTGCGGTACATTCAGGTTCGATTGAATTTGGGAAGAACATGACGCGCGTACGAAAGCCTGCAAACCTCTCCCCGAACCTCGGCATCGAAGCTATATGCCGAAGCCAGTCGCAGCGAGGTTAGAGTTGGTGTCATTTCAGCCGGTTGCTGTCTTTCTGATCTGCGCATGCCTTGTTTCGGCTGCGCCGGCGCTGGCAGATCCGGTTACCGTGCGTTACAAGGAAGGCCTGATCCACGGATTTCTCTCGGTCAGCACGCCAGATGGCGATCCCATTGGCACGGGAGACCTCACCCAGGTGGCTCGCGGTGATCGCGTGACCAGTCATCTCGACCTGAGGCTTAAAGATGGGTCGCGGCAGGAGGAGACGACCGTTTTTTCGCAGCGTGGCGCCTTCCGGCTGATCAGTTATCACCTGACGCAGCAGGGGCCTGCATTCAAGACTCCAACCGACCTGTCGATCACGGCCTCGACGGGGCAGGTGACGGTGCAATACACGGACGATGAAGGAAAAAGGAGGACCGTGAGCGAGCATCTGAAGCTGCCGCCGGACCTCGCCAATGGCCTGGTTCCGACGTTGCTGAAAAATCTTCGGCCCGACGCCCCTCAACTGGAAGTGTCGATGGTGGTGCCGACACCCAAGCCGCGCCTGGTGAAGCTTTCGATTTCAACTCATGGCAATGACCGGTTCTCCGTCGTAGGTTGGGGGCGGGAGGCGATCGATTACACCGTAAAAGTTGATCTGGGCGGCATTGCCGGCGTAGTTGCTCCCATCATCGGCAAGCAGCCTCCGGACACGCACATCTGGATTCTCGGCGGCGATGCGCCTGCCTTCATCAAGTCCGAAGTCCTGGCCTTCGCAGGGGGACCGATTTGGCGAATCGAGCTGGCTTCTCCCATCTGGCCCCGAGCTGCGCAGCCGGACGAGAAGGCGATGAAACAGTGACCTCGGGCAGGTAGCACTCCAATTCAAAAGGGCGGCTACAATCTTCGAATGCGATCCTTGAGGAAGACGGCAGCCGTCGGGAGGGTTGTGCTCGCCTTGGCGCTGTGCCAGATCGCATCCGGGCAGACTGTCAGGCCCGCGTCCCGTGCCGAGTTCACCCGACGTCTGGTCGCCGCTGCCATCGAGCGTACACATCATCGCGTGCGCTACGTTTCTGAGTACCTCCGCATTCCTTACCCGGGGGGAGATGTTCCGGCCGACACCGGAGTTTGCACCGACGAAATCATCCGTTCATATCGCGCCGTTAGAGTCGATCTGCAAAAAGAAGTTCACGAAGACATGGTGAGGAATTTCGCCGCCTACCCGAACCAGCGGCGCTGGCTGCTGGCGCATCCTGACTCGAATATCGATCACCGCCGCGTTCCGAATCTGATGGTGTTCTTCCAGCGCAAGGGAGAAACGTTACCAATCACTGCACGCTCGCAAGACTACGCGCCGGGGGATCTCGTCACCTGGGATCTGGGACGAAACGTGCCGCATATTGGAATTGTTGTGGATCAGAAGTCGGGTGGGAGTGGACGGTACATGGTCGTCCACAACATTGGCGAGGGACCGAAGATGGAGGACGCGCTGTTCAACTGGAAGATCACGGGACACTATCGATATTTCGGCCCGAGTTAGCCTAATGTGGGGACAGCCGCCCCTTCGGCAAGCTCAGGGCAAGGCTCTCGGCTGTCCAGCCGGGCGAAGCCCGGCGGCTGCATGCGGCCGCCGGCGAACTCACGACCTGGCAGGTTTCGGCACTACCTTCTTGAACTCCTCCGACTTGCCGCGCGGGATCGTCAGCGTCTTCCACTCGCTTGACCGCAAGTGTTTCGCCAGAAATACAATCTGCCCGATATGCGCCGCGTAGTGCGCGATTTGGCGGTTGACAGCTTGCAGCACGGTGTGCGGTTCGGCGCGGATGGTGACGGTGCGCGTAACATCTACGGGCTTAAGTACGTCGATCGCGCCCAGGACGCACGCCCAGCCTTCCTCCCACCACTTCATGACGTCGGCGCGAGTCGTGGCGGGAGTCACTTCAAACTCAGTATCGCGCAAGCGATCCGGCTTCTCCCCGTCAGTCGTCAGAAAGTCGCTGAAGCGCGAACGCATGTTGCCTGCCAGATGCTTGACGAGAATCGCGACGGAATTGGACTCCGGATCCAACGTGGCGAAAAAGTCTGCGTCGCGCAGTTGGGCCATCGCGCCCTCGCCCATGCGCTTATGGCCGCGCATCTGGCGGCCGACTTCGTCGAGGTAGTGAGCTGAGATATCCATATTTGTTCTGCTCTCGATGGTTCAGACGCCGCTGCTTACGGGCGGAACGATCGGATATGGAGCCGTCAAAGCCGTCGGCCTGGCTTCCAATTCCAATTCGAAGCCGCCGACCCATTTCGCAAACAGGTTGTAGAGCAGCGCGCCGATCGCCCCGCCGATGAAGCCAATCGCTCCGTAGAACAGAGGCATGAAAATGGCAAACACAATGCCGAGTATTCCCGCGAAAGGGTTATTCGACTGCCCCGTCAGCGATCCGGCGAAGGATCCGATCACCGCGAATATGAGGAAGAAGGGCAGGAAAATCAGCCCCATACAGCCATAGATCATGCCAAAAATCTTGGCTACGGACAGTACCCCAACGGATTTCACAATGTGCATAAATCCCCTTTCAGCAAATCTTCAGAACAGGCCAAGAGCGACCGCTAGTTCCCCCAGCCTCCGGCGCCCGGTGTTTCGATGGTAATCCGCTCGCCCTTGCATAATCGAGTACTGAACTTAGCGGGCATATTCTCAACTGAACCATCGTGGCGCGTGATGAATGTCTTCCCAGGAGTACCATCCGCCCCACCCGCCAATCCCCACGGCGCGCGCGACCGACGATCGGCGAGCAACGTCACTTCGCAATCGGTGAGGACTTCGATCTCGCGCACGATTCCTTCGCCGCCGCGGAACTTGCCCCCGCCACCGCTGGCGGTCCGCAGCGAATATCGGCGCACGCGCAGCGGATACGCATACTCAAGCGCCTCGGCCGGAGTGTTCAGCGAGTTCGTCATGTGCGTGTGCACGCCGGAAACTCCGGGACTGGTCGGCCGCGCGCCCATTCCACCGGCAATGGTCTCATAGTACGCGAATGGCTCGCCGGTTTCCGGATGCATGCCGCCGATGGTCAGATTGTTCATGGTGCCCGAGGCTGCTGCCGGGATGCGATCGGGAATAGCCTGCGCCAGCGCGCGCAGGAGCACGTCGACGATGCGCTGGGAGGTTTCGACATTTCCCCCTGCCACCGCCGCTGGAGGCCGGGCATTCACGACGCTTCCCTCCGGAGCGATGACATGGATCGGCCGCATCAGTCCTGCCGCAGCCGGAACGTCCTCGGCCAACAGACAACGAAACACGTAAAAGCATGCTGAAAAAGTGATCGCTGCCACCGCATTGATGCTGCCCTGCACCTGCGGATCGCTGCCGGCGAAATCCACGGTGACCATGTGGCGCGCGCGCCCCCGCGCGCGTCTTCCAGTTGGTCGCTGCAAAGTGATCGTCACTGCGATCTTCACCGGCCGCTCGCTTATCCCATCCCCATCCAGAAAATCTTCCGCCCGGTATTCGCCTTCCGGCACTTGTAGCAAAAACGCCCGCATCAACTCTTCGGAATAATCCAGCAGTTCGCTAGCCGCGCGCTTAGCCCGCTCTAAGCCATACCGCGCGCAAACTTCGCGCAGGCGCTCAGCCCCAGTGTGGCAAGCTGCGATCTGCGCTCCCAGATCGCCTTCGCGTTCTTCAGGCGTGCGTACATTGTTGAGCAACATCGCGAGCACATCGCGATTCATCACTCCCGCCTGCATCAACTTCACCGGAGGAATGCGGACCCCTTCCTGATAGATTTCCCGGCAAAGCCCCATCGATCCGGCATAAGCGCCGCCAACATCGGCATGATGAGCGCGCGACGCGATATAAAAATCAGGACTCATGGAACCGCGGACGCCTCGTCCGCGAAGGTTTGGAGAGCGCTGTCGTTTCCCGCGCCTGAAACTGCGATCGACTCTCGACCGAACAAACACCGGGGCGACCAGCGTTATGTCCGGCAAGTGCGTTCCGCCGCGAAAGGGATCGTTCAACATCACGATATCCCCAGGTTCCATCGCACCTGCATCAATCGCGGCCCGCACCGACATGGGCATCGAGCCCAAGTGCACCGGCATGTGGTCGCCCATTGCGAGCACCTCGCCCGCGCCGTCGAACAAGGCGCACGAGTAGTCGCGGCGTTCCTTGATGTTGGGCGAAAATGCGGTCCGGCGCAACGCGGCGCCCATCTCTTCGGCGATCGAGTGGTAGAGATTCTTGAAAATTTCCAGCTCGACTGGATCGCGCCGCATGTGGCGCAGTGTACCAGTCGTTGGCCGCTGGCCGCAGGTCGTTGTGGGCTGAACCGATGGCAATCGCGCCCGCGAATTTCAGCCTTGATTGACTCCGAGTCGCCTCGACAAACGCGATTGCTGAAAGATTTCCGCTTGAAAGTGCAAAATTCTGTTGACACTTTGTTCATACTGCCGCAATATCTTGTGATATAAGGTCTTCCCATACCACGAGTAGGGTTGGCCTTGCAAGTATCAAGGGCCCTAGGCAACATCCTTTGCAAGGGAAAATCGTTCAACGGAGGAACCTTCATGGCAACGAAAAAGAAGGCAAAAAAGAAGAAACATTAACCGTCGGCGAGGAATAATCCTCGCTTACACCGAATTTCACTGGCCTCTTGAGAGAAGCACCTCTTAAGAGGCTTTTCCTTTTTAGCGATTCCATTCCGGCCCAGCCTCCGCCAACGCTCAGCATATAATCGTGAGGTAAGACAACCCGGCTCGACTCGCGAAACTCCGAACCAAACGGACAAGGTATCCTCAGGAGGTCCGATGAAGCGAATACTTCCGTTGTTCACCGTGCCCTTCGTACTAGCTGCTGCGCTCGTGGCTTCAGGCTGCGGCGATGGCCGCCAACTCCAAAGCGTTACTCTTGTTCCCGCTGCGGCAGACGCAAAAGACTATCCCAACGGCCAGATTCCCATGACCGCAACCGGTAATTACAGCAAGCAGCCATCCCCGGTTTTACTCACAAGTAACGATATCGTCTGGTGCATTGGCACTAGCGACGGCACTTGCAACGGGAACATCGCTTCCCCTGTCACCGTTGACGTTAACGGCGTGGCCCAGTGTTCTGTGGGGCTGACTGGAACGGCGACCGTCCTGGCTGGCAAGCCTTCCTCGAAGGCGGTAAAGCCCGATAGTCCTTCACAACTGAAGGTCTTCGGTTCCGCGCAAGTGACTTGCCCCTGAGATCTCACCCCCGAGAGAGGGCGCGAAATTCTTCGATTTTCGGACGTGCCTGTGTGTCACAATAGGCAGACCATGCGGCTTTGGCCGCGGAATCGAAAAATGGCGCCTCGAAAAAAAAGCGCGGTCAAACACAAGGCAGATGAAGTTTTCATCCCCGACAAGCTTTATTTTCGTATCGGCGAAGTGGCGACACTGTGCCATCTACCCGCCTACGTGCTTCGTTTCTGGGAGTCCGAATTTCCGCAACTGAAGCCGGTGAAGAGCAGCACCGGTCAGCGCATGTTCCGCAAGCGCGATGTGGAAAGCGTAGTCCGCATCAAGCAGCTGCTCTACGAGCAGGGATTCACCATCGCGGGCGCGCGCCAGCAACTCCGCGGCGAAAGCAAATCCGATAAGACGCAGTCGGCGATTCCGTTTCCATCGCATTCCTCCACAGAGATCCAGCACATCCGCCAGGGCCTGCGCGAAATTCTAACCCTGCTGTCGACTCGCCGCACCGGATAGGCATCCTCTACGCCTCCACCCAGTTGCTCCGTTCCAGGATGGTCGGTGGTTCGTACGTCTTGCCGCGCGCCAGCCGCCGCTCCTCGCGTTGCGTCGTCCAGAGCAACACTGGGCCCAGTATTGCCGGCAACATTCGCGCCATGACACCGGATTCCTGTTTGAACTCCTGTCGCAGAGCGACAATCTTCTCGCTTACGCCACGATCCACTTTCTTGAACTGGTATTCCATCGCCCACAACGCCGAGCTATAGACGCCGCTCAGCTTTCCCATTTCGCGCGCAAACCGCTCCCGCACCCGCGCGTCGGGTGAATCTTTGTAGCGCTTCCAGCCCGCCAGCAGTGTTCGCGAAATGCGATAGAGGCTGGGCCCGTTGAGCTGGTAGTCGCGCCAGAAGGCCCAATCCAGAAAGCGCTTGGAATCTTCACGCGAGATCGCAGCATGTTTGAAATTGAACTTGAACTGGCCGTGCACGTCGGCGTAGTCCACATCGCTCAACAGCCGGCCTTCCTCGGCCATCTGCTGGTAGAGCGGAGTTCCCGGCACGGGCGTGTACAGCATGAACTGGTGAAAGTCCGTATCGTGCGAAACCGCGTGTTCGATTTCCGCCACGATGTTGTCGGGCGTGTGGTGTTCCAGACCGATGATGGTCGAACCCTGAACGCGAATTCCGTGCTCGCGCAATTCGCGGGTGAGTTCGCGAGTATCCGCGCCCTGCAATTTGCTGTAGCCGGCGCGGGGAGATTCCAGTCCCATCCACAGCCAAGAGACGCCCAGCTCCACCAATTCCTGCATGGTGTATTTGCGAATCGCGTTGGCGGAGGCGAATACCGACAGGCCCCAGTTCTTTCCTGCCTGCTTCATCCGTTCCAGCAGGCGCGTTGCCCGCTCGCGATGCAGAAGAAAGTTTTCGTCCATCACAAAGAAGGAGCTGACCTTTAGCCGGTCTTCCATCTGGCTCATGACGTCGAACAATTCATCGCCGGTCTCAAAAAAGTTGACGAACTTACCTTTGCCGCCGAAGAAAGCCGAGGTCGTGCAGAAATTGCAGCCCATGGGACAGCCAACCGACGGAATAATCGTCGCCGCCGTTGCTCCCTCGCGTTCCGGAAGACGAATTCCCATGATGCGGGTCCGCATCCCGGAAACGATTGCCGGATGCCGTATGGGCGCGCGATCGTCCTCGCCCAGGTAGCGCCGCATCCAGGCCACGCCTTCGCCGCGCACAATGTGATCGGCGTCGATCATTCTTTCAATTTCGGGTATTGCGGCGACGTGGCCGCCCACCACGATCTGCGAATGCGGCGAAAGTTCGCGCACCATGCGGCACATCTCGCGGACCTTGGCCACGTTCACGATGATTCCGGTTATGCCAACCACGTCGTAGTGATGGGTAGTGAGTTCGCGCACAAAGCGATCCCGCGTTGGGAAGTCGAGCACCGCACACGGGGCGGAAATGTTCGACTGGATGAGCATGATGCCCCATGAGCGATGAAACATGCGCAGCGAGAAACTGCCTTGCGCGCGCGTGACTTGGTTGTGATACAGCTCCATCGGGTTGATGGAGCGGCTGCCGAACTCGTCGTCCTGCGCGTATGGCCCAAAGACCGAACTCAGCAGAACGCGCGCTTGCGTTCCTTTAGGATGTCTTTCGGAGTTGTCGGAGCGACCGTGGAGATTGTTCTTGGGAATAATACCGGATTCAAGAGAGCTGGTAGGAATACTGCTGGAAGCAAAGCCGCTGGCATGGATTTTCACTTATTCTCATCGTCCGTTTCCCCCCACATGCCGTTACTGACATCGTAGTCGCCCAATCGCCCGCCGCAACCGCTCGTATCAAGAAAACACAAAAAGATTACAAAGGGAGGACATTTTCCCTACGGAACGAGTTCACCCTGAATATTGGGTATTGCAACTTGAACCGAAGTCGCTTCTGGCCTAGAATCGCTCCTCCATGCCGTCCGAGCCGTTACAGATCGATCGCCTTGACCGCGGAGTGCTCAGCCTGCGCGGCCCGTTGACCATGGAGAACGTTTCTCCATTCCTGAACGCAGTGCGCCGCGAAGACGCTCCTACCATGATTCTGGATTTCACCGGTGTCCCTTATCTGGATTCTTCGGGATTGGGCTCGCTAGTGAGCGCCTGCACCTCGTGCTCAAAGTCTGGACGGCGCATGGCACTCACAGGTGTGAACAAGCGCGTGCTAAAGGTATTTGAGATTACGAAGGTCGAGCAGATCTTTCTGATGTTCCCCACACTCTCCGACGCGCTGGAAGCCTTCACCAACGCCGGCACCGCGTAGAGAGTTCAAGGGCGACCCCAGGAAAGATTTATGTGGGGACAGCCGCCCTCGGCTGTCCGCCGGGCGCAGCCCGGCTTTGCCGCTGCCACCGGCTTAGCGTGCGAGGCTTAGGCCGCCCGCTCCGGCGAATTCGCCTTCTTCCCCGCATTCACCGCGTCAATCCGGATGCGAGTCACCCGCGTTGTCTCTTCCACCAGATCGCCAGTGAACTTCGCGCCCTCGCCCGCCATCACGGATCCCGCTGCCAGCGCAAAGCGCAACGCGTCCGCCTGATCCTCGAAATACAAAACGACTTGTCCCGGCATAAGTACTTCTCCTTGGTATGGCCCGAATGAAGGCCTGAAAAGATCTACGCGCAAGATCTGCGTCAAACGAATTCGCGCCCGGTCGGCCCACCGGTCGCTGCCTGAGTCGATTCTCAAAGAGCGCCCCGCGCGTTCAAAGTGTTTTTCTTGGTTCAGCCCGCCTCGAAGGTGCACGAGGAGGAAATGCGCCCCCCGACCGCGTCACTATGGCGTCGGTCCCGGTCACATATACTCTGCTCACGTAGGGGCGGACGCATTCGTCCGCTCCCGATCGCAGCAGAATCGCCAGGAGTTTTTCACCCGCCATGTCCGTACTAATCTCCATGCTCCGCGGCGTCAACGTGGGCGGCCACAACAAGATCAAGATGGACGCACTCCGCGCCCTCTACGAATCTCTCAAACTGGAATCCCCACGCACTTACGTGCAGAGCGGCAACGTCATCTTCCGCACGAAGGAAAAGAATTCCGCCGCGCTGGCCAAGAAAATCCAGAGCGCCATCGAGCGAGAATTCAGTTTCCGCCCCGAAGTCATTCTCAGAACCACCGACGAGATGAGAACCGCGATCGCCGCCAGCCCCTTCCTGGGCCGCAACCTGGAGCCGGGAAAGACGGTTATCACCTTCCTCGCGGGCGATGCGGGCCCGGAAGCGCACGACATACTGCTCTCCCTGAAAGACTTTCCCGAGGAATTGCATCTCTTGGGCCGCGAACTCCACATCTATTTCCCCGATGGCATGGGCAGTTCAAAGCTCCCGTGGTCGAAGATCGAGAGGCTGCTGGGCACCCCAGGCACCGCCCGCAACTGGAACAGCGCGACCAAAATGCTGGCCATGGCGGAAGCGATGGAGAAGGGCGAGTAGTCCACCGTCCACTTTACCGCTGACCGCCTTTGGCCGCACTTGGCTATTGCCGCCCCGCAGCGGCAGGGCCTATTTTCTGCGCATGACTAAGAGCGAATACCTCACTGAATACGACGGCATCGTCACAACCATGCAGATGTACATTGACGGCAGCAAGCAAGGCAAGAGCGCGTTGATGCGTCCCGCCTTCCACCCCGAAGCCTCATTCTTCGGCTATGCCGGAGAACAACTCGCGAGTGGAACCCAGTTCCTGTTCGACTGGATCGACAAGAACGGTCCCGCTCCCAAGATTGAGCCACGCTTTGTGAGTGTCGACATTCTCGACTCCATTGCAGTCGTTCGCTTAGAAGTCGCTGGCTGGTCGGGGAATCTTACCGGGTCGGACGTCCGCATGTCAGACCTGTTCACGCTTCTTAAAACACCCAGTGGGTGGAAGATCATCCAGAAGGCGTTTCACTGGCACTCATGAGGCCTCAGCTCAGCACCGGATCCTCTGGTATAGTTCTGCGCGGGGGCTTTGTTATGCCCGAGCGGAACACACCACAGAAGGCTCTGGAGTCGTGGAAGCAGATCGCGGGCTACCTGGATCGAAGCGAGCGCACGGTGCGGCGCTGGGAGGCAACCGAGGGACTTCCGGTCCACCGCCGCGAACACGAAAAGCAGGACACCGTCTTCGCTTTCAAGCACGAGATCGAGGCTTGGAGCCGTCTACGGACCAAGTGTCCCGGGCCTGAAGCCACCGACGAAACCACGGGCATTCCGCCCGCGAAGCCACTCGCCAACACCTACCTTACCGAGCACGACGCCATCACCCGCACCATGCACCTCTATATCGCGGGTTGCCGCGCCGGCGACGGTGATCTGATGCGGCCAGCGTTTCACCCCTCGGCAACCATCTCCGGCTACTGCCAGGGCAACGAATACAGTGGCTCAGTGGAGCACGTCTTCCAGTGGATCACCGCCAACGGCCCCGCGCCGAACATCAATCCCCGCTTCGCGCGCATCGAGATCATCGAGACCATCGCTGTCGTGCATCTTGAGGTGCAACGCTGGTCCGGCAAACTGGCCGGCGCCAACGCCCGCGCCTCCGACGTATTTACGATGCTCAAGTGGAATGGCGACTGGAAGATCACTCACAAGCTGTTCCACTGGCACGATCAATAGTGGGTACATCAAGTGCAATGAAGAAATCCCCCTTGGAGTAGCGCCAGTCAGTCGGGAAAGTATAATCAGAACGCGCGATCCTGTCGTGCAGAAAGCCCGATGATAAAGAATCCTTTAGCATCCCATCGCGCCCTGGCGCTCATATTTGCAGCCCTATCGTCAGCTGCGGTATTAGGGCACGCATTCCCGCAAGACCAGCAAAACGGGAGCATGCCCGGCATGGATATGAGCGGCATGGGTGACATGAGCAACATGGGCCCGAGCATGGAAGCCATGGCTGGGCACGTGCTCATCACTCCCCTGCGCCCAAAGCGGCCCGGCGATGAAGAGAAAGCAAAGGCCGTGGTTGCCAAAGCGAAAGCAATGATGGAGCGCTACAAGGATTACCGCAAAGCTTTGGCCGACGGATACGTCATCGCCAATCCGAAGGTAAAGCAGCCGCAGTACCACTTCATGAACAAAGCGAACACCCAGGAAGCTGAGGTCTACTTCGACCCTGCTAAGCCCACTGCCCTGCTATACCGCCGGACTCCGATGTTGGAATATAAATTGGAGGGCGCTATGTACACTGCCAGCCCGCAGGCCACCGAAGATGAACTGAACCAGCGCATCCCGATCAGCATCGCGCGTTGGCACCGGCACGTTAATTTCTGCGAGGCCCCGGCGGATCGAGTCAAGGAATACATTGGCACGCATCCGAAGTTCGGCATGTTCGGCTCCATTAATACGAAAGAGGCCTGTGAAGCCGAAAGGGGCACCTTCCAACCGTACTTTTTCACCTGGATGCTCCACGTCTTCCCCTATGAGAGTGACTTCAAAGAAGTCTTCTCCATGAACGACGATGTAGCTCATGTGCAGTGACTCAGAGGAGCGGGCCCGCACGCGAAAATCCCAGCGCTGTAGGCGGGACATCGATGCAGTGATCAGAAGAATTGGTCGGGACGGGCAGATTTGAACTGCCGACCCCTCGCACCCCAAGCGAGTGCTCTACCAGGCTGAGCCACGTCCCGACAAGGAAGGATTCCGCTGCAAGCGACGGCGGAAGGGGTTAACTCAGTAATTCTACACTAGCCCGCCGAATATGCGCGTGTCATCCTGAACGCGTCTTTTTGCGCGAAGGATCTGCGTAATCTGCCAGCGCAATGCACAGGTTCTTCGGCCCGCAAAAAAACACGGGTCTCAGGATGACAATTTGGATTTCCTGTGCGCTTGGTCTACTAATCCAGATCCCGCCAGTTGGGCCCGACGCCCATATCCACCTGCAGCGGCACGGCCAGCACATGCACTCTCTCCATATGCTCGCGCACTAGCGGCTGCATGACGTCTACTTCGCTCTCCGGAACCTCGAAGACCAACTCGTCATGCACCTGCAGCGTCATGCGCGACTTCAGCCCACGCTCGCGCAGCGCGGCGTCGATGCGGATCATCGCAATCTTGATCAGGTCTGCCGCCGTGCCTTGCAGGGGCGTGTTAACGGCCGTGCGCTCGGCGAATCCACGCTGGTTGATGTTCTTGCTGTTGATGTCGGGGATCGGTCGCACTCGCCCGAACAGCGTCTTCACTTTCATGTCGCGCCGCGCCTCTTCGAGGGTCTCATCGATGAAAGCGCGGACGCCCTTGTACCTCTCGAAGTAGGCCGCGATGAATTGCTTGGCCTCACTGGTCCCGATGCCGAGCTGCTGTGAGAGTCCGAAGGCCGAGAGCCCATACACGATGCCGAAATTCACAACCTTGGCCTGGCGGCGGTGATCGGTCGTCACCATCAGCGGAGGCACCCCAAACACTTGCGAAGCCGTCAGCGTATGAATGTCGTCGCCCCGCCGGTAGGCCTCTACCAGCAACGGATCGCGCGAAAAATGCGCCAGCAGGCGCAGTTCGATCTGCGAATAATCCGCCGTCAACAACACATAGCCCGGCTCGGCCGTAAACGCCGCACGAATCCCGCGCCCGAGCTCCGTGCGAATCGGAATATTCTGCAGGTTGGGATTCGCCGAAGACAGCCGTCCCGTCGCAGTGCCAGTCTGCCCAAAAGTTGTGTGCAGCCGCCCCGTCACCGGATTGATCAGCGCCGGCAGCGCATCCACGTAAGTCGACTTCAGCTTTGTCAGTTGCCGGTAGTCAAGCACCATCCGCGCAATCGGATGATTCTCCGCCAGCTCCTCTAGTACATCGACCGCCGTTGAAATCGTCCGTCCTTTGCTGTATTTCACCGGCTTGGGCAGGTTCATGCGGTTGAAAAGAACGTCGCCGAGTTGCTTGGGCGATCCTACGTTAAACTCCATCCCCGCAACTTCGTAAATTTCTTTGGCCTTGATCGCGATCTCACGCTCCAGCTCTGACGACATCTGCGAGAGCGCCGACGTATCGATCTTCACTCCCGCCTGCTCCATGCGCGCCAGCACTGGAACCAGGGGTAAATCCATTTCTTCGTACAGCTTGGCCAGACCGGCTTGCTCGACTTCCTGGCGCAGAGCGCCCGCCAGTCTTCCCGTAATGTCGGCGGATTCCGCCAGTTCCTCTGCCAGCTTCAGGTTGAAACGACGCAGCGCCACTTCCGACAGCCGATGCGAGGAATAGGTGGGATCGAGCAGATACGAATACAGCATCGGATCATGGCGCACGCCTTCGAGCGTGATCCCGAGCGGGGCGAGCGAGTGAATCGCCGCCTTGTAGTCATGAACTGCTTTAGGCGCGGCAGCATTTGCGAGAGCCGACCGCAGTTTCCCGGCGGCCTCCCCGGTATTCAGCTTGACGATCGTTGCCGATCCAGCCGCCGCTGAGATCGCCACGCGCTGTGCCGCGGGCTCAGGCAATGCTGGGCCCATGGATGCGCCCACCAAAAACATTTGAGTGCTCTGCGGTTCCTCTTCAACCGCTTCTTCGTCAATAACGTTAGACCCCGTCTTCTCCACGGCAACTGCCAGCGCGCTCCCTTCAGCAACCGCGTCTACCACGTTCTCCACATCCGACGCCGACCTGGCCTCGCTGTAGTGCGATTCACTAACCTCGACCACCGGCAGCAACTCTTTGAGCAGCGAAGTAAATTCGAGCGTGGTGAAAAGTTCCCGCAGGGCGTCAACATCGGGCGCACCCGCGCGCATCGCCTCGACATCGAACTCGACCGGCACATTCGTGTCGATGGTCGCCATGCTCTTGCTGAACAGAATGGTCTCGCGATTGTTCAGTAGCGACTCGCGGTAAGTCCTCTTCTCGACTTCGGCGGCGCGCTCCAGCGCCTGCTCGACTGTGCCGAACCGCTTGATGATCTCGACCGATCCCTTGTCGCCAATCCCGGGTGCTCCGGGAATGTTGTCGATGGCGTCGCCGCGCAGCGCCATCACATCGACTACGCGCTCTGGCGGCACGCCAAGAATTTCTTCGACCTTCGCCGCGTCGCAAATCAGATTGTCCTTCGGCGGATTCAAAATCTGCACGCTGTCATTGACCAGTTGCATCATGTCCTTGTCGCTGGACACAACGTAGACAGAGTATGCAGCCTCGGCCGCTTTGCGCGCCAGCGTCCCGATCACGTCGTCGGCCTCAAATCGCGTCAACTCCAGAATCGGGATGCGATAGGCCTCGAGTGCCCGGCGAATGTAAGGCACCTGCTGCGCCAAATCCTCGGGCATGGCCTTGCGGTTGGCTTTGTAGCCCTTGTATTCCACTTCGGTGAACGTCTGCGTTTTAATATCGAATTTCTTCACCGTGGTCACCGCGTCGGCCTGCTCGTCGCGGAACGTCGGCCCCGCAACGTCGAACACCGCAGCGAGATATTCTGGCGAAAAATCGTCGCGCAATTTCCGCAACATGTTCACGAAGACATAAATCGCTGCCGTGGGCAGCCCAGTCTTCGTCGACATGGGCCGCTGCCGAGCCATGGCGTGGTAGGCGCGGAAGATGAACGACATCGTATCGATCAGGTAAATGCGGCCGTGGGACGAAGCGCGCGGAGCGGATTGGGGCGCAACGCTCTCAGATGTGGCGGGGGATGCGGAGTCCGGCGATTTCTTGCGCGAGGGCAACTCCCCTAGTTTAACAGCACTGTGCAGCGCAGGATGGAGCTAGAAATCTACTCGGAAATTTGCCTCGACAACCTTGCTGCCCTTGCCGCTCGAATTGCGAAAAAGGAGGTAGTACTTGACCGGGCGGCTCATGGAGGCGGGCAGATCGAAATTGATTGCCTGATTGTGCGACGCCTCGACGTCGAAGAGCGCCTCGCTGGGATGATCGCTGGCAAAGGCGGCTTGCTGCTCCTCGTTCATGATAAGGAAGTCGACGTTGGCCGAGTCGTCGGACGCGCCATGCAACTGCCCGGCGAACGACTCGAAGATCCCATGAAGATGCGGCTGCACCGCGTGCGCAGGAATCTCAAACGGAAACGTGGCCGACGCTTTCAGGCTGAACGTCTTCTCCAGAATCGTCTGCGAGGTGCCGACCGGCGAAGGCGCAACGCGATCGGAAGGCGCCACGGCCGCAGGCTGCGGCGGCGCCTCTTTGTTGCACGCCGCACAGCTCAGCAGCGCAATCACGAGCAGGGCGGAGGAGTGTGGGCGCTGGAGCATCGAGTCTCAGTGCCCCGCTGTCTTTTCTGATTTCGGCTTTCCGAACTCGGTGTTGAAGTGCAGCCGAATTTCGCCGCACGTCCCCTGCTCCGGCGAATAGACCACGCAGGTGTCGAACGGCCGCGAGTACACATGCAGGCTCACCGCCCGTTGATTGAACTCTCGAGGGTTCACCACGCGGTGCACCGGATCGGCGGGATCGACTGCGCACGGTTCCGAAATGTTCATCTCGACGGTATCGGCGGGCTCAAGGCTGCTGTGTCCCCGCTGCAGATCCTGATGCACCAGATGAAAGTTTTCCACCAGCAGGCGCCCCATCGGTACCGCCATCCAGCAATTCTGGTCGCGATGATTGTGC
>Ga0209863_10000575_pt1 | contig 17312 bp, 18 predicted proteins | sample OrgsoiDNA2013046_FD_185796 | JGI IMG/M metagenome (GOLD analysis project Ga0209863, IMG submission 185796) | Permafrost soil microbial communities from the Arctic, to analyse light accelerated degradation of dissolved organic matter (DOM) -... | ecosystem: Environmental > Terrestrial > Soil >...
GCTCTTCGGTGGTGACGTACTGGTCCCGAAACACCACGTGGTCGCGCACGCCCAGCCGCTCGGCCTCGCGTTCGAGGGTGGTGCGGTAGGCCTCGCCGTTCTGGCGAATGACCGCCGGATGCGTCGCCCCCACCACGAAGTAGACCAAGTCGGGGCAGGCGGCGATGGCCGCCGGGAGCGCGCGGATGACGGTCTCGATCCCCTTGTTCGGCCCCAAGAGGCCAAAGGTGAGGAGCATGCGGTGGCCCGCCACCCCGAACTTCGCCTTGAGCTTGTTCTGATCGCGCGGCGCCATCTCCGGGATCCCGTGCGGGATCACCTGGATCCTCGGGCCGCGCACGTCGTAGCGGCGCGCCAGCAGGTTGGCCGCGACCCCGCTCATGACGACCAGCACGCAGGCCTTGGCCATCTTCTGGACGATGCTCCGCTGCGAATCCGAGGGATTGTCGAGGACCGTGTGCAGCGTGACGACCGCGGGAACGTGCAGCGCGCCGAGGAAGTCCAGGATGTAGGCGCCGTCGTCGCCGCCGAAGATCCCGTACTCGTGCTGCACCGAGACCCAGCGGACGTTCTTGTAGTTGATGAGCTCGGCGGCCCGCGCGTAGTCGCCCTTGGTTCCCTGGCGGATCTGGTATTCGACCTCCTCCGGGTACTCGTAGGGTCCGGCCGCGTCCGTGACGGCCAGGGCCATGACCCGGAGCTGGTCGTCGGCGGCCTTCATGCCGGCCGCGAGATCTCGGGTGAAGGTCGCGATTCCACAGCGACGCGGCGGATACGTTCCCAGGAACGCGATCCGCAGGTCGGGCTCCACGCTCGTGCGTTCCACGGTGTCCTCCCTTGGCGGGGTCCACCAGGTCGCTAGGCTGGCCAATCGTCCGGCAGCCCACTCCGCGACAGGCCACCGGTCCCACTGTCTCTAAGTCCGCGCGGCGTCGTGCGCAAGAGCTTGGAGGTCGATAAGGTCGAGCTGGTTGGTCTCGGTGGTCGGTCGAGACGGGCGGAAGGGGCGGGAATCTGTGTGAGATCCGCGCGGGCAGGGGTGAGCGCCCGGCAGACCCACGCGCCACGAGGGCGCCGGTCGGTCAGATGGCGTCTTCGCCGCGTTCGCCGGTGCGGATGCGAACCACTTCGTCGATCGTCGACACGAAGATCTTGCCGTCGCCGATCTTCTCGGTCTTCGCGGCGGCCGCAATGGCCTCCACGACGGAGGCCGCCAGGCCGTCCGCGACGACCACCTGGACCATCACCTTGGGCACGAAGTCGGCCACGTAGGACGAACCGCGGTAGACCTCGGTCTTCCCACCTGTCCGCCCGAAGCCTTTGACCTCGGTGATCGTCATGCCGGTGACCCCGACCGTCCGGAGTCGATCCTTCACCTCGTCTAGCTTGTACGGTTTGATGATTGCTTCGATCTTTTTCATGTCCCCATTCCCTTCGCAAAGGCGCATTTGCGCGCCAACCGAGCCGAGTCATAGCTCATTGCGAGGAAATGTGCTCGGGCATCGGGTGGCCGATCGCCGAGGGTGCCCGCATCCGCGCCGAGCCGCCCGCGTCCGCGGCGGCCGTTTAGCGGGACGGGGCGGGGCTACCGGGCCCGGGCGGCCCTTCGATGCTCTGCCACTTTGGCTTCACGTCGCCCGCTTTGACGAAGGTGAACCAGAGCTTTCCATGGTCGTCGAGCGCGTAGATGACCGTATGGATCTGCCCATTGATCACCTGCATCTGCTTTATCGCCATGGGGTGCCGAGTGTGGGGCGGCCATCGACTTTCCGCAACTGGGCATCTCCGGCTGAGCTACCGGAGGCGCGCCCCGCCGGCCCGGTCTCAGCGTTCGGGACGGGCCGCCGCGGCCTCGGCCTCGAGCGCGGCGCGCACGGCGGGACGGGCCGCGATCCGATCGAAGTAGGCGGCAAGCGTGGCCGAGGGGAGCTCCGGTTTCACCGAGCGCTGCCAGCTGCGCAGCGTATAGAAGGCGTAGCCGTCGGCGACGGTGAACGTGTTCCCCATCAGGAACGGGCGATCCTCGACGGCCTTGCTGAGAAACGAAAAACGGCTGGCCAGCTTTTCCCGGGTCGCCGCCTTGGCCTCGGGAGAGCCGAGCGCGCTGTAGAGTGGGGCAAAGCCCTTGTGCAGCTCGGTGGCGATGAAGGCGAGCCACTCCTGCACCCGATACCGCTCCATCGTCCCGGCCGGCGGAATCAGCCCGGTTTCCGGCTTTTGATCGCCGATCCATTGAACGACCACCGAGGCCTCGGTCAGGATCTGACCGTCGTCGAGCTTCAACGCCGGAACGTAGCCCTTCGGATTCACGGTCCAGAAGTCTTCGCCGGTTGTGGTCCGCTTGGCGCGCAGGTCGACCCGCACGAGCTCGAACGGCAGCTCGGCCTCGCGTAGCGCGATGTGCGGCGAGATCGAGCAGGCGCCCGGAGCGAAGTACAACTTCATTTGCCGAAGGCCTTGGAGTCCTCGGCGAAGGCTTTCATGCCCTCGTCGCTGAGCGGATGATCGGCGACGGTCGCCAGCACCGCCGCCGGTACGGTCAGGATGTCGGCGCCCGCCAGCAGGCATTCCGTGAGCTGCACCGGATTGCGGAAACTGGCGGCCAGGATCTCGGTCGTGATCTGGTAGTTCGCGAAGACCGTGGCGATCTCGAAGATGAGGCGCGCGCCCGCGTCCTTGAGGGCGCCGCCCGAGGCCACGTATTCGCTGTTGTGCATGACCTGATCGCCCTTGGAGTTCTTGTGGTCCTCCACCCAGTACAGGGAATTGCCGGGTGTTCGTTCGGGCAGGTCGTGCTTGTATCCGTAGTCGGCGAGGCGACCCAGAAATGGGCTCACGTAGGTGGCGCCGGCGTTGGCGGCCCAGAGGGCCTGGGTGGTGTTGAAGATCAAGGTGGTGTTGACCTTGATGCCACGCTCCCACAGCCGGCGGATCACCTTGAGGCCGGTGTAGGGATCGGCGGCCGGGTTGACGGCCCGGTAGCCGCCGATCGGAACCTTGATGATCGAGTTGCCACCCAGCTCGGACAGCTCCGACGCCTGACGGACCATGGCGTCCTCGGCGAGCTCGGTCAGCTCCAGCGAGACCGGGTGGGGATTCAGCAGCGCGCAGAGATCCTTCATGATCGCCTTGGCCTCGGTCCAGGACTTGGCGCCGGCCTTCTTGAGCAAGGTCGGATTGGTGGTGATGCCGTTGACGATCCCGGCGCGGAAGAGCGGCTCGATCTCGCTGCGCGTGGCCGAGTCGGCGAAGATGCGTGGCGCCTTGGCGGCCGGATGTTTGAGCGGGTTGCCTGCCTTGTCGGGATTGATGACGGGCAACAGGCTCTTGCGGTGGAACATGGCGTCGCTGGAAAAGGGTGGCGTAAACATCGGCAAGAGCTCCTTCGCAGGTTCAGCGGCTTCGAATCGGACAGGTGTTCTAGCAAGCCCAGTATGGGTCTGCACACCGGATCCGCGTCGTTCGATCTCGCTTGACGATTCCGTTGCCTGTCACCACCTTCCGCCGATGATCCGCGCGGCGATCCGCCAGCTGGCCGCCACATTGGCGTCTCTGCTGCTCATCGGTGGCGCAGCCGCTGCGGCCGACGCGCCGCCTGCGCCAGCTACGCCACCTGCGTCCGCTGCGCCGGCCCGTCGCGAGCTGAACGTGGTCCCGATCGCGGGCGGGGACAGCGACGTCGGTATCGGCTTTGGCGAAGTGAGCGACTGGGCCGGCCTGGCGCCCGGGCCGCCGAGCCTGGTGCCCGGCGCCTTACCGTATCGCTGGCGATTGGAGAGCGAGGCGTTCATCACCTTCAAGACCCAGAACGACGCCTTCATCGTTCCGTTCCAGGACTACTCCTTGCTGCTGACGGTTCCCAACTTCACGGCGCGCAAACGCATGCGCCTCGACATCCGCGGTTCCTACACCGACGAGGCGACCCTCAAGTACTACGGGATCGGCAACGCCTCCACGCTGCCGCCGGCGTCGGTGAACATCCGCGATACGGAGTACGCCCGCATCCACCCGACGCTGTCGGTCGAGGCGCGCTTCAATCTGGCACCCGCCTGGTTCCTCCAGCTCGGCAACCTCTATACGTACAACCGGCTCACGGTGCGGCCGGGCACCTTACTGGCCGCGGACCAGGTGGGCGGCTCGCCCGACGTGCGCGCGGTGATCGGCGACTTCAATCCGCACGGGGTCGATCTGCTGGAGGTCGGCATCGAATATGACTCGCGCGACAACGAGACCGTCACCCACCGCGGGATGTTTCACGAGCTCAAGGCGCGCGTCAGCCCGCAGGTTCCGGGCTGGCTCCCGTACGGCTACCAGCAGCTCGACGCCACATTCCGGTTCTACGTCACGCCGGTGCCGCGCTGGTTGAGCCTCTCCTGGCGATTGGTCGGCGACGTGCTCTTCGGCGCGCCGCCGTTCTACGAGCTGGCCCGTTTCGACGAGACCCCCGCGATCGGTGGCGGCAAGGCGGTGCGCGGTGTGCCGGCGCAGCGCTACTACGGCAAGGTGAAGGTCTTCGAGAATCTCGAAGCCCGCAGCGAGCTCTTGCCGTTCCACGTGAAGAAGAAGCTGTTGGTGCTGGGCGTGGCCGCCTTCCTCGACGCCGGACGGGTCTGGACCGAGATCTCGCAGGCCCACCCGGAGCTCGACGGCGGTGGACTCGGCATCAAGTACGGTGTGGGCGGCGGGCTGCGGTTGCAGGAAGGGCAGACCTTCGTCGTGCGCGCCGACATCGCCTGGTCCCCAGACGCGACCCCCATCGGCGCCTACTTCGCCGCCGGCGAAATATTCTGAGCGGCCGGCAAGCACTTCCATTTTCAGAAATCATCCGCATCAAACGTGGATGACGGCATTTCCTCGATTGAAGCCCGCGCGCGGGCTGGCGACCGCCTTGACGCTTGCGGCGATGGGCTGCGCGGCACCGGCCCGTCTGCCGGCCTCCGCGGGGTTCGGCCCAACCCCGACGTTGCCCGCCCCCAACCAGTCGCTGATTCCCACGGTCAACGTCGCCGCGGCGAAGGGTTGGCCCGTGGGTGGCAAGCCGATCGCGGCGCCGGGAACGCGGGTGGCCGCGTTTGCCTCGGGGCTCGACCATCCGCGGTGGCTCTTCGTGCTCCCGAACGGCGACGTGCTGGTCGCCGAGACCAATGCGCCGCCCAAGCCCGATGACGCCAAGGGTTTGAAGGGCTGGTTCGTCAAACGTGGGTATAAGAAGGCGGGCGCCGCCGTTCCCTCGGCGAATCGGATCACCTTGCTGCGTGACACCGATGGTGACGGGGTGGCCGACTTGCATTCGGTGTTTCTGGCCGGGTTGAGCTCGCCCTTCGGTATGGCGCTGGTGGGCCACGATCTGTACGTTGCCAACTCGGACGCCGTGATGCGCTTCCCGTATGCGGGAGGCGAAACGGCAATCACGACCTCGGGCACCAAGCTGGTTGATTTGCCGGCCGGCCGAATCAACCACCACTGGACGAAGAACGTCATCGCCAGCACGGACGGGTCCAAACTCTACGTGACCGTTGGCTCCAACAGCAACGCCGCCGAGAACGGGATGAAGGTCGAGGAGGGTCGCGCGGCGATCTGGGAGGTGGACACCAAGACCGGCGGCCACCGCGTCTTCGCCTCGGGCCTGCGGAACCCGAACGGCCTCGGCTGGGAGCCCGGCAGCGGCGCGCTCTGGACCGTGGCCAACGAACGCGACGAGCTCGGCAGCGATCTCGTGCCGGACTATCTGACCTCGGTGCGCGACGGCGGCTTCTACGGCTGGCCGTACAGCTATTACGGGCAGCACGTCGACGAGCGGGTGAAGCCCGCCCGACCGGACCTGGTGGCCCAGGCGATTTCGCCCGACTACGCGCTGGGCGCGCACACCGCTTCGCTCGGCCTGGCCTTCTCCGACGGCAGCCGGCTCCCCGCCCAATTTGCGCACGGGGTGTTCGTGGGACAGCACGGCTCGTGGAACCGTGAGCCGCGCAGCGGCTACAAGGTCATCTTCGTGCCGTTCGTCGGCGGCAAGGCCTCTGGCGAGCCCGTCGACGTGCTGACCGGTTTCCTCAGCGACAAGGGCGAGGCCTTCGGGCGGCCGGTCGGCGTGGCGATCGGCAAGGACGGCGCGCTGCTGGTCGCGGACGACGTGGGCGACGTCGTCTGGCGCGTGACGGCTGTTGGCGCCGGTGACAGATTTGCGCGTTCGAATCAGACTGCAACCCATCGCGAGAGGTGAACCGATGTCCACGCCCCGACCCACGAAGTTGAGTGAAACCGAGATTGCGGCGGCGCTGTCGAAGCTGCCCGATTGGAAGATCCACGGCGGCAAGCTCCACCGCGAGTACAAGTTCGCCGATTTCGTGGCCGCCTTCGGATTCATGACCGGCGCGGCGCTCGTCGCCCAGGCCATAGACCATCACCCCGAATGGTTCAACGTCTGGAACACGGTGCGCATCGACCTGGCCACCCACGACGCCGGCGGCGTAACCGCGCTGGACGTGAAGCTCGCCCACTCGATGGAAGAGCTGGCGGGCCGACAGCTGCGCGCCGCCAAATAAGGCGGGGAGGCAGGTCGGAACGAGCTCCGGCGGAGATTTCTCGGGTCAGGGAAACTGGAACATTCGCGTCCAGCGTCGGTTGCGCGGGGTCTGCTCGCCGACCGGCGGGCTATCGTCCTCGACCTTGAAGACCTTGAAGGAGACGATCTTGTCTTGCGTCCGCCCGGTGCGGTTCGGGTAGCGCAGGATCCACTCGTGAAGCGCCTGCCAGTACTCGGGCCGGTCGGGGATGCGGTTTTCGTAGCCGTAAAACAGCCAGCTCGGCCCCATCGCGGTCGGGATCTGCAGCCCGGGCGCCGGAGTGCGCGGATTCGCGATCTCGTTGAAGGGATCGACGTGGCGTCCGTCGGAGGTCACGGCGTCGACCGCGATGTTGAGATCGCTGGTGGGCGCGTCGGGCGCGAACATCGACCAGCCCTGGAACAGATTCAGGTAGGTGACGGCGGCCGCCATCTCCGGGGAGTTGTGGTGGTCGATCACGAAATGGGCGGCGTAGTTTTCGTCCAGCAGCTGGTTGGCGGCGACGACGATGAAGAGCCCGACCGTGATCTCGCGAGCCGCCGGCAGTCGGCGGACCAGCGCGCGCGCGACCGGGCCGGGATCGGTCACGCGGACATAGCGCCCGGGCGTCAGCAGCGCGGCGGCTCTTTCGATGATCGACACCGCTCGGGTCCGGAGGCGCGTCGACCAGCGCACGCGCCGGGGGTTGCGCGCCCACCAGCGTCCGAGCGCGTCCCAGTCCTCGCCGGGGATGAAGTTGGGGGTGTACGCGATCATCGCCGGCACGAAGTTGCCCAGGTTCAAGCAGACGCCGAATCCCGAATGCAGCATGACGATGAGCACGATCGCGAGCCGGCGGCAGTGCCGCACCAGGAACGGTGACAGCAACAACGGGGGGAGCGACCACTCGATGACGAGCGAGCTCCAGGTGAGCGCGTGCGACAGACCGGGCGTCATCCGGTGGCGCAGCCAGACGCCGAACCAGGTCACCAGGCGATCGAGGTGCAGGACATAGTTCACGGCGGTGCCGTCGCGCCAGGTGGCGCCGCCCTTGTGGACGGCGTTGAAGAGATAGATGAACGCGAGCTGGAAGGTCAGCGCCAGGACCCCCAGCGACCTGACGCTCGTATCGCCGGCGCCCGTGACGGTGACGGGCGGCTGCGACGCCGGGGCGGTTCCGGGTGCAACCGGCGGGTCACGCCGCGCGAGCACGGCGTCCACCGACCAAAATCGTCCGGTGGGAAGGAACGTGGTCCAGACGCACAGCAGGCCGAGGACCACGTCGCCGCCGTTGTCGAAGAGCAACAGCCGACCGTGCAGGCTGAGGACGCAGATCATGCTCGCCACCTGGGCGAGCTTGGTTCGGAAGCCGACGAGGAGCGTCGTGTACGCGATGGCGCAGATGACGAATCCCGCCACCGCCTCGGGCGTGTACGAGGCCATGTAGAAAAACGAAAACACCTTTTCGAACGAGGGGCGCCAGAGCAGGGTGTGGTTGGGGATGAGGCCCTCGTTGGTGTACCAGGTTCCGATCTGGACCCACCGATTGACGAGATCGAACAGCAGCACCAGCGCCATCGCGATGCGTCCGGCGGCGAGACTGCGCAGGTCGGCGCCGAGGTAAGCGCGGACGAAGCGCTCGCGGGCGCGCTGGGCGATGAGGCGTAGGCGTGTGGCCATCGTTTGTGTCACGACCGGTCCGAGAGATGCACAAACGGTACCGCCGGAGTGCGCCGAGATGTCCCTGAAATTCGTCGGGTGGCGGTCTTATTCACAGGGTGGACCGGTCAAACCACGACTCGGATGTCAGAGCCCGCGTCGCTGGCTCGCTCTTATACTGATCCCGAGATGGCGTCCGATGAGACCGATCGCCTGTTCACCGTTCGACCGGCCGACTTCGTCGTGGAGCGGAAGACGTTGGTCAAGACGCTCAGGGCGGCCGGCCGTCGAGAAGAAGCCGCCACGATTGAAAAGTTGCCCCGGCCGTCGCCGTCAACCTGGACCACCAATCAGATCGCGCGCCGCGAGCCCGGATTGGTGAGAGAGCTGGGCGACGTGACGGCCCGACTTCAAAGTGCCGCGAGCGCACCCGACTATGCCGGCGCCTTGGCCCAGCATCGAGATCTTCTCCGGTCGCTGCGCACGAAGGCGGAAGAGATCCTGACGGCGGCGGCCTTGCGGCCGGCTCCGCAGGTCCTCGCCGGCGTGGTGCAGAACTTGCGGGCCGGAGTCGTCAACCCGGCGACGAGATCGCCGATCGAGAGCGGGCGGCTCGTGCACGACGTCGAGGATGCGGCCGATCTGAACCCGTTCGAGCAGGCGATCTCGACCGCGGCGGCGCCGAGCGCTCGCGCGGCGTCGACCGAGAACGCCTCCGGGGGCGAGACGGGAGAGCCGCCGCAAACGCGCGCGGCGCGGACCCGCGACGATCCGCGGGCCAAGGCCGAGGCACGGACGGCGGCGGAACGAGAGACCGAGCGGCTTGCCGCGGCCGTGGCCGCCGCCGAGCGCGTTCGGGACCAGGAAGAACGCGCGCTGGCCGCTGCCCGAAGTGTGGTGGCGTCGGCCGAAGAACGCTTGGCCGCCGCCCGACTCGACCTCGAACGTGAATCGGCCGAGCTCGAGCAGGCCGAGTCGGAGCTAAAAAGACTCGAGTGAACCGCGACTATCGGGGGTTGTCGCGGGGGCGATAGTCGGCATGGCAGCGGACACACCCCGCGGACAGCCCGCCGTAAGCGGTTGCGACCCGATAGGGATCTTCTGAGCGTCCCGCATCCGCCAGCACACGCGCCGCGGCCCTGAGGTCGTCCTGGCGCAAGAAGAACTTCTCAGGCAGCGCGGCGTTCAGCTCGGTCGCGTCGCTGGTGAGGGGTCGGCTCAGATTGACGTCGGCGGCGATGGCGTCGGCCCGCTCGGCGATGGTGGGGTATCGCAGCAGCATGATCGCCGAGACGAGCTCTCCCATGTCGCGCGCATGCGAGGCCATACGATCCTTCAGCATCGCGCGCGCGACCGGCGACAGGGGTTCAGCGACTTCCCGGTGATCCGGGGTGGCGACCGCCTGCGCGAGCTGGGCCTGCTGAGGCGGCTGGCGGGTCGTCCGCTGATTGGCACAGGACACCGGCAGGACCGCCCCAGTGAAGATGCCCAGGCCGAAGACGACCGATCGACAGAACTTTTTCATGCACGCACCTCATTGGCCATTGCTACAACTCATCGCGCTGGGTCGAGCCCGGTCACCCTAAGCACGATCGCGGTCCCCGGTGCCCGGTGGACCAACTTTCGTGAAATGAACCCCGTCGGTGCTCCGGGCCCGTGCCCTTGAGATCGATGGTTCCGCGCTCCTCGAGCTGGAACACCCCGCGCAGCTCCTGGCAGGTGGCCTCCGTGAGCTCGGATCACGTTCCACACTGCCCTCGAGCAATCGCGCAGAGGAATCTAGACACGCGCAGTTTACCGCGTAAAATGCTCACATGTTGACGAGACGGCTGGCGGCCCGCTTGCGGGGCAGCAAGACCAGCACGCTCCTGCTCGGCCCGCGTCAGACGGGCAAATCGACGCTCATCCGATCTCTGGCGCCCGACCTGGCCTTCAACCTGGCCGACGAGGGGGTGTTTCTGCGCTTCGCTTCGAACCCAGACGAGCTGCGTGCCCGGCTGGCGGCGCGCCCCGGACGCACCCGGACCACCGTCTTCATCGACGAGATCCAGAGGCTGCCCTCTTTGCTCAACACGGTGCAGGCCGTCCTCGACGAAGATCCGGTTCGGTATCGCTTCCTCCTCACCGGATCGAGTGCGCGCAAGCTTCGTCGCGGGAACGCAAACCTCTTGCCGGGGCGGGTGCACGCCTACCAGCTCGGTCCGATCGTGGCCGGCGAGGTGGACTATCGGCTCGTGGGCAAGGACGTCCTGTCCACCGGCACGCTGCCCGGGATCCTGACCGAGGACGATTCCGAGCATCGCCGCAAGACACTCTCCTCCTACGCGGCCACCTATCTGCGCGAGGAGATTCAGGCGGAGGCGCTCAGTCGAAGCCTGGAGGGCTTCTCCCGGTTCCTCGCGGTGGTGGCGGAGGTCTCGGGCCGGTTTCTCGACGTCGCCAAGCTCGCGGCTGCGGCCATGGTGCCGCGGGCCTCCGTGGCCCGCTGGGTGGAGGTGCTGGAAGACACGCTGCTCGTCCGGCGGGTTGGCTCGTTCGCGAAAAGCACGACCCGGCGGCTGGTTCAGCATCCCAAGCTCTATTTCTTCGACGGCGGCGTGCTCAATGGCTTGCTCGGAAACTTCGAGGTGTCGGTCGACCGGATCGGATTTCTGTTCGAGCACCTGGTGGCCAATCAGATCCTCGACGCCGCGGCGTCGCTCGATCGCCCGGTGCGCGTGTCCACGTTTCGCACCGAGCACGGCGCCGAGGTCGACTTCATCGTCGAGTGGGACAAGCGCGTGTGGGCCATCGAGTGCAAGGCCGGCGTTCGGGTGCGCGGGGCGGAGCTGGGCGGCCTTGCGCGCTTCGCCAACTACTACGGCAAGCGCCACGAAGCGCGCGTCTGGTACCTGGGCGCCGAAGCCCGCGTCGAAGGCGGCGTGAAGGTGCTTCCGTGGCAGGAAGGCCTCAAAGAAATGGGGCTCTGAGCGCCCCCAAGCGATTGGATACGATCCGGAACGAAAAGAGAGCGGGGCGTGTCGATCCGGCGGCCCGCCGCTCGTCGTGGAGGTAGAAGGTCAGGTCGGACGACCTGGGCCGCACAAAACACCACGTGGAGATTCCGATGCGCTACATCAGCTTGTTCACGCACGAGGCACGAACTACCCCGCCGACGCAGGAGGAGATGGCGACGATGGGGAAGTTGATCGAGGAGGGGATGGAGGCCGGTTGGCTGATCGTCACCGAAGGGGTTGCGGGGGGCTCGCCGGGGACGCGCGTCCACGCGAGCGGCGGCAAGATCTCGGTCGTCGACGGCCCGTTCGCGGAGGCCAAGGAGGTCATTGGCGGCTACGCGATCATGCGAGTCGGTTCCAAGAAGGAGGCCATCGAGCTGACCAAGAAATTTCTCGAGGTGGTCGGCGGCAGCGGCACCTGCGAGCTGCACGAGCTCTACGAGATCCCGGCCTGAAACAGCGAATGGAATTTCGTGGAGATGAACGGGATCGAACCGCCGGCCTCCTCAATGCCATTAGAACGCCCCCGATGAGTGGTATCATTTGAACACGGTGGCGATTCCACAGAAAAAGCGGCCGACGACCCTTGAGGAAGCGGTCGCGGAGCTGAAGCGCGATCCGCTCCATGCCGTGCAGCTGCATGTCAGCGACGTGGACGTCGAGGTTCATCTCGTGCACCGCGAAGAGCGCAAGCGGCGGCTCGGTGACTTCATGGCCGAGGGTGGCGGTTGGAAGGGCGAGTCGGCGGAAGAGATCCTTCGTATCCTGCGCGAAGCGCGCGACGTCGGCGGTACGACCGAGCCCCCACCCGGCCTGTGATCTGGCTGCTCGACACCAACACCATCATCCACGCCCTGAACGGTGTGCCGCGTGTGCGCGACCGGCTGAACGCAGTCCCGGACAGCGACCAGATCGTCACCAGCACGGTCGTCGTGGCCGAGCTGATTTATGGCGCCGAGTGCTCGGCCCGCCGCGACGAAAACCGGCAGAGCATTCGCGAGAAGCTGGAGCAGATCGATGTCGTTCCCGTGACGCTGGCGATTGCCGACCGGTTCGGCGTAGTTAAGGCGCAGCTCCGATCGCGAGGCCGTCTGAAGGCGGACTTCGACCTCATGATCGCCGCGACGGCGCTGGAACTGGGAGCGACGCTCGTGACGGACGACGGGCCTTTGCTCGGCGGCGACATCACGGGACTGCTGGTCGCCAACTGGCTCGCGTGATAGGCCAGAGCCGGCCTTCCCGAAGAGATTAACCGCCGAAGGGTGATCGGCGTCGTTCCGCGCGTAGAGCGCGAAGAAGCCGCTCGTGTCGACGAAGACGGTACTCACCGACCGTTGCGCTTGGGCGCGTAGATGTCGGCAAGATGGGCGCGTTTGTGGCGGGCGATGTCGTTCCCCGCCGCTTCGGCGGATCCCTGGAGATGCGCTCGAATCGAGATGCTGGCCCATTGCGAATGGCGCGCTCGCGCCACGAACGGGAGCGGAGAAGATCCGCCTGTTCCGGGCGTAGTTCCGCGGTCGCACAGTCGTGTTCGAACCCTGCCGCTCTACGAGGCGTCAAGCGGCGGTCCGATTGGTGAGCGGCTGCTCGAACGCGCTTCGCATCCGCACGCCGAGCGCGTCGAGGATGCGGCTCGCGCGGTCGATACTGATGTTGTTGTACTCGTTGCGCTCGTCACGCGAAACCTGCGACTCGTGCACGCTGAGGCGGTCCGCGAGCTCGCGCTGCGTGAGACCGAGCGCGATGCGTAGCGCCACCAGGGCGTAACCGAGCCCGTGAAGGTTCGTGATCTCGGCAATGTCGCCCCGCTTGAGCCTCTCGTAGCTGTCGACCTCCTCGACGAGCTGCTCGTGGAACGCTCGCAGCGGATCGATGGCGCGCTTGACCTCGTCGGGTCCAAGTCCCATCTCCTCGAGATGGGTGCGGTGTTTCTCCAGGCGATCCTGCTCCTCCTGGAGGCGACTCGCCGCTTCCTGATATTCCTTTTCGTTGCGAATCATGGTTGGTCTTCCTTCTTGATCTTCACGATTCCTCGCGCCCGTCGGCTGGAACGGATCCGTGGGTTGGATGGGTTGGGGTGAGTGCCACATGACGTTTGCGCGCGGCCTGCTGGGCAAGAAGATCTCCTTCGACGACGCGGTGACAGACGCCTCAGAAATTGCCGACTGGATGGGCATCTTCATGGACGGCAGGAAGCCAGACGCAGGCGAGCTCACGCGCAACCGGGAGTTGCTCGTGCCGGCGCGCCGCTACGCCGGGGAGCACGGCGGCCGAGACTAAAGCCGCTGAACGGGCGCAGAACGACGTTGGCTACGGCGGTTCTCGTAGACGATCGTCGGCCCACGTCGTCGCATCGTCTCTCGGGCACGAGTCGTTCTCTACGACGGTCGAGAGCTATGCGAGGCCGGAAGCGCTCGAAGGAGCCCGACAGAGACGAGTGATGACCGTGCTCGACGGAGGGAGACTCGCCTCCTCAATTTGAAACGATTGGATCGGATATCGTTTCAAACGGCCTTTTCAAAAAATAAGACCTAGTTATTTCGTGGAGATGAACGGGATCGAACCGTCGGCCTCCTCAATGCCATTGAGGCGCTCTCCCAGCTGAGCTACATCCCCGTGTGTCGCCCGGTTAACTAGCAGCCGCGCGCGCGCAGGTCAACGGGGGTCACCTCGGAAACAGGCTCTCGAAGCGGGGGTTGCCGCGCAGGTGGTCCCAGTCGTTCGACAGGTAGATCTCGTGCAGGAACCGTTCGGGCCGCGCCGGGACGGGCCGCAGGACGAACATCTCGAGCCCCGCCAGCGCGGCCTCGGTCTCGCCCAACCCGGCGGCACACGCGGCGACGCCCAGGGTGTTGGCGGGATCGGCCCGCTCGGCTTCGGTGACGTGGGCGCGGGCGAAGCGCGCATCGGCCGTGGCGCCGTCGGCGGCGTAGGTCGCGCACAGGAGAAGCTCGACGTCCGCCTGTGCGTCGGTTGCGGCCCGATCCGGTGGATGCGGTTCGGTGTCGCGCGCCTCTTCCAGGCGATTCCGCGCGTGGGCATAGAGCGCCGCGGGAACGCGACCGAGGGTCGCGCGGGTCGCGAGGAGCTTCGCGCTCAGCAGGCGGCCTTCGTCGAGCGCCTGGCGCCGCTCCCAGTTTCGCTGGACTTCGGCGGTCATCATCCGGTTCCGCCCGACGGGAATCCGGGCGTCTTGCGCGGCGGCACCGGCGAGCAGCTGGGACGATCGAAGCTCGCGTTCGGCTTTCGCGATGGCGAGCTCCAGCACGCGCGAGGGACGGGTGCGGGTGGTCGCCGTCCAATCGGCGATGGCCTGGCGATAGAAAGGCTGCGCGTCGGCCCAGCGCTCCTCCGAGTCCGCGGTCGCCGCGCGCAGGTACGCGGCGCTCGGGACGGTCCGCTCGATCGGGGCACCGACGTCGATGCTGGCGATGACGGTGGTGGTTCGGCCGCTGCCGATTGGCAGCGTGGCGGCCGGTGCCGAAGGGGTCGGCGGGGTCGGCGGGGTCGCCCGGGTCGGCGGGGTGAGCGGCGCGGGCGGCGCCGGCGCCGCCGGCGGGATCGGCGGGATCCGATTGGCGGCGGCGACGGCGATCAGAATCAGACGCGCACCGACGCCCAGCACGGGCGAGATGTTAGCAGCGCCCCGGCTTGACGGGTGACGGGCGGCATAGTACCGAGCGATCATGAAATGGGCGGGCGCTTGGTGTGCGGGCGCGCGGGTCTGCATGGGCACCGGCATCGCGATCGCCATCGCCATCGCGGTGACCGGCGCGGTCGCGCTCCCGGGCTGTCACGCGGGCCTCGGAAGTGGCGCGGCCGCGCCGCCGCTGGCGGCCGGTGATTTTACGATCGTCGAACGCGCCGAGACCGGCCCGATCACGGCGCTCGCGGTCCGGACGCCGTATCTGTGGGCGGCCGGCGCGCCGGGTTTGCGCCGCTGGGACCTGAGCAGCGGAGACTACGAGGAGGTCGCCGACGGGACCGAAGCGGGCGGGCGCGAGCTCCGGGCGATCGCCGTCGACGACGAGGGGACGGCGTGGGTCGCGAACGCGACGGAGGTCGGGCGCTGGATCTCGTCGCCGAGCGGGAAGCTCCACTACCAGGGGACCGGCTCGCCGGGCACGGTGACGGTGCTGGCCCCGCGCCTGCCGGTCCGCAGCGAAGGGGTTTGGGCCGGCGGGCCGGGCGGGCTCTACCGGTTCGACGGGCACCGCTGGTCGGTCGTCGAGGGACTGATCGGCGTCTCCGTGACCTCGCTGGTGCTGGACGACGACGGGCGCGGGGTCTGGGTCGGGACGCGCGGGCAGGGGCTCTATCACGCGACGGGCACACCGGCGGAGGTGGTGCCCGTGCAGGGCGGCGCGGCCATCGTCGCCGACGAGATCGTCGGGACGGCCACCACCGCGGTGGGAACGCGCATGGTGGCCGGCAACGCCGCCGGCGAGGTGCGGCTCTACGCGCTCACGCTGGCCGGCACCTTCGAGTTTCACGCGCCCGCCGGGGTCCATGCCGTCGCGCTGGTCGCGCGCGGGAAGGAGGCGCAGCTCGTCGCGGGGCCGGTCGGCCACGAGCAGGCGTACAACCTGCGGCCGTTCGGTCCGGGCGAGCCGGTGCCGGCAGGCAGCATCCGGTTTTCGTCGCTCGCCGAGGAGAAGGGCGGGCGCTGGGCCGGGGTTCCCACGGGCGAGGCGCTGCCCGCGTCGGTGACCGCGGTGGCCGTCGGTGGCAACGATCTCTTTTGCGGCAGCGCGCGGCTGGGTGTCGCGCGCGCCGAGCCGGGGCGGGCGCACCCGTTCGATGGCGCCGAGCTGGTCGGCGACGCCAATCGGTTCTCGGTCGCCTGCGAGACGCGCGACCGCTGCCTGATCGTCACCGACGGACCGCAGGCCTGGAGGACCGACGGCGATCACTACGAGAAGACCAGCCTGGTCGCCGTGCCGGAGGGCGAGGTCCTGGGGCTTGCCAGCGACGCGCAGGGAGGCCTCTATGCGCTCTTCGCCGAGCCGCGCTTCAAGGGACTGGTGATCGCCAAGCGCGCCGCGGGGCAAGACGCGGGGCCCGCCGCCGGGCAAGCCGCCGGGCAAGCTGCGGGGCCCGCCGCCGGGAAAAACGACTGGCAGCCCTTCAAGCGGATCCCCCTCGAGCTCCCGAAGAACGAGACGCCCAAGGTTTCGTTCGCCGCCGTCTCGCCGACGGGCACGCTCTGGATCGGGCTGCGGGTCGCGTCGGGCGGCGACGACGTCGGATACGGCGCGGTGGAGATCGATCTGCAGACCGGGGTGGCCGTGCAGCACCGCCCACATCGCGAGGGCGAGGCCGCCTCTCCCGAGGCTCTGCCGCTTCCCGCCGATCTCACCGGCATCCTCTTCGCCGACGGGGCGACCTGGTTCTCGTCGCTGTCCGGCGTGCATCGCTTCCAGGAGGGGCAGTTTCGCGGCTGGGGCGAGACCGACGGCCTGCCGAGCGATCTCTGCTGGAGCATCGGCCGCGCCGGCGACGGGACGATCTGGGCCGCGACCTCCGAGGGCCTCGCGCGATGGGACGGCAAGAGCTGGCACCCGGCCGGCAACGCCGTGGGCGCCACCCGTGGGCTCGGCACCGACGATCAGGGGCGGCTGTGGGTCGCCACCAGCAAGGGACTCCGCGTCTTGCCGCGCGGGGCGTCCGACCTGGCGGCGGCGCCGACGTTGGTCTCGGGCAACATGTTCGATCTGGCCCGAGACCGCTTCGGACGGATGTGGGTGCTGTCCTCCGCCTCGATCGCGCTGGTCACCCCGCGAATTTCGTCGACGGATCAGCTTGAAAAAGGCCGCTGACGGTTTCTCGTTCACAAGGGGCGAGGAAGGCGGCCGACGATGGCGACTAGGGAGAGGTCGGAGTCAAAATAGTTTGGTCTGTCCAACTTCAATAAATGGATCTGGAATCGGACCTCGTTCCCTAAACTGCGAAGCGACCTTACTGAGGGAGACTGAAGCTATGTAGGATCGGCCCCGCCTGTCTCCCTTGGGCTCAAGAAAGCCAGCGTCGACTAGGATCTTCAGATCACGACTTGCCAGGTTGTCCGACACCTCGGCCCAGGCTCGATAGGTCGCGTTGCGGACGTGTAGTCCCA
>Ga0209863_10000576_pt1 | contig 17287 bp, 15 predicted proteins | sample OrgsoiDNA2013046_FD_185796 | JGI IMG/M metagenome (GOLD analysis project Ga0209863, IMG submission 185796) | Permafrost soil microbial communities from the Arctic, to analyse light accelerated degradation of dissolved organic matter (DOM) -... | ecosystem: Environmental > Terrestrial > Soil >...
CGCAGGTCAGATCGATGAACATCTCCATCTTGGTGGCCGGATCGTCGCGCAGGAACATCGCGACCGCGATCCAGGCGTCGCCCCGGACGCGGGCCCACTCGTCGCCGTGCTGGCTGCCGGACTCCGGGATCTCACCGCCCGCAAAGCGGGCGGCCAGCCGGTCGAGGACGATCTGGGCCACTACGGCTTTTCCTTGCTCGGCGCAGAGCCCAAGGGCCGAATGGCGACCAGCGGGACGTCGTAGCCTTTCTCGGCCTCGATCGCGATCTGGCTGTGCCCTTCGCCGCGCTGGATCCGCTCCTGCAGCAGGATGAGGCCATCCAGAACCTGTTCGGGCCGCGGCGGGCAGCCCGGGATGTAGACGTCGACCGGGACGACCTGATCGGCGCCCGGCATGGTCGAATAGTTCTGATAGAAGCCGCCGGTCGAGGCGCAGACGCCGAAGGCGACCACCCACTTGGGCTCGCACATCTGTTCATAGATGCGCCGCAGAGCGGGACCCTGGCGCTCGGTGATGGTGCCGACGATGATCAGCAGATCGGCCTGCCTCGGGGAGAAGCGGGGGAACTCGGCACCGAAGCGCGCGATGTCGTACTTGGGCGCCGCGACCGACATGAACTCCATCCCGCAGCAGGCGGTGACGAAGGGGTACTGGAAGAGCGAGAACTTTCGCGCCCAGTTGACGGCAGCCTTCAGCGACGAGGTGTGGAACTCGAAACCCATCTTAGCTGTCCTCGGCTCTCCCTATTCCCAGCCCACGGCGCGCTTGCGCCAGACGTAGGCCAGCGCGACGATCAGGATGCCCATGAAGACCAGGATTTCGCCCAGCCCGAAGAAGGAAACGCCGCCCGTGCAGACGCGCGTCTGGAGATCGACTGTGCCCAGGCAGGACAGTGCCCTGTACTTGAGCGCCCAGGGGTAGAGAAACGCCGTCTCGATGTCGAACACCAGGAACACGATCGCCACCTGGTAGAACTTGACCTCGAAGCGCGCCCGCGGGCTGCCGATGACGTCGGAGCCGCACTCATAGGGGTAGTCTTTGCCGGCGCTGGGGCGGGAGGGGCCCAGGTACTTGGCGGCGGCCGTGAGCGCGAAGGCAAAGCCGACCCCACCCAGGATCATGAGAGCCGCCGAAAGGTAGTCAGATGTCATCGGTACCGACGCCGCGATTTATAGAGGTTGCGTGACAATGAGTCAATTGACTTGGAAGCCGCAGGTTTCTATATCTAGACGCCCGATGCGACGCGCCCCTACGTGGCTCCCCCTGGCCGGAGCGCTCGGCATCTGTGTTTCGGCGCCGGCCTGTGCGAAGGCGCCGTCCCAGCCGCCCCCGACCGAGGCGGCCGCGAGCAAGCCCGCCGGCGGGGACACCGCGCTCCCCCCCGGCATCGACCTTTCCAAGCTCGACGATTTCAGCAAGAAGGTCTTCTTTCGGATCGCCAACGGCGAGTCGTCCGTCTGCGGCCAGGCGCAGAGCCTGATCGTGTCCGCCAAGAAGGATTGCGGGCGATCGGTGAACGCGCTTCGCTACGTGGCCCGCCTGGTGGAACAGGGGTTCACCGACTCCGAGGTGTCGGAGGCGCTGGCCAAGCGCTACCGCCCGATCCCGCCCAAGACGATCGACGTCTCGAACGCGCCGATGAAGGGGAACCCGAACGGGAAGATCACCCTCATCGAGTTCGCCGACTACGAGTGCCCTCACTGTAAGCGCTTCCAGCCGGTGCTGCGGCAGATCGTCGAGGAATTCCCGAACGACGTGAAGCTCTACTTCAAGCACTACCCCCTGCCGCAGCACACGAACGCCCGCCTGGCCGCCGAGGCCGCGGTCGCCGGGCAGAAGCAGGGAAAGTTCTGGCAGTTCCAGGACAAGCTCTGGGAGCATCAAGATGAGCTGGGACCGGCCGAGATAGAGAAGGTGGCCAAGGAAACCGGACTCGACGTGGCGAAGTTCCGCCAGGACATCGCTTCGGAGGCGATCAAGGCGCGCGTCGAGAAGGACCACACCGACGGCACGACGGCCGGGATCCAGGCGACGCCGACGCTCTACATCAACGGGCGCGAGTACACGGACGCGCGCGACAGCGACAGCCTCAAGGAATGGATAAAGGACGAGCTGGGCCATTGAGGCGCGCGGGCGCCGCGACCCTGCTGGCCCTGCTCGCGCTCAGCTGCGCCACGTCCGATGCCGGCGGCGGCCACGGAGCGAGCGGATCGGGCGGTCCGGTCGGCGCGCCGTTGCCCTTGTTGAAGGTAGACGCGCTGTCGGGCAAGACCATCGACGTCGCGTCGTATCGCGGGCGCGTCCTGCTGCTCGACGTGTGGGCTTCCTGGTGCGGGCCGTGCAAACAGGAGCTGCCGATGCTCGACGCGATGGCCAAGCGCCTCAAGCATCAGGGGATCGACGTGCTGGCCGTGTCGGTCGATCAGGAGCGGGCCAACGTCGACAAGTTCGTGCGCGGGCACGGCCGCTGGTCGCTCACGATCGCCCACGATCCCCGCCAGGAGATCGCCGAGCTCTTGCAGCCCGACAAGATGCCGACCTCGTACGTGGTCGACAAGTCCGGGATCGTCCGCTACGTCAACGCCGGCTTCGTCCCCGAGGACGCGGCCGGCATCGAGCGCCGCCTTCTGGAAGTCGCCGGACAGTAACGGCTCAGCGCAGCGTGAATTCGAGAGCGATCCGGGACGCAGGCGGAACGACGAGACGACGTTTCAGCATCCGGAGCATCCTCAGACCACCGGTCCATCGCCCCGCGTGACCAGGGTATCTCGCACCATGCGCGGATCGTGGTCCGGGTGGTCGAGGTTAAAATGCAGCCCCCGGCTCTCCGGCCGCCGCCGCGCGGATTCGATGATGAGGTCCGCGACCAGCGCGATGTTGCGCAGCTCTACCAGATCGCCCGTGATGGTGACGTTCCAGTAGTAGTCGCGGATCTCGGAGCGGATCAGCTCGATGCGGCGCGCCGCCCGTTCGAGGCGCCGGTCGGTGCGCACGATGCCGACGTAGTTCCACATCAGCCGCCGGATCTCGTCCCAGTTGTGGCTGACGACCACGGCGTCGTCGGGCGATCCCGCCTCGCCGGCGTACCAGGGCGCGACCCCCGCCGGGTGCGGGTTCTGGACGTCGCGCACGTCGTCCGCCGCGCGCGCCCCGAACACCATGGCTTCCAGCAGCGAGTTCGAGGCCAGCCGGCAGGCGCCGTGCAGCCCGGTCATCGACACCTCGCCGATGGCGTAGAGGTTCTTCACCGTCGATCGGCCGCGCTCGTCGACCGCGACGCCGCCGCAGCTGTAGTGCGCCGCCGGGACCACCGGGATCGGCTGCGACCGCATGTCGATCCCCAGCTCCAGGCAGCGGCGGTGGATATTGGGAAATCGTTCGATCAAGAAGTCACCGGGCAAATGCGTCATGTCGAGGTCGACGTGGTCGTCGCCGGTCCGTTTCATCTCCGCGTCGATCGCGCGCGAGACGATGTCGCGGGGCGCCAGATCCTTCATCTCGTGGTAGCGCGGCATGAAGGCGGTGCCGTCGCGCAGGCGCAGGATGCCGCCCTCGCCGCGGAGCGCCTCGCTGATGAGGAACGATTTGGCCGCCGGGTGATAGAGGACGGTCGGGTGGAACTGGAAGAACTCCATGTTGGCGATGCGCGCGCCGACCCGATAGGCCATCGCGACGCCGTCGCCGGTCGCGACGTCCGGGTTCGACGTGTAGAGATAGACCTTGCCGGAGCCGCCGGTGGCCAGCACGACGGCGCGCGCCACGACGGTGACGACCTCGCCGGTTCGCTGGTCGAGGAGATAGGCACCGAACACCGCGTTGGGCCCGCCGTATTTGGCGGTGGTCAGCAGATCGATCGCCATGTGATCGGGCAAGAGCGTGATGCGCTCGCCGCGCGCCGCGACCCGCTTGAGCAGCGCCTCCTGGATCGCCCAGCCGGTGGTGTCCTTGGCGTGGACGATCCGCCGCGCCGTATGGCCGCCTTCGCGCCCCAGCTCCAGGTGGCCGGCGGCGTCGCGATCGAACGGCACCCCGAGCTCGTTGGCGAACCAGAGGATGTGCTCGGGACCCTCGCGGGCGCAGATCTCCACCACGTCGCGGTGGCAGAGTCCATCGCCCACCCGCAGCGTGTCCTCGACGTGCGCGGCGACGCCGTCGTCGGGATCGAGCGCACCCGCGACGCCGCCCTGCGCCCAGCTGGTGTTGCCGTCGGCGGGCGCGCGCTTGGTCGCCACGATCACGCGCCCGTGCGTCGACGCGCGCAGCGCGAACGTGAGCCCCGCCAGCCCCGAGCCGATGACCAGATAGTCGGTCTCGATCACCTTGTCAGTCTAGTGCATCCTTCGCCCGGACGTGGGCTCGCTCCGCGCGGCACGATCATTGTGTCTCGTCGGGCACTTTCTGCCGCTTGGTTGCGCTCCTGACGGAGCGCTCTAGTCCGGAACCGTGTGTTACGATCGTCGTTCTATGAAGGTCTGGGCACTCATTCTTGCGGTGGGGGTGGTCCTGCCGAGGCTCCAGGCTCACGCCGGCACGTTCTGGTCGCGCGAGCGCGGCGACGGCGTGGTCGAGTTCACCAACAAGCAGCCGGCCGGCAAGAGCTGGAAGGTTCTCTTCAAGGCCGGTCCCGGCAAGGCCTCGGCCCTGCGCGGCTCGACCGACATCGTGCCGGCCCGCGACACCTCGCCGGTGCGCTACTCCCGCTACGATCGCGACATCCTCGACGGGCAGGCGTTCTACGGCATTCCCGAGGCCTTCATGCGCGCCGTCATCAAGACCGAGTCGGACTTCGATCCGCGGGTGGTTTCCAGCGCCGGCGCCCAGGGGCTCATGCAGCTGCTCCCTTCGACCGCGCGTCTCATGGGCGTCACCGACAGCTTCGATCCACGGCAGAATATTATGGGCGGCGCACGTTATCTCCAGGTGCTTGCGCGAAGATTCTGCCGGACGCCGGTGGCCGCCGACGATGGGCAGCGCCTCACCGTCTGCTCGCCCGAGGAGAAGGTGAAGGTGATCGCCGGCTACCACGCGGGCCCGGCCGCGGTCGAGAAATACGGCGGGATTCCCCCCTACGAGACCACGCACGCCTATGTCGCGTCGGTGCTGCGCCGTTACGACCAGTACCGTCTGTCCGCCGGTGGATCGATCGGGGACCGTTGACCCGATGACCGGCACGGCCGACACATCCATTTCGCAGCACCTGGCGCATCTGGCCACCGCCGGCGAGCTGGTCGCGGCGCGAAAGCTCGACGAGGCCGAGGGTGAGATCCTGCGCGCGCTCGCGGACCTCCCCACCGACCCCAAGGCGCTCAATCTGCTCGCGCTGGTGCGCTACAAGCTGGGCCGGCTGCAAGACGCGCACTCGACCTACCGCGAGATTGCGGGCGCGACGCCCCAGGACGCGGGCGCGCGTCGCAACCTCGGTCTGCTGGCGCTCAAGCTCGGACGCCTCGACGAGGCGCTCCCCGAGCTCGAGATGGCCGTGCGGATCGCGCCCGGCGACGAACGGGCCTGGAGCTACCTCGGCTACACCTACGCCAAGAAGGGGAAGTCGGTCGAGGCCGCGGCGGCGTTCCGGCGGGCCGGCCAGAACGCGCTGGCCAACGAGCTAGAACAGTCGGCGAAGGTTCAGCGCTCGCCCCAGCCGCTGGCGCGGGTGGCATTTTCCCGTCCCGTCGCGCTGGCGCCGCCGCTGCCGGCCCCGGCCCGCGAAGGTGGCGAGCCGCGCGTCGAGCCCCGGGTCGAGGCCCCGGCGCACGCGATGCCGGCGCCGGTCGTGGAGGCCCTCGGGCCGCCACAGCCCCGCGAGGTCGAGCCGATTCCGCTGCTCTCGTTCGTGCTGTCGCGGCTGGGACAAGCGCCCGCGCCGCAGCCGCCGTCGGGCGCGATGCGGTTGACGATCTCCGATGAGGCGCACGCGCGCGCCGACGCGATCCTGGCCGGGGCGGGCGAGCTCAAATGGGAGCCTGGTTTCCGGCGGGCGCAGGGGCGCTGCAGCCCCGAGCGGCTCGGCGACGAAAAGCGGCCGTACTTCCGTCTCACCGGCGCCGGTGAGATCTGGATCGCGGGCGCGCCCGGTCGCTGGCTGCCGCTCCGGCTGGCGGACGACGTGCTCTACGTGCGCGAGGATCGGGTCCTCGCGTTCGAGGGCTCGCTCACCTGGGAGGCGGGCACCGTCCCGAACGCGGGGCTGCGCATGTTGCAATTCCGTGGGCGCGGCACGGTCGCGCTGGATCTGCACGACGCCTCGATCGCGCTCAAGGTGACGGACGACAAGCCGACGCTGCTGGCCGCCGCGCGCCTGGTCGGGTGGGTGGGTCGCCTGGTTCCGCACGGCGAGCGCCTCCCGGGCGCCTCGCCGTTCCAGCTCGCCTGTCAGGGCGAAGGGGTCGTTCTGCTGGACGCAGCCACGGAGTAGAGATGCCCAACCTCCGGCGCGAGCTGACCAACCTCCCGAACCTGGTGACCATGGGGCGGGTGGCGTTCATCCCGTTCGTGCTGCTCTTCATCGACAACTTCAGCCCCCTGCGAAGCTTCATCGCCAGCCTGCTGTATCTGGGCGCGGCGGCGGGCGACGCGCTCGACGGTTACCTCGCGCGCAGCCGGGGCGAGGTGAGCACGCTCGGGAAATTTCTCGACCCGCTGGCCGACAAGCTGATCGTGACCGCGGTGCTGGTCTTCCTGGTGGCGCTGTCGCGGGTGCCGGCTTGGGTGGTGGTGGTGATCGTCGGTCGCGACCTGACCATCAACGGTCTGCGCAGCATCGCCTCGGCGCAGGGGTTGGTCATCTCGGCCAGCGCGGGCGGGAAGATCAAGACCGGCCTCCAGCTGGTCGCGATCATGATGTTGCTGATCTACTTCCGCTATCCGGTGCTGGGCACCGGCATCACCGTCGACTACCACCGCGCCGGCCTGATCGTTCTCTACGTCTCGATGGGCGTTTCGCTGATCTCGGCGGCGCAGTACCTGCGAGATTTTCTGTCGGCGGCCCTGGCGCCGCCGCGCGCGCCGGCGTGATAGCGGTCCCCGCGGACGCGCTCGCGCCCGCCGAAGCCGCGCGCCGCGCGGCGACCGAGCCGGGCGCCTTCTGGCTGTCGACGCCGGCCCCCGACGAGGTGGGGATCGCGCGCGATCTGGTGGGGACTGGGCCGGTCGAGATCGTTCGCGGCCGCTCGGTTGACGATCTGGAGCGCCTCGAGCGCGCCTGGGCCGACGCACGTTCGGCCTGGGCGGCACGCGGCGCGCTGCCGCCCGGGGGCGTCCCGGCGGCGGTCGGGTGGCTGTCCTACGAGCTCGGGCGCCGGTTGGTCGGCCTGCCGGCTGGTGGGGACGAAGGCGGCGCCGAGCCTCTCTTCGAATTCCATCTTCACGACGCGATCTGGTCGCGCGACACGGGCGGCGCGGCGACGATCTTCGCAAGCGACGCTGCCGCGGCCCGGCGACTCGCCTCGATCCTCGACCACCCGTCGACGTCGTCGCGCCCGGCGACAGGTCCGCTCGAGCCCGCGCATCCGCCGGCGGTATTTCTGAACGGCGTTCGGCGGATCCTCGACTATCTCCAGGCCGGCGACGTCTATCAGGTCAACCTGTCGCGACGACTGGTCGCGACCTGTGGCGCCGGCGATCCATCCTTCATCGCGGCCGCCTTGCGTGCCCACGCGCCGGCGCCGCACGCGGCGTTCATCGCCGCGGCCGACGGTCGAGGCGCCGATGGTTGGCGAGCCCTGATCGGCAATTCACCGGAGCGCTTCTTGTCCGTCGATCGGGCCGGCGTCGTGGAGACGCGTCCGATCAAGGGAACCCGCCCGCGCGGCCAGACACGGCAGCTCGATCGGGCGGCCGCCGCGGAGCTCGGCGCCTCGGCCAAGGATCGCGCGGAGCACGTCATGATCGTCGATCTCGAACGAAACGATCTGGGGCGCGTCTGTGTCACGGGCAGCGTCGAGGTCGCTTCGCTCGCGCGCTCGGTGGCGCTCCCGACGGTGCACCACCTGATCAGCACGGTGCGCGGCCGGCTCCGCCCCGGCGTCGGTCTGGCCGCGCTCTTGGCGGCGACCTTCCCGGGCGGCTCGGTGACCGGCGCGCCGAAGCGCCGCGCGATGCAGATCATCGACGAGCTCGAGCCGACGCCGCGCGGCGCCTACACGGGCGCAACCGGCTGGTTGGGCGCGGCGGGCGATCTGGATCTGGCGATCGCGATTCGCACCGCCGTGGTTCGCGAGGGACGGCTCACCGTCTCCGTCGGCGGCGGCATCGTCGCCGACTCGACGCCCGAGACCGAGCTCGAAGAGACGGAGGTCAAGGCGCGCGCCTGGGAGGTGCTCTGCGCCGCGGGGCGCGACGGCTAGACCACGATCACACGGTAGTCGCTTTGCGCAGACGGATGAGCGCCACCACGACCGCCGCCACGGCGAGCAGGCTGCCGAGCTGCCCCGCGGAGAGAAAGATCGGCTCGGCCGGCGGCAACCCCAGCCAGGCCGCCAGGGCCGGGGTGTGGAACGCGAACAAGAATCCCCGCAGCAGATCGCCCCGGTAGATCTCGACCACGAAACGCAGGACGGCGTAAAGGCCCAGGTAGACGATGAGAAGCATCCCGGGACGGCGCCGGAGACGTGGGCGCAGCGCGCAGAGCGCGAGGAAGATCGCCAGCTCGCCGAACGCTTCGTAGAGCTGCGTCGGGTGCAAAGGCGGCGTCTCGCCAGCGCCCGGCGGAATCGCGCTTGCCGCCTCGAGCACGTCGAACGCGACGCTCCCGCGCGGAAACGCCACGCCCACCCGCGACAGGGTCTCCTTGCCGAAGCAACAGCCCGCGGCGAAGCAGCCCAGCCGGCCGAAAGCATGGCCGATGGCCAGCGCGGGCGCGAAGAGATCGCCGACGTCCCCGAACGACCACCCCTCGCGCTTGGCGAAGACGTGGGCCACCAGCGCCGCCACGGCGACCCCGCCGTAGAAGACCAGGCCACCTTCCCAGACCTGAAAGACGCGCGTGCAGTCGTGCCACCAGGGACCGCCGCCGTCGACGCAGGCGTGGAAGAAGTCGCGCGCGTTCACCAGGCCGTAGGCGAGACGCGATCCGATGAGGCCCGACACGGTCAACCAGAACGCCAGGTCCAGGACCCGCCCACCGTCGAGCCCCCGGCGCCGACCCTCGCGGTGGGCGACGGCGATCCCGATGGCGAGGCCTACCGCGATCAGCAGGCCGTAGCTGTGGAGTGAGACCTCGCGGCGGCCGAGCGAAAAGCTGAAGAGGACTGGGTGCAACGTGAGCTTCCACGCCGCCTCGCCTCAGGCCGGCGTCGGTGGCGTCTCCCGGCGGGTCAAAAACATGTCGATGACCATGAGCCCGACGCCCACGCACAGCGCGGCGTCGGCCACGTTGAAGGCGGGCCATTCGTGCACGCCGACTTTCCAGACGATGAAATCGGTCACCTTCCCGTAGAGCGCTCGATCGATCAGGTTTCCGATCGCGCCGCCGCCCACCAGGCCCAGCGCAATGTGGAGCCGGGTGGCCCCCTCCGGCGTCTTCTTCAGGTAGTAGAGCACCAGCAGGAACGCCCCCACCGCGAGAAGTGTGAGCAGGACGCGGCCGCCCGGCATGTCTTGCAGCATGCTGAACGCGACGCCCGGGTTCTCGGCGTAGCGGAGATCGAAGGTGCCCGCGACGATCACCTTGGGATTGAACGGGCCGCGGGGACGTAGATCTGCGCGGGCCAGGATCTTGGTCCACTGGTCGAGGATCAGGCTCAGCGCCGTGAAGACGGCGAAGAGCAGGTACTTGCGGCGGGCGGCGGTCACGAGGCGGCCCCGATCTTGGCACCGCCGGCGATCACGGCCGCGCAGCGCAGGCAGAGGTCCGGATCGGCGGCGCCTTCGCCCGCCCGGTCGCCGGTCCGTCGCCAGCAGCGCGGGCAGGTGGGGCCCGCCGCCTCGTCGACCTCGATGGTGGTCGTCGCGGCGTCGGTGTCGCCGAGCTCGACCCGCGAGACGACGCACAGCTCGGCGAGGTGCTCGAGGCTCCACTGCCAGTGCGGCCGCTCGGCGGCGGTCGGTGTCACGCGCACCCGCGCCTCGAGCGACTTGTGGCCGGCGGCGCGGAAGGACTCCAGCGGTCTCAGGATCGCCTCGCGCCGCGGGCGGATCTCGTCGGTCCAGCGTTTGTTGGGTTGCGCGGGCGCTTTGCCCGGTGGAAAGACCTCGTCCCGCACGGTAGCGTGCACGTCGAACGGCTCGCCGGTCTCGCGCGCGAGCTCGTCGGCGATGTCCTGCGCCGTGAAGCAAAGGATCGGTGCCATCCAGGCCGCGATGGTGCGGATCATTTCATGAAGCGCCGTCTGGACACTGCGCCGCGCCGGCGAGCTCGGACCCTCGCAGTAGAGCGCATCCTTGGCCGGGTCGAGATACTCGGCCGAGACCGTGATGACGTAGTCGTTCATGAGCCGCACCACCTCGTGAAACGCGTAACGCCGGTAGGCGTCGAAAATCTGATGGTCGCGCTCGCGCAGCACGCCGAGCGCCAGCAGATCCAGCTCGCGGAGCTGGTCGTCGTCGAGCCTGTCGCGCGAAGGCTTGAAGTCGTAGAGGTTCGAGAGCAGGTAGCGACAGGTGTTCCGGATCTTTCGGTACGACTCCGAGAGCTGAATGAGGATCGTCTCCGAGAAGACGATATCGCCCTGGTAGTCGCCCGCCGCGGTCCACAGGCGCAGCAGCTCCGCGCCGTTCTTTTCCATCCAGACGGCCGGGTCGACGTAGTTGATCTTGGCGCCAGAGGCTTTCGCTTTTGCGATCTCGGACTTCGAATAGACCTTCCCCCGCTCGTCGAGGACCCAGCCGTGCGTCAGCACCGCCTTGTAGGGCGCCTCTCCCCGCGTCGCGACGCTGGTGAGCAGCGAGGAGTGAAACCACCCGCGGTGCTGGTCCGATCCTTCGAGATACAGATCGACCTTGTCGCCGGGGGCGACGAGCTTGCCGTCGGCCACCGCCGCCCAGGAGACGCCCGACTCGAACCAGACGTCGACGATGTCGTGCTGTTTTTGCCAGCTTCCGGTCCCGCAGCGGCAGGGCAGCGCGCTCCGCGGCAGCAGATCTCGGGGCTCCCGCGAGAACCAGGTGTTCGATCCCTCGCGCGCGAAGATTTCGGCCACGTGCTCGATAACCTCCGGGTCGAGCAGATCATTCCTGCAGCCCGAGCAGCGGAAGGCCGGGATCGGGACCCCCCACACGCGCTGGCGCGACAAGCACCAATCGGGTCGCGCGTCGATCATTCCCCGGATGCGGTTCTCGCCCCAGGCCGGGATCCACTGCGTTCTCGCGATCTCCGCCAGCGCGCGGTGCCGCAGCGAAGCCGGGTCGTCGGCCTCGCCGAGACGTGCGAACCATTGCTCGGTCGCGCGAAAGATGATCGGGTTGCCGCAGCGCCAGCAACAGGGATACTGATGGCGCACGGTCTCGCCGGGTTTGTTCAGCAGCAGGCCGCGCTCGGCGAGCGTCGCGACGATCGCCGGGTTGGCCTTGAACACGTTTCCCGCGGCCCAGCTCTCGGCGGCGATCGCGCCGGTGAACCGGCCGCTCTCGTCGACCGGCGCATAGATCTCGAGCCCGTGCTCGCGCCCGACGCCGTAGTCCTCGGCGCCATGTCCGGGCGCGGTATGGACCAGCCCGGTACCGGCCTCCAGCGTGGCGTGCCGCGCGAACCAGAGGCGATAGTCGCGACCGTGGTCGGCCGCCTCGCGGGGGAACGGCGGCGCGTACCGCGTGCCCTCGAGCGCGCGCAACCCGTCGCGCGAGATCCGGACCCAGCTATCTGCCGGCGCCGCGATCCCGGTCGCGGTCAAGAAGCTCTCCGCGAGCCCCGCCGCGACGATCAGAAACTCATCCGCGTGTGGGATCGCGACGTAGTCGAGCTCCGGGTTGGCGACCACCGCCAGGTTCGCCGGCAGCGTCCAGGGGGTGGTCGTCCAGATGACGAAGGCTGCTTTCTTGTCGCCGAGGCGCGCATCGGCCTTTCCGAGATCGCCCACCACCGGGAAGCGCACGTAGATCGACGGCGAGGCGTGGTCTTCGTACTCGACCTCGGCTTCGGCCAGCGCCGTGCGGTGCGTGAGGCACCAGTGCACCGGCTTCTTGTCGCGGTAGATGAGCCCCTTGCGAACGAACCCCGCCAGCTGGCGCACGATCGTCGCCTCGTACTCCTTCGAGAGCGTCAGGTACGGATCGTCCCAGAGGCCGAGGCAGCCGAGGCGCTTGAACTCGCCGCGCATGACGTCGACGAACTTGAGCGCGTGGATCTGGCAGCGCTCGCGAAACGCCGCCGCGTCGAGCGCCTTGGCGTCCTTGCCCAGCTCTTTTTCGACCTGCTGCTCGATCGGCAGGCCGTGGCAATCCCAGCCCGGCCGGAAGACCGCGCGCTTGCCGAGCATCAATTGCGAGCGGACGACGATGTCCTTGAGCACTTTGTTGAGCACGGTGCCGTAGTGGATGCCGCCGGTTGGGTAGGGCGGACCGTCGTGCAGCACGAACGCCTCCGCTTCCTCGCGCTGCCGCGTTTCGAGCAGACGTTCGTACTGCTTGTCCCGCGCCCAGCGCGCCAGCCACTCGGGCTCGCGGCGCGCCAGATCCGCGCGCATCGGGAATTCCGTCTTCGGCAGGTTGAGGGTCGATTTCCAGTCCACAGCGCGCGGGATACTACAACACCGGCGACCGCCAGGCCGTTCCCCGTCACCGGCCCATCATCTGGTAGAAATGCCAGATGGACGATCGGGTGCCCTGGGATCAGTACTTCATGAACATCGCGCAGGTGGTAGCGTCGCGGTCGACCTGTCCGCGCAAGTTCGTCGGCGCCGTGATCGTGCGCGACCGGACCATCTTGTCGACCGGTTACAACGGGTCGATTCGCGGCATGCCCCACTGCACCGACGCGGGGCACATGATGGAGAACGACCACTGCGTCGCCACCATTCACGCCGAAGCCAACGCCATCATCCAGGCCGCCAAGAACGGCGTGATGATCGACGGCGGGACGATCTACGTGACCGCCAGCCCCTGCTGGAACTGCTTCAAGGAGATCGCCAACGCCGGTCTGCGGCGCGTGGTCTACGGCGAGTTCTACCGGGACGAACGGATCTTCAGCGTCGCCGAGCGGCTGGCGGTCGACCTGATGCACCTGCCCAGCCACGTTCCGGCCCCGCAGCGGGGCTGATGGCCGCCTTCCCCGCGCCACGTTTCCGTCTCATCCGCGGGGGGCGGCCCCACCCAGGTGGCCTCCGGGACATCCCTGTCGCAAGCCGGACTACGATTTTTTCGTTGACCGAGGCCCCGGAGAGGGCACACCCTTAGGGTCCATGTTTCGCCGACTGGCCCTGGGTATGGCCTTCGCGCTGCTCTTTGGCGTCGCTCCGCGCGTTGCGCGCGCTGAGACCGGAGAGGCGGGCGCGGGAAAAGCCACGCCGAACATCGAGGAACCGACGTCGCCCGCCGAGGCGGCCGGTGATTCGGAAGACGCGCCGGCGGCGAAGCCGAGCCGTGCGCGCCACAAAAAGGGCAGGAGCCAGCACCACGGAAGGTTCTCCGGGCGGGTGGTTCCCGAGGACAAGCTGCGTGCCGATCCGCTGCCGCGCCCAACCGGAAATTTGAAAATCGTCAGCGCCGCCAACCCGGGCGACGTCGCGACCGTCAACATCTACAACCCGGACGGGTCGTACAACCTGGATGCGCTGGAGGACGTGAACCACGTCCTTCGCTGCCGCCGCACCGACGCCGAGAAGCCGATCGACCTGCAGCTGCTGACCCTGCTGTCGCACGTCTACGACCACTTCGGCGGCAAGCCCCTGGAGATCGTCTCGGGCTACCGCAACCAGCGCAAGCAGAGCAGCAACCATTTCAAGGGGCGGGCGAGCGACATTCGAATCAGCGGCATCAGCCCGAAGAAGATCGAGGCCTTTGCCGAGACGCTCGATCGGGGCGGCATGGGCATTGGCATCTATCCGAGGAGCGGCTTCGTCCACATCGACGTTCGCTCGCCGCCGAGCTACCGCTGGACCGACTACTCGCCGCCCAACTCGAACGCAGCCGAGAAGCGTCCGCCCCGCGGCTGGAAGCGCAAGAAGCTCGAGTCGTAGCTTTTTCGGGCGCGCCTCCGCTCCGACGGGCGGGACCGGTCGTGCGCTTTACGGCGGTGCGCCGGCGGCGATCCAGGCCCGGAGGCGGGCGACCAGCGTCGCTGGGAGGCGTCGGCGGGGCGGCATGGCGGGCCGCTGCCGCCGCTCGATCTTGGCGACCAACAGGCTCCCGGCGGGATCGCCCGCGGTGACGGCCGGTCCCAAATCGCCACCCCGCATCAGCCAGAGGTAGCTATCGAGGCGCAGGCTGCCTTCTTGCTCTTTGGCGCCGTGGCAGGAGACGCACCAGCGCGAGAGCACCGGCGCCGCGTCGCGCGCGAAGCTGGCGGGCGGCTCTGCGGGCGCCGGCGTGGGAGGTTCCGGTGGAGCCGCCCGCAAGAGCGCGGGGCCCGCGAGCGTGAGCGCCACGGCGAGGGCCCGGGCCCGGAAACAGCGACGACGTTCGCGGCGTTCTTGCAATTCGGATCCCGCTCCTTTAGGGTCCAGCACCTTAGCCCGATGGCCTCCCGACAGCTGGATCTTCTCGCGGCCGGAGCCAAGCCGAGCGCCGGCGGTGGTGGCGGGCGCGGGCGTCGTCGCGGCGCCGCCGGGGGGGCCGGTGGCGGCGAGCCGCCCACGCCGCCAGCCGACGCGTCGCTGGCGGCCGAGGCGCAGCGGCGGTACCTCAATTACGCGGTCAGTGTCATCACCGCCCGCGCGCTGCCCGACGTGCGCGACGGCCTCAAGCCGGTGCAGCGGCGGATCCTGTATTCGATGTACGCCAACCTTCACCTCTATCCCGACGCCAAGTTCCGCAAGTCGGCGACCATCGTGGGCGACGTGCTGGGCAAGTTTCACCCACACGGCGACTCCGCCTGCTACGAGGCGATGGTGCGGCTGGCGCAGCCGTTCTCGATGCGGGTGACGCTGGTGGAGGGGCACGGCAACTTCGGATCGCTGGACGGGGATGCGCCGGCGGCCCACCGCTACACCGAAGCGCGCCTGGCGCCGCTGGCGATGGAGCTGCTCGACGAGATCAAGCAGGGGACGGTCGACTTTCGCCCCAACTACGACGGGTCGACCGAGGAGCCGATCGTGCTGCCGGCCAAAGTGCCGCAGCTTCTGATCAACGGTTCGACCGGGATCGCGGTCGGCATGGCGACCAACATCCCACCGCACAACCTGGCCGAGGTGTGCGAGGCGGCGGTCGCCCTGATCGACGACCGCAAGCTCGAGACCAAGGATCTGCTCAAGTACATCAAGGGGCCCGATTTCCCGACCGGCGGCCAGATCACCAACAGCAAGAAGGAGCTGCGCGAGATCTACGAGACGGGGCAGGGGGGTGTCCGGGTGCGCGGCGAATGGAAGACCGAGTCGGGTGGCCGCGGTGGCGACCAGATCGTCGTCACTTCGATTCCGTTCGCGCTCACCAAGGCGAGCGTGGTCGAGCGGATCGCCGACGTCATCATCGCCAAGAAGCTGCCCATGCTGGTCGACGTGCGCGACGAGTCCACCGACGATGTCCGCATCGTGCTGGAGCTCCGGCCGGGCGCCGATCCGGCCATGGTGATGGCGTATCTGTACAAGCACACGCCGCTCGAGACCGGGTTCCACGTGAACCTCACCTGTCTCTTCCCCACGGAGAACAAGGAGATCGCGGCCCCCCTGCGGGTCAACCTGGCGGCGATGCTGGGCGAGTTCCTGACCTTCCGCGAGGCGGTGGTCCGGCGGCGATTCGAGTTCGAGCTGGCGGAGCTCGCCCGTCGCATCCACGTGCTCGAGGGGTTCGCGATCGTCTTCGACGCGCTCGACGAGGCGGTGCGCATCATCCGCAAGTCCGACGGCAAGGCCGACGCCGCGGTCAAGCTCGGCAAACGCTTCGAGCTGTCGGAGCTGCAGACCGACGCGATCCTGGAGCTCAAGCTCTACAAGCTGGCGCGGCTCGAGATCGAGGCCATTTTGGCCGAGCTGAAAGAGAAGCGGGCGCGCGCCAAGGAGATCCAGGCGATTCTCGACGACAAGCGCAAGCTCCTCAAGGTGGTTCGCTCGGAGATCGTCGAGGTGGCGGCGCGCTTTGCCGACAAGCGCCGCACCAAGATCGGCGGCGGCGGGGGCGAGGAGACGGAGTTCGTCGCCGAAGATTTCATCGTCGACGAGGAGGTGACGGTCATCCTGTCGCGTGACGGCTGGCTCAAACGGGTGCGCGAGGTCAAGGACCTGTCGGCGACCCGCCTGCGCGAAGGGGATGCGATCCTGGCGGTGGTGCGCGGCTCGACCAAGGAGCCGATCGCGATTTTCTCCAACTTCGGCAGCGCCTACGTCATCCGAATCAACGACGTGCCGGCCTCGACCGGCTACGGCGAGCCCGTGCAGAAGCTGTTCAACTTCCGCGACGGCGAGCGGGTGATCGGGGGAATGTCGGTCGGCGAAAAAGACGCGCCCAAGGGATCGCTGGCGGTCGCCGTCGGCAAAGGCGGTTTCGGCCTGCGCTTCAACCTGGATCCGCACCGCGAGCTGTCGACGCGCGCCGGGCGCCGGTTCGCCAAGCCGGCCGAAGGGGACGAGATCGTCGGGGTGGCGCTGGCGGGCGAAAAGGACGTTCTCTGCGTGGTCACCAGCGACGCCCGCGCGCTGCTCTGCAAGGTCCACGAGCTTCCCGAGCTCGCCACCCCCGGGCGCGGCGTCACCGTCGTCAAGGTCGGTGAAGCCGCGGTGGTCGGCTTCGGCGTCGGCGGCCCTCGCGACAAAGACGTGCTGGTCGCCGAGACGGACGACGGCAAGGAGATCCCGGTCGGTCCGGGCCGCTTCAGCGTCACCGGGCGAGGCGGAAAAGGACACGCCTTGAAGCGCAAGACCAAGATCGTGCGCACCACCATCCCGTTGCCGGTGCCGCCGCCGGTCCTCCTGAACTGACCGCCGACCGCCGACCTTCACAACAATGGCATCCACGGGATACACCTCGGACGACATCACGGTCCTCGAAGGGCTGGAGCCAGTGCGCCGCCGCCCCGGCATGTACATTGGCGGCACCGACACCAAGGGATATCACCACCTGCTCTGGGAGATCGTCGACAACTCCGTCGACGAAGTCATCAACGGGTTCGGGTCGCGCATCGAGGTCACGCTCCACGCCGACAACAAGTCGGCCACTGTGCGCGACGACGGGCGCGGCATCCCGGTCGACGTCAAGAAGGAG
>Ga0209863_10000577_pt1 | contig 17278 bp, 13 predicted proteins | sample OrgsoiDNA2013046_FD_185796 | JGI IMG/M metagenome (GOLD analysis project Ga0209863, IMG submission 185796) | Permafrost soil microbial communities from the Arctic, to analyse light accelerated degradation of dissolved organic matter (DOM) -... | ecosystem: Environmental > Terrestrial > Soil >...
CAGCAGAGCCTACGTCATCATGGTCCGCGCGCACTGTACGCAGGGCGATCTCGGCAACGCGAAGGCGGCGCTGGCGCACGTGGCCGCGCGCGATCGCGCCGCGCTCCTTCGCGCCTGTGGCAAGCTGGGCGTCGATCTACACTGAGGAGGACGGGTGAGAATCCGAGACATCGTGACTGTCAACCATGTGCTGGCCGCGCGTCTGCCGGCCGCGGCTTTGCTGGCCGCGGTTCTCCTGGCGGTCTCCGCGCGCGCACAATCGACCGCGCCACCGAACCGGGTCTTTGCCGGACCTGAGGGCCTGACCGTGGCCGTGGTGCCGATGCAGCCGCCGGCGACCAACCAGGTCCTCGTCCTTGTCTCGGGCTCCGGGACGGTGTTCGACGCCAAGGCGATTCCGCATCGGGTCGAAAATATCGACGCGGGCAAGACCAACTTCGAGACCACCTACCACGGGCGGGCGTGGAACACGCTCGTGCTGCGTGACGGTTCGTATTCGCTCTACCTGCCCGGTCGGCGCGAGGACTTGCGGGTCCACTTCGACGAGAAGCGAACGGCCGCGCTCAAGGCGGACGCGATCTATGCGAGCTACGGAAAGCAAAAGAGCGACGGGACCCTGCAGGCGCTGAGCGCCTTCGATCGCAAGGCCGAGGTGGCGCAGCAGGAAAAGGGCATGCAGCCGACGGTCGACGGCTTCGGCAAGGCCTGCGGCGGCAAGCCGGCGGTCAAGGTCGACTGGAGCTCGATGAGCGACGCCGACGTGCAGGAGATCAGCGTCGCGAGCTATTGCGGCGAGCCGCTCGATGCGATGCGCCGGATGTGCGAGGAGTCGAACGAGGCGAAGGCCGCGATCGCGGGCCACGTGAAGAGCTTCGTTTGCACCATGGGCAAGAGCATGAAGATGGAGCTCGCGGGAACGACGCTCAATTGGACCACCAGCCGCAGCGCAACCAACATGGGCGATTTCACCCGTCAGGTGCTGGGCAAAGCCATGGGCCTGGATGAGCGGATGAACCTGGAGAAGACGACGGTCTGCACCGACGGAAAATCCCACTACGTGGTGGTGGCGCCCAGCGAGAAGCAATCGAGACAGATCTATTACGGCGACGCGAAGACACTCCACCGCGTGCCGCTGCCGCCCTGGGTGCTGACCGGCGACAGCTTCTTCGAGCCGCGCTTCCTCGCCAAGACCAAGAATTCCAATTTCCGCGGCCTCGACATGCGCCTCTACGCATCGGTGGACACCGACGTCGACAAGAAAATCTGCTCCGTCAGCTGCGGCGAGCGCAAGACCGACCTGGAGATCCTGGATGCGGAGGCCAAGAAGGCGCTGCTCGCCAAGGCCGCCATCGAACCGCCGCTGCACAAGCGGGCCCCGCACCGCCTGGCCCGCGACAACAACGGAAAATATTTCTACGTCGACAAGGGCAACACCCCCGAGACCGAAAAGAGCTTTCGCCTCTACGTAGGTCCCAAGGGGGCGATGAAGCTTCAGAAGATGACCAACGCGGTGGCCGACACCGAAGGGGAAATCTTCACGACCAAGTCGGGCTCGCTCCGTTACGTGACCGACCGGCAGAACCCCCCGACCTGGATCCAGGGGACCAAGAAGACCACCTTGACCGTCGTGCCCATCGAGGCGGTCGACGAGAAGACCGGCGAGCCCATCAATAACTACCAGCTCATCTATAACGAGCTGGGCGTCTATCTGGGCGAAAAGCTCGGCAATCCCTGCGACGATCTCTAGCAGACGATCTCTAACGGTTGTGCCGCCCCGTCCCGGGTGCCTTCAGCAGGACGGTGCAACCGCCGAGTAACCACCGTGCGCCTGGCTCTGGTGTTGTCGCTCGCGTCGTTGGCCGCCGCCAGCTGTGGTGGCGGCCCGACGGGCACGGGAACGTCCAACGGCGGCGGGCCGGGCGGCAACCTCGGCGGCACCAGCGGCGGAGCGGCGGGTCGCGGCGGCAACGTCGGATCAGCTGGCCGCGGCACGGGCGGCGCAGCCGCGGGCAGCGCCGGCACCGGCGGATCGGGCGCCACCGGCGGCGGGACGGCGGGCAGCATCGGTTCCAGCGGCGCCGCCGGCATGGGCGGCAGCGCGGCGGGCAACACCGGATCTGGAGGCCGGGGCGGCCCGGGCGGCAGCGCGGCAGGCAGCACCGGGTCTGGCGGCCGAGGCGGCGCCGGCGGCAGCGCGGCGGGCAACGCCGGCCGCGCCGGCAACGTTGGGTCTGGCGGCCGCGGCGGCACCGGGGGCAGCACGGCAGGCAGCGCCGGCTCCGGCGGCCGAGGCGGCACGGGTGGAAGCGCGGCTGGCAGCACCGGAACGGCCGGGCAGGGCGGGGCGGGTCCGGTTGCCACCATCGCCGGGTGCCAGATTTTTCCGGCAAACCACATCTTCAACACCAAGATCGATGCGCTCCCGGTCGACCCGAATTCGGCGGCGTATCTGGCCACCATCGGCACCCACAACATTCACCTCGACCTCGGGACGTCGGTCGACGTGACGGCGGCCGACTACTACGGCATTCCTTACAACGTCGTGCACGGCAACGCGCTCACCTGGGCGCACGCGTTCTACAAGACGACCGACACGGCCGATCTCGCCTGGGATCCGACGACCGAGGCCGACTGCGCATCGGGCACTGCGCACACGCTGGTCTCGCCCTGCACCGCCTCGGCGGCGCCCCAACCGCTGTTTCCGATTCCGTCGCCGCCGCTGTGCGAGGGGGGAATCGACACCACCCCCAGCCAGCCCTACGGCGATCACCACATCCTGATGCTGGATGCCGATACCTGCCGTCTCTGGGAGCTTTACCACGCCTATCCCGACCCCAGCTCGGGCTGGGACATCTTCGGATCGGCGTCGTTCGATCTGCGCTCGAACGCTTTGCGGCCCGCCGGGTGGACCTCGGCCGACGCGGCGGGATTTCCGATCTTGCCGCTCCTGCTGCGGGCCGACGAGGCGAGCACCGGCACCATCACGCACGCCCTGCGCTTCACGATCGACAGCAACCACATTCGCACCACGTACATCTGGCCCGCCCGCCACCTGACCGGTAACGGAACGGCATCCACGAATTTGCCGCCCATGGGACAGCTGTTCCGGATCAAGGCCAGCTACGCCATTCCCACCTCGTTCGGTGTCCAGTCGCGCGCCATCGTCCAGGCCTTGAAGACCTACGGCATGTACATCGCCGACGGCGGCTCGCCCATGTACGTGACGGGCGAGCCGAGCGCCTCCTGGGCCGACACCACCTTCTCGCAGGTGCAGTCGATCTCGAGCAGCCAGTTCGAGGCGGTCGACATCTCGCCGATCATGGGCCGCGCCGGGTGGAGCGCGAATTCGGCCACGGTCCCCTGACCGCCGCGGAGCGCAGGGCCTCGGGTCGCGCGCTCAGATCACCCGATCGAGGCGGGCCTCGAGCGCGGCCTTGGGCAGTGCGCCGCGGATCTGATCGACCTCCAGCGGCCCTCGAAAGAGGATCATCGTTGGAATCGCCTGCACCGCGAAGCGCGCGGCGCTGCGCGGGTTCTCGTCGACGTTGAGCTTGGCGATCTTGAGCTTCCCGGCGCGCTCGCCGGCGACCGCCTCCAGCATCGGGGCCACCGCGCGGCAGGGGCCGCACCAGGGGGCCCAGAAATCGACCAGCACCGGGATGGGAGAATCCTCGACGTCCGCCTTCCAGCTGGCGTCGGTGATCGTCACCGGCCCGCGTGGAAAAACCTTCTTCTTGCAACGCCCACAGGTGGGATCGTCGCCCAGCCGGGCCCGCACGATCCGATTCTTTGCGCCGCACGAGCTGCAGGCGGTGATCACCGACGCTTCAGGGTCCGATTCCACAGCCCTTTTCTAACCACGCGCCGATCGTCGTCAAGCTACGGGCCCTGTAGCTTGCCCTTGAGGAGGTCTCCCAGGGTGCCCATGCTGCCCGCCGTGGTCGACGCGCGTACGGCCGCCGCGCGTCCTTCGTCGTCGACCCGCTCCTCGCTCTTGCCGAGGCCGAGCGAGATGCGCCGCTTGTCCGGATCAATGGCCAGGACGGTGACCTCCAGCATCTCGCCCGGTTTGACCGCTTCGCGGGCGTGGCGCAGGGGCCGCTTGGCGCCGAGCTCGCTGATGTGCAGCAGGCCCTCCACGCCCGGCGCCAGCTCCACGAACGCGCCGAAGGACTCCGCCCGCATGATCTTGCCCCGAACCGTCGTCCCGACGCCGAGCTGCCCGACGGCGTCCTGCCAGGGATCGCGCTCCAGGGATTTGAGCGAGAAGGTGATCTGCTCCGAGCGCTTCGGATCGTCTCGCTTGCCGATGCGCAGCACCTGGACCGTGACCGATTGTCCCACCGCCAGCGTGTCCGCCGGGCGCGCGCCGCGCTGGAAACCGATCTCCGAGGCCGGCAAGAGCCCCTCGATCCCGCCGACGTCGACGAAGGCGCCGAACTCCTTGAGCGCCGTGACCACGCCGGGAAGGACGGCGCCGACGATCAGCTTGCCGCGCGTCTCTACGGCGCGGCCCCGCATCGCCTCTTCCAGCAACGCGCGCCGCGACAGCACCACGTTGGGCCCGCGCCGGTCGTCTTCGTAGCGCGCGATCCGGAACTCCAGCCGCTGGCCCACGTAGACCGCCGGATCCGCGACGGCGCGCAGCTCCAGCTGCGAAATCGGGCAGAAGGCGCGCACCCCGCCGATGTCGACCTCGACGCCGCCCTTGTTCACCCCCGTGACCAGACCCTCGACAGGCAGTCCGGTGGCGGCCGCCTCGCCGAGGTCGGTGCGCGCTCCGGCGCCGCGGCCCGGCCCACGGCGCAGCGAAACGATTCCCTCCTTCTCGCCGATCCCGATCACGCGGGCCTCGAGGGCATCGCCGTTCGCCACCGTCAGCTCGCCCCCTTCGTCCCGCAGCTCCAGCGTCTCCAGCGTTCCCTCTCCGCCACCGCGGAGCTCGATGACGGTCACCTCCCGACCGATCGACAGCACGGTTCCGCGCACCCGATCGCCGATGGCGAGCCGCGGGCGGCGGACGCGCCCGTCCTTCCCCTCCTTGCGTTCCGACGCGGCCAGCAGGGCGGCGAAGTCCTCGGCCGGTGCGTCTCGCTGGGGCTGGTCGCTCATGGGGGGCCAAGTCTAGCCGAGCCCGGGCGGGTTTGACTCCCCGCAGGATCACGATTTTCTGAAGGTTGTCGGAGTCGCTAGCCGGCCGCCGCGTCGACGCGGCTGAGCATCCCCATCCCGGTGGGCTTGCAACCGACGACCGAGACGTTGGCCGTTCCGTTCACGGACATGGAGATCGTGCCGCCCGATTCCATCAACGTCCAGGCGGTGACGTCGAAGGTGCCGCTCATCCCGATGACGTTGATCGTGCAGGTCTGCGCCGCTTCGGCGGTGGCGGTCATTCCGCCGACGGCGAAGTCGACGCTGCAGGAGAGCTCGCTGTTGGAGAAAGCAAAATTGATGTGAGTCGCATCGATCTTCGTGATGGTCACCGCGTTTCCAGTGAGGGATATCGCGGCGACAGTCACGCCGGTGCACATGGGTGTCACCGACCCCGAGTCGAAGGTCCAGCTCCCGACGAAGCTCGCGCTCGGATCGGTGCCGGAACCCCCGCCGGTCCCGCCATGACCGGCGGCGCCGGCGCCGCCGGACCCGCCGGTTCCAACCGTGCCGCCGTGGCCGGCTCCACCCCCATTGCCGGTGCTACCGCCACCACACGCGGCGAGCGAAAGGGTGACCAGAGCGACCGCCGGCAACCAGATTCGAACACCGGGAGACGTCATCGGCGCATCGTAGCCCGATGTCCCCTAGAATGCCGAAGGTTTTGGAACCGCGCGGATTGACTCGAGCGCCCGACGCGGCCGTCGTGGACGGCGCCGTCGGCGCGTGATGGACTGACCGCCATTCCATGCCGCGCACGAGATATCGAGCGGCCCTCGACCGCATCAAGCTGACAGAGCTGCCGGCGGCGGCGTTGCGTGCGGTCTGGCGCGAAGGGTACACGCGTGGCGATCTGCGGGCAGATCTGCTGGCTGGCCTGGTGGTGGGAATCGTCGCGCTTCCCCTGGCGATGGCCCTTGCGATCGCGGTCGGGGTGGCACCGCAGCACGGCCTCTACACGTCGATCGTCGCCGGCGTGCTGGTGGCGGCGCTGGGCGGGTCACGCCTGCAGGTCACCGGGCCGACGGCCGCGTTCATCGTCATCTTGGCCCCCATCTATGTCCGGTTCGGGATGGCGGGGCTGCTGCTCTCCGGCATGATGGGCGGGCTGATCTTGATCTTGATGGGTCTCGGCCGGCTCGGTCAATTCATCGAGTTCATCCCGCACCCGGTGACGACCGGGTTCACGGCGGGAATCGCCACCGTGATCGCCACCCTACAGATCAAGGATGTCCTTGGTTTGAAGCTGGCCCGCAGCCCGGAGAGCTTCTTCGATCGAATCGTCGTCATGTGGCAGGCACGCGGCTCGGCCTCGGTCGCGGAGCTCGGGATCGCCGCCGCCACGCTGGCGCTGCTGATCGCGATCCCGCGGTTTACCAAGCGCGTCCCGTCGCCCCTCATCGCGATCCCCTTGGCGGGCCTGCTGGCGGCCGTCCTCAATCACGGCTGGCCCGCGCACGGCGTCGCCACGATCGCGAGCCGGTTCCAAGCCACGGTCGGCGGATACCTGGTGCGCGGCGTGCCGCCGTTGCCGCCGCTGCCGATGCTCCCCTGGCACGCCCCCGGCCCGAGCGGGATGCCGTTGCGACTCTCACTGGCCACGCTGCGCGAGCTTCTATCCGGCGCGTTCGCCGTGGCAATGCTGGGTGGGATCGAGTCGCTGCTGTCGGCGGTGATCGCCGACGGGATGGCCGGGACCAAGCACGATCCCGACGCCGAGCTGCTCGCGCTGGGTATCGGCAACGTCGTGACGCCGTTCTTCGGCGGCATCCCGGCGACCGGCGCGATCGCGCGGACGGCCACCAATGTTCGTTCGGGCGCGCGCTCGCCGATCGCGGCGATCGTCCACGCGCTGACCGTGCTGGTCGCGGTGATCGTGCTGGCGCCGCTCATCGGCACCCTGCCGATGGCGGGGCTGGCGGCGCTGCTGTTGCTGGTGGCCTGGAACATGTCCGAGCTCCCGCACTTCGTTCATATCCTGCGCGTCGCGCCCCGCAGCGACGCGTTGGTGCTGGTCACCTGCTTCGTCCTCACGGTGGTGTTCGACATGGTGGTGGCGGTCTCGGTCGGGGTGGTGCTGGCCGCGTTGCTGTTCATGCGGCGCATGGCCGAGATCACCCAGGCGCGCCTGACGGTGGGCGGTGAGGACGAGCGCGACGCCGGCAACCAGATCCCCAAGGATCTCGAAAAGAAGGTCGCGATCTACGACATCGCCGGGCCGCTGTTCTTCGGCGCCGCCCAAAAGGCGATGGGGAGCCTGGGCGCCGTGGCCGGAGGCCTCGAGGTGTTGATCGTGCGCCTCGAGAAGGTGCCCGTGATGGATGCCACCGGCCTGGTCGCGCTGGAGAGCGCGATCTCCACGCTCTCCAAACACGGCTGCCTCACCATCCTCACTGGCCTGCAGCCGCAGCCGGCGGCGCTCATCGAGCGCGCAGGGTTCAAGGGGCGCCCTTGGCGCCTCGAAATTCGTGCCGATGTCGTGGCTGGGCTCGGCGCCGCCCGGGACCACCTCGCTCGGAACGCTCGAGGCTCGGTCTAATCCGTCGCGGCGGCGATCAGCAATTCCCAGTGCGGTTCGACCGCAGAGGGGGAGGCCGGATCGGTCCGGGGCGTCATCCTGGGCGTCTTCGGCTCTGCGTTGTCGGCGCTCGCCGAACGGTCGGGGGTGTTGTCGTTTACAACCGGGCGCGAAACCATCGATGTGGACATTGGGCCTATCTAGAAGCAAAGCAGGAATTGGGCCAATCGACCGGTCCGCGATTTTCCGGGCTTTTCGGGAGGATCGACGTGTCGGGAGGTGCGAAGCCCGCTTGGCAGCGGAAACCAACTCACGCACCACAGTTAACTCGGGACCCGGGCGCAATCCGGGTAGAGTGCGCGGCCGTGGCGCTCTCGGCGACCGTCTATCACCTTCAGATCGAGCTCTCCGACGTCGACCGCGGCGTGTACGAGGCGCTCGATCTCCGGCTGGGACGACACCCGTCCGAGACGATGCGCTACCTGCTCACGCGGGTCATCGCCTACTGCCTCTGTTACGAGGAGGGGATCGCCTTTTCGAAGGGCCTGTCGACCACCGAAGAGCCGGCGGTCTGGGTGAAGGATCTCCAGGGGACCTTGCGGGTCTGGATCGAGGTCGGGACGCCTTCCGCCGACCGCCTGCACAAGGCCAGCAAGGCGTCACCCCGGCTGGTGGTCTTCACGCACAACGATCCCGAATTGCTGAAGGCCGCCGCGGGAGAGCGATCGATCCACAAAGCCGACAGCATCGAGGTCTATGCGCTCGACGGCGCGTTTCTGGACGCGCTGGCCGCGGCGACCGATCGCAACGCCAAATGGACGCTGGTTCACACCGAGGGGATGCTCTACATCACCAGCGGCGAGGAGAGCTTCTCGACGCCGGTGGTCCGCCACACCCTGGGTGACTGACCGGCCGAGCGATCGCCGGGAGACCGACGTCGCTACGTTTTTCTCCGCATCGGCGCCAGAGCCTCGGCCCAGCGGGCGAGCTCGTCGAGCATGGTCGACGACGCCTGTTCGTTGGCCTCCGTCGGCTTGAACACGCCATCCTCGATCTGCTTGCCGGCGAAGGGAAGGGCGACCGCTTCCGGCAGCGGCATCATCTTGAGGGCCGTCACACAGAGCTTGAGCATCTGTACCGCGCGGGTGCCGGCCGCGATTCCGCCGTAGCTGACGAACCCGACCGGCTTGTAGGCCCATTCGCGGGACAGGAAGTTGAGCGCGTTCATCAACGTCGGCGGCGCGGCGTAGTTGTACTCGGGCGTCACGAAGACGTAGGCGTCGGCTTCGACGATGGTGGCGCTCCAGGCCTTGGTGTGCGCGTTCTCGTATTGCGCGAACCGCGGATGTTTCGGCTCGTCCAGCATGGGCAGATTCACCGCCGCCAGATCGATCACCTGAACGTCGAGCTTGCCGTGTCGCCGGGCGGCCTCGCTGAACCAGGTTCCGATCGGCAGCCCGATCCGACCGGGTCGCGTGCTCGCGATGATGATCTGAAGCTTCGCCATGGCGTTCGTTTAGCAGATCCGGAGGCCTCGCGCGTCCAGGATGCCGCCGCGGGTGGACGGAATCGACCTCGGCGCGCAGACTTCCCGGGTGCCGTCTCTACAGACCGCGGGGGCCCGCCTCTCCTATCTGCGGAGTGGTACCGGGCCGGCCGTGCTGCTGATCCAGGGCGTCGGCGTCGTCGGCGAAGGCTGGCGGCCGCAGATCGACGAGCTCGGTGCGCGTTTCGACATGCTGGCGTTCGACAACCGGGGCATCGGCCTGTCCGAGGCGAGGCAGGCGGAGCTGACGATCGAGGCGATGGCGTCGGACGCGCTCGCCATCATGGACGCCGAGAAGATCGATCGATTCCACGTGGTCGGACATTCGATGGGAGGGCTCATCGCGCAAGAGGTCGCGCTCACGGCCCCGCAGCGGACGCTGAGCCTGGCATTGCTGTGCACGTTCGCCCACGGTAAGCAGGGATCGCGGCCGACGCTGGGCATGCTGGGGACGGCCCTGCGGACGCGCATCGGAACGCGCAACGCGCGTCGGAACGCCTTCCTCGAGCTGGTGATGCCGCCGTCCTATCTGAAGACCGTCGACCGCATGCAGCTGGCGCACGATCTGAAACCGTTCTTCGGACACGATCTGGCGGACCAGCCGCCCATCGTCATGAAACAGCTGCGCGCGATGTCGAAGTACGACGCGGGCGCGCGCCTGGCGGCCCTGGCGTCGATTCGCACGCTGGTGGTGAGCGCGGCCGGCGACCGGATCGCGCTGCCCGCCTACGGGCGGGAGCTGGCCGCCGCGATCCCGGGCGCTCGGCTCGTCGAGATCGCGGACGCCGGCCATGGCGTGACCATCCAGCGGGCGCCCGAGGTGAATGCGCTGCTCGCCGACCACTTCGCTCCCGTCACGCAGGTGGTACCGACGACGGAGCGGGCCGCCGCCGAGTGAGCTACGCCACGGGCAGCGAGCCTACGGGCAGCTCGTGGCCGAGACGCGGGTCAGGTGCTCGGCGTCGCTGTAGAGCGACAGGGCGAAGCTGCCGCCGAAATTCATGATGTGGCCCTTGTCGGACACTCCGGCGGGGTTCTGTTGCTGGATGATCGGTTGGGGGTTCGCGGGCTTCGAGCCGTCGCCGGGCACGTAAAGGAAGTTTTGGGAGCCGTCGGAATGGAGGATGGCGAATCCCGCGCCCGTGCCATCGCTTGTCCCGCGCACGGTGGTGACGTTGCTACCGTCGCCGCCACCATATGCGTAACCGCCCGGGAAGCTGAACGTCGATCCCGGTGTGCCGGAGGTGGAGAACACCGTCGCCAGCACCGAGTTCGCGTTGGTGCCTCCGTCGCCGCTATCGGCGCCGTCATAAACGACGACGAAACCCTGTGAGGTGCCCGCCACCGAGATCGGAGACTGCTGAACGTTGTTATAGGGCATCGATATCGGGGTTCCGACCTCGGTGCCGGTAGGAGTCAGAAGCGTCATCTGTGGGATTGGGAAGGTCGAAGTATAGGTCACTGCGAAGACGCCCCCGGAAAAGGCGAGGTCTCCGTCCGGTTCGGGGTAGCTGTAGTAATTGAACACAAGGCCCGAGGGGTCGTCGGTGGGAACGATGATGGTGTTGCCGGCCGGGGATCCGTCGGTGGCGTACTGCGCGACTTTTATGGGTCCAGAGCTGGGCAACCAAGAGGCAACGAAGGCTCCATTCAGCCACTGGACGTGTGACTCCTGATGCTCCGTTACGGACCCGACCGCCGCCAGCTGCGTGGTTTGAACGACATTCAGGGAGGGGTCGAGGAACGTCAGGAATACCGCCCATTCATTGGTATTCGACGAGTTCTCCAGGGACGACTCTGCGTCGTAGATGACCGCGATCTGGCCTCCGGGAGCCACCGCGACGCCGCCCAAAAGGATATACGCGTCGGCCCCCGTGCCAGTCGTGGCCGAGTTGAACAGCGGCAACGACGGCCCTTTGCTGACAGCCGTCGCGAGATCGAAGTGCTGGACATCGACGCGCTCGATGTAGCTCGCGACGCCGGCATCGACCGCCGTTCCGCCGTCGGTCGCCGGTGGCCCCACGTAGCCGCTGAAGATCAGGAGCTCGTTGGTGGTCCGAACGCCGATGCCGGAGGTGTAGCCCACGTTGGAGGTGCCGGTCGCGGTGCGGCCAAATTTCGTCATGGCGGTGCAGGTGGCGCTGCCGCCCGCGCCGCCGGTGCCCCCCCCGGCGCCGGTGCCCCCACCGCCAGGACCGCTCGTTCCCCCGTGGCCGCCCCCGGTGCCGGCATGGCCGCCGGTGCCGTTTCCGCCGGTGCCGTTTCCGCCGGTCCCGGTGCCGTTTCCGCCGGTCCCGGTGCCGTTTCCGCCCGTTCCGTTACTACCGCCCTGGGGAATGCCCATGCCCGCGTCGTTGACGACGAAGTCGTTGATCGCCGCGTTGTAGTCCTTATCCACGACGGGATCGGCGCAGAGGTGGGTCGTGGAGGTGCAGACCTGCGCCCCGGCCCCCATTCCCATGCCGGGACAGTCGGCGTTGGTCTCGCACATGTCGCGGCACTGGTGGTCGCTGCTGCAAACGAGCGGCGACGTGCACATGCTGTTGTAGTTGCAGGTCGCCAGCTCCGGCGCCTGGCAGGCGGTCCCCTGCGCGACGCCGGCGTCGGCGCCGCCGCTGGTGGTGGCGCCGTCGGTGCCAGCGTCGGTGCCGAGGGCACTCACGACGACACAGCGCTCGCTGTTCGGGCAGTCGCTGGAAACGGCGCAGGGCTTCACGCAGTAGCCGATCGCGCAGACGAGGCCGGGGGTCGACAGCTTGGCGCAGTCGCTGTTGAGCGAGCACTGTGGCGTCATCGGCTTGGAGCTGCTCCCGCAGCCGGCGACCGCAACGATGAGCGCCAAGAAAGCGGCCGACAGGCCTTGCCCGCGCGTCACGCCGAGTTTCCTCATTGGGCGCAGCCCGACACGACAACCTGCGTCGCGTGCATGGTGCTGTCGTAAAGCGATACGGCGAAGCTGCCGTGGTAGTTCGTCAGGCCGATCTCCGCGCCGTGCGCGGAGCTGATCACGGTACCACTGCTGAGGCGCTTGGATCCGTCGGCCGTCACGTAGAGGAAGTCGGCGCCGTTCGTCTCCATCAGAACCGCCCCCACGCCGCTCTGGCCGCCCGTGTCGTCGCTGACCATCTTGGCGGTGGTGGCCGTGGACGGGAGCGAGAAGTCGGTGAAAAGGCCCGGGAGGCCGGCGTCGCCGCCCGCATCTCTCGTGGTGCCGCCGTCCGTGAGCACATCCTTGGCGCCGGAGGTTGGGACGAAGACGCCGTACACGGTCGACGAGTTGTTGAAGAGAGTCACGAAGCCGCTGGTCGTTCCCCCGACGCTCACCCAGCGGCTCGAATTCGTGGGGCTGACCTCGACTAGGCTCCCGACCTGGAGGCCGTCGCCGTCGAGGAGTGTCAGGTAGGGGTTGCTCCCGCTGGCGGGGTTGGCGTAGGCAACGCCAATCAAATTTCCAGAGGTGCCGACCTGGCTCTCATCCCAACTGTAGTTGTTGTTCGTACCCGTTGGGCTGGGGACGTTGGCGGTGTCACCGCCGGCCGACTGGCCGTTCGGATGGAACTTCCGGACCCGGGTGAACCAGGAGGTCGTGTCGTACTTCCAGGATATGACGAAGGCTTGTGCCGACACGGACCAAATGACGTGCGGCATGGTCTCCTCCACACTCTCCAACTGAACGGTATCCACCACCTCCAGGCCCGCGACGCCGCCGTCGGTGCCACCGTCGGAGGTGTTGGTCAGATTGAGGAACGAAGCGTAGAGATTGACGCCAGAGCTGAACCCATAGCCTTGGGCTGCGCCAAACCCATTGCCGTTGCCGACGCTGTGGAGCACCACAATCTCCCCGGTGGGCGCGACTGAAACGTCGAAAATCCCGAAGGCTGGTCCGTCCGCGGCCTGGAACAGCCGCACCGCCGGTCCAGCTTTAGGCCAGTTGCCATTGCTGCCGGGAAGGAAAGGCTGGACGTAAATGAAGTTGCCCGTCGGGCCGCCATCCGACGGCGGCGTGACGTATGCGCTGAAGACGAAAATCTCATTCCCGTCCCGCACGCCGATTCCGGAGGTAAACGCCGTGTTCGGGTCGCCCGACGCCGTAATCGCGAACGAGGTCTGCGGGCTGGGACATACGTTCACGCTGCTGCCCGCAGCTCCGCCGGCACCGCCACCTCTTCCCGACGCGCCGCCGTGCCCGGACCCACCGGTCCCGTTACCGCCGGACCCACCCGTGCCGGTCCCTTTACCGCCGGTGCCGGTGCCGTTTCCGCCCGTGCCGTTGTTGCCGCCCTGAGGAATGCCCATGCCCGCGTCGTTGACGACGAAGTCGTTGATCGCCGCGTTGTAGTCCTTGTCCACCGCGGGGTCGGCGCAGAGGTGGGTCGTGGAGGTGCAGACCTGCGCGCCGGTCCCCATTCCCATGCCGGGGCAATCGGCGTTGGTCTCGCACATGTCGCGGCACTGGTGGTCGCTGCTGCAAATGAGCGGCGACGTGCACATGCTGTTGTAGTTGCAGGTCGCCAGCTCCGGCGCCTGGCAGGCGGTCCCTTGCGCGACGCCGGCGTCCGCGCCACCGGTGCTCGTGCCGCTGTCGGCCCCAGCGTCGCCGGCGGCCGTCAGGACGATGCAGCGCTGTCCGCTCGGGCAGTCGCTCGAGATGTTGCAGGGCTTGACGCAATACCCGAGCGCGCAGACCAAGCCCGGGGTGGACAGCTTGGCGCAGTCGCTGTTGAGCGAACACTGCGGCGTCATCGGCTTCGAGCTGCCCCCACAGCCGACCAGAGCCAAGCCCACCACGAGAAACCCAACGGACAGCGCCCCAAGCTTCATGTCGAACGTCCCCTTCTTTAAGGCTCAGCTGTATCACAGCCCATCCCACGGTTGGGACCCAAAGATGGCCCGACCGACAGCCTATCCCGCGGTTGGGACCCAAAGATGGCCCGACCGCGGCCCAGAACGGACCGAGCCGTCCCTCGAGCCTCCGACGGCGCATCCCACGGCGGGGTTGAGCACGGAACCCGAAGTTGAGCACGCGGCGCTGTCGGGGCCGTGCCCGACTTGTGCACCTGCTGCACAACACCGTCTGCGCCGGGCCAGCTCCGTGGCCGTGCCGAGCGCAAAGGACCGATTTCCCGCTGGGTTCGACCTTGCCGAGCCCCCGCGCCCGACTTGGCCCGGCCGTTGCTGTAGAGACCAGACGTCATGAACAACGGAATCGAAAACGGACTTCACGAAAGGAACTTCGGAACCATGTCTTCACGCAAATCGCTCTCGCTCGTCGCCTCGGTCATCCTCTCCGGTCTGGTCGCCTTCGGCAGCTTCGGCGCCTCCGCGTCGGCGGGCTCGCGCCGCGGGCCGGACCTTCGTGGCCAGACCATGCTGACCGCCGCCGCTCCCCAGCAGGTGGTCGCGGGCCCCGCCCGGTTGCTCCATGTGGACGTCGAGGGCGCGCGGGCGGTGAGCCTCTACAGCGTCGTCTCCGGTAGCGGTGGCGTGGACGCTTGCCGCGTCGGTGCCTCGGCGGCGAAGCGTGCCCTGCGCATGAACGCGAGCAACGAGCTGGACCTCGACGTGGCGGCCGGCCAGACGGTCTGCGTGAGCGCCGACGGCGGATCGGTGCAGGTGGCTTGGCACGCGCAGCAGCCGGCCGGGGGGACCTTCGGGACCCTGCAGGCCAGCAACCGCTAATCGGGGAGGCACCGAAACAGGAGAAGCCGCCGCCGACTTCGGTCGGCGCTTCTTTTTCGCGGGATGGCGCGGTATTTTCCGATGCATGGCCGCACCCACCATCATCGACATGCAGAAACGGGAGTCGGGCGGTGGCCCTCTCCGGTTTCACGTGGTCGTCCTGGGGCGGGATGGGGCCGTGCCCCGCGCGTTACCGGTGGCCGGTGAGGTTCTCATCGGACGCGACGAGGACGCGTACATCCGGATCATCGATCCGCGGGCCTCGCGCCAGCACGCGCGCATCGTCGTCGGCGACACCATCGAGGTCGAGGATCTGGGGAGCGCCAACGGGACCCGCGTGCACGACCAGCCGCTGGAAGCCGGCAAACGCGTGCCGATCCACTCGGGCGACGTCATTTTGATCGGCAGCACGATGCTGGTGCTCCACCGAGGCGAGCCCGAGCTGGACGCGCGGCGGATCTGGGCGCACGCGCATCTCGAGACCCGTCTCATCGAGGAGTGCGCGCGCGTGCAGAGCCGCGGGTCGCAGCTGGCCCTGGCCCGGATCCACGTCCAGGGGCAGGAGGCGTCGATCCTGGTGGAGCGGATCATCACCGATCGGCTGCGCGACGGCGACCTGCTGGCGGGCTACGCCGCGGGCGAATACGAGATCCTGTTCCTCGATTCGGGGGAAGCCGGCGCGCGTGCGCGCGCGGACCGGATCGTCGCGGCACTGGCCGAGCGGAAGATCGCGGCGAACCACGGCCTGGCGTTCTGTCCCGGGGACGGCACCTCGCCGCAGGCGCTGCTGGGCGTGGCGGCGGAGCGCGTCCGCTCCGGCGGCGAGCACGCCGCGACCCGCACGGGCGTGGTCGTCGAGAGTCCCGCGATGCGGGATCTCTATGCCCTGGCCCGGCGGGCGGCCGCGGGCAACAGCAGCGTGCTCATCTTCGGCGAGACCGGCGCCGGCAAGGAGGTCCTGGCGGAGACGGTCCATGCCGCTTCGCCGCGGGCCTCGAAGCCGTTCCTTCCCCTAAACTGCGCCGCGCTGACCGAGACGCTGGTCGAAAGCGAGCTCTTCGGCTACGAGCGCGGCGCCTTCACGGGCGCCAACCAACCGAAGATCGGGCTCATCGAGGCGGCCGCGGGCGGCACGGTGTTCCTCGACGAGATCGGCGAGATGCCGCTGGCGGTCCAGGCCAAGCTGCTGCGCGCGATCGAGACCAAGACGGTGCTCCGGATCGGCGCGACCTCCGCTCGCGCGGTCGACGTGCGGTTCGTGGCCGCGACCAACCGCGATCTCGAGGAGGAGGTGGCCGAGAAGCGCTTCCGCGAGGATCTCTACTTCCGCCTCAACGTGATCACGCTGGAGATCCCCCCGCTGCGCGAGCGCCAGGGGGAGATCGAGATTCTGGCGCGCCTGTTCCTCAAGAAGCTCGCCGAGCCGCTCGGCCGGGCGATTCCGACGATCTCGCCGGAGGCGCTCACGTGGTTGCGGGCCTACCCTTGGCCGGGGAACATCCGGGAGCTGCGCAATGTGATCGAGCGCGCCTTCGTGCTCTGCACGGGCAGCGAGCTGACGCCGGAGCATCTTCCGGTCGAGAAAATGCTGCGCAGCCGGCGAACGACGGCCGAGCTGCCGAGCGCGCCCGTCGCGTCGTCGCCGTCGTCGCCGTCCTTACCGCCGTTGCCGGGAGTGCCGCCACGTGGCCTCAAGGAGATCGAGAAGCAGGCGATCATCGATGCGCTCGAGCGCTGCCACATGAACCAGACGCGGGCCGCGGAGCTGCTGGGGATGCCGCGGCGGACCTTCTGCAAGCGGATGAAGGAATACGACATCCCCCGCCCGCGGGCGTGATGGGCCCGACTACGGCGAGCAGGCCGAGCCGACCACCTGCGTCGAGTGATCGGTGGTGCTGCTGCTGTAAAGGGATACACCGAAGCTGCCGCGGTAGTTCGTTATCGCGACCTCGGCTCCGCTCGCGGAGCTGATCACGCCGTTGATCACCTGGTGCGTGACACCGTCGGCGTTCACGTAAACGACGGCGGCCCCGTTCGGATTCAGGAGAACCACGCCGACGCCGCCAGCCCCTCCCGTGTCGTCATTGATCGCATGCGCGTGGGTCGCGGTGCTGGGAAACGAGAAGCCCGCCAGGGGCGGTATCCCCGCGTCACCCGCGTCCACGCTTTTCACGACCACGCCGCCGTCTCCGGACGTTGGGGCGAAGGCTTCGTACGCGGTGTTTCCAGCGCGAAACAGGCTCACGAAGCCGCTGGACGTGCCACCGACAGTCACCCAGAAAGTGTACGGATCGACGTCGGCGTTGAGCTTGGTAAAGCCACCGACCTGGTTGCCGCGGACGTCGAGAACCGTGAGAAATGGACGACCTGTCCCGTCGCGGTAC
>Ga0209863_10000578_pt1 | contig 17254 bp, 18 predicted proteins | sample OrgsoiDNA2013046_FD_185796 | JGI IMG/M metagenome (GOLD analysis project Ga0209863, IMG submission 185796) | Permafrost soil microbial communities from the Arctic, to analyse light accelerated degradation of dissolved organic matter (DOM) -... | ecosystem: Environmental > Terrestrial > Soil >...
CAGCTGGGAGTTCATGTTCTGAGTGACCTGTTCCAATCTTCCCTTGGACCATGCGCACCAGGAGTCTCCTCTTCGTTGCATCGGTCCCCCCTTGTCTCTCGTTGGCCGATAGTGCGGACTCCTGTCTGTGGATACGAATCGACAAATAGTTTGCGGCGAACTTGCGGGATGCTGCCAGTTACGGCGTGATGACGCAACCCCGCGCGGCATCGGCAGGTCATGTTGAGAGCACCGTCGGTCGAACCGCGTCACGCGGTAAATGATCTTCGCTGAGCGTGCGAAGCCTTCGACGGCCGACAGCCGAAAATTGTCCAGAATTCTTTACTCGCACCGAGCGTGGCCGGCCATCACAGAGCTTTGACCGCAGCCACCAACTTCGACAGCGAATCCTTCGCGTCACCGAAGAAAAGCGTGGTTTTCGGGTGATAAAGCAGCGCGTTGTCGATGCCGGCGAAGCCGGGGCGCATCGAGCGCTTCATGAAGACGACGTTCGTCGCTTCATCAACGTTGAGGATCGGCATCCCGTAGATCGGACTGCCCGGCGAATCGCGAGCAGCTGGGTTGACGACGTCGTTCGCGCCCACCACGACGGCGACATCGGTCGAACTGAACTCCGGGTTCGCGTCGTCCATCTCTTTGAGTTGCTCGTACGGCACGTTCGCTTCAGCAAGAAGCACGTTCATGTGTCCGGGCATGCGACCGGCCACCGGATGGATCGCGTAAAACACCTGCACCCCCCGCGATTCGAGCAGGTCGACGAGTTCGCGACAGGTGTGCTGCGCTTGCGCGACAGCCAGCCCGTAACCGGGAACGATGGCGACTTTTCGTGCGTAGGCAAGGAGAATCGCGATATCGTCGGCACCGGCCGATCGAACGCCACGGTCGGTCGAGACGACCTCGGCAGTCGAGCCGGCGCTCGATGAACCAGAAAAGGCACCGAACAGCACACCGGTGATCTTGCGCCCCATGGCGCGTGCCATCAGTTGGGTGAGCATGGTGCCGGATGCTCCGACCAGCGTGCCGGCGACAATCAGCAACGTGTTGTTCAGCACGTAGCCGGATGCCGCAACGGTGAGCCCGGTGAACGCGTTCAGCAACGAGATGACCACCGGCACGTCGGCGCCACCGACCGGAAGCACGAACAGCACTCCGAGCGCGAGCGATAACGCGGTGCACACGATGAGCAACGCCACATTTGACGTCGCGATTGCGGCAACCCCACAACCGAGCGCCCCGAGCGCCACTACCGACGTCACAAACTGCGCGCCAGGCACAACAATCGGCCGTCCGGTCATCATCTCTTGCAGCTTGGCGAACGTGATCAGTGATCCGGTGAAGCTCACACTGCCGACGATCGCCGCAAAGGCGACGGCGATCGCGGCCGCGGTCGAATCGAGGCGGTGCAGTCGCACGTATTCGTCGAGTGCGACCAACATGGCCGCGCCGCCGCCGACGCCGTTAAACATCGCCACCATCTGGGGGATCGCGGTCATCTTCACCACCCGCGCGGCGGGCACCGCCACGACGGTGCCGATCACGATCGCGGCGATGATCGGCACTCGGTGACCCAAGTGCCGTTGCGAGACCGTGACGACGACCGCGAGCGCAGCACCAAACGCACCGATGAGATTGCCATTGCGTGCTGTCTTTGGCGACGACAGGCCCTTCAAGGCCAAGATGAAGCACAAGGCCGTGAGGAGGTACGCCGACTGCGTGAGAGTGCTCACGAAGCCGGCCCTTCGGGAGTGGTGTTTTTCGCGACGGCTGCCCGCGCCTTGCCGCGTCCCTTGAACATCTCGAGCATGCGGTCGGTGACCACAAACCCGCCGACCATATTGGCTGTCGCGAGCACGACAGCGATCAATCCGAGCGTGAGCTGAACGCCACCGTCAGCCGTGCCGGTGATCAGAATGGCACCGACCAGGATCACGCCATGAATCGCGTTCGCACCCGACATCAGCGGTGTGTGCAAGACCGCCGAGACCTTCGAGATCACCTCGAAGCCGACGAACATCGACAAGATGAAAATGGTCAGCAAGCCGACGTTGTTCATCGCACCACTCCCGCGTGCACAACGAGGCAGCCGGCGACGATCTCGTCGTTAAGGTCAGGCACGACATTCCCGTCTTTGGTCATAAGCAGCAGCAGGTTGGCCAGGTTTCGGGCGTACAACCTGCTCGCGTCGAACGCCATGCCGCTGGCCATGTTGCGTCCGCCCCAGATCAGCACGCCGTTGTGCATGACTTCTTCACCGGGCCGTGACAACTCGCAGTTGCCACCCGACTCAGCCGCGATGTCAACGATGACCGTGCCGGGCCGCATCGCCTCGACCATCGCGGTGTCGACGAGCAGCGGCGCCTTTCGGCCGGGTACGGCCGCCGTCGTGATCAGCGCGTCGGACGCCGCAAGAAACGGAGTCAGCAGTTCGCGCTGGCGAGCCGCTCGGTCGTCGGTCATTTCCCGCGCGTAACCCCCCGTGCCCTCGAGTGCTTCGAGGTCGAGTGAGACGAAGGTCGCCCCGAGACTCTTTACTTCTTCGGCGGCGGCAACGCGAACGTCATAAGCCGACACGACAGCACCGAGCCGACGTGCCGTCGCGATCGCCTGCAAGCCAGCGACGCCCGCGCCGAGCACGAGCACCTTCGCCGGCGGAACGGTGCCGGCTGCGGTCATCAGCAAAGGGAAGAACCGCGGCAGCCGCTCGGCCGCGATCAACGCGGCCCGGTAACCGATCACGAGCGACTGCGACGACAGAGCGTCCATGCTTTGCGCGCGGGAGATGCGCGGCAACCGTTCGAGAGACATCGCGCTGACCTTGTGCGTCGCGAATGTCGCGAGAAGTTCCGCCTGGTCGGCCGGCTCGAGAAAGCTCAACACGAGGGCGCCCTCGCGCAGCGTCGCGGCATCGACCAGCGGGAGCGGTTGCACTGCAAGAACCACGTCGGCCAGTTTGAGGGCGTCACGATCGACGAGCTCAGCGCCAACCGCTACGTACGACTCATCGAGGTATCCGGCGGATGCGCCCGCACCTCGTTCGATCGCCACGCTCAACCCGGCGGCCCGCAATCGCGTCACGGCGTCGGGAACGCACGCCACGCGTCGTTCGTATTCGGCCGACTCGCGTGGCACCACGACTTTCACGCCCGAAACCTATCTCAGGCGGTGCGGCTCAGCGCGCGAGGACGAGGTTGCTGGCGCCAAGTGTCACAACGACATCGTCCGACGTGACGTTGACACCGGTGATCTCGACCCCGGGCGGAAGACCAGGAAGCCGCACCGACACCACCGCTTGTGCCAAGACCTGGGTGCGCACGGCGGACGGCACCGGCGATCCGTTCGCCATCGCGAGCGCGATGGGTCGCACCACGATGGAGTTGCCAAGGAACGTGACACGTCCTGTCACCCGTACCGTCGAAGAGGTTGGCCCCACCGTGACGACGTCGGTCCCCGCCAGCTCGTCGGGTTGACCCGGGACCGCGCCGGTGATCGACAGCCCGGAGATGCGGGCCGCAGCCTGAAGGTCGGCGAACGGAACGGCCACCGAACCCGTCACCCGCTTGACCGGAGCGGTCTTCACGTGACCGCTAAGCGCCTTCGACGCCGAGATCCGCAGGTCGAAGAAATCGAGCCGAAGCACGGCACCCCCGGTGACCCCGAGTTGAAACACATCGTCGGCCACCACCTCGATGTGGCCGTAGTGGCCCGTCACCACCTGGGTGAGGAAAGGAAAACCCTTCACGCTGACTTTCGGTCGCTGCGCGAGGTGCGCGTCGCTTCGGACGGCGGACGCGATCTGGTCGGCCGCGAGACGCGCGGCCTCCCGGTCACCTGCGTAGAGCAGCCCCCCGAGGATGACGATCACCACGACGAGCCGGGTCGTTCGCCTCATCAGCCAACCATGATGCGCGCGACGACGAGCACAGCTGGCGGCACGACAACGATCGGCAAGGTGGCCGCAACGGGCCAGGCGACGACACCCTCAGGCACACGGGCCAGAGCCGCGCGCGCGCCCACCGCAAGCACCACCGCCACAAACGCCACCACGGCACCGGTACCGAGCCCGAACGCGTCGGCGGCGCGGCTGACCAAAACGCCGGCACCGACACCCAACGCAATGCCACCGGGAACCGCCGCCCACAGCGGCACGCCGCGCTGGATCGGGAGCACGCCCACCGCCACGCCCGTCACCGCGACGGCCACCAGCGTGGTGCCGTGCGGACCCCCTCGTACCGCGAGCAGCACGGCGGCCGCGATGCCGAGGGCGCCGGTCGCGATCGACGCGGCGAGCGCATTCGTCAACCTGTCTCGCCCGTCGCGCCGACCCAACTGGATGACAAAGGCCAGAATCACCAAGCCGGCAAGCACCCCCGCAAGCGCGCGGACCGTGGCCGGGTCGTGGTCGTGCAGCAGCACGCCGTCGGCGGTAGCGGCGGCGGCGCCGGCCGCCAGCGCACCGCTCGCCTGTCCAAGCGTCGTCAGGTGCGCACTGCGAAACCAGCCGGCGATAAGCACCAGCTGGACGACGAGGAGCGCGGCCGCGAGCGCGGCTCGGCTGCCTGACGAGGCAGCGAGCACGACGACCGCCAGGATTGAGGTCGGCAGACCAGCAACGACGGCGATCAGCCGCGGACGGGCAGAAGGCACCCTGGCATCGTCGCACTGTCCTGTGAAAGCGGGTGGGAGCGGCCTCTCATCACCCGTCGCTCCGGGTACGTGCGGCTCTCGGAAATGCCGTGGTTACCTGCGTTCACGTCGAGGAAACCAGATGGAAACAGGCGAACTCCTATCCTTAGACCAGATCGGGTGGGCCTGGACCATCTGCATAGTCGTGAAGGGCGGCCTAGATGAGCACGTTGCTGCTCCTGACCAACGCCCTGCAGCCCTCCTCAGAGGTGCTCCCCGCGCTCGGCCTGCTGCTGCACCGGGTGCGGGTCGCACCCGCCGAAGTGTCGGCGCTGCTCGACGCACCCCCAGCCGACGCCGTCCTCGTGGACGGACGTCGCGACCTGGCGCACGCCCGCTCGTTGTGCCAATTGCTGCGCACCACAGGGCTGTCCTGCCCGCTCTTCTTGGTCATGACCGAAGGCGGTCTGTCGGTGGTGACCGCCGAGTGGGGCATCGACGACGTCCTGCTCGACACCACAGGACCGGCCGAGGTCGAGGCTCGTCTTCGGCTCGCGTCGGGTCGCCTCGAGCTCGCGTCGCGCAACAACGACGCCGACGATGAGGTCATTCGCTCCGGTGAACTCACGATCGACGAGGCGACCTACTCAGCCCGCCTGCGCGGTCGGTCCCTTGATCTCACCTTTAAGGAGTTCGAGCTCCTGAAGTACCTCGCCCAGCACCCCGGGAGGGTGTTCACCCGCGCCCAACTCCTGCAAGAGGTCTGGGGCTACGACTACTTCGGTGGCACCCGTACGGTCGACGTCCACGTGCGCCGGCTACGCGCCAAGCTCGGCACCGAGCATGAAGGGTTGATCGGCACTGTCCGCAACGTCGGATACAAGTTCGTGTTGCCGCAGGTCGAACGGGCATCCGGTGCCGGGCACGCCACCGGGCACGCGACCGAGCCGGTCGGCGACCGCACCGCCGATGATGAAGCCGACGCCGAGCGCGAGGCCATCCACCTGCGTTAGACCGGCTCGCTAAGGTCGTCGGCGTGGAGCTCACCCCGGGCAGCCTGGGCAGCCGCCTTGAATCTGTCGGGCGACTGACCCCGGCCCAGATCGCGGCGGTGACCGCACTCGTCGACGACGCGGCCGACGCCGACGGCGTCCGCCCGCTGTCGGAGCATGTGATGCTGCACCTGCGCTATGGCGGCGATCAGTCGGCCCGAAATCTGCTCATGTGGCTCGAGCCCGAGCACGCCCTCGCGGCCTACGCCCACCTCGACGTCACCGATTTGGTCGATGGACCGAGCGCCGAAATGGTGGTCTCGCCGGCGTTACGGCGTCATGGCTTGGGGCGCTCGCTGATCGCCGCAGCGCTCGCGCAGACGGACGACCGGCTGCGCTTGTGGGCGCATGGCGGCTTGGCCGAAGCCTCATTGATGGCTGCGCATCTCGGATTTCAGCGGGTGCGGGTGCTCTTACAGCTACGACGCTCGCTGTCCGCACCGCTACCTGTCGGCGTCCTGCCCGACGGAATCACGGTGCGAACGTTTCACCCCGGCGCGGACGACGAGGCCTGGCTAGCCCTGAATGCGCGGGCGTTCGCGAGCCATCCCGAACAAGGCCAGTGGACCGTCGACGATCTGCGTCAGCGGATGGCCGAAGACTGGTTCGACCCGGCCGGCTTCTTCCTCGCCGAGCGCGATGGTCGGCTCATCGGATTTCACTGGACCAAAGTGCACGGCCACCATTCGCACGAAGAACAACTGGTGCATTCACATGGCAATACGGAGGCGCACGCACACTCCGACGAACACGGCCACGAGCCGATGGGTGAGGTCTACGTAGTGGGCGTCGACCCGTCAGCGCAAGGTCTCGGTCTCGGTCGCGAGCTCACCATCGCCGGGCTTCGATACTTGCGCGGGCTCGGCCTGCAGCAGGTGATGCTCTACGTCGACGAGTCGAACGTCGGGGCGATCCGGCTGTACGAATCGCTCGGCTTCGCTCGATGGGACATCGACGTGCTGTTCCGCCACACCTGACGCAGGTTAGCTGGCGCGGGTCGCCCGCAGGCCGAGTGCCCGGTCAATCGCATCGGTCGTCAACACCTCGGCGCTGGCCGCGGCCACAATCATCAGATCGCTGTAGAGGTCGATCTCTTCGAGAAAGGCCGGATCCTGGACGCGCAAATCGACCCCGCTCCGGCCTCCGAGTGGATCGTTCATCCCGCCACGCTAGCTCCACCCAAACTCGGATTGCATGACCTGTTTGGATCATCTGCAGTCACGGGAAGACCCTGCTCTTTGCGCCGGCGCTCGCCTAACTCCGGTGACCGGCGGCCTCACCTAGCCGGTGCGAGATGCCGATACCCACTCCATGCAGATCATGTACGTCGAGACGTGCCCCGATTGCGATTGCGCAGTCGTGCGGGCCCAGACCGGCGAAACGAAGCCGTCGCGATCCCTGGCCGGGTGCACGGGCTGCGCGTGCCACACGCCGTGGCAGATCGCCTCCGGCGGCTGAGAAAGCCGGCTGCCGCTCAGCCGACGAAGTCGCGCAGCGACCTCTGAACGGGCTGCCTTAGCGTGTGGAGCGCGACTCGGTAGTTCGCCTGGTTCATCATCAGGTCGCTCTCGACCGCCGCGACTCCGGTCAGCTGACCAGATGGCGCCGGCCCCTCAAGAACCTGCGACAACCCCGCACGAAGCAGGGCCACCGCATCGGCGCGCGCGACCGCAGAACCGAGACACCGCTGGTAAGTGAGCAGCTTCGTGTGCTCCTCATCGATGTCCACGAGATCAGCCCGCCGACGCTGGCAGCTGGTACGGAATTACGTGGCCGGCCAACTCGCCCGCGCCGATTGCTACCAGCGCCAGCTCGCTAGACGTGCAGGCATCCGTGAGTGCGACCCGATTCGCCTGAGCCAGGTCGGTGATCTCAGTCATCAGGGTGCGAAACGCGGTGCGATGCGCGTGAAAGAGCTCCGACCATGGGGACGGCGCTGCCTCCGCGAGAGCGGCAAGTCCGGCATGTATCGGCAATCCGAGGTGCGCGGCGAGAGCGTCGACTTCGAGCGCACGCGTGACTCCTGTGAAGCGCAATTGCTCGAGAACCAGCTCGATCTCACGGGTCGACCGCGAGAGCCACCGAACCGCATCCGATTCGAGCAGCAATCGCTCGGATTCGAGCTTGAACACGAGGACGTCGAGGAGCTCACGCTCGCGCCACAGAATGTCCGACAGTTCGGCAAACTCGGCCACGAATCCTCCCCTCAGCTCGGCCATTGGCACACCATCGGCAGGTCCATCCACCGCCTGAGGCGTCCGTGAAGGACTTTCCGCTACCAAAGACACATCCCGATAGGAGCAATGGACCACTTAGTGAGGTGACGTGTGCGGCTGTCTGACTAGTCACTCGTGACCGTTTCGGTACCCGTAGTCCATTTGGAGTCAAGCAAACCCCAGTGCCGAGGCGATGACATTGGCATGGCAGGCACCCGAATCGTTGAGTCCACTCGCTCGAATCCTCAGATCGAGGGAGCGTCGGACGACGAACTTGTCCGCGCGCACCTTCCGCTCGTGGGGTATCTCGTCGCAGAAGCCGCGAGCAAGCTACCGGGCCACGTCAGTCGTGACGACCTCACGTCGGCTGGCATGATGGCCCTCGCCCAAGCCGCCCGCAGCTTTGACGCCGAGCGTGGAGTTCCGTTCGCGCGCTACGCGAGCATGCGGATCCGCGGCGGAATTATCGACGAACTCCGCGGTCATGATTGGGCCAGCCGCTCGGTGCGGATCAAAGCACGCCAGCGTGGTGCAGCCGAAGAGGCGCTCTCCAACAGCCTCGGCCGCCACCCGACGCAGCAGGAACTGGCCACCCACCTCGGGGTCTCGTTGCTCGAACTCGCCTCCGTCGAAGGTGACGTCCATCGCTCCGTCGTGCTGAGCCTGCAGGGATTTTCCGAAGCGGGCACGCTCGAAGGGATGCTTCCCCACCAGGACCCAGGTCCGGAGGACGTGCTCCTCAACCGCGAGCGCGAGTCGTACCTGCTCGATGCGGTGGCGGCGTTGCCGGATCGGTTGCGTATCGTCGTCCAGGGCTACTTTTTCGACGAGCGGCCGATGGCCGAAATCGCCTGCGAACTCGGCGTCACCGAGTCACGGATCTCCCAGATGCGCGCCGAGGGGCTCTCGCTCCTCAAGGACGGCATGATGGCGATGCTCGCGCCTGAGCAACTCGACGCGAACGACCGCCCCGACGGCTGCGTGGCCCGCCGCAAGGCCGCCTACTACGCCACCATCGCCGCCAGCTCCGACTATCGCGCCCGAGTCACGCTGTCCGCGATCACTGCGAAGGGCGCCAAGCGATCGGACGTGGCCGGCGCTGCCTAGTCCACACTCCTTAGGCCAACAGAGCGAAAGCCCGCGATCACCCGTCGCGGGCTTCCTGCTTTCTCAGGTCGGGGATGCGCTGGCCGAAAGGGACATTGGCCACGGATTCAGGCCACTCAAGGACTGAGCCGGCATGACGCCGGCAGGCACAGTCGCGAACGGAGTAGGTCACATGATCGTCTTGACCCGGCTCAATGGGCCATCCTTCGCACTGAACCCCGACCTGATCGAACGCGTCGAGGCCAACCCAGACACGGTCGTGGTTCTGATCGGCGGCGCCAGTTACCCGATCGCCGAGTCGGTCGACGAATTGCTGGCCCGGGTCCGCAACTACCGCGGTCAGGTCATCGCATCCGCGCATGCCGCTGAGTTTCAGTATTCAGAGTTCCCGACGCCGGAGCTCGCACAGTCGGATCAGCTGCTGCCGGAACTGCCCCCGGCCGCGCTTCCTCCGATTGCGCACCGCAGGCTGCGGATCATGCCGCAGCCCGAGTCCGACAGCTGAATTCGGGCGGCCGGGGTGATACCGGCCATGCACGCCGCCGTGCGCGCAAGAAGATCCTCCAAATCCCTTGTCTCGGTTAGTGCTGGTGCCGAGCAGATGTCCGTGGACTCCCCATCGGCCGGGCACGGCACCAGATGACGCCTCCGGTGATGGGGATGCTCGGGGTACATGCGCCCGTGCTCATTCGCGTTGCCAACCAGCACGGCCGCGAGTTCCCGTCCCGGATCGAAGATCTGGAGGCCGACGCAATCATCGTCGGCTCGCCCGCCGGGGCAAGCGCCGCCCTGCTCGCGAGCGGAGCGCGTGATGTCGACCTGTCGTGGCTTTCCCCGCGTGGCCGGTACGAGCAGCGTTGCCTGGTCATCGAGCACCTCGCCGGCGGTACCAAACAGTGGCGACTTCGACCGCTGCGCCAACCCAAGCTCATCCAGCGTCGGCGCTACGTCAGAGTGACGGCCGCGGTCGCGGTGCGGATCCTGATCGACAGCGCCGAGATCCCCGGCACCACCATCGATGTCTCCGAGGGCGGCGTTCGGGTCCGTCTACCGCGCCAGGCGATCTCAGAACTGTGCCGCACCACGGTGTACGGCGCGATGGGTTCCGCCCAGATCGCCGTCCCCGGATATGTCTTGCGGGCAACCGATGTGCCCGGGGGCGGAACCGAAGCAGTCATCGCGTTCGAGGCCAACGCCGATGACACCGCGGCAATCCGGCGGTTTGTCCTCAACGCTCAGCTTCGCGCGCGAGCGGCCCGAAATTCCTTTACCAGCTAGGAATTAGGACTCGAACGCGCGCCCGGCCCTCGCCAGTTGCGAGGAAGTGAAGGCACCTTCCACTGTCGCTTCGACGTCGATCACGTGTTCGCGTCGTCGTCAGCGATCCAGATCTTCAGTCGTAGACCAGGTACTTCGGCAAACGCGTCGACAGCCTCGGGCCGCAAATATTCACGCAACACGTCGCGATCGACCGCGGAATCGTTGAGGTCGAAGGTGACCTGGCGAACGAACATCTCAGCCTCTCGCCCCACACGCATGTGACGCTGTCGCGTCGATGTCTTCCATCTCGTCGATGTCGTGGGTGGACTCCGCGCCACGGCGCAACTCACACCACACGGTCTTGGCCGTATCGGTTTGGTCGACACCCCACGCCTGACCGAGGCTCTGGACGAGCCGCAGCCCGCGACCGGTGGTGGACTGGTTCGAGAACCGCCGCACCGTGGCACGGGCGAGCGGCCGGCGATCGGTCACCGACACCCTGATGCGCGCTTCGTCGCACGAAATGCTGACGACAAAAGGGCTACCGGCGTGAACGATCGCATTGGTCGCCAACTCACTCACGATCTGCGTGACGGTCCAGTCGTCGTCGCTAGCGCCGCCGGCCTCGAGCACAGCCTGGGCGAAGCGGCGTGCAGCGGCGACGCTACTAGGCGCTGGCTCTAGCTCGACCTCGTCGGCATGCACGTTCCGATCCTATTGACGACCCCCACGAACGCCAACGTCCGGTCGGCTGCGGCGAAACGGTCCGTTCGGCCAACGGCTGTGGCATTTGGACCGTACGGTGCTGCCATGGCACGTCGCGACGACATTGCAGCGCGTGACTTCGAGGCGGTGGCCGACGAGCTCTACACGACACCACCACAGGAGTTCATCGCGCTCCGCGATGCCCACGCCAAGGCCGCCAAGGATCGCGGGGATCGCGCGAGCAGTGCGCAAATCGGGGCCTTGCGAAAGCCGTCGATCGGTGCGTGGACAGCCAACCAACTTGTGCGTGCGCGGCCCGCCGAGATCGACAGTCTTCTCCAACTCGGTGCCGGGCTAAGAAAGGCCCAAAACAGCTTGGACGGCGATGAGCTGCGCGTCCTCTCGCAGCAGCGGCGACAGCTGATCAACAGCCTGGTTCGGCAGGCGCGACAGATCGCTGCCGCTCAACAACGACCGATCAACGAGCAGGCCGCACGCGATGTCGCACAGACACTCGAAGCCGCGTTGTCCGACGACGACGCGGCAACTCAGCTTCGGGCCGCGCGGCTGACCGTGGCGCTCACTCCGTCGGCCGACTTCGGATCGGCGCGCACTCAATTGCGCGCCGTCGGCGGCCCGCTGCGCGAGCGGGCCGCCCGCCATGACATTGCCGACCGTGACGTTGCCGACCATGACATTGCGGAGCGTGACGTTGCGGAGCGTGACGTTGCACAGCGTGCGGCCGAGCGTGAATCCCTGATTCGCGAGTCGGTCAAGCTGGATTCCCGGGCGCTCGACATCCGCGCGAGGATCAGCGCACTCGATCGCGAGTTGCGCGAGGTCGAGGATACGGCGCTCGCGATGACCAAGAAATGGGAACGCAACCAGCAGCTCTTGACCGACGCCGTGCGGAGGCTTCGGGCAACCCGACGCGCACCTCAGGACCCGACCTGACAGTCGCATGCCCGTTCAGGCCCGGTGTCCGTTTCGGGCATCCGACCTGGGGTATCTGACCCTCGACATCAATGGCTGCGCGCGCGGCCCTTCTTCGGAGGTCTCCATGGGGATCGGCCCTTCCGTATTTCTCATCGCCGTCGGCGCGATCTTGCTCTTTGCCGTGCACGCGACGGTCAGCGGCATCGCGATTCACACGGTCGGCGTGATCCTCATGATCGCGGGCGCGATCGGTCTCGTGGTGACGATGACGATCTTCGCGCCCCGACGCCGAGCGAGACTCGCCGACGACAATGTCTCGGTGATCGATCCCGGCGGTGGCGCTCGTACGGTCACGACCGAGCGCGTGATCGAACGCCGCGACGTCTACTGAAATCTCGAATCACATCTGTGCTCGAATGAACGGGTGCCCAAGGTAAACGACGTCGGCCTGCTCCGGCTGGTCGCCCAACGGCTCGCAGGTGCCAAGCTCGAGAGCGCGACTGACACCGTGCGCTGGATGATGGCGATGCAGGCACAGGACTACCCGGGTGCCGTTGTCTCCGTCGCCTTGCGTACCACCGCACGCAACAGGCTCGCGGTAGAAGCGTCGCTCAACGCCGGAGACGTCGTCCGATCGTGGCCGATGCGCGGCACCCTGCACTTCGTCGCCGCCGAAGACCTTTCGTGGATGCTGGAACTGACCACCGAACGACTGCTCGACGGTGCTTCCGCGCGCCGCGCCGCCCTCGGTCTCGACATGGCGATGATCGAACGCGCGCGTGACGTCGCGATCGAGAATCTGTCGGGTGGCCGACGACTACGCCGCGCAGACCTCCTTTCCGCATGGGAGCAAGCCGGCCTGCTCGGAGTGAAGCAGCGCAGCTATCACTTCATCTGGTACCTCGCCCAAACGGGAACTCTGTGTTTCGGTCCAACAGCTGGACGCGAGCAGTACGTGGTCCTCGTTGACGAGTGGATTTCCCGACCGAGACGACTCGAGCACGACGAAGCGCTTGGCGAATGGGCCGAGCGCTATTTTCGTAGCCACGGCCCAGCCACCGTCAAAGATTTCTCGTCCTGGACCAAGCTGGTCGCGGCGGACGTGCGGATTGCGATGGCGATTGCCGCGCCGCATCTCGAGCACGTGACGATCCAGGGCGTCGACTATTACCTGGATCCGGGTACCCGAGCATTACTCGACGTGCACCGACGAGAGGCGCGTGGCGTTCTCCTACTGCCGGGATTCGACGAATTTCTTCTTGGCTACCAAGACCGCAGCGCCGTCCTCGCAGGTGAGTTCGCGGAACGCGTTGTGCCGGGCGCAAATGGGATGTTCTTGTCGACAGTCGTCGCCGGCGGCGAGGTGGTCGGCACCTGGAAGCGGGCCGGCACGGGCGCACGCCGAACGATTCTCGCGACGCCTTTCACCGCGTTTGCCCGCGGAGTCGATGACGCAATGCCGCGGCTGTTCGCCGCTCTTCCCTGAATTCCGCGTCTCACCCTGCGCCGTTTGCGGTAACTGTTGAACAAACGGCCAATCAAGTTCACGACGTCCGCACCGATACGAGTTTGTTAAGCCGAATCGGACGCGGAAAGGTCGGGCAATTGCGTACACAACAGTACGCCTGGGCACGTATGCGACGCATTGCCGCGACCATTTCCGTCACCGCGCTCACGAGCGCCGTTGTCGTCGTCAGCACGCCCGCGCCCGCCTTAGCTGGTCCGCTCCCGACCGTATCCGCCGTGAGCCCCAACCGCGGGCCCGACACCGGCGGCGCTTCCATCACCCTGACAGGCACCAACCTGACCGGCGCCACGTCGGTGTTCTTCGGCGGCGTCGCCGGCACTTCGGTGGTGGTCGGTTCCGCGACGTCCCTCACTGTGACCGCACCGGCGCACGTATCGGCCACGATCGACGTCACGGTCGTCGCACCGTCGGGTACCTCATTGACGAGTGCGGCTGACGTGTACACCTACCAGAAGGTGCTGTTCACCGACTCCTTCGCGAACTCCACAACAGCCGAGCCGATGTACCTGCCAGCTGGAACCGGGGCCACCAACGTGGCCTGCCTCACCGCAGGGTCAGTTACTACGCAGACACCCATTCCGGACTGCGCAGCAAGCGGCGGCGACACCAACGGCTCGGGTGTCTTGCGCCTGACGACGAGCACCGGAAACCTCGAAGGCGCAGCGTTTTACAGCACCTCATTGCCCACCTCGAATGGCCTCGACCTCACCTTCAACACCTATCAGTACGGTTCGGCGTCCGAGGCGGACGGCATCACCTTCGCTCTTGGTGCCACCGATCCGACGAACCCCAGCGCACCCGTCAACATGGGCCCGGCTGGTGGACACCTGGGTTACTCGGGCGGCGCCGCCGCGCCTGGCGGTGTCGGTCTCGACCACGGTTACATGGGCTTCGGACTCGATGTCTACGGCAACTTCACCAACAGCCAGTACGAAGGCACCGGCTGCACCGATCCTGCGTGGCTCACCAGCGGCGTGCACCCGCAGAATCTCATGATTCGTGGTCCTGGCAATGGCATGGTCGGTTACTGCGCGCTCGACTCGACGTTGAACCCCGCGCACGGTAGCGGGCTCGGGGGCAAGAAGCTCGACAACATTACCGGCACCGACGCGACCCGGTCGGCATCGCTTGTCCCTGTCGAAGTCGCGCTGAACCCGTCGACTGCGGCCGCTGTCACGGCGTCCGGCATCACGATCCCCGCGGCGAGCTGGGCGATGCAGGTCACCCCCATCGCCGGCACCCCGCAACTGATCACCGGAGCGCTTCCGTCGATTCCGAACGGCATGTATCCGTCGAGCTGGATCAACCAGGCGACTGGCATGCCGTACACGCTGACGTTCGGCTGGATCGCCTCGACCGGCGGTTCCACCGATGTGCACGCGGTCAGCAACGTGAGCGCCACGACGTTGCAGCCGTTGAGCGCGACCGTGTTCACGTTGGCGAACACCGACAGTGGCTCGTCAGCGCTGACAGGCGGAAGTAGCTACACGTCGACGTTGATCCCGACGCTAGCGCTGGCGAGCAGCATCGAGACGCAACCGATCACCGTCGCCGGTACCTACCCGGCCGGACTCGTCCCCACCACGATCTCTGCCGGCGCGGGCTGGACCGGCTGCCTCGTGACCGGCCACACATTTAGCTGCACGTATCCGGCCTCGGCCGGAAGCCCAGTGACAGCGGGGACGTCGTTGCCAGCCATCCACGTGGGCTTCACCGTGCAAAACGGCGCCTCGACAACGACCAACGCGACCGTCGTGCAGGGTCAGGTCACCTCCGGTGACGCACTGCCAGCATCAGGCAACGACTACACGACGGTCAGCTACGGAGCCACCACCGCGACCACCATGACGCCGATTCAGGGCTCGACGCTCGGCGGCACCGCCGTCGTCATTACCGGCACCAACATGTATGGCGTCACCGGCGTGAAGTTCGACACCACCGCCGCCACGTCCGTCAGCTACGACTCCAACACCCAGCTCACCGTCTACTCGCCGGCCCATGCGGCGAGCGCTCAGCCGGTGGTGCTGAGCTACGGCACGTCGAGCACCGTGACAGCGGGCACGTTCACCTGGAACGCGGCCGCGCCGACGATCACCTCGATTAGCCCTGGCAGCGGACCGACGTCCGGTGGCACCGTCGTCACCATCATCGGTACCAACTTCACACCCGCGACCACCGTGTTGTTCGGAACTAATTCGGCCACCTCGTTCACCTACGTATCGGCGACCCAAATCACCGCGACGACGCCGCCCGGAACAGCTGGTCCCGCAGTCGACGTGACCACCGCCAACGGCACCGGCAGCACCGCGTACGGCAACGGCTTCGTGTACTACACAACGCCGGTCATCACCGGCATGGCGCCCGCGCAGGGGCCGACGACCGGCTTCACGACCGTCAACATCAGCGGCTCGGGTTTCACCTCGGTCACCGCAGTCGACTTCGGAGGCACCGCCGCTTCGAGCTACACGATCAACTCCGATACGTCGATCACGGCGAGCACGCCGACGCATTCAGCTGGTGCCGTGAGTGCGCACCTCACCTACGGCGGTGGCACCGCAACCGTCGGCACCTTCACCTTCATCGGGCCGCCTACCTTCACGCTGATGTCGCCGACATCGGGCCCCACCGCGGGCGGCACGACGGTCACGATTACCGGCACGAACCTGCAGGGTTCGGCGGTCACCGTCGGCGGGCTGCCGGCGACGAACATCATCGTCGCCTCCGACGGAACCAGCCTGACGTTCGTGACGCCGGCAAGCAGCGCTGGCCCGGCAGCCGTGGTCATCGGTGCCGTCGCTGGCACGGTGTCCGCCGGCAACTACACCTACGTGGCGCCGCCGACCATCTCCGGTCTTGCGCCCACATCAGGACCCGCCTCGGGCGGGACCAGCGTCGTCGTCACCGGCACCGGCTTCACCGGCGCCACCGCCGTCAGCTTCGGCGGCGCGGCGGCCGCGAGCTACACGGTCAACTCCGGCACGCAGATCACCGCGGTTTCGCCCGCAGGTTCGGGCTCGGTGACCGTCGGCGTCACGACGCCGTATGGCAGCGGCACCTCAGTCGGCACGTTCACGTTCCTGCCGGCGCCCACCGTCACCAGCTTTACGCCGACGTCAGGCCCTGAGTCGGGCGGCACCAGTGTCGTCATCACCGGCACCGGCTTCACAGCCGCCACCGCCGTGCACTTCGGTGCCACCAATGCCACCACCTACACGGTGAATTCCGCGACGCAAATCACCGCGACGTCGCCTGCCGGCATCGGTGCGGTGACCGTCGGCGTGACGACCGCAAACGGCAGCGGCACATCTGTCGGCACCTTCGGTTACCTGCCGGCACCGAGCATCTCGGGTCTAGCGCCGACGTCAGGTCCCGAGACCGGCGGCACCAGTGTCGTCATCACCGGCACCGGCTTCACAGCCGCCACCGCCGTGCACTTCGGTGCCACCAATGCCACCACCTACACGGTGAACTCCGCGACGCAAGTCACCGCGACGTCGCCAGCCGGCATCGGTGCAGTGACTGTCAGCGTGACGACGATCAACGGCACGGGCACATCGGCTGGCACCTTCACCTACTTGCCCGCACCGACGATCACCGGCCTCGCTCCCACCTCAGGTCCCGAGACCGGCGGCACCAGCGTCGTCATCACCGGCACCGGCTTCACAGCCGCCACCGCCGTGCACTTCGGTGCCACCAATGCCACCACCTACACGGTGAACTCCGCGACGCAAATCACCGCGACGTCGCCTGCCGGCGTCGGTGCAGTGACCGTCAGCGTGACGACGATCAACGGCACGGGCACATCGGCTGGCACCTTCACCTTCCTG
>Ga0209863_10000580_pt1 | contig 17192 bp, 12 predicted proteins | sample OrgsoiDNA2013046_FD_185796 | JGI IMG/M metagenome (GOLD analysis project Ga0209863, IMG submission 185796) | Permafrost soil microbial communities from the Arctic, to analyse light accelerated degradation of dissolved organic matter (DOM) -... | ecosystem: Environmental > Terrestrial > Soil >...
GAATCAGTTGTACGGGCTGGCTTCTGGCGGCCGGGTCACGTCGACGTTGGGCGAGGGGGGACGGGTCGGATCGTTGATGTTGTCGTTCGGAGCCGTCTCTTCCTGAATGCGGCCGATGCTCACGGCGTCCAGGTTGTCACCCAGGCAGCCATCGACCTGGGCGCTCAGCTCTCCGACGCGCTCGTGCGCCTGGTTGAGCACGCTGAATTGCTCCCGCATCACCAGCTCCGCCGTCTTGAGCGTGCGAAGCGTGAGAAAGCGCGGCTGGGCGACGTTGAGGACCGCCTTGATCTGCGCCAGCTTGTCGTCGATGCAGGTCATGCGAATGATGTCGCGCGAATGGTAGGCGAGGATCCGCACGTCTTCCGCGTGCTCAACCGCGGCCCGCATCTCCTTGTCGTAGGTCTCAGAAAGGTCGAGCATCTGGTCGGCGGTGTACGCCCCCACCTGATGGCGCTCCGCCTGGCCGGCTTTCACCAGCTGTCCCTCGTTCACCTGCTGCGCGAGGATCACCTGGCCGACGTCGGCTGGCGCGGCGGGCGCCGTCGCCAGATCGGCCGCGTAGACCCCACCGGCTAGACCGGTGAGCACGATGGTGACCTTCAAGATCCTGCCCCGCATAGCCAAGATCATCGGCGGGGTCGGCTCGCAAATTGAGCCTATTTAACCGTCAGTTTTTTGACGAGGGCGTCAGGGCATCCGACAGCTCTCGGCGCCGGCGGCCGGGAGGTAGCAGCTGTTGGTGTAGTCGATCACCATCCGGTCGGTGTTGAAGCGCCAGCCGAGCGTGCGGATGGTGCGCTTCATGCGCTCGACCCAGCCGCGCGGCACGCCGTCTTCGTCCCGCTCGTAGTAGAGCGGGACGATCTGATTTTCGAGCGTGTCGTAGAGCGACTGCGCGTCGCGCCGGTCCTGCTCCTCGACGTTGACGTGTGTGATGCCGTCTCCGATGGCGAAGCCGTTGAGCCCGTCGTAGGCCTCGGCCCACCAGCCGTCGAGCACCGAGAAATTGAGGCCGCCGTTGAGCAACACTTTCTGGCCGCTGGTGCCACTCGCCTCCTGGGGCCGGCGCGGGTTGTTCAGCCAGACGTCGACGCTCTGGACCAGGTGACGCCCGACGTTGATGTCGTAGTCCTCGATGAACAGCACGTTCATCTTCAAGTCGCCGACGATGGCCGATTCGTGCACCTGGCGCAGGATCTCCTGTCCCGGGCGATCGGCGGGATGCGCCTTTCCCGAGAAGACCAGCTGGACCGGTCGCTTCGAATCGGTGAGCAGGCGGGTGAGGCGCTGGATGTCGCTGAAGATGAGGTTGGCGCGCTTGTAGGTGGCGAACCGGCGCGCGAAGCCGATCGTCAACGCCTCGGGATCGAGCGCGGTCTCGGCCGCGCGGACGAGCTCGTCGGGGTACTCGTTGCGCCGGCGCTGCTCCGAGACCCGCCGCCGCATGAACTTGACCAGCCCCGCCTTGAGGCCCCGGTGCGTCGACCAGAGCTCCGCGTCGGGCACGCCGTCGATGCGGGCCCACATGAGCGGATCGGCCAGGTGGTCGCGCCAGTCGGCGCCCAGGTGCTTGGAGTAGAGCTCCTGCATCGCGGGCGCCAGCCAGGTCCGGACGTGGACGCCATTCGTGATGTGACCGACGGGAACCTCATCCTCTCGGTGATGCGGCCAGAGCACCTGCCAGGACTTGCGGGTGATGCGCCCGTGCAGCGCGGAGACGCCGTTCGCATAACGCGACATCTTGAACGCCAGCACCGTCATGCAGAGCGCCTCGCGGTTGTCTTCCGGGCGGATGCGGCCGAGCCCCAGAAACTCCGGCTGCGACAGCCCCAGCGAGCGGCGCAAGGGTTCCAGGTGATCGTCGACCAGCTCGGGCGGGAAGCGGTCATGCCCCGCGTCGACCGGCGTGTGGGTGGTGAACACCGTGTTCTGGGCGACTTCCTGCGCGCAAGTTCGAAAATCGGCGCCGGTCAGCTCCATGAGAAGGCGCGCGTACTCGAGCGTCGCGAAGGCGCTGTGCCCTTCGTTGAGGTGCAGGCCGCCCCAGTGGACGCCGGCCGCCCGCAGCGCGCGCACGCCCCCCACGCCGAGCAAGAGCTCCTGGCGGATCCGGATCCGCTGATCGCCGAAATAGAGGCGGGCGGCCAGATGGCGGTTCTCCTCGGAGTTTCCTTCGACGTCGGTGTCGAGCAGCAGGAGCCGGTTGCGCCCGACCGCGATCTCCCAGACCTGCGCGCGCAGCGTCTCGCGCGAGAGCGGCACTTCGATGATGATCCGCTTGCCGCTTGGATCGACCGCCGGCTGCGCGGGGAGGTGCTCCGCCGGCGAGCGGACGTACTCGGCGTGCTGCCAGCCGTCGCGGCCGATGTGCTGCCGGAAGTACGACTCGCGGTAGAAGAGACCCACCGCCACCAGCGGCAGCCCCAGATCGGAGGCGCTCTTGAGATGGTCGCCGGCCAGGACGCCCAGCCCCCCCGAGTAGATCGGGAGCGACTCGTGGATCCCGAACTCCGCCGAAAAGTAGGCGACCGGGCGCACGCGCAGCGGTCCGGCGTTGACCGAAGCCCAGGTGCGGGTCGCGCTCAGGTACTCGCGCAGCTCGCGGTAGGCGCTGTCGACGCGGGCGCGCAGGGCCGCGTCCTGCCCCAGGCTCTCGAATCGGTCGGGCCCGAACCCGGACAGCACCGAGACCGGGTTGTGGTTCGCCGCCCGAAACGCCTCCGGATCGAGATCGCGGAACAGCTTGATGATGTGCGGGTTCCAGGCCCACCATAAGTTGACGGAGAGATCGATTAGCTGGCTCTTGAGCTTCTCGCCTGGGGTCATGGCCCGGGGACTATAACCGGTTTTCCGCGGCGCTCACCGGCGGGAAAATGGTTATAGTTGCGGGTCGCGATCCGGCGACGAAAACATGGACGGACAGCAAAGATTCATCGCGCTGGTCATGGCCGGCGGCAAAGGTTCGCGGCTCTTTCCGCTCACGCTCGACCGAGCCAAGCCCGCCGTTCCCTTCGGCGGCCGCTACCGGATCATCGACTTCGTCCTGTCGAACCTGGCGAACTCCGGCGTTCGGTCGATCTACGTGCTCACGCAGTACAAGTCGCAGTCGCTCGCCGAGCACGTGCAGCGGACCTGGGGCGGGCGCAGCTCCTACGACGCCTTCGTGACCGTGGTGCCGGCGCAGATGCGGATGGGCGAGTCCTGGTATCGCGGCACGGCCGATTCGGTGTTTCAGAACCTGCACCTCATCGAGGAGTACCGGGCCGACGCGGTGCTGGTCTTCGGCGCCGACCACATCTACAAGATGAACATCCGGCAGATCACCGATTTCCATCTGCAGAAAGGCGCGCTGGCCACCATCGCCTGCCTGCCAATCAAGAAAGCGGAGGCGAATCAGTTTGGCATCGTCGAGGTGGACGAGGATTGGCGGGTGGTCGGCTTCCAGGAGAAGCCCGATCGCGACCCGGTCACCATCCCCGGCGATCCGGAGCATTGCCTGGGTTCGATGGGGAACTACGTGTTCGCGCCCGGGCCGCTCATCGACGAGCTGCGGGCCGACGCCGAGCGCGAATCGCACCACGACTTCGGCCGCAACATCCTGCCCGCCATGGTCGCGTCGAAGAAGGTGTTCGCCTACAACTTCGGCCTCAACCGGATCCGCGGTGTCTCCGACGAGGTCGAGAACGCCTACTGGCGCGACGTCGGGACCATCGACGCCTACTACGAGGCCAACATGGATCTCAAGAACGTCGTGCCGAGCCTCAATCTGTACAACTGGGACTGGCCGATTGTGACCGCCAACTACCCGGATCCGCCGGCCAAGCTGGTGTTCGACGAGGAGACCCGGCGCGGGATCGCGCTGCAGTCGATCCTCTCGGGCGGCTGCATCGTCGCGGGCGGGTTCGTCAAGGATTCGATCCTGGGGCGAAACGTCTTCGTCGACGCCGGCGCGCGGGTCGAGGCGTCGATCCTCTTCGACAACGTGTACGTCGGTCGGGGCGCGCACGTGAGCCGCGCGATCATAGACAAGAACGTGCGGGTCCCGGAGGCCGACGTCATCGGACACGATCTGGCGCGCGATTCGCTCCGGCACACGGTGAGCGAGGGCGGGATCACCGTCGTTCAGAAAGCCAAGGACACGCTGCTCACCCGGGCGCGTAATTTCTAGTGTCTTCGTCGCTGCCGATCGCGCTGGTGATTCACGGCCATTTCTACCAGCCGCCCCGCGAGAACCCCTGGACCGACGAGGTGCCGCGCGAGCCTTCGGCGGCGCCCCACCACGACTGGAACGCACGCATCCACGCCGAGAGCTACCGCGCCAACGCCTTCGCGCGCATTCACGCGGGGGACGGGCGCATCCAGGCGATCGTCAACGGCTACGAACGGCTGTCGTTCAACTTCGGACCGACGCTGGCGCGCTGGATCGGCCGCCACGATGCCCCCGCCGAGGCGCGGCTGCGCGCGGCCGACGCCGAGCAACGAAAGCGGCTGGGGGCGGGCGGCGCGGTGGCTCAGGCCTACGCGCATCCGATCGTGCCCCTCTGCGACGCGGCCGATCGGCGCACGCAGCTGCTCTGGGGACTGCACGATTTCCAGCGCCGGTTCGGCCGGCCGGCCGACGGGCTGTGGCTGCCCGAGACCGCGGTCTCGCCGGCCACGCTGGCGACGTTGATAGATCTCGGCGTCAAGTTCACGATCCTGGGACCCGAGCAGATCGATGGCGTGCGCGACGCGGCGGGCTCCGCTCAAGACGGCCCCTGGCGGAAGGTCGATCGGGACACGCTCGACACCGGGCGCGCCTACCTGTGGCGTCACCCCGACGGTTCCGGGCGGACGATCGCGCTGGCGGTGTTCGACGGCGCGCTGTCGCGGGCGGTCGCGTTCGGCGAAGCCTCCAGCCGGGCCGAGAGCCTCCTCGATGCCGTGCGCACCTCCGCCGAGGGCTCCAAGGTCGCGGGGCAGCGGCTGGTGCTGTGCGCCTCCGACGGTGAGCTGTGGGGTCATCACAAGAAGTTCGCCGATCTGACGCTCTCCTTCGCGACGCACGTCGAGGCCGCGCGGCGCGGGATCGACGTCACCAACCTGGGTGCCTATCTCGCCCGGCATCCGCCGACCTGGGAAGCGCGCCTTTCGCCCGGTCCCGACGGGGAGGGGACCGCCTGGAGCTGCGCGCACGGGCTCGGCCGCTGGAAGAGCGACTGCGGCTGCAACATGGACGGCTCCTCGGGGTGGAACCAGGCCTGGCGCGGACCGCTGCGCCGCGGCCTGGATCTGATTCGCGACGCCGCCGGCGCCTTCTATGAAGACGCGGCCAGCGAGCTTCTCTGGGACCCCTGGGGGGCTCGCGACGAGTATGGCGCGGTGGTCGACGATCCCCGGCCGGTCCGCGATCGGGCGCTCGCGGCCTACGGGCGGCCGGCGCTCGCGGCGGGGGGCGAGCGAACGCGCACGCGCGCGCGCCTGTTGCTGGAGCTGCAGCGCGCGACGCTGCTCATGTACGCGAGCTGCGGCTGGTTCTTCGACGACATCGCCGGGCTCGAGGCATCGCTGATCCTCCGGATCGGCGCGCACGCGCTGGATCTGCTGCACCAGGCCGGCGGGAGTCCGCCCTTGCCGCAGGTGCTCGACGCGCTGGCCGAGGGGCGGAGCAACCGCCGCGAGGCAGGCACCGGCGCCGACGTCTTCCGTCGGATGGCGCTACACCGGGTGACCCCGGCGCACGCCGTCGCGGGCGCGGCCCTGGAGGCGCTGGTCGCGCCCTCGGCTTCCGAAGCGCAGATCGTGCCCGGCTTCGACGTCACCGTCTCCGGCACTCTTACCGAGCAACCCTCGGGCGCGCGCAGCTTGCGGGGGGCGGCGCTGGTGCGCCAGCGTCGAGTCGGCGTTTGCGCGGAGACGGACTTCGTGGCGACGGTGCGGCGCGGGGGTGTCTTCGAAGCGCGCGTCGGGGGCGAGTCGCTCACCCTGGCCGATCTGGGCGACGAGGCACGCGGCGCGCTGGTGCTGGCGGCGCTGCCGTCGCTGCTGCCGGACCTCTCGCCAAGCTCGGAGGCGCTGCCGCTGGCCCGGTTGGTGGTGGCCGCCGCCCGGGAGCTGCCGCCCGACGGCGATACGCCCGCCGGGGTCGCGCGCCGGGCCCTGCTGGCCCGGGCCCTGCTCGCTCTGCTGGGGACGGGCACCAGCGCGGCGTCCCCCGGGGCGGAGGCGCTCGGCCTTAGCGCGGTGCTCCTCGACCTGCTGGCGCTTCCGGCCGCGTCGCCGGACCGCCGGGCGATCGAGGAGCGGGTCTGGGAGCTCCACGACCGGGGGCGGTCCAGCGCGGCCCTCCGGATGCTGGCCGACAAGCTTGGTTTCGCCCCCGCCGAGCCCGTCGTCGAGACGGCCGCTTCCTGATCTGACTTCCTGATCCCCCTTCGTGTATTCTGCGCTCCGTGTTCGACCAAATGCGTCGAGAGCTCATATTGGCCTTGGGTATCTTTTCTCTGGCGCCGTCCCTGGGCTGCGGCGGGTCGCTGAGGGTGACCAAGCTGGCCTCCTCTGCGCAGAGGCCCGCCAACATCGCGGTCTATCTGAGCGTCATGGACAAGGCCGGTCAGCCGGTGGGTGGCCTCAATCTGGAAAACTTCCGGGTCTTCGAGGACGGCAAGCCGATCACGGAGGCCAAGGCCAAGCGCGCGCTGCTCGACCCCGGCATCGTCGGCGTGCACTTTTCGCTCCTGCTGGTCGACCTGAGCGGGCCGATCGTCGACTCCGAGTACCTACCCGATCTGGCCGCATCGGTCGGCAGCTTCATCGACAAGGTGGGCGCCGCGCAGGACATCGCGGTGAGCGCGTTCGACGGCAGCGAGGAGGTCGCGCCATTTCTCGGCTTCGGCGCAACCTCCGACACCTCGAAGGTGGTGGACGGCGTGCGCAAGTTTCGTCCCCGCAATCGCACCACCAACCTGAACGGCGCGGTCTTCCAGGGGCTCGCCGCGCTCAAGGAGGAGATGGACAAGTCGAACGCGGACGACAAGAAGGGCTCGCTGGTGGTGTTCACCGACCGAGGAGACCTGTCACACAGCGTGAACGCCGCGGTACTGGAGCAGGCCCTGAAAGACTCGCCCGTCGACATTTACGTCATCGGCGTCGGCGAGAAGGTCAACCGGACCGAGCTTGGCGTGATCGGACGCAGCGGGATCTTCATCTCGAACGATCCCAAGGCCTTCAAAAAAGGGTTCGATCAGGTGATCACCAAGCTGAGCTCGGCGAGCGACGGCCGCTATATTTTTTCGTATTGCTCGCCCAAACGAAAAGGCGACCACGAGCTGAAGCTGGAGATCGCCATCCCCGACGACACCGGACGCCTCACCCACCGCTTCAACGCCACCGGATTCAAGTCCGGCTGCTCGCCCAAGAAAAAGCCGCCCTTCAGCGGCGTGGCCCCGCCCGCCGACGACAGCTGAGTTGGAGACAGCTGAGTTGGAGACAGCTGAGCTGGAGATAGCTGAGCTGGAGATAGCTGAGCTGGAGATAGCTGAGCTGGAGATAGCTGAGCTGGAGATAGCTGAGCTAGACTAGAGCTACGGGCAGCGCACCATCGCGGCGCCGGGCGTACGCTTGGGCGCGCTCCCTCAGTCGTGCTTGGCGGCCAGGAAGCTGGCCAGGTCGGCCTCCTTGACCTCGGGCTCGCCGCCCGCGACGTCGTCGAGCTTGCCGGCGACCAGCCAGGCCTCCAGCTCGCCCACCAGCGCGAACAGATGGTCGAACGAGTCGACGATGAACAGCAGGGGCTGGTAGTGATCGATCTCGAACGGCTGGTTCACGACCCGCTCGATTTCGAACGGATGGCGCTCGACCTCGGGCGCCTCGATCGCGTGGGCGATCTCGCCGAACGACGACAGCAGGCCGCTACCGTAGACCTTGAGCTCGTCGTCGGGGTCGCCGGGCGAGGGTCGCATCAGGCCGAACTCCACGCTGAACCAGAAGAAGCGCGACATCGCCCGGATGTTGCTGGTGAGGCGGCGCAGCTTCTCGTGCTGGTCGGTGGTGGCGGCGACCCGCCGGGCGGCGGTCGCCGCGCAGTCGCCGAAGCGGACCAGCGCCTCGGCGAACGCGGGATCGGTGTGCATCGGCACGTGGCCAGCGACGTCGTGAAAGATGTCGGGCTCGGGCAAGTATTCCAGCCGCGCGCTGTCGCGGATGGTGACCGTGGTCGGGAACTCGCGCCGGCGCAGGCAGTCGAGGAACAGGTACGAGGGCACGTAGCCGGTCACCGCGCGCGCGACGAAGCCGGTCAGCGGCTGCAGGAAGCGGTTGATCTCGTCGAGGTGCGGGATGTGCGCCGGCGAGAGCTGGAGCTTGTCGAGCCCCTCCAGATAGCGCCGGTTCGCGTAGCGGACCCAGCGATCCTGCATCCGGCCCAGCAGCCGTCCCCAGGTCGCCTGGTTGTCCTCCGAGTAGAGCTCATAGGGCTGGTGGATGTAGATCTCGCGGTGCGCGCGCGCCTCCTCGATGAACGGCGCGGCGGTCGTGGTCAGGCCCGCGGCGGGTGCGGGCGTATTGGGCGCGAGAGCCATGGCGGCTGCTTCTCTAGATCATAACGGCGAAATCGGCGTCCGGCTGGAGGTGTGAAGGATTGGCGCTTGATTCAGAGCGACCACGAACCGCTTAGACGCCGCCCGCTCATGTCCCCCGATTGATCATTGCTATCAATGGTTTGCGCCAATATGAGCGACCGACGGAGTCACACTGCCCGAGCGTCGATGGGTGTAAAATTCTCGGAGTCGGGGCAGAACCATGAGCAATCGCTCGACAATCTGTGTGCTGTTGCTCTTGTTGTTTTCGTTCGATTGCGGCAGCAGCTCATCGAAAGGCGGGGCGAGCGGCGGCGGGGCGAGCGGCGGCGGGGCGAGCGGCGGCGCGGCAGCCGCGGGCGCGTCCGGCACATCCGGTTCGACGGGCACGTCCGGTACATCCGGTTCGACAGGCACGGCCGGCAGCGCTGGCGGCAATAGCGGCGGCGCGCTCTGGAGCGGCATCCTGGACCCGAGCCGCGCCATCGATTGGACGCACGCCGGCGTCGTCGGCGGCATTCCGGCGCGCACAATGGGCTGCTCGATGCTCAATCCCGGAGCGACGGCCGCGCAAATCAACGCGGCCATCCAGGCTTGCGCGGCCGGTCAGGTCGTGATGCTCAGCACCGGCACGTACAGCATCTCGGACGACGGGATCGTGATGAAGAGCGGCGTCACCTTGCGCGGCGCGGGAGCCGACAAGACGCTCCTCGTGTTCACGGCGACCAACTACTGCAACAACCAGAAGGCGTGCATCTGCTTTGCCGGCTCGACCGAATGGGGAGGGGACGCGCGGGCCTTGGCTGGCGGCTCGAACTACGCCGATTGGACGGGCGGCTACGCGCAGGGTACGAATCAGATCACGCTCGACAACGTTGGGAGCGCGAAGATCGCCGTCGGCCAGTACATCCATCTCGATCAAGCGAACGACACGAGCGTAGGCTCGGGCTTCTTTGTGTGCGACAACACCACGGCGCCGTGCTCGCTCGAGGGCGGCAACGGCGGGCGCACGATCGCCAACGTCCTGCGCAGCCAGGTGCAAATCGTGCGGGTGACCGCGGTCAACGGCAACACGTACACGATCGACCCGCCGCTGTATTCACCGAACTGGCGAGCGACCCAGTCGCCGGCGGTGTGGTGGGCGTCGACGCTGCTGCAAAATGCCGGCGTCGAAAATCTGTCGGTGGACGCGACGAGCTCGGGCGGAATGACGAACGTCAGCATGGTGAACGCCGCCAACGACTGGGTCAAAGGCGTGCGCCTCGTGCGAACCTGCCAGTGCCAGCGCGACCTGGTGCAACTCGAGGACGCGGCTCACTGTACCGTCGAAAGCAACTACCTGTTCGGTACGCAAGGCAAATCCGTCAACTACGGCATCGAGTCGTACGTCGCGACGGACAACCTGGTCGACAACAACATCTTGCAGCACGTCGTCGCGCCGATGATGGTGCAGCCCGCGCTCGGCACGGTGTACGCCTACAACTACGCGATCAACGACACCTACGACGACGGCTTCGCGTCCAATCCGCTGCACTGGATGATCGGCATGGCCGATCAACACAACGCCGGCGTGGAATACAACCTGTACGAAGGCAACATCGGCCCGGGCATCGGCGCCGACGTCATTCATGGCAATCAGCTCGCCAATACGCTGTTCCGCAACTACCTGCTCGGCTCGGATCCGGGCCGCACCGACGCCACGATCGCGATCACGCTCTCGTCCTACAATCGCTATCACAATGTCGTCGGCAACGTGCTCGGCACGCCCGGCTACACGACGAAGTACGAGGTGACCTCCGGCATCGGGCAATCCGGCGTCGTCTACAATATCGGCAGCGGCGACACCGAGAACTCGGTCACGATCCCCGACGATCCGCTGGTCAAGACCACGCTGCTCCGCTGGGGCAATTTCGACGTCGTGACGAACATGGCGCACTTCGACGCTTTCGACGTCCCGAGCGGTATCGCGCCGCTCGGCAACGCCGTGCCGGGCACTGACGCGTTGCCCGCTTCGTTCTACTCGAACGGCAATCCCGCCTTCTGGCCGTCCGCGAAGGCGTGGCCGGCGATCGGCCCTGACGTCAGCGGCGGCGACGTGGCCGGCCTTGCGGGACACGTCTTCAGCAATCCCGCCAAGGACTGCTACAGCAAGGTGATGAGCGGGCCGAACGACGGCAGCGGCAACCCGCTGACGTTCAACGCGGCCGCGTGCTACCCGTGAGTCGTGTGCTCATCGTTGTTATCGCCGGGATCGGATGCGGCGGACAGATGGGAGGCGGCTCGCCGGGGCCCGGCGGCAGCGGTGGTCGGGGGAGTCCGGACGCGGCCCGCGATTCGGTCGGTGGGAATTCCGCCGAGGCGGGCTCGTGGGGACCCCGGCTCCTTGTGTCAGCGGTTGCTCCGTATCCGTCGACTTCCGCGTACCGCCACTCCCCATAAGGATGGGAGACTAACGTGGCGACCAAAGGCGTTAACGACTTCGGACCGTTGCCAATCAGGCCAGGATACTCGTCCAGAATGTCGCGGAAGGACGCACCCCCAGCGAGAAGGTCGAGAATCAGCGATACCCAGATGCGACGCAGGCGCTTGACGGCGACTACGCGAATCGCGTAGTCTTCTTTCGTGCCCCGCGCGCCTGGTGACGGTGGTCGAGACGGCCGGATTCATCGCGTCGGCCGCGGGACTACTGTCCGAGGAAGAACGTGCTGCCGCCATCGAAATGCTCGCTCGCGATCCGGAGTGCGGAGACGTCATCCCCGGAACGGGAGGTCTGCGCAAGGTCCGAATACGGCTGGCCGGGCGCGGGAAGAGCGGCGGCGCCCGCGTGATCTACTTCTTCCTGAACGAAGGCACGCCGGTCGTCGCACTCATGGTCTACGCGAAGAATCGAACAGCGCAGCTCACGAAGGCTCAGGAGAGAGAGCTTGCCGCCATCGCGAGCGGCATCAAGAAGGCGAAGAAGGAGCACACATGAACAAGAAGGACTTCGCGGCCCTCAAGGCGAGCCTACAGGATGCCGTGGCCTACCTGAACGGCGACAAGTCGCGGGGACGCGCCACTGTGATCGACGTGGAGAAGCTGGACGTCGGTACCATCCGCAACAAGGTCGGGCTCTCGCAAGACGACTTCGCGAGCGCGTTCGGCGTCAGCGTGGGTACGCTGCGAAACTGGGAGCAGGGCCGGAACCGTCCGGACGGCCCTGCCCGCGCGCTGCTCACAGTGATCGATCGCGATCCCGCGGCCGTGCTCAAAGCCCTCAGGATCGCACCGACGCAGCGGAAGGCACCGCGTGCGGCTCGCGGATCCCGATCGTCTTCCGCGACTCGCCGCGCGAGCTGAGTGGACTACTGTCGAACGTTACTTTGCTAAGCGGCGGGGTCCTACTTCAGAAGCGCGGTTTCCGAGCTTGAACGTCCGTGAGCTCGACCCTAAGAAGGCGGCGCTCGCATCCTTGAGCGGCCCCCTTCTGGGAGAAAATCTCGCTGAAGCCTACTGACACCTCGTCGGTCGAGCGCCCGGGTAGGCAAGGCGCGGATGGGCCGGATCGTAGAGCGCCCGATCGCCGGCGCGGAGCTGGACCTTGTCCGCCCGCAGCAGATCGGCCATCGCCTCGCGGATGGGCGGTCCGTCGTCCAGGACGGCCCGCTGCTGGAGGTCCTCGGACAGCAGACCGTCGCCCCCGGTGGCCAGGAAGTCGCTGGTGACCAGCGTCAAATGGGTGGCCGGTAATATCCGACGACCGTCGGGGCGGGAGAGCGTCACGGCCAGGGTGCCCCTCGCGCAGCGGGCCTCGGCGCGCACGCCCGCGAGGGAGAGGATGCCGTTGTCGCGGCCGAGGTTATCGGCGATCATCGCCGCCAGATCGGCACCCGTGACGGGCACGGTCGCGAAGCGGTTGTCGAAGGGGAGGGCCTCGAAAAGGGCGGCGTAGGTGAACGTCCCGACCGGGAGATCCGCACGAAGGCTGCCGCCATTGATCACGGCGACGTCGGCGGCGGGCCGCGCGGCCCGCATGAGATCGGCGAACAGGTTGCCGAGCGGAGACTCGGTCTTGTGCGCTCGACGGATCGGCCCGGCCAGCGGGGCACCGAGCTTCTGCTCACCGAGCGATCGCGCCGCCTCCAGCGCGGGCGCGATCGCCGCGGCGACGGCGGCGTCGGGGACGATGGGCGCCCCCTCGTAGGTCTCGCCCGCGCAGCGATCGCCGGCGCAGATCCGCTGCGGCGGGAAGATCCGCGCCTCGACCGCGCGGCCAGTCGCCCGCTCGACGGTGAGATCGATGCGGCTGAAGTCGTGCCCGTTCGCGAAGGATTCGACGATCGGGAGCCCCGACACCCGGTGCGCGATCCCCTCGTGGGTGTGGCCGGCCACGATGGCGTCGACGCCGCCAGCGCCGCCCGAGGGCAGGGCGCGCACGACCTGGAAGATCTCGCTGTCCATCTCGCAGGAATCGAAGTGTTCGGGGACGTCGAAGCGTCGGCAGGACCCACCCGCGTGGGCCGCCACCACCACCACGCTGGCGCCCCGCTGGTGCAGATCGATGGCGGCCTTCGTGATCGCCGGCGCCAGCGGGGCCATCGCCAGACCGGCGAAGTTGGCGGCCAGCGTGGTGCGCGGCGTGCTGGTGGTGGCGACGCCCACGATCCCGATCTTGATCCCGGCGGCGTCGACCAGCAGGTCGGGCTGGATGTTTTTCCAGGCTGGCGGGGCGAGCGTGGCCGTGTCGACCAGGTTCGCATCGAGGAAGGGGAAGGCCGCCTCGGCGGCGCGGGCCCTCAGCGCGCCCCTTGGATCGCCCGTGTCTCGCGCCGTGATCGCCGGGCCGACGGGGCCGAAGTCGAACTCGTGGTTGCCGAGCGCGGCGGCCGTATACCCGAGGACGTTGTAGGCGCGGACCACGGCGGCCCCCTCACCGAGGTTCGAGGCGAGCGTCCCCTGAAACATGTCACCGGCGTCGACCAGCAGCACCGCGCCACCGTCGCGGGCCCGCGCACGCCGCAGGTTCGCGAGATAGCCGCCCAGCGCCGGCAAGGCCTCGACGTGGCCGTGCAGATCGTTGGTGCCGACCAGCGAGATCGTCACCCGCCCGCTCGCCGGGGCGGGTGGGGCCGGGCGAGCGCAGCCGGCCGGGCAAACCGCCAAGGTCAGTACGACCAGCGCGACCAGCGCGCTCGGCGCCGCGACGCGCGCTAACTCGTGGGTGATTCCCACCGCCCACTCTTCGCCGATCGCGCCAGGGCGTCGAGCACCGCCATGTTCTTCACGGTGTCCTCGAGCGCGATCGGCGCGGGGCCGCCGCCGGCCGCCGCCCGCGCGAACAGCTCGAGCAGCACGGCGTACTGGTCGACCGCTTCGAACGTGATCCGCTCGGGGGTGGGCTCTTCGAGCGAAGGGCTGGTTTCGACGATCAGCTCCGACGGGCGATCACCGGGCGGGTTCCAGGCCGTCGGCAGGTCGAGATGCCCCTTGGTGCCGAGCAGCAGCGTGCGCTGCATCGGCGCGAGGTCCATCCCACAGGAGAACGTCGCCTGGCCGCCCGGGAACTGCAGGACGCCGCTGGTCAGCAGATCGACGCCCGTCGCGGGGTCGATCTCCGATCGGGCGAGCACGCCGGTGGGCTCGGCCTCGAAACAGAAGCGGCTCATGGTGACCGGATAAAACCCGGTGTCGAGCAAGACGCCGCCGCCCATCTCGGCGCCGAAGCGGATGTCTTCGCGCGAGGCGATGTTGTAACCGAAGGTTCCCACGAACGAGCGCAGCGTGCCGATTTTGCCGCCGCGGATCAGCTCGCGCGCGGCCAGCCAGCGCGGGTGAACCCGCACCATCGCCGCCTCGCAGATGACGACGCCGGTGCGGTCCCGCACCGCCAGGAGGCGCCCCGCCTCGGCCGCGCCGAGGGCGATCGGCTTTTCACACAGGACGTGCTTGCCGGCCTCGGCCGCCCGCTCGGACCAGGGGACGTGCAGGTGATTCGGCAGCGGGTTGTAGACGCCGTCTATCTCCGGATCGGCGAGCAGCGCCTCGTAGGACCCGTAGGACTTCGGCAGGCCCAGCTCGCGCGCGGCCGTCGCCGCTTTGCCCGCATCGCGCGACGCGATCGCGACCAGCTCGACCCCGCGCGCGGCCCGCATCGCCGGAATCATCTTCCGCCGCGCAAACCGCGAAACCCCGAGCACGCCAAAACGGAACATCAGTTAGATGATCGTCCCGTCGGGAATGATGCCGTTCTTCGGGACGATCACGATCCCCTCGCGGATGTAGTAGCCCTTGCCGTCCTTTTCCTTGAGGCCGGCCTCGTTGACGATCCGCACGCCGCGCCCTATGCGCGCGTTCTTGTCGATGATGGCGTTTTCGATGATCGATTCCGAGCCGATGCCGACCACCGGAATGCCGCTGGCTTCGGCGGCGCGCATGTCCTCGAGCGTCTCGTAGAAATCCGCGCCGACCAGCAGGCTGTTGCGGATGTGCGCGGCGGCGCCGATGCGGCTGCGGATTCCGATCACGGCGCGATCGATCTCGGCGCCGTTCATGATGCAGCCCTCGGAGATGAGCGCGTTGTGGATGTTGCACCGCTCGACCTTGGACGCGGGCAGAAACCGGGGGTGCGTGTAGACGGGATGCTTCTCGTCGTAGAAATCAAACGGCGGGATCGGCTCGCACAGCGCCAGGTTGGCCTGGAAATAGGACTGGATGGTCCCGACGTCCTCCCAGTAGCCGCGGTAGACGTGCGCCTGAACGCGCTGGCGTGGGACGGCGTCGGGGATGACGTGCCGCCCGAAGTCTACCAGCTTGGGGCTCGCGAGGGACAGCTCGAGCACGTCGCGCTTGAAGATGTAGATGCCCATCGACGCGAGGTACCCGGGTCCGCCGCCGTTCGGCAGCTCGGAGACCAGGGAGGGCAGACGCTCGGCGGGGGGCTTCTCGTCGAAATGGACGATGCGGCCGGTCGCGTCCATCTTGAGGATGCCGAACCCGCTGGCTTGATCCGCCGAGACCGGGATGACCGCCACCGTCGCGTCGGCGCCGCTGGCGCGGTGGGTCCGCAGCATGTGCTGGTAGTCCATGCTGTACAGCTGATCGCCGGAGAGGATCAGCAGATCGCGTCCGGGGGTGCGCCGCATGTGGCGCAAGCTCTGGCGGACGGCGTCGGCCGTCCCCTGAAACCAGTTGCCACCTTCTTCCGTTTGCTCGGCCGCCAGCACGCTCACGAAGCCCGACGAGAAGACGTCGAACTTGTAGGTCATCGCGACGTGCTTGTTGAGGCTCTCCGAGTTGAACTGCGTGAGCACGAAGATTTGACGGAGGTTCGCGTTCAGGCAATTGCTGATCGGGATGTCGATCAGGCGGTACTTGCCGCCGATCGGAACGGCCGGCTTCGAGCGTTTGAGCGTCAGCGGAAACAGGCGCGTACCGCGGCCGCCCCCCAAGATGATCGCCAGCACGTCGTCCATGGACGCGCGAATCTATCTCATCTTCGCCGGGGCGTCCGTATTCCGCACCATCACGGTGACCTCGTTCTTGTTGTGGTAAAGCTGCTTGACGCGCGCGAACGTCAACGTGGGGCGTAGGCGGGCGAAGAGCGGCGGCAGCGCGCCGAGTACGCCGTAGCTGTCGCGGCCCTTGAATTTCACGGTGACCAGCAGATTCCGGCAGAGGTTCCGGGTGAGCCAGGTTTCGATCAGCGTGAGGCTGCGCTGGGGCTCGCACACCACGTCGCAGAGCAGCCAGTCGACCGGCGCGGGCGGCGCGTAGGTGAAGGCGTTGCCGATGGTCATCGTGACGCGCGGGTGACGCGCGAGGGCCGGCGCGATCGACGCGCGGTCGACCGCCAGCACGCGCGCGCCCCGCGCGATCGCGATCGCCGTCCAGCCGCCGGGCGCCGCGCCGAGATCGACGCAGATGTCACCGGCGCGCGGCGCCGTCTCCATCCAGGCCAGCGCCTCCTCGAGCTTCTGGTAAGCGCGCGAGGGCGGGGCGCGATCCGTCGCGACGGGCGCATCGCCGCCCGGCCAGCGCGCGAGGTCGAAGCCACCCATGGGCAGCCGGCGCGGCGGGGCCGCCGAAACGACGAACCGCTCGCGCCCGAGCGCCAGCAGCTGAATCAGGAGACAGGTTTCGTCGAACGGTGCCGCCCCATCGTCGCTCCCGCGCAGACGGCGGAAGGTGCGGCGGCGTCGGCTTTCGAGCAGCGCCAGAACCTCGCGCGCGACCAGCGCGGCGCGGCTCGCCAGGCCGGGCGGCGGCTGGGCGTGGGCGAACGCGTGCAACGACAACGGTCCCGGCCATCCGTCCAGAGCGCCGTCGATCGCGGCGAAGATGTTTTCGGCCAGCCCACGCACGGCAGCGCCTTCGACGACGCTGGCCCGCGGGAGCGCTTGGCGTGAGAAGACCGGATCGTCGTGACCATCGTGCTCGCCCCCGTCGATGGCGACCACCCCGGGCCCGAGCTGGCTCACCACCCGGTTGCCGCGCAAAAGCTCGTCGGCGAGCGCCGGCTCCCGCTCTTCGTCGTTGCGCGCCGCCACGGGCTCCGCGCCGTTCTCAGGCGCGGGCGCCTCGCCTTCGCGGCCCTCGCCGCCGCGTCGTCCGCGCCGCCGGCGCCGGCGCTTGCGGCCGTTGCGCTCGCCCTCGCTC
>Ga0209863_10000581_pt1 | contig 17185 bp, 12 predicted proteins | sample OrgsoiDNA2013046_FD_185796 | JGI IMG/M metagenome (GOLD analysis project Ga0209863, IMG submission 185796) | Permafrost soil microbial communities from the Arctic, to analyse light accelerated degradation of dissolved organic matter (DOM) -... | ecosystem: Environmental > Terrestrial > Soil >...
CGGCATCATGAACCCGGAAAACGACGCCATCTATCTTCCGCTGAAGAAGGGTAAAAACGAATTGATGCTGGCAGTGAGTGAATTAGGTGGAGGTTGGGGATTTATCGGGCGACTGGTCGATTTGGACAACTGAGGTAAGAAAACAGAAATTACCGCAGACAACCATCGTTTGTTCGATTACTGTCTGCGCAATTTCTGATTTCTATTTGCCCGCACTCCCCAGCACCTCGCTCACATACTGCTTCCACAGTACGGCCTGCGTCAGCGATTGGTGCCCGCGCGTCTTATCGCTGGCCGGGATCAACACAAAGTGGCCGTTCTTGATCTTTGGCACTTCTTTTTCCATCACGCCCAATTCCGGCGGGTTCAACTCATCATCGGCAAAGTTGACGGCCAGCAATTTGGCCTTGATCTTGTCTAGCTGCGGCGCGGGATTGTAATCAGCCGATGATTCAAACCAGTAGAGAAAATCATTGGCATCGACTTTGCCGAAGTTGGCCACATAGCCGTCATACAGTTCATTGGCTTTGGCACGCGTGGGAGCCTGTTCCTGCAAACGCACAGGGCTCTCCGTCATGATGTTGAAGACTGGCAAAAAATGTTCAAAATGGCTGGGCGGCTTCTGGTATTCGCCGTTGTTCCAGTCGGGATCATTGCGGATGGCTTCGATCACCAACCGCCGCCAGAGCATGTTGCGTCCACTCACTTCCACCGGCTGGCTGGCGATGGGCATGATCGCATCCATCGCATCAGGATGCTGCTCACCCCAGAGCCATCCCTGCATTCCACCCATGGACGTGCCCAGAACCAGCTTGAGCCGTTTGATGCCCAGGCCTTCCGTGACCAGCCGATACTGACCTTCCACAACGTCGAGATATCCATAGTGCGGAAACTTGGCGTGCATGCCATCGGAGGGTTTACTTGATCCGCCGCGTCCAATGCCATCCGGCATGATCAGGTAGTACTTCGTCGCGTCCAGCGGCTGGCCGGGACCAAAGAGCTGTCCGCCGAGCGACGGCGAAAGAAAATTCTTCCCAGTACCGGTTGTGCCATGGAGCAGAAGCACGGCGTTATCAATCTCGCCCTGGGCATTCTTATGCGGCGTTCCCACGGTAGTGTAATGGAGCTTTAATTCCGGCAGCGTCTCACCGCTCAGGAACTTAAAATCCTTGATGGTGAAATTGTCTTCCTTCTGATTGGGATAGCTGGGCTGATTCGCCTGCGCCAACATCAGCGCGCTGAACGACAATAAACAAACGCAAAGCACTACAAACAGCCGCATTGCTCTCATCATTGCCTTATGGCTCCTTGGGTTTTCAACTTCAATCCTGCTCTGCCGGAATTTATTTTCCCAGATCAGTCACTATTGCCGCCAGTCCGTCGACCACTCTGGCCATGCGATCGTAATCCAGCGTGTCAGGCGTATCAGTACGCCGGTGATAATTTGGATTTCGGAAAGGTGCCGTGTCGGTGATCATGATTGCCGGATAGCCAACCTGCCAGAACGACCAATGGTCTGACCACCCAACTCCCGGCAGCCAAGCTGGCGCGGCAGATCCTTCCGACGGAAAACTGGTGTTTTTCCGGAATGAGCCAATGGCCTTGCGTACCAGGGATCGCGAAGATAGATTGCCGACAAAACCGATGAAATTTCCTTTATCTGGATAAAGCAGTCCCATGGGCTCGGGATATTGCTGACTGCCCGGCACATCCGAGTACATGCCTATGGTCTCCAGCGAAAGCGCGGCAACGATGTTGTCATGACGTTCGCGAGCGGCACGCGCGTACACAAGACTACCCATGTTTCTGGTCTGAAACCAGGGTGGCTCTTCGTTGACGAAAGCCACAAAACGTATTGTTCTGGCCGGGCGTGCTTCTTTCAGTAATTGCGCCAGCTCAAGCAGACCCGCAACCCCGCTGGCATTGTCATCAGCACCAGGCGTATTGTCACTGTCCACTGAGTCGTAGTGGGCTCCCACCACTACAATCTCGTTTGCCTTGCTGCCGCCGGGAAGTTCCGCAATCAGGTTACGCACCTTGCGATTTCCCACTTGATATTCCTGCGACTGAACGCTGTATCCCAGACTATTGAAGAACTCCTCAATAAATCTCGAACTCACTCCCAGTCCCTCATATTTGTCGATGTTCCTTTCACCAATTGTGACCGCCAGATGGTTAACGTTTTGCTTGAGGTCCGCGCTAATCCGAGCTTCGTCAGGGGAAAGTGGCGGAAGCGCGCTTGAAAAAGACTTGCCGGGCATCCCTGTCATGAACCATATAAAAGCGCCGACAGCGAACGCCAAAATAAACAAGGCGAAAGCCAATCGTGTCCAGCCGCGGCGCGCTAAGAGAATATTCACTTGCCGTAGCTCGTATCAAACGTCTTGCCCAGAATCTGGTTCAAGTGATGCTTTAAGTGTGCTACATAGTCTTCTGCAATAAATGCCAGCGTTGCGGTGGGGTTGTTGCCGATATTGCACACAATCTCTCCGGCGTCGGCAGGAAGCACCGAAAGCACGTGGGCGATAAAGCGGTTGTAACTCACCCACAAATCGACCAGAAAACTCCAGTCCATCTCGGTGAATTTCTGCAGGTCAACCAGCGGCTCCTGATCGTATCCGGGAAATGTCAGGCTTCCCTGCAACGTAGCGCGGACAAAGCGCTGGTGATTGTTGGTAGCCGAATCCATCAGGTGGCCAAGGATTTCCTTCTTCGACCATTTCTTGGCATTTGGCCGCACCGTGGTGTCAGCGTTGGTCAGCTTCATCAGCAAAGGCTTGGCCTGGGCGACAGTGCGGCCTAGATCAGTGGCGATGGGAGCAAATGGGTTGGACATGGCGTTTTACCGTTCTTCGGAACGAGACAAATCGATTCCGGAGTTAACCAAGGGCGATTCGGCAAAAAACTGTACGAGGCTTTGCTTTTTTTCAGGGGCACATAGCCGCTGGTAATCCTCCGCCCGAAGAACAATAACGGACTCATTTCCCTTCGTGACCCGTTGGGGGCCTTCCGAACATGCCATATCGAACAGGTTTTCAAAGCTCTCGATAGCGGTTCTCAGCGTCCATTCTCTTGGTGTTCTGGTGGCCAAGGTAGTCTCCTTTGTGTCGCCCCTACGGGGCTCTCGTATCTCTCATCAACTTTCCCACCCTTCCGGCTTCGCATCCGCTCGCCTTCAGAGTGGGCTAACTTCTCGACGCGCCTACGGCGCTGAGTTATGCGGATTGAAGCAGTTCCTTTGCCCCGTGTTTCTTCTAAACCAGATGTTCGGCTACACCAGATCGAACCGGCTAACCGCATCTCGAAATCTTCCAGTGTTGCAGCGTGTTTGCAACGTATGATCTCTCAAAGCCGGACCGCCAATCCCAGACATTTGGTGTGCATAAGCTTACTTGCAAGCCTTATCTGCGGTCATCTGCGTTTATCTGCGGCCACTTTTGATTTTATTCGCGTTCATTCGTGGCTAACCGCGCTACTCAATCCCAAACTCTTTCCACCGCTTTGTCACCGCAGCCTTGGTCTTCTCGTCCATTAAAATCTCATCCGGCCACGGACGCGTGAATCCCTCCGTAGGCCATTTACGCGTTGCGTCAATTCCCATCTTTGACCCGAAGTTCGGCAGCCTTGACGCATGGTCCAGTGAATCCACCGGCCCCATGGTGAACTGTATATCGCGCTCGGGATCAATGTTGTTGAACACCTTCAGCACCACTTCGCCAATGTCCTGCACGTCCACGTCTTCATCCACCACCACTACGCATTTGGTGAACATGGCCTGGCCCAGTGACCAGATGCCGTTCATGACTTTGCGCGCATGCCCCGGGTATGACTTGCGGATGGAGACGATCATCAGGTTATGAAACACGCCTTCCACAGGCAGGTTCACGTCCACAATCTCCGGCAGCGTCAGTCGCATTAGCGGCAGGAAGATACGTTCCACGGCCTTACCCATCCATGCATCTTCCATGGGCGGCTTGCCCACGATGGTGGTGGAGTAAATGGGATTTTTGCGATGAGTAATGCACGTGACGTGAAAGACCGGATACTCATCTTCCAGCGAGTAAAAGCCGGTGTGGTCGCCGAAGGGACCTTCCGTCCGCAGCTCGTCCAGCTTCACGTAGCCTTCGAGAATGATCTCTGCTGACGCCGGCACTTCCAGGTCAACCGTTTCGCACTTCACCAGCTCTACCGGCTTCTGCCGCAGGAATCCAGCGACGATGAACTCTTCGACTTCAGGCGGCGCAGGTACGATCGCCGAAAAAGTCAGCGCCGGATCAGTGCCAATCGCCACCGCCACATCCATCGTCCCCTTGGGACGCTCGCCCGTGGCAAGCACGGCTCCGCCGCCGGAACGCGCCATCATGTCGACAGCGGCTCGGCGCTTTCCGGCATCATCCGCCTCGGCAGTCCCGTGGCCAGTGCGCAGCAGTTCGCGATAGTGTTCTGCCGCCACCTTCTGCCGCTGCCAGTGCATGCCTGCCGTGGTGGCGTCATAGATCTGTACACGATACATGCCCACGTTGCGCTTCCCGGTTTTGGGATCGCGGGTGATTACGCAAGGCAACGTAACAAACCTTCCGCCATCCTTGGGCCAGCACTGGAGAATGGGGAAATCCAGCAGGGAGAAGTTATCTTTTTTTATTACTTCCTTGCAGGGGCCGGTCGGCACCACTTTAGGAAAGAATTTGCCCATATCCGCCAGCATAGGCAGCATCTTCAGCTTTTCCAGAAAGCCTTCGGGCGACTTCATGTTCAGCAGCTGGCGTATGCGATTGGCAATTTCGTCCAGGCTGTCCACGCCCAGGGCAAGCTGCATGCGGCTTTCCGAGCCGAACTGATTAATAAGAACAGGAACGCCGTTGGCCCCGCGGACATTTTCAAACAACAAGGCCGGACCGCCCTGTTTGCCGTACTTTTTGGCCGCACCTTTGGACACACGATCGGCGATCTCAGTGATCTCCAGTACGGGATCCACTTCCGCGCGTATACGTTTGAGCTCACCCGCGCGGTCCAGCGCGGAAATCCACTCTCTCAGGTCATTAAAGGCCAAGTTGGCCCTCCTCAATCCTTTTCAAAGGAACCTGAGATTATAAATACTTCCGGCTGCTGCTCTGCCTTCCAACCTGTTTCCGGCAGCTCACATCATATTGGCCATAAGCAACTGATTTGTGTCCGGGGAGTGCCCTTCACCAACATGGCCAACGTTATCCAGGGAGAAAAGCAGTACATTGACGCCTTTCTGCGTCTCACGCTGAAACCAACCAACGCCGCAGAAGTCTTTCCACTGCTCAAATCACTCACCCCGCCGCAGCGCCAGGAATTTGTGGAACTGGCAGACGCCAACCATGTCATCGTCCGCGCCTTTGAGGCAATCAATCGCATTGCCGGCACCATGGGCGAGAGTGACATACAGGCCTGGGCCGTCTCCGTCCTTTCGGGCGAACGTGAACGAATTTCTACCGCTCTGGCCAAGCTTGAACAGGTTTGCGACGCGCTGGAAGCCGCCCACTGCGCCACAGTGGTGATGAAAACGCTCGACCATTTCCCTGACTTCGGCAACGATCTTGATCTGGTGGTAATGGGTGATCGCAACGCCCTGTTGAACGTCTTTACCAGACAGTTCAACGCCCACGTGGAGCCGCGCAGCTGGGGTGACCGGCTGGCGAACAAGTGGAACTTTGTTCTGCCCGGATTGCGTGAATCGATTGAAGCGCACATTGGCCGCCTGGGCCAGATGGGTGAACACATTCGCCTTGCCCAGAGATTCATTGGCCGCCGCGTGCGTGTAAACGTAAACGGAAACGATTTCTTCATGCCTGCTCCGGAAGAGCGCATTTACGCCGCCACCCTGCAGCGCATGTATCGTCATTTTTATTTCCGTGTGTGTGACATTTTGGATGCCGAAGCGGTGGTGGACTCCGGCAAGCTGGATTTTGCTGAATTGAGACGCGGCGCACAGCTTTCCGGAATCTGGCCGGGTGTTGCCAGCTTCCTCACCATCGTTTCCGGTTATGTGCAGCAGTATCGGGGCAAGCCGCTCAGGCTTCCAGCGGAAGTTCTCTCCGCTGCGTCTGTCGGTGCCGATAAGATTTATACCCGCGCCCGCTTCCTTCGCTTGCCATTATTGCCCTACGCGGCCAGGCTCTATACACGCCAGCTAAAAGAAACTGCTTTCCGTGGCGACGTTCCGGCAACTCTCCGGCTCAGCTTGCTGCCACCGCTTGCGTCAGCGGCTGCTGTGGCGTTCAAGATTACGGGGAGCGATAAAGGGATCTGGTAGAGGCCCGCCTTTAGCCCTTGGCTTTTGGTTTTTGGTTTTTAGCCTTTAGCCGTTAAGGTTCGGTTCTGAAGACTAAGTACCAAGTGCTAATGGCTAAGTGCTAAGGCAGAAAAGGCTGCGATCTCTCGCAGCCTTTCTGTTTAGGAAACGAACGTTAAGGTACACACTCAACGTTGCGCATGAAGAACTTCTATTAACGGTTCTTAGAGCCAGAGTTTGACTTCGAACCTTTATCTCCGCCGCCGCCTCCACCGCCGCGTTCATGGCTTCCACTACCACCGCCACCACGAGGCTCACTGCCGCCGCGGGGTGATGCTGACGGTGGCGGACCACCGCGATCATTGCGTGAAGGTGATGGCCCAGGCGAGTCTCTCGGCGTCACAATCGGCTTATTCAACTCGAGTGTTGGCTTGCCCGATGAAGCAGTCGAACCCGAACCGGAATTCGCCGGGAACCTTTGCCACCCGCCGCTGTTGCGGTCCACGTTATCCCCTGTGGGCCCCCCAGGCGCTGATGTTCTGGGCGTCTCACTGCGAGGTGTGCTCTCATTTGGCTGCGAGTTGCCGCCAGGAGATCTCCGCAAGCCACCACGATCTTCACTGGAAGGAGCAGACGTGGTGGTCCCCGGCCCGGAATTCGATCGACCGCTGGGAACGTTGCTGCTGTTCGGCACTCTCACGTTGTCACGCGAAGCCGGCCCAGACGGCCCGGATGGTCCTGTATTCGAACGGCCTGAATCATTCGCTCTGCCGGAAGGTGAACCAAACTTGGTCCATCCGCCCGTGTTGCGTTCGGCCGCATTGCGTTCGGACGAACCGTTGGCACTATTGCCAGCGCTGTTCGCACCACCCTGCGGCGCGCCGGATGACATAGGCCCAGCATTGCGTTCCGCGTTTCCACTGGCTCCCACATTGCCGATACCGCGTGGTGACTCTGATCCACGGTTGCCACCCGGCATCTGTCCACCGCCAACCTGAGCATTCCCTGCCGGCGAATTTCCGACCTGCGTGTTGCCGACGTGGCCCTGCATCACCCGCTGGACCTGGCTCGCCTGTTCATGAAACGCTGGAGCGGCCGGAGGCGGCTGATTGCGGGTAAAGAATTTGTCATTCGTCTTCGGCTGGACTCCGCCCTGGCCAATGCGGCTCTCAGCGCCTACGCGCAGACTCTCGCGCGTCGGTACCACCGGGACATTACCGGTAACCATGCGTGATTCGCGCAGATCGGCTTCGCGCACATTGAGTCGCGCAACCTGCACGTTGCCGCGGCCAAATTCACCGGCAGGCACGCCGGAAATTCCGGCCCGCACACGCGGATTGGTGAGCGCAAGATTCACGTTGGAGACAAACGGCTGGCGTCCGCGAACGCCCAGCGGAGCAAAGCCGCCGCCATTGCGAATATTGATGTTGGTGATATTTACGACGCTCACGCGGTTAAAACCGCGACCATACCAGGGATAGAAGGAATCGAACGGGCCGCACGGGAGCCAGCCAATTGAACCGAAACCAAAGCCCACGCCTACGCCAACTCCGCGTCCAAAGCCAATGAACGACACGTAAGCCGGCGCCCAGATGGGACGATAGCGCGGAGACACTGGTCCCGGCCACCAGACCCATGAGCTGCCATAGAAGAACCAACGCCCATAGTGATAGGGAGCCCAGCCCCACGGCTCATAGGAAACCCACGTCCATCCCCAATAAGGCTCATAGACCCAGCGGCCGGACTGGTAGGGAGCCCAGTTAATGTCCTGATACGGCTGCCACACCCAGCCATAGCCGGGGATAAATACCCAGCGTCCGTGGCGATCAAGATCGCTGGCGCCGGTGTAATAAGGACTGGTGCGGCCCCAGCTTGCGGAATCACGAATTTCACTGTCACGCTCGCTGTTGAAGCGGTCCCAATCGTCCTTGGAAGGTGCTCCGTCCACGCGATATTCAGGATTGTTGGTACCGCGGATCGTAATCTGCTGGCCCTTTTTCACCGTGGTGCTGCCCTGCGGCGTGGTAACTTCCGCTTCACCTTCGCGGACAATCACGTCGGTCTCAGAATCAGAATTCACCTGAATGCGGTAACGTCCGGTGCGCAGCGGATGCACTGAGACGTTCGGGGTGTCGATCTCAACATCTGCTTCGCCGCCCTTAAACATGCTGTAGTTGGCATAACCCTGGGCGACTTGTAATTGAATGCGTGTGCGCGTTAGATCCGCGATCTTCGCCTGGCTGCGCGATGACAGGCGCAGAATGTTGGCGTAATCCAATTGAATTTCAGCGCGTGACTTTTCACCCGTCGCAACTTGATCACCACGGACCAGCGGCGTGTTCAGTGAAGCTGTGGCCCAGTCACCCGTGTCTGCGCGCTGCATGGAAATGTCACCATGGAGCATGCTGATGCGCGCTACTTCTGACTGAGCTGAAGGAAACTGTGGACTATCTCGCCGGGAGGAACTGTCTGGCCTGCCGCCTTGCGGTCCGTTGCCTTGAGGACCGTTGCCCTGAGGACCGCTACCCTGAGGACCGTTGCCTTGAGGACCGTTGCCCTGAGGACCGTTGCCCTGAGAATAGTTCGGCTGTTGCGGGCTTCGGTAATTGGGATCATCCGGCACGCCATCATCCTGGGGCTCGCCTTGCTGCGATGGATCCTGCGGCGATCCGGCCTGCGGATAACCCTGTTGCTGATCGCCGCCCTGGGGGTTTCCAGCCTGGGGGTTTCCAGCCTGGGGATTTCCAGCCTGGGGATTTCCGGCCTGTTGGTTTCCACCCTGTTGGTTCCCAGCCTCGGGGTTCCCATACTGAGGATCGCCGGGCTGCGGGGTATTCACGCGTGGCCCACCATTCTGCGGATCCTGGAACGCATTCACCTTCGGCGTCGCCATCATCAGGGCTAAACCCAAACCCAGCGTAATCAAAAAAACTCGTGTCATCGACTTTGTTATCACCGTCGATCTTGCCATCACCGTCCGTATCATCACCTTCGTCACCTGCATCATTACACCGGCCTCCCCAGACCGTTGACTTCAACCTTCTTGCCCTCTGTTTAAAGCACACGTACTGCCAATCACCAAGGACATGTAAGTGCTGTGTTTTTAAGCAGCTACACTACTTAACCAACCAGCAGATCGAGAGGGTGGTGGTTTTCAACCAGTTCCGCCGGTGCATTTGAACCGGATTGCACCGGCCATGGCAGCTACGCACATGCCACGCATGAGAAAGATCAGAACTTCCGGTAGCTTTATTTCCAAATAGTGAAGAATTGAGGATTGGGACTTGGGAACTCTGTATTTGCATCCAAGAAAGTTGAGGAGTCAAATACATGCGCAAAATAGCTTTGCTGGTGTTCGCACTTTGTCTGCTTTGCTGGCGACCTTCGCCGGCCTCAACTCAACCGTTGCCCCAGGCAGCCAATATCCAGGACCGTGACGACCATCGTGACCAGGACCGTCATGATGCGGACCGTCATGATGGTGACCAACGTGACGCGGACCGCCATGATGATGACCGGGACCACTTCCGCGATCGTGATCACTTTGATCGCAGCCGCTTCCCAAGAGGCTCTTATGTACGCACCTGCCGCGATATCCGTTTGGAAGGCGATTCGCTGAGAGCTTCCTGCCAGAAAAATGACAGCCGCTGGAGAGATACCACGCTGAGACATGCTGCTTCATGCCAGGGCCAGCTCATCAATGACAATGGCCGCCTGCGCTGCATGTAGATTTATCTTTTCTCTGGAAGGTTAGATAACTGATTTTTTTGCCGAAGAGCCCACTCTGTTGTCATGACTGGCAATGGGTGGGCTTGGCTTTTTTGTCAGCCGTCGCAATCTCCTGAAGAAAGATCATTCGATCTTTTAAACCGGGTTGTGTTTCCCTGTCGTGCTTCCCTTTTCTTCCAGAGCCCCCAGCCAGACCAAAGTGCGTAAGACGCCAGCGGCAGGCAGCCGCCCACGATGGAGGAGAAAAGCATATTGGCAATGATGGCAATTTCGATTTTGGCAATTCTTCAGCTCTCTTCGTCTTCCACGCCCATTTTGCCCAGTCGATAGCGTAGAGCATTGCGTGACAATCCCAGCAACCGTGCAGCCTGGCTCTTATTGCCGCTGGCGCGGCGCAATGCTTCGCGGATCATCTCTTCCTCCCACTGTTCCAGCGTCATGCCTTCAGGCAGAAAGTTGTTCCCAGCCGGCGCGGCGCTCTTGCCTCTGGGACTATCGAGGTGAATGTCCGCCACGTCGATCATGTTCCCTGACGCCTCTGATGACAAAGCCACGGCACGCTCGATCGTATTCTCCAACTGGCGTACGTTGCCCGGCCAGTGATAGTCGATGAGCAGGTTCAGCGCTCCTGGCGTCACACCGCGAATATCGCGATCATTGCCGGCGGCGAAGCGGTCCACAAAGTGCTTCACCAGTTCAGGAATGTCTTCCTTATGTTCGCGCAGCGGAGGTATATCAATGGGAACAACGTTCAAACGGTAGTAAAGATCCTCGCGAAATGTTCCTTCTTCCAGCGCGGCACGCAGGTCACGGTTGGTGGCTGCCAGAAGTCTCACGTCGACTTTCAGCGTTTTAGTCCCACCAAGCCGTTCAAACTCACGCTCCTGCAGAACACGCAGCAGCTTTACCTGGATCGGCGCAGGGACGTCGCCAATTTCGTCGAGAAACAATGTGCCTTTATCGGCCAGTTCGAATTTTCCCGGTTTGCTGGCCAGGGCTCCGGTGAATGCGCCGCGCTCATAGCCGAACAATTCGCTTTCAAACAGAGTGTCCGGGATGGCGGTGCTGTTGATTTTGATGAATGGCCCTTGTGCGCGTCGTGAATGCTGGTGAATGGCGCGAGCGACCAGGTCCTTACCTACACCGCTTTCTCCACCAATCAGCACGGTGGCATTGGTAGACGCCACCCGCTCCACCAGCGCCAGTACGGCCTGCATGGGAGCGCTGCGGGCGACGATATTATTGAAGTGGTAGCGCTGGCCCAGTGCTTCTTTCAGTGAGCGGTTTTCATCGCGCACGCGCTGGACGTCAATTTCCTTGGCCACCACCAGCTTCATTTCCGCCATGGTGAACGGCTTCAGGACATAATCGCTTGCGCCCAGCTTCATGGCTTCCACGGCGGTTTCCACCGAGCCATACGCTGTCATCACCACAATTGGCATGGACGCATTCAGACGCTTGGCCTCCTGCAGAAATTCCAGTCCATTCATGCCGGGCAGCTTCACGTCGGTCACCACTACATCGAACTGGTTGGCGTGCAGGTTCTTCAGCGCCGTCTCCGCGTCCGGTGCGACCTGTATGTGATGGCCATCTTCACCCAGGCTGATTTCCAGCAGCCGGCGCATTTTAGGTTCGTCTTCAACAATAAGGATGTTTGCCATGGATGATTGTCCGGCGTTACTCACGCATTTTGATCGCATGAAATCGCAAAACTTGCGCTAGCGCAACGCTTCTTGATCTTTACTGTTCTTACTCATACTTGACTGCAGGAAAGCTGACCCTGAAACACGCACCTTGTTTGCCCACCGCCGGCGACGATTCGCCCAGCGTTACGCGGCCGCCATGTGCGTCCACGATCTTGGACACAATCGCCAATCCCAGACCAACGCCAGTTTTCTTGGTGCTTACAAACGGGTTGAAAATCTGTTCGCGCATCGCAGCCGCCACGCCTGGTCCTGAATCAACAATTTCCACCACCGCCAGGTCTTCAGTTTCTGTGCGCTCGGCAAAGATCCTGATTTTCAATTCGCCGCCCTGATCGTCGTTCACCAACGGTCCCATGGCTTCACAGGCATTCAGGATCAGGTTGGTGAACACCTGTTCACTCAGATCCTCATCCAGTTCCACGCGCGGTGTGTTGGGCGCATAATCACGGGAAATGTGTACATGCGCATCCGCACCCTGGTCAGAGACGGCCTTCAGGCTTTTCTCCACCACGTCAGAAAGGACAGCGGCACGCAGGTCAAGTTGCGTCGGCCGCGCGAAATCAAGAAATCGGCTCACCAGCGCACTCACGCGATTTACTTCCGTGTAAATGTAGTCGGAAAGTTCCTGCGCCAAGGCGTCCGCGGAACCGAGTTTCTGCTTCAGTATTTCGGCTGATCCCTTGATTACCGCCAGCGGATTGCGGATCTCATGCGCCAGTCCGGCGGAAAGCTGTCCCAGAGCCGCCAGCCTCTCCGCGCGACGCGCCTCTGCCTGTGCCAGTTGCAGATTACGATTCGCTTCTGCCAGCGTCTCTGACAGGCCCTGATATCTGCGGACCTGAAAACGGGCGTCCATGACAAAGCGGTTCACCGTCATTGCCACCAGATAAAGGAAAAGCACGCGCATCATCAACTCGCTGGCGCCGGACCATTCCAGCTTGAATTGCTTCAGCGCAGGAATCAGGTAGGAGCAGTAAGCCGCGGAGGTCAGCGTGGTCCACAGCAGCGTTCCCACCGGGCCAAAATAGATGGCCGCGGTGGTGACAGGCACAAAAAATACAGGCCAGTAACTGCTGATGATGGGCGCAACATCATGCGTATGGTTGATGAGTTCAGTGGCCAATACCAGCTTGGCGATCACCGCCATGATTGGTCCCCAACGCTGTACGCTGTGCTGAATAAAAGCGCGTTCCAGTAATTGAAATACACCCAGCAATAAAAGGATGACCTGTTTGTGGGGTTCATTAATGGGAGGCAGTATGGCCAGCCCGGCCAGAAAAAGAAGCCACAACAGGTCAAGCCAGGGCGCAGTGGAACGGTCGTCTGCCATAGGAACGATGCACAGACTTTATCACAAGGAGGATTTTAAAATTGACAGGCGGCTACGGCGCGTCCGGATGCAGCAGCGCGTAGACTTTGGCGCTGAGTGCCTGAAAACTAAAGGGCTTTTGTACAAATGATTCCAATTCCAGAAAACCCATGCGGACTTTTTCATCGTCAGCATAACCGGACATCACCAGGATTTTCATGGCCGGCCGCGCTTTGCGCATGTGCTCAACCAGGCGGCGACCGTTCATCCGTGGCATGGTTACGTCCGTGATCATCAAGTCGATCCCCGGACAGGCTTCCGCCACTTCCACAGCTTCCTGCCCGTTACGCGCCGTGATAATTTTGTATCCGCGAATCTCCAGGTATTCCCGCACAGCTTCACGCAGGCGGTCTTCATCATCCACCAAAAGAATGGTCCCACTGCCATCACTGGCTGAGGGTTTGACCGCTGGATTGGTTTGGACCTGAGGACTGCTTCCTTCCACTGCGGGCAGATAAACTCTGAAGGTGGAACCGTGTCCTAAGTCCGTGTCCACGGTCACAAAACCACCGCTCTGCTTTACGATGCCGTAAACAGTGGAAAGTCCAAGGCCCGTGCCGGTAGGTTTCGTGGAGAAAAAAGGTTCAAAGATACGGGAAAGATGCTCGGTCTCGATGCCGATTCCTGTGTCGGTCACGGTCAGGCGAACGTAGTGTCCATCAGGCATCAGGCCGCCTGCCTGATTTTCAATTTCGTCGATCGTAACGGTAAGTTTGCCGCCGGCAGGCATGGCCTGGCGCGCGTTGGTTGTCAGGTTCAACACCACCTGCTCCAACTGGCTTTGGTCAGCATTCACCATTTTGAGAGGCTCTTTCAAGTCCAGCACCGTCTCGGTTTCGGCACTCATCAGGCAGGTAATCATGCTCTTGAGTCCGGACACCACGTCAGCAACGTTGATGAGACGCGGAGCGATCACCTGCTTGCGCCCAAAGGCGAGCAACTGGTTGGTGAGTGCTGCGGCTTTTTCTGCCGCGGAGATAATCTGTTCAGCTTTCTTATGCTGTTCGGCTTCTAACGTGTTCATCATCATTAACTCGGCGTACCCGGTAATCACGCCAAGGATATTGTTGAAATCGTGCGCCACACCGCCGGCCAGCCTACCCACAGCTTCCATTTTTTGTGACTGGCGCAACTGTTCTTCCAGGCTCTGTTGTTCGGTAATGTCACGCACCACACCCAGATGCTTTCCGGGCTGGATATTGGATTTGAAGCTGTAATCAAAGAGGCGGCGTCCGCCGTCTGAGCGCTCGATCCAAAGCTGCCCCCGGGCGCTATCGCAATCCCTGATCTTGTTCCACTCCGCCCTTACGTCAATATTCAGGCCGACGCCGGCAAAGGAGCATACGCTGGTTCCCAGCAGTTCTTCGCGAGGGACGCCAATCAGCGCAGCAGCGGCGGCATTCGCCTGGAGACAATCGCAGTTGTCGTCCCAGATCAGGATGCCGTCCAGTGAGCTCTCAAAAATGGCGCGTACCGTGGCTTCACTCTTACGCAACGCATCTTCTGAAGCTTTGCGTTCCAGCGCATACTGAATCGCCCGCAAGAGCAACTTCTGGTCAAACGAACCTTTTACCAGGTAATCCTGTGCGCCCTCACGCACCGTGCGAATAGCCAGTTCCACACTCTCTGATCCGCTCAAAACCAGGATCGCGGCACTAGTTGCGGCTTCACGGACGGCAAGGAACGTGTCAAACCCGTTGCTGTCATCCAGATTCAAATCCAGCAGCACAACATCAAACTTTTCCCGGTTGAGTTCAGTCAGCGCGTCAGAAAGACGAGTGACATGGCGACAAGGCACACCTTGATTCAGCGGCTCAAGCAGACGCAGAACCAGGCGCACGTCCAACGGATTGTCTTCCACCAGCAAGACCCGAAAGGTCTTCACCTGCTGTGATTCGATTACACTTGTACTCATAACAAAATCCCGGCAACAAGCGCTAAGCGGGTCTGCGTGTTGTACTTTGGCTTAAGCAGGGCCGGATGCCAGCATGGTTTTCAATGTCTTGATGAGCCATCCTATTTCAAATTGCAATTGCTGAAACAACTCATTGGCGCCTGTAAGCGAATTTTTACGTCCCATCGTCTCCAGTTCGGCCGCCTTGGCTGACGCGGTAATGGCCGAAAACTGTAGAACTGATCCTTTTAAGCGATGGGCTGCCTTGCTCAGCGCATCAGCATCATTGCCTTCAATGGCGGTCTTGATCTGCTCCAGCGTGGCGGGGCCTTCAAGCATAAGGATTTCCACAAGCTCAGTCAGCAGTTCCAAGTCTTCACCCAGACGCTCCCAGAGTGATACCGGATCGAACCTTTCACTGCGCAAAGCATGCCAATCTGGATTGAATGTCTGAGGCACCGCCGCCATTATCCCGTGTTTTGACTCAGGAAACTCTTGTTTTTGTGGGGCCAATTGCCCTCCTCATGTGGACCAATGCGGTACCGCGTAGTCGCGAAACACACGCACTTCTGTCGTGCTGGTGATTCTATCGGCACAAAACAAGGTCCTCTTAAATCAGGAAAAAGGCTCACCGCCGCTTTAGAACGCAGTTCTTGAATAAACTTTCATATATCAGTTTGAGACAAGGTAATTTGCGGTAAGGAGAGGGACAACTCGCAAGTGCGGACGTCCGCTTGTGGGTTCATCCGCTGCAACAAAAGTACTGTAGCTGCGAACAAACACGCTCTTACGACTGCGGTGGAGCACAACGGCAACAATGCTAGGGCACAACAACCATGCTTTGCTCGCCCTCACTGGTCGGCTTGGTTGCTTGTGACACTCGAGTCAGAGCTCCCGTAGCGGGATCAACACTGTAGGTCACCAAAAGTCCAGCTTCCGTCACGTAGGCAAAACTGCCAGATCCATCCAGCGTGATTGTTCTATCGTCATTGTTCAGGAAAGCGCCGGCAATTGGCGTGAGCGTGCTTGCCACCGGATCAAAGGTAAATCCTCTGACGAAATTAGTGTTGGGCTGAAACGCCACGTAAAGATGACGGCCGTCAGGAGCGATAGCAAAGCCTGCCCCACCGGCGTCCGTTGCAAACGGAGAACCCACCACGGGCGATAACATTCCAGTGCCGCCGATATTGAAGATGGCAATGCTTCCCTGGTTTAACACAAAGAGAAACCTGTTGTCTGAACTTACCACCAGTTGCCCGGCCACTCCGGCGGACGCTCCGCCCGTGGGAATCGGCGACTGCACCACGGCAAGCGTCCCGTCGCTGGCAATGGAAAGCGATTCCACTACCTGGTTGCCGTTGATGGGATTGCCGGAGTTGAACAGAAACCGTCCGTCCGGACTGATCACCGTAAAAAATCCGACAGACCCAGCCGCGGAACTCGACAGCTTGGTGAGCAAGCCGGTGATCTGGTTGATGCCGTAGATATCAAATACACCAGCGTTCGGCTGATAAAGAAAATGACCGGAGTTATCAATGGCAAGCATGCCCGCCTGTTGTGACGGAAATACCAGTGGACTACTCGGAACGCGCGTGAGCTGGCCGCTCTGCTGGATGATCTGCATCTCGGCTATACCAGGGTGTCCCAGAGTGATGCCAAAACTCGAAGCGCCCAGGTTCAGCCCATACAAGAACCGTGCCTGTGGATCGGCGATCAGTTGCGTGACGATATTTTGTCCCAGCCCGGAGTCAGTGAAGTCGTTAGGGAGGGGAGCCACAATACCGTTGCTGATCAGCCCCGCCTGGTAGCCGGAGTTTGATTCAAATACGGTGATGCCGAAAATGAGGCGGCTGGCCGGCGCGGGGGTTGGCGTGGGCGTTGGGGATGGTGAAACCGTAGGCGTGGGCGTAGGGGCAATGGAAGGAGTGGGCGTGGTTGTGGGTTGCGTGTTGGCAGTGATGCTGCCGGCGCCGCACCCGGTCAGGAACGTGAAGACAATCGCACAAAAGACGAAGCAGAATACTTGATACAGCGGCTTACCTTGCATGCACGGCTTACATCTCATGGCCCGGTTCCTTACATCTGGACTTCTACAGCCCGTTTACAACGGGACGCGTCAAATGAGATGCCCAGAGCTACTGTCAGGTCGTATGAAGAAAACAGACTCTCATCAACCCTGGATCGGCATCAGCAAGCGGAGATCAGGGTTTTCTCATGCAACCTTATAA
>Ga0209863_10000582_pt1 | contig 17156 bp, 15 predicted proteins | sample OrgsoiDNA2013046_FD_185796 | JGI IMG/M metagenome (GOLD analysis project Ga0209863, IMG submission 185796) | Permafrost soil microbial communities from the Arctic, to analyse light accelerated degradation of dissolved organic matter (DOM) -... | ecosystem: Environmental > Terrestrial > Soil >...
GGCCCGCGTTCTGGATCCTGGGGAGCGGGACCGGCTGGCCGCAGTCGGGCGAGGTCGACATCATGGAGTACTACGCCAACAAGGTGCTGGCGAACGTCTGTACGCCGGCCGGGGGCAACTGCACCTGGGACAGCACCAACCAATCTCCCGCCTCGCTGGGCAGCACCTGGGCGAGCCAATTCCACGTCTGGGCGATGGAATGGGACGCCACCAAGATCGACCTCTTCCTCGATGACAAGCTGGTCAACACCTACGCCGTCTCCACGGCCAACGCCTCGGGCCAGACCAACCCCTACGCCAACAAGAAGTTCTACATCCTGGTCAACCTGGCCATCGGCGCCAACGGCGGCGACCCCAGCGGCACCAGCTTCCCGATCAAATACGAAGTCGACTACGTCCGCGTATATCAAAAGAAGTAACGGGCTTGGCGCGGTAGAGTAGCGGGCGTGAAGGCCCCCCTCTTCTTGCGCGCCTGCCGAGGCGAAACGACCGAGCGGGCGCCGCTCTGGCTCATGCGGCAAGCCGGGCGGTATCTGCCCGAGTATCGGCAGGTCCGCGCGGGCGTCAGTTTTCTCGAGCTGTGCAAGACCCCAAAGCTGGCCGTCGAGGTGACGCTGCAGCCGATCCGGCGCTTCGGGTTCGACGCCGCGATCTTATTTTCGGATCTGCTGGTGCCGCTGGAAGCGATGGGGTTGGCGGTCGAGTTCACCGACGAGGGCCCGCGCCTGCCCCAGCCGGTACGCACGCCGGCCGATCTGGGGCGCCTGGCGACGTTCGATCCGGCGGCGCGCACCGGATTCGTGCTGGAAACGATCGCCGGCGCGACGCGCGAGCTCGGCGACACGCCGCTCATCGGGTTCGCGGGCGCGCCGTTCACCGTCGCCACCTACGCCATCGAAGGAAAAACCTCCAAAGCCTTCGGCGAGACCAAGAAATTCTTCTACCGCGAGCCCGCGGCCGCCCATCGGTTGCTGGCGCTGATCGGCGAGGCGACGCGCGACTACCTGGTCGCGCAGGTTCGGGCCGGCGCGCAGGCGGTGCAGCTCTTCGATTCGTGGGTCGGCGTGCTGTCGGCCGAGGATTTCGAGACCTACGCGCTGCCGCCGACCGCGGCGCTGGTGGCCGCGCTGCGGGCGACCGGCGTGCCGGTGATCTATTTCGGCAATGGCGCGGCCGCGATCCTGGATCGCGTCGCGCGGGTCGGTGCCGACGTCTATGGCGTCGACTGGCGGCTTCCCATCGACGAAGCGCGGACGCGTCTGGGCGGGGCGCGCGCGGTGCAGGGGAATCTGGATCCCGCGGTGTTGCTGGGCCCGGTCGGGGAGATCGAGCGGCGGGCGCGAGAGATCGTCGAGCGCGGCGGAAAACGCGGCCACGTCTTCAACCTGGGCCATGGGATTACCCCGGACGTGCCGATCGAAGCCGTCGAAGCGCTGGTCGCCGCCGTTCGGAGCTGCTGACGGCCGTGGACGCGCCGCTCGGCATCGTCGCGCTCAACCTGGGTGGCCCGGGATCGCTCGACGAGGTTGCGCCCTTCTTGCGACGCCTCTTCGGCGACCCGGATGTCATCCAGCTCGGATGGGCGCGGCCCCTGCAGCCGCTGCTGGCGTGGCTCATTGCGCGGCGGCGCGCGCCGTTTTCGCGGGCCGCCTACGCGCAGATCGGCGGCCGATCGCCGATCACCGAGGAGACGAAGGCGCAAGCCAACGCCGTCGCCGACGAGCTCGGGCGCCGCGGAATCGCCGCATTTGCCACGGTGGCGATGGCGGCCTGGCACCCGGACGCCGACCAGGCGCTGGCGGAGCTGGCGGCGCACGGCGTGGGGCGCGCGGTGGCGCTGCCGCTTTATCCCCAGGAGTCGCGCACCACCACCGGCTCGTCTCTTGGTCAGCTCGAGACGGCGCGCGCGCGAGGCGGCGGTGTGCAGATCGCGGCCATTCGCCGCTATCCCGACGCCGAAGGATTCATCCGCGCCGTCGCCGACCGCATCGAGGAGGCGGTCGCCACGCTGCCGCCGGCCGACCGCGATCGGGCCCCGGTGCTCTTCTCCGCGCACGGTCTGCCGGAGGCGTACATCGAACGCGGGGATCCCTATCTCGACGACGTGCGCATCACCGTCCAGGCGGTTAGCCGGCGCCTGGGACTCGGGCGCCGCACGCGCCTCTGCTTCCAGAGCCGCGTCGGTCCCCAGCGCTGGCTCGGGCCGTCGACCGAGGCGACGCTCGACCAGCTGGCCGCCGCCGGCACCCAGGCGGTGGTGGTGGTCCCGATCGCCTTCACCGGCGAGCACATCGAGACGCTGCAGGAGATCGACATTCTCTACAAGGAACGGGCCGAACGGGCCGGCATCGTCCGCTTCGCCCGCGCGCGCACCGTCGGCTGCCACCCCGCCTTCATCGGCGCGCTGGCCGATCTGGTGGAATCGGCGGCCCGCGGTCGGAGCTGGATCTAGGGCGGCCCCGTGCGGATCGCGATCGTCGGCGGCGGCATCTCGGGTCTGACGACCGCGCATCTTCTGTCCGCCCGAGGCCACGACATCGTCCTCATCGACGACGGCGTGGCCCCCGGCGGCCTCATCGCCAGCGTGCGGCGCGACGGATTCTTGTGCGAGCGCGGACCGCAGGCGTTGCTCGACGGTGCAGCGGAGACCCGCGGCCTCGTCGCCTCGGCGGGCCTCGCCGATCGCGCGCTCGCCGCGTCGCCGGCAGCGCGGCGGCGGTTCGTCTACGTCGACGGCGCTTTGCGCCCGTTTCCCGGTAGCCCGCCGGCCCTCCTCAAGACCAACCTCCTCGGCCTTCGCGCCAAGCTGCGGCTCCTCCGAGAGCCCTTCGTCGCGCAGCGCAAGGTGGGTGACGACGAAGAGGAGAGCGTGCTGGCGTTCGTCGCCCGCCGCTTCGGCGCGGAAGCGGCCCGTCGGGTCGCCGCCCCGGCCTTGATCGGCGTCTACGCCGCCGACGCCGCCACGCTTTCAGTGCGCGCCGCGTTGCCGCGATTGGCCGCGATGGAGCGTGAGCACGGCAGCGTGTTGCGCGCGCTCTTCCGCCGGCGCGGCTCGCCGGGGATCGGAAAGCCGATCTCCTTCCCCGACGGCCTCGGCGAGCTGCCGGCCGCGCTGGCCGCCGGCCTCGCGGGTGAGCGCCTGAACGCCCGCGCCGCGGCCATCGAGCTTTACGACCGCGGCTGGCGCATCCGCACCGAGGGGGGCACCACGGTGGACGCGGAGCGGATCGTCCTTGCGACGCCCGCGGCCGCCACCGCGACTCTGCTGGCGCCGGGCGCGCCGGAGGCAGCAGCGGCCCTGCGCGCGATCCGCCACGCGCCGGTGGCGGTAGCCTGCCTGGGTTTTCGCGGCGGACCGGGGCAGCGGGATCTCGGCATGGACCTTCACGCCTACGGCTTCGTCGCCGCGCGCGGTGAAGGTCTGCAGCTCCTCGGCTGTCAGTACGACTCGTCGGTCTTCCCTGGACGGGCGCCGCCAGGTGGCGTCCTGCTGCGTGCGCTCATGGGCGGCAGCTTCGATCCCGCCCTGGTCGATGCGGACGACGACACCATCCTCGGGCAGGCCGTCGCCGATCTGAAGCGCGCGGCCGGCCTCCGCCGCGATCCCGACTTCGTCGACGTCTGGCGGGCGCGCCCCGGCATCCCGCAATACGACCTCGATCACGCCACCCGCGCGCGCGCTGTCGACGCCGCCCTGGCCCGGCTCCCCGGGCTGGCCGTGATCGGCAACGCCCTGCGCGGCGTCGGCCTCGCCGATTGCATCCGCGCCGCCTCCGATCTGGCCACCACTTTCGGGGCTTGATTCCGCGGCCCCGCGGCCGGATCCTCGCTCCCGGAGGACCCATGCGCGCCCTGAAGAATCTCTTCGTGTTCATCGTGATTGTCGCGGTGCTGGGGGGCGGGGCGGTCGCGGCGCTTCGCATCGCCCGCCAAAAGCCGTCCACCCCCGAGGAGATCAAACCGAACCTGATGGCGGTGAGCGCCGCGGGGACCTACGTCTACGCGGCGCGCGTCGGCAGCAAGGTGATCTTCTTCGACACCGGCGCCGATCCGGCGGGAAGCACGATCGACACCGCGCTGGGCGCGCTTCGCGCCGGGCGCGGCGACGTCTCCGATCTCTTCCTCACCCACGGCCATGGCGACCACACCGCGGGCGCCTCCGGCTTGAGCGGCGCGCGGGTCCACCTCGGCGCGGCCGATGTGCCGCTCGCCGAGGGGAAGGCGCCGCCGGACAGTCTGGTGGCCCGCATCATGGCCAAGGCGATGGCCGCACCGCCCATCAGCGTCAGCAATCCCCTCACCGGCGTGGTGGTCGTCGACGTGGGCGACGGGAAATCCGTGAAAGCCTTTCCGGTCCCCGGCCACACGCAGGGCTCGTACGTCTTCCTCTACGACGGCGTGCTGTTCGGGGGCGACACCCTCCTGCTCAAGCAAGGGCGCCTCGACAAGGGGCCGTCCTTCTTCGACAGCAACACGGAGGAGGCCAAGGCCTCCATCCGATCGCTCAAGCAGGAGCTCACGGGCGCGGAGCTGTCTGTTGTCTGCACCGGCCATGGCGGCTGCACGCCGGTCGGCCTCGGCCGCAGCATGCTCGAGGACTTCGTCGGCCGGCTCGGCGGCTGAGCCCGCGCCACCCGAAACGAGATTCATCCTCCATATAGAGTCGGCCCCCCGCGGAAGGTTGCAGTAAGCTCCGCCCGTGCACGCCCTGCCGTACGCCGTTCGGCTGTTCGCGGCGCTGGTGACGCTGGCGGGCGCCCCCGGGCGGACCCCATCGCCCGATGAGCAGCGGCTCTTCGAGGAAGGGACCCGCGCTTTTTCGAGCGGCGACGCCCAGGCGGCCGAAAAGGCCTGGCAGGCCGGCTACGCGCTCGGTCACGATCCGGCGTTTCTGGTTCACATCGGTGAAGCTCAGGAAAAGGCCGGCGCGCCCGTCCAGGCCGCGGCGAGCTATCACCGCTACCTTCAGCAGGTCCCCGACGCCTCCGATCGGGCCGACATCGAGCAGCGGCTGGCGCGCCTCGCGCCCGCCGCGCCTCCACCGGCGGCGTCCTCGGCGCCCGCCGAATCTCCTCCCGGAGAGTTCGGCGCAGCGCCCGCGACGCCCGGCGCGCCCGGGACCGCTGCGACGCCCGGCACACCCGCCGCACCTTCGCCCGCCGCCCCGGGGGCCGCCGTCGCGCCGGGTGGCAGTCCCCGCGCGGACGACGAGCTGCCCCAGAGCCAGGTCCAGGCGTCCTCGGGGTGGAACCGCTACAACATGACGGCGGTCGTGGCCACGGCGGTGACGGTGGTCTTGCTCGGAACGGCCGGCTTCTTCGCCGCGTCGGCTGGCTCGGATCGGGACGACGTCAACCGTCTCGTTCAGTTTCACGATCCGGCCACCGGCGCGCCGCTCGCTTATTCGAGCGTCGCGCCGGAATACACCCACGCGATGGACGAAGGGCGCCGGGACGATCGCGACGCCAAGGTCGCGCTCGTCGGTGCGACGGCCACCGCCGCGGTCGCGGCGCTCTTCTTCGTTTTCGATGCGACGCTCACGCACCAGCCGTCGGTCTCGCTCGCCCCCACGCGCGATGGTGGGCTGGCCGCGCTCGGAGGTTGGACATGGCGGTGGTGAGACGCTGGGGGTCTGTTTTCCGGCTGGCGGTCCTGCTGGGCGCGGCCACGGTCGGCCTTTGCGCCTGCTTCGATCCCCAGCAGCCGGGATGCGCGTTTTCCTGCGCGCCCGACGGACTCTGTCCGTCGGGCTATAGCTGCCAGGCCGACAATATTTGCCACCGGGACGATGGCCAGGGGACCTGCACCCTGACGGGCGTCACCGGCGACGCCGGCGGCGACGGACCCAGCGACGCCGGCGATGCGCCCCCTTGATCGGGTATGTTTTTGAGAGTCCCTTTATGTTTGACGCCGGGTGGCGGGCGGGGGAAGTTAAGGATCGGGGGAAGATCAGAGGAATGATATGTCCGACGCCCCTCCGCCGCCGATTCGAGTCCTGATCGTCGATGACGATCGCGACATCCGCGAGCTGCTCGGCGATCTCCTCTCCGACGAGGGTTTCGCCGTCGAGGCCGCCTGGAACGGCGAGACCGCCCTCGCCCGCCTGAAGGACGGCTTTCACCCGGACGTCATCGTCCTCGACATCATGATGCCCGTCATGGACGGACTGACCTTTCGGGCCCTCCAGCGCAGCCACCCGGCGCTCGCCGACATCCCGGTCGTCGGCCTCACCGCGTTCCCCTCGCCCGACGCCGATTTCGAGTGTCTGGTGAAGCCGCTGCGGTTCGAGGTCCTGGTCGACACGCTCCGCCGTGCGGTCGCGCTTCGCTGAGCGGGACGCCTCTTTTCGCGTGGAGCCGACCGCGCGGGCCGTATAGACTCCCGCGCGGAAAGATTATGGGCGTTTTCGATCTGTTTTCGAAGGATAGCCGCGACCTGCGCGCGCGCGAGAAGAACATCGCCCGCGCGATCAACAAGTGGTCGCAGTCGCCGGACCGGCTGAAGGCCCTGCAGTCGCTGGCCGAGGACGGCTCGCCCGAGGCGCTCTACGGCCTCCTGCGCCGCTTCGGGATGATGTACGACAAGACCATCGACGACGAGCAGGAGAAGGAGTGGGTCTTCGAGGTGCTGGTGGAAAAGGGGGCCACGGTGCTCGGGCCGCTCAAGAAGTATCTGTTTTCCGCGGAGTCGATCACCTGGCCACTGCGCCTGCTCGACAAGGTCGTGGCGACCAAGGAAGAGGTCATCGCGATGCTGGAGGAGGTCATGGCGCGCCATGAGCCCGGCTACGAGCGCGATCCGACCAAGAAGATCCAGCTCATGAAACATCTGGAAGGGATCAAGCACCCCCGCGTTTCACCGCTGGTTCTCCCCTACCTGGCCGACATGGACGAAGGGGTGCGTTGTGCCGCCGTCGATGCGCTGGTGGGGCAAGCCGACGAGCCGGCGGCCCGCGTGGCGCTCCTCGATCACTTCGTGTCGGACAAAGAAGACAGCCTGCGCATCCGGCTCCGGATCGCAGAGGGCTTCGCCGATCTCGGCTGGGCGCTGGGCGACAAGCGGGCCGCCGTCGAGAAGGTCCTGCCAGACGCCTTCCAGATCGAGCCGCGCGATCCGAAGGCCAAGGACGCGGCCCCGTCGCGGATCAAGAAGAAGCCGGCGGCGAAGGAATAACGCCGTGCCGAAACGCGACGACATCAAGACGGTCATGCTGATCGGGTCGGGCCCGATCGTGATCGGTCAAGCCTGCGAGTTCGACTACTCCGGCACCCAGGGGGTCAAGGCCCTCAAGGAGGAGGGCTACCGGGTCGTGCTGGTGAACTCGAACCCGGCGACGATCATGACCGACCCGGAGATCGCCGATCGGACCTACGTCGAACCGCTCACGGTCGAGGTGCTCACCAGTGTGATCGAACGCGAGCGCCCGGACGCGATCCTCCCGACCTTGGGTGGGCAGACCGCCCTCAACCTGGCGCTGGAGCTGCACCGGTCCGGCGTGCTGGCCGCCTACGGCATCAAGCTGATCGGCGCCCAGGTCGAGGCGATCGAGAAGGCCGAGGATCGCGAGCTCTTCAAGAAGGCGATGCAAAAGATCGGCCTCGACGTGCCGTTATCGGGCTACGCGCACAGCCTGGAAGAAGGCCGGGCGATCCAGGTCTGGATGGCGGCGGAGACGGGCGTCGGCTACCCGGTGTTGCTCCGGCCGTCGTTCACGCTGGGCGGCTCGGGCGCCGCGGTGATCTGGAACGCCGAGGAGTTCGAAGCCAAGATGCAGTGGGGCCTGCAGCAGAGCCCGCGCGGCGAGGTGCTGGTCGAGCAGTCGGTCCTCGGTTGGAAGGAATACGAGCTGGAGGTGATGCGCGACAAGAAGGACAACGCGGTCATCATCTGCTCGATTGAGAACTTCGATCCGATGGGCGTTCACACCGGCGATTCGATCACCATCGCGCCGGCGATGACCTTGACCGACAAGGAGTACCAGATCATGCGGGACGCGGCCCTGGCCGTGATCCGCGAGATCGGCGTGGAGACCGGCGGGTCCAACATCCAGTTCGCAGTCAACCCCGCGGACGGCCGAATGATCGTGATCGAGATGAACCCGCGGGTGTCGCGCAGCTCGGCGCTGGCGTCGAAGGCGACCGGGTTCCCGATCGCGAAGATCGCGACCAAGCTGGCTGTCGGCTACACGCTCGACGAGATCCCCAACGACATCACGCGCGAGACGCCCGCCTGCTTCGAACCCACCATCGACTACGTGGTCACGAAAATCCCCCGGTTTGCGTTCGAGAAGTTCCCCGGCGCCGACGAGGAGCTGGGCCCGCAGATGAAGTCGGTCGGCGAGGTGATGGCGATCGGGCGGACCTTCAAAGAGAGCCTGGGGAAGGCGCTGCGCTCGCTGGAAATCGGCCGCTGGGGGCTGCACCTCGACGGCGCGCCCCCCCTGGACGAGCTCAAGCGGCTGATCGTGCGGCCCAACCCGGATCGGCTCTGGCAGCTCGCCGAGGCGATGCGGGGCGGCCTGACGGAAGCCGAGGCCCACCAGCTCACCAAGATCGATCCCTGGTTCCTCCGCCATCTGAAACAGATGACCGACGAGGATCGCGACACCGAGATCGAAGGCGCTGCCAAGGGCGCCGCGCTGCTCGAGGACGCCGCCGGCCTCCTGCGGCGCAAGCGGATCGGCATGTCCGATCGCCGGATCATGAAACTGACCGGCACCTCGGAGGAACAGGTCCGCCAGGCGCGCCTCAAGTTCGGAATCCGCCCCGTCTTCAAGCGCGTCGACACCTGCGCGGCCGAGTTCGAGGCGCAGACCCCCTACCTCTACTCCACCTACGAGAGCGGTTTCGAGGAGCAGGTCGGCCAAAACGCCGGCACCGAAACGGTAGAAGACGAAATTCGCCCGACCAACGAGAAGAAGATCGTCATCCTGGGCGGCGGACCCAACCGGATCGGCCAAGGGATCGAGTTCGACTACTGCTGCGTCCACGCGGTCCAGGCCCTGCGCGAAGACGGCTACGAGACGATCATGATCAACTGCAACCCGGAGACCGTGTCGACCGACTACGACACCTCCGACCGGCTCTACTTCGAACCGCTGACTCGAGAAGACGTGCTCGAGATCATCGAGGCCGAGAGGCCCGAGGGCGTGATCGTCCAGTTCGGTGGGCAGACGCCGCTGCGGCTGGCGGTGCCGCTCATGAACGCGGGCGTCAAGCTGCTCGGCACCAGCGCCGACGCCATCGACCGCGCCGAGGACCGCCGGCGTTTCGGAGATCTGCTGGCCAAGCTCGGGCTGCGCGCGCCGGCCTGGGGCACCGCGCGGGGGCTGGGCGAGGCCACCGAGATCGCGCGACGGATCGGCTATCCGGTGATGGTGCGGCCCTCGTACGTGCTGGGCGGGCGCGCGATGGAGATCGTCCACGACGAATCGGGGCTGGCGCATTTCGTGGCGAACGCCATGGAGGCCTCCCGGCGCGAGAGCTTGAGCTCGCGCGCCGGCGAGGAGGACGCCCCCATCCTCATCGATCAGTTTCTGCCCGACGCGATCGAGGTCGACGTCGACGTGGTGGCCGACGGCCAGGACGTCATCGTGGGCGGCGTCATGGAGCACATCGAGGAAGCCGGCATTCACTCCGGCGACTCCGCCTGTTGCCTGCCGCCCCACTCGCTGTCACCCGAAACGGTGGAGACCATCAAGACCCAGGCCCGCGCCCTGGCCCGCGAGCTCGAGGTGCGCGGCCTCATGAACGTCCAATTCGCCGTGCCGCGCGACGGCCGCGGCATCTTCATCCTCGAGGTCAATCCGCGCGCGTCGCGCACGGTGCCTTTCGTCTCCAAGGTGACCGGCGTGCCGCTCGCCAAGGTGGCGGCCCGGATCTCGGTGGGACGCACGCTGCGCGAGATGGGGATCAAAGAGGTGACGCCCAAGCACGTCGCCGTCAAGGAGGCGGTCTTCCCCTTCGCGAAGTTCGCGGGGGTCGACACCATCCTGGGTCCGGAGATGCGCTCGACCGGCGAGGTGATGGGAATCGACACCAGCTTCGCGGCGGCCTTCGGCAAGAGCCAGCTCGGCGCCGGCACCAAGCTGCCCATCAGCGGCTGCGTGTTCCTCTCGGTGCAGGACAGCGACAAGGCCGGCGCGGTCGCCGTCGCCAAGGGACTGGTCGATCTCGGTTTTCAGTTGCTGGCGACGGTGGGCACGCACCGGCTGCTGCGCGAAAACGGGATCGCGGTCGAGCGGATCAACAAGGTTCGCGAGGGGCGCCCGCACAGCGTCGACCGGATCCTCGACGGTGGCATCCACCTGGTCATCAACACCACCTCGGGCGCGGCCGCGATCAAGGACTCCTTCCCGATCCGCCGAAACGCGCTCTTGCGCGGAATCCCCTATTACACGACCCTGTCGGCTGCGAGCGCCGCGGTCGGCGCCATCGCCGAGCTGCGGGCCGGAAAAATGAAGGTACGCTCGCTGCAGGAATACCAGAGAGGGTGAGGGCGCGATGGCAAAGTTCCCGATGACACCGCAGGGGCAGCGGACCCTCCGGGAAGAGCTCAAACGGCTGCGCGAGGTCGAGCGCCCCAAGAACGTGCTCGATATCGAGGAGGCACGCGCGCACGGCGACCTCAAGGAGAACGCCGAATACCACGCCGCCAAGGAACGACAGGGGTTCATCGAGGGGCGCTCGCGCGACATCGAGTCGATCCTGGCGCAGGCGGAGGTCATCGACCCCACCAAGCTGTCGGGGACCAAGGTGGTCTTCGGCGCGACCGTCAAGCTGACCGACGCCGACAGCGGCGACGAGGTCACCTACACCGTGGTGGGCGATCACGAAGCCGACATCAAGGCGGGACGGATCTCGATCTCCGCGCCGCTCGCCCGCGCCATCATCGGCCGCGAGCGCGGCGAGTCGGTCACGCTCAAGACCGGCAAAGGGACGCGAGAGTACGAGATCTCGGACGTCCGCTTCGGCGCGGCCTAGTCCAAACGACCGCGACTAGCGGTCGGCGCCCAGATCGGACCGGGCGTCGGCGGCGTGGCCGTCGCTCTTAACATGTGAATCGACCGCGGCGTCGCTGGCGCCCGAGCCACCGGCGCCGCTCGCCCCCCCCGAGCCGCCCGCGCCACCGGAGCCGCTTCCCCCGCCCGCGCCACCGGAGCCGCTTCCCCCGCCCGAGCCACCGGAGCCGCTCGCCCCGCCCGAGCCAGCCGAGCCACCGGCGCCGCTCGCGCCGCCCGAGCCACCGGCGCCGCCCGAGCCACCGGCACCGCTGGCACCGCCCGAGCTCGACCCATCCAGGAGCGTCGTCGGGGTGTTGGACTCGCAGTGGCCGGCCGGCACCTTCACGCCGTTGATCGAGCAATGTCCGCTCGTGCAGTCGCTGTCTTGCACGCAGCGGCCGCCGACGTCCTGCGTGCAGCCGAGGCCGGCCAGCGCGCAGGCGAGCAGGAGGGCGAATCCGCCAGACGGTGACCGTGCCATGCGAGGTCGCTCAGTTACCACGCACCCACTTCACTGTCTATGGCCGATACCTTGAGGTACGTTTCCGACATGCGAGCTTCGATTCGATGGGCCGGGGTTCTGGTTGCCTGCGCGGTGATCGTCGCGGGTGCCGGCCGTGCCGTCAGCGGGGGAACGGAGAGGCCCGAGCGCAAGAAAGCGGGCAAGCAGACCGCGGCCGAAAAGGAGGCGGAGGCCTTCATCGCGACCGTGACCAGCCTGCTGGCGCCAGTCGCGCAGAGCGCGAACCTGGCCGACTGGCAGGCGGCCACCGACGTCACGCCCGAGCACACCGGCCAGCGGGTGGGCGCGGACAAGGCGCAGGCCGCGCTCGGCGGTTCGAAGCTCATCATCGAAAAGACCAAGGCGCTGCTCAAGAACGAAAAGCAGCTCGACGAGACCACGGCGCGCCAGCTCAAGAAGCTGCTGCTCGGCGCCGCCGAGAGCCCGGGCACGATTCCCGAGGTGGTCGGCAAGCGCGTCGAGGCGGAGGCGCACCAGTCGAGCCTCCTCGACGGCTACACCTTCTGTCTGCAGCCGACCAAGGGCGGGGGTTGCGCGCGCCCCACCAGCGCCAACGAGATCGACGAAATCCTGCGCAAGTCGCGCGATCTCGGCGAGCGCTTGCGCGTCTGGAACGCCTCCAAGGAAATCGGCCGCCCGCTCAAGCCGGGCCTGACGGAGCTGGTCAAGCTGCGCAACCAGGTCGCGCGCGAGATGGGCTATGGCTCCTACTTCGCTCTGCAGGTCGCCGACTACGGCATGACGGTCGACGAGATGATGGCGCTCCTCGACGACGCGCTCGCGACGACCAAGCCGCTCTTCGACGCCCTGCACTGCTTCGCCAAGTACGACCTGGCCGCACGCTTCAAGCGTCCACCGCCCCGCCTGATCCCGGCGCACTGGATCGGCAACCGCTGGGCGCAGAGCTGGCCCGGGCTCATCGAAGCCGCCAACCTCGATCCGCTTTTCAAGGGCGCCTCGGCCGAGAGCATGGTCAAGAGCGCCGAGAGCTTCTACGTCTCGCTCGGCTTTCCCAAGCTGCCCGCGTCGTTCTGGGAACGCTCCGATCTCTACCCCGTGCCGCCGGGCGTCGCGCGCAAGAAGAACGCCCACGCTTCGGCCTGGCACATCGATCGCGCGCAGGACGTTCGATCGCTCATGAGCGTCGAGGCCGACGACCAGTGGTTCGAAACCGCGCACCACGAGCTCGGCCACATCTACTACTTCCTGTCGTACGCGCGTCCGGAGGTGCCCTACCTGCTGCGGGACGGCGCCAACCGGGCGTTTCACGAGGGCATCGGCGAGCTGGCGAAGCTGGCCAGCCAGCAGACGCCGTATCTGGTGAAGGTGGGCGTGATACCGGCGGGGAAGGAGCCGGATCCGACTGGCTGGCTGCTGCAGTCGGCGCTGGACTCGATCGTGTTTCTCCCTTTCTCGGCCGGCACCATGAGCCACTTCGAGCGGGACCTCTACGAGACCGACTTGCCGCCCGACGAATGGCAGCACAAGTGGTGGGAGTACGTCGCCGAATTCCAGGGCGTGGTGCCGCCCGCGGGCCGAGAAGGCGATTTGTGCGACGCGTGCACCAAGACGCACATCAACGACGACCCGGCGCAGTACTACGACTACGCGCTGGCGACGCTCATCAAGTTCCAGCTCCACGACCACATCTGCAACAAGATCCTCAAGCAGGACGTGCGCGCCTGCAACTACGCCGGCAGCAAGGAGGTCGGTAATTTTCTCAAGGGGATCTTGTCGCTCGGCGCGACGCGCGACTGGCGGACGGTGATCAAGGAGGCCACCGGCGAGCCGATCTCGCCGCGCGCGATGATGGCGTTCTATGAGCCCCTCGTGGATGAGCTGGCCAAGCGCAACGCCGGCCGGGACTGCGGACGCTGATCCGTGACACGTCTCGCCGCCGCAGGCCTGACGTTGATCCTGGCCGCTGTTGGCGGCCCGGAAAGGGCGGGCCCGCCGCGCGCTCCCGGCACCACCCCGTTGCCGCCGATGGGCGTGCCGCCGCCGCCGCCGCCGGCGCCGCCGGCCGAGCGCCAGCGCGGCGTCGCGCTCGGCATGTTCGCGGAGGACGTGAGCTTCTCGTACGGGCCGTTGCTCGCCGAGATCGTGGCGCTCGGTGCGACGCACGTCGCGCTGGTGGTTCCGCTCTATCAGACCGACGGCGGCAGCCATGACATCCGCCTCGACACCCGCTACTCCCCGACGCTGGAGGCCCTGGCGGAGACGGCGCGCGCCGCCCGCCGCGACGGGCTGGAGGTGATGATCTTTCCGATCCTGCGGCTCTCGGCGCCCCGCGCCGGCGAGTGGCGCGGCACGCTGGCGCCGCGCGATCGCGACGCCTGGTTCCGCAGCTACGGCGACGCGCTGGGCGACCTGGCCGGCGTCGCCGCGATCACGGGTGCCAAGCGGCTGGTCATCGGCAGCGAGCTGTCGTCGCTCGATGACGATCTCGCGCACTGGCGGCCGATCGTCGAGCGCGTCCGCGCCGTTTACTCGGGCAAGCTGGTCTACTCCGCCAACTGGGACCACTACGACAAGGCGCGCCTCTTCGACCTGGTGGATGAGGAAGGCATCTCGGCCTACTTCAATCTGCGCGAGGCCACCGTGAGCGCAAACGACGCCGCGCTGGAGGGCAGCTGGCAGCGGGTCCGCCACCAGATCGAAGCCTGGCGCGCCGACCGCACCCAGCCCTTCATCTTCACCGAGCTCGGCTACCGTTCGCGCACCGGCGCGACCGCGGCGCCCTGGGACGAAGGCCGGGGCGGCCTGCCCGATCCGGACGAGCAACGCCGGGGGTTCGCCGCCTTCCGCCGCGCCTGGACCGGCGCGGCCTCGCTGGACGGCGTCTACATCTGGAACTGGTACGGCTACGGCGGCGCCGGATCCACCAGCTACACGCCGCGCGGGAAACCCGCCGAGACGGAAGTCCGGGCCCTGCTCGAGAGCCTCTGATCGCGGGTCCGGCTTGGCCCCAACAATTTTCCCGGGCCGATCTCGGCCCCGGCCTATCTCGAGGCGGACATGCCGGCGGCCACCAGGCTGCCGATCGACTTGAACGCCGCGACCGGCAGGCTCAGATCCATCGTCCAAATCTTCCCGACGCCGTCACCGCCGGCCGTGAAGATGAGCGGGATCGGTCCGCTCCCCATCCGGGCCAGCGCTGCCGCCCGCGCGTCGGAGCTGAAGACCCCGATGAGGCCGAGCACCGGCGCGAGATCCGTGTAGTAGAACGCATCGCGCCCCTTCGCGGCGGCGCGTGCCTCCACGAACGGACCGCTGGTCTCGCTGGGCGGCGCCTTGGCGGCGGCGACCGCGGTGAGGCGCGCCCGCGCGTCCCGACCGAAAGAGCCGACCATCCGGCTCCCCGAGATGCCCTGATAGACGTCGAACCCCGTGCCGAAGATCCGCTTCCAGGTATCGGTGAGCAGACCCTTCTTGATCGTCATCCGCACGTGCATCGCCTTGACCTTCCCGACGGTCTCGCGCTTGGACGTGAGGTCGAAGAAAGAGGTCGTCGCCCCCAGCTGGGCGCGCATGAGCGCCGACATGGCCGCCGCGTCCATGCGTCCCAGCGCGGTGCCGACCTTGGTCGCGGTGGCGGCGTCCTTGAGCGGCGTCGAGAACGCGCCGGTGAAAAAGGGCGCGTCCTTGAGGAGCCAGACCGCGCCCGACTGCTGACCCGACTGCCCCGCCAGCAGCGCGTCGTAATAGGCGAGCGCCGCGGCGACACCCTTGCCCTTGTCGGCCGCGAGCCGCTGCCGGTAGTGACCGAGGATGTCGCGCCAGAGCGCCCCCATGCTCATCGCGCCGACCACGAAACGAGGTCCCGAGCCTCCGAGGACGGCCGGATCGATCTCGAAGGGGGTCACCTGCCGGGCGGTGGCCTCGAGCGCGCTCCCCGGCCGCGAGAAGAGTCGCGCCAGCAGCTTCAGGCCCCTGCCCGGATCGATCGAAAGACCGACCTCGATCCGGTCGGCATCGCCGAAGAGCCCCAGCATCTTCGCGGCCGTCTCGTAGAAATAGCCATCTCCCATCTCGATCCCGCTACCCGCCTGCTGGGCCGCGCGCGCCTGCTCGATGACCGCCGCGATCGCGCTCTTGACGTCGGTCCCGTGCGCGCGCGCGACGGACTCCGGATAAATAGTGGTCGTGACGTCGTCCGGGCCGGCGTGCCGCGCCTCCAGTGCCAGCATCGCGCCGCGCGTGAGGGCCTCGATCTCATCGCTCAGGACCACCACGTTCCCCGCTCGAAAGACCCAGCCATGCGACTTGGTGCCGTTCTCGACCAGCGTGACCGGCCCGCGGGTCATCACCCGTTTGCCCAGCGCATCGATGAGCTTCTCGGCCTCGGCCGGACCCCGCGCCGGCACAGCCAGAACCGCGCCGGTGGCCCCTTTGTCGTCGAGGGCGACCACCGCGGCACCGCTCGGACTGGCGAGATCGATGTCGGCCGCGACTTCGGGCGGGAGCCCCGCCTGCGAAAACAGCATGTCGCGAAGTCCCGCCGCCGTCATCGGGAGCGGCACCGCCTCTCCCGCCAGGCGAACGCCGTTTTCCAGCAAGCGATCGAAGGAGCCGATCGAAACCGAGACCAGCAAGAGCGGCCGAGCCGTCACCGCGGGCAGCAAGGTCACTGGGGGTCCCACCTCGGGTCCCGCCGGTGGCTTGGCGGCTGCGTTCGCCGCGTTGGTGGCCGTTTGCGGCGGCGGCTGCTTCCCCGCGCACGACGCCAGCAAGCTCAGAAATACCACCGACGCCACCCCGGCTCCCAAACGACGACCCGCAGATACGCGCTCGACCATGGAGCGGGAAGATATCTCGCGCGGGCGGCGCGCCCCTAGCAATTTCCGGCGCCGACCGCCCCGCCTTCCGGCGCCGACCACCCGCCGGACCCGACGCCCATGAAGCAGAGTTGCGGCGGCGCGATCGCCTTGCTACGGTCGACCGCGGTGGCGCGTTCGATGCATTTCGGAAGGACCGGGGTCCTCGCTGCGGCGTTGGTCGGGGGCACCTTGGCGGGCGGCTGCTCATCCTCGAGCCCGGTCGATCAGAACCTGGGCACCCCCCTGGGCGCCGATTTCGTCGCGCCGGTGACCGACGCGGCCAGCGATACCACCGCCGATACCGACTCGACCGATGTGCCGATCTCGAGCGGAGCTGCCGGCACGGCTGGCACGACTGGATCGACTGGAACGGCGGGCACGGCTGGTACGGCTGGCACGGATGGAACCGGGGGCGCCGCCGGACAGGCTGGCACCGCGGGCTCGGGCGGTGCCGGGGGCGCGGCGGGCGCGGCCGGCGGCGGCGGCGCGGGCACGGGCTCTTGATCTCTGACATGGACATCGGACCGGATATGGTCGAAAAAAGCGCTTCTGAACCCGCGCGGCGCGCGGGGGCGGGATAATCGGCGGAGGACCCGGATGCAGGTCGTTTGCAGTACTTGCCAGCTCAGCTTCGACGCTCCAGACGGAGCGACCGGCCTCGTCTGTCCGATCTGTCGAGGGCCCTTGCTCCCGAAATCTGCCGACGGGGACGCACCGAAGGCCGTCGACGCCAAAGGGACGAAGGCCGCCATCGAGTGGCGCGGCGGAGATCTGGATGATCTGATCGCTCTTCTGAGTGGGCCCGCGCTCT
>Ga0209863_10000583_pt1 | contig 17146 bp, 14 predicted proteins | sample OrgsoiDNA2013046_FD_185796 | JGI IMG/M metagenome (GOLD analysis project Ga0209863, IMG submission 185796) | Permafrost soil microbial communities from the Arctic, to analyse light accelerated degradation of dissolved organic matter (DOM) -... | ecosystem: Environmental > Terrestrial > Soil >...
TTGGAGTCGCGGCCGTTACGGCTCGACGACGCGCCCTTCTTGTGTGCCATGTCAGGGGCCTACTTTCCGGTCTCGATGCCGGTGACCTTCACGACGCTGTGACGCTGCCGGTGGCCTTGGCGCTTGCGGTAGCCGGTCTTGTTCTTGTACTTGAGAATGCGGATCTTGGGGCCTTTGGTGTGGTCGACGACCTCGGCCGACACGGTCACCTTGCCCAGAGCCTTGGCGTCACTGGTGACGGACTCACCGTCGACGACCAGGAGAGCCGTGAGACTAAGCGTGGAGCCCGGCTCACCAACGACCCGGTCGACCTCGACGACGTCGCCGACGGCCACCTTGTGCTGCCTGCCGCCGCTGCGAACGATCGCGTACACCGCGGGACTCCTGCCTGCTCGAATGCCTGACGATCGGGTTCACCGCGGCAGCTCACGACAGTGAGAGGACGCGCGGGAGTGGGCTCGCCCGAAGCGCGCCGACCCCCAAGAGTACGGACCAGCTGTCCGGGGGGTCAAACCGGGGCCGCGCGCCGACCGGAATCGGCCGAAGCTGGCAATACCGGCACCCGACCGTGGGATCGGCAAAGATAGCCCCCATGCGACGAATGCTGGCCTGCGCGCTGCTGGCGCCAGCCCTGCTCGGCACCGCCTGCACCGCGATGCCGAGAGCATCAAGTGCGTCGCCGGCCCCGTCGGCTGCGACCACCAGCGCAGCAACCTCGGCCGCAGCTTCGACCGCAGCCCCGACCGCCTCGGCCGCAGCTCCGACCGCCGCCCCGGCCGCCGCGGCTTCGGCCGCCGCGTCGACCAGCTCGCCATCGAGAACCACCAGCCCGACCGCAAGCCGATCAGCGTCAGCTGCGAAAGCCGCGCCGATCAAACCCGCGAACGCCAGCCCCTCGGCGTCCAGGCCGCCTGTTGTGTCCGCGGTACCTGCTGGCCGGTTCACGCCGTCGGGGCCGATGGTGCTCGAGAAGACGATCACCGGCCATCTCGACGAGAAGTCGGTCGTGGCGTCGGGCACCGGATTGTTCTTCGCGCAGAACATGATGTATCTGCACACGATCAACGTGTACGACAGCGCGTACCACCTGCTGAAAATCATTCCGGACGCCGTGAACCTGGCGCGCTTGGGATACCCGCAATATCCGGGCGTTTACAAGGGCGCGCCAGTCGAGGCCGCATTCACACCGGACCACAAAGACGCGTACGTCTCGAACTACTCGATGTACGGCGCGGCGCCCTTTACCCGCGAGGGGTCTGACACCTGCTCGCTGGCCGACCATTACCCCGACAGCTTCGTGTATCGCATCAACCTCGCGACGTTGTCGATCGACCAGGTGATCGAGGTCGGGGCGGTACCGAAATACGTCGCGGTCACCCCCGACGGCAAGTACGTACTGGTGTCGAACTGGTGCTCTTACAACGAAAGCGTCATCGCCATCGCGAGCGGCAAGGTCGTCGCCGCGATCCCGCTCGGCCCCTACCCGCGCGGCATCGCAGTCGATCCGGTCAGCGGCACGGCGTACGTCGCGGTGATGGGCAGCACCCGGATTGCGGCCATCAACCTGCAGACGTTCGAGGTCAGCTGGATCAATTCCGTCGGTTCCGCTCCGCGGCATCTGGTCATGAGCGCCGACGGACACTGGCTCTACGCCACGTTGAACGGCGACGGCGATGTCGCGAAGATCAGCCTGGTGACCCGCACGGTTGTCGCGCGCGTTCGCACCGGTGACGCGCCGCGCAGCATGACGATCTCACCTGACGGCCGCTACATCTACGTCGTCAACTACATGTCGAACACGATGAGCAAGGTGCGCACCAGCGACATGCATGTCGTGCAGACGGTGCCGACGAATCCGAACCCGATCGGCATCACCTACGACACCGCGACGCACCACGTATGGGTCGCCTGCTACAGCGGATCCATCATGGTGTTCCGCGACGGCCCCGCCTGACCCTTTAGATCTGACGTAGAAGGGGCGCGGCTAGCTGTTGCCGGACCCGGAGTCGTAGCCGGCTGCCGCCGTGTTGTCGGCGCCGGTAGAGACCTTCGACCCGCCGCGCCGACGACCGCCGCGGCGTGACCGCGAGGCGCCCGAGGTCGTCTTGGCAGCCGGAGCATCCACGCCGTCGGAGTTCGCCTTCTCGGCGCCCTCGGCGTTGCTGGTGCCGTCAGCGTCCGCGACGGGATCGGCGGTCGACTCGGCAGGTCCGGCCGGGCCGGCTTCGCCGTCGGTGGTCGATGTTGCCACGCCACCCTGACCGCCACGCGGCCGCGAACCCTTGCCACGAGCCGCCGCCACCCGGGCGACACCGGCGGCGCCAGACTTCGAAATCGCCGCCGGTCGTGATGTGCCCTGCTCAACCAGATCGGTGTGCACGATCACGCCGCGGCCGTTGCAGACCTCGCAGATTTCGGAGAAGGCCTCTAGCAGACCGTTGCCAACCCGCTTGCGCGTCATCTGTACCAGACCGAGCGAGGTGACCTCGGCGACCTGATGTTTCGTGCGATCACGGCCTAGGCATTCGACAAGCCGGCGCAGCACCAGATCGCGGTTGCCTTCGAGCACCATGTCGATGAAGTCGATGACGATGATGCCGCCGATGTCGCGCAGGCGCAGTTGCCGCACGATTTCCTCGGCTGCTTCGAGGTTGTTCTTCGTGACGGTTTCTTCGAGGTTGCCACCCTTGCCGATGAACCGGCCGGTGTTGACGTCGATGACGATCATCGCCTCGGTGCGGTCGATCACGAGATAGCCGCCGCTAGGCAACCACACCTTGCGGTCAAGAGCCTTCGCGATCTGCTCATCGACGCGGTACTGCGTGAAGATGTCTTCTTCCGACGTCCATCGCGACAGTCTCGGCACGAGGTCGGGCGCGACATGCGCGACGTAGGCCTCGACGGTTTCCCAGTCGGTGTCAGCCGAGACGATGAGCGAGTTGAAATCCTCGTTGAAAACATCGCGGATCACCCGGATGGTGAGGTCGGGCTCGCTGTACAGCAAGGCCGGCGCGTTCGCGGTCTCCGACTTGGTCTTGATGTCTTCCCATTGCGCCGCGAGACGGGCCACATCGCGGGTCAGGTCTTCTTCCGATGCACCTTCAGCGGCCGTACGCACGATGACGCCGGCGCCCTCGGGGGTGACCTTCTTGAGGATCGCCTTCAGCCGCGACCGCTCGACGTCGGGCAGCTTGCGGCTAATGCCCATCATCGAGCCTTCGGGCACGTAGACGAGGTAACGGCCAGGCAGGCTAACCTGACTCGTGAGCCGGGCGCCCTTCTGCCCGATCGGATCTTTCGTGACCTGGACGACGACGGCCTGTCCGGGCTTCAACGCCGACTCGATCCGGCGCGGCCCTCCTTCGATGCCGGAGGTGTCGAAGTTGACCTCACCCGCGTAGAGCACCGCGTTGCGGCCCTTGCCGATGTCGACGAACGCCGCCTCCATGCCGGAGAGCACGTTCTGAACGCGACCGAGATAGACGTTGCCGACCATGCGGTTGGTCGACGCGGTGCTGACGAAGTGCTCGACCAGAATGCCGTCTTCGAGCACCCCGATCTGGGTGCGATCACCGCGCTGGCGAACGGCCATGACGCGGTCGACCGATTCGCGGCGTGCGAGGAACTCCGACTCGGTGATGACGAGCCCGCGGCGCCCCCCACGCGAGCGCCCCTGCTCGCGGCCTTCGCGACGGCGCTGCTTCTTGGCCTCAAGACGAGTCGAGCCCTTGACGCCCTGCACTCCGCCGTTCTCGTCGGGGTCCCGTGGTTCGCGAATGCGCACCACAGTGTTCGGCGGGTCGTCAGGTGACCGGACGTCTCCCTCGCCGGCTCCTCTGCTGCGGCGTCGACGGCGACGGCGGCTGGACGCCGAGCCTTCGCCCTCACGGTCACCCTGCTCGCCGTCACGGTCTCCGTCAGGACCGTCGCTGTCCGCGTTGCCGGTCGAGTCGCCGTCGGCTACCGTGCCGCCGGCGGCGTGCGCCTTAGCTGAGCCGCCGGAGCCGGATCCGCCGGTGCGGTCGCCTTGGGTGGAGCCGGACTCGGTGCCGGGGTCGCGGTCACCCTGGCCGCCTCGACGGCCTCGGCCGCCACGACGGCGTCGACGCGGCGCCCCAGTGGAATCGCGTTCGCCGTCACCGCCATCGCGGGCCAGCCCGTCATCGTAGGAATCAGCCCCACCTGCCTCGCTGCGCCCGGCGCCATCGCCCATGGCGTCCGTGCTATCGCCTGCGTGACCTGGACGGCGTTGGCCTCCCCCGCGAGCGGGGCGGGCCGCGACCGCGTTCTCCGCGCTCGGCGGTTGGAACAAGACGGTGGGGATGGCTGCGGGCCGCGTCCGGGCACCTGCGTCAGCGGCCTGATCGTTTGCGTCATTGACGGCACCGGTCTTGGCGCCGCCGCGCTTGGCTGCGCCGGCCCGCTTGGCGGCGGTCTTCTTCGCAGCGGGCGCGTCGGACGTCGCCGGCTGACCGTGGCCGGTCGATTCCGGCGCGGCTGCGGTCTTCTTGGCGACCCGCCGGGAGCGCGCGGGGCGCTCGCCATCAGCTGCCGGCGGTTCGGTCGCGGCAACCGGAGCCTTTACGGCGGCGGCCTTCTTGGCCGGTGTGCGGCGCCGCCGGGCAGCAGGCCCGCCTGCGGCGTCCGGATTGGGGCCAGAGTTTTCGGATGGATTTGTGGGTTCGTTCTCGAGCATGCGGGGGTGTCTTCTCGTCGGGCTCCCGGGCGCCGTCACCGTGTTTCAGGGGCGGCACCGCACGGAAGCAAGTCGTGTAGTCGGTCGCCGTGTCCCGGCAGGCAGGCCCGCTAGGGCCCCGCCAGAAAACGGCGCAAGTCTGTGGACGAACGATGTTCGAAGCGGGCCAGACCTACCGCGTCGCGGGGATCTCCGCTGCCGGATCGGCTCCAGCGGCGGCGTCCCGGTCAGGCGCCAGCGGGTCGGCGAGCCTGCCTGATTCGTCGAGGTGCCCCTGCGCCAGCCGCTTCACCACGGGGGGAAGTGGCGGCGCCAGGTCACTCACCTGGCGAAGTCCGGCGAGAACGTCGTCGGGTCGAACGGCAGGTGTGAGGTGCCGGACAACCATGTCAAGTATCGCACAGCCGGTGGGTCCGAGGTCCTCGACCACGCCGAGGGTCACGACCGGCAGGCGGGCGTCGAGGGTGCGGCGACCGTCCTTGAGCACTCTCTCGACGGGGATCGACTCCTCCTGAAGGAACAGCTTCACCGCCCGTGCCGCGTCCTCCGGATCGACTCCGGTGAGCGTGACCTGCCAGTGCGACGTGTCGATCCGGTCGGGCAGCGAACCGCCCCTCGCTTCGACCACTTCGATGATGTCGAACCCTGGCGGCAGCGCTGCATCGAGTTCGGCGCGTACCCGTTCCGGATCGCAGACCCGGGTAACCGAGATCTCGAGGTACTCGGCCTCGCTGGCCGCCCCGGTAGACGCCGCCCCGACGTACGAGATCTTGGGGTGCGGTGAGAACCCGGCGCTGTAGGCCACCGGGATCTCGGCCCGGCGGATCGCGCGCTCGAAAACCCGTTGGAAGTCGCGATGACTGGTGAAGCGCAACCGCCCACGCTTGGCGAAGTGCACCCGCAATTTCTGGACGGCGAGTGCTACCTCGCGCGCGTCAGGCTGGCGAGCCACATCAGACCACCGTCAAGGGCAACAGGGTGCGGCCGGTCGGGCCGACCTGGATGTCGGTGCCCATGGTGTCGCAGACTCCGCAGTCGAAGCAGGGTGTCCACCGGCAGTCGTCCACCTCGACGTCGGACAGCGAGTCTTGCCAGTCTTGCCACAGCCAGTCCTTGTCGAGACCTGAATCCAAGTGGTCCCACGGCAGTACTTCGGCGCGGTCGCGTTCGCGCGTTGTGTACCAGTCGACGTCGACCGGCTCATCGGCAAGAGCGGTCGTGGCCGCATTCATCCAGCGGTCGTAAGAGAAATGCTCGCTCCAGCCGTCGAACCGGCCTCCGCTTCGCCAGACCTCTTTGATGACACGGCCGACGCGGCGGTCTCCGCGTGACAAAAGGCCCTCAACGATGCCGGGTTTCCCATCGTGGTAACGGAATCCGATGGCTTTTCCGTACTGGCGGTCGGTACGGATCGTGTCGCGCAACTTGAGCAGTCGCGAATCGGTTGTCGCATGGTCGAGTTGTGCGGCCCATTGGAACGGCGTGTGCGGCTTGGGCACGAACCCCCCGATCGAGACGGTGCAGCCGATGTCACGGCTGCCACTCGCCGTCCGGCCGGCTTGGATCACTTTGCGGGCAAGGTCTGCGATCTGCAGCACGTCGTCGTCGGTCTCGGTCGGCAGCCCGCACATGAAGTAGAGCTTCACCCGCCGCCAGCCCTGCGCATACGCGGTCGTGACTGTGCGGATCAGGTCCTCCTCAGTCACCATCTTGTTGATGACCTTGCGCATGCGTTCACTGCCGCCTTCGGGCGCGAAGGTCAAACCCGATCGGCGACCGTTGCGCGAGAACTCGTTTGCCAGATCGACGTTGAAGGCATCCACGCGGGTGGACGGCAACGACAACGAGGTGTTGGTTCCCTCGTAACGGTCGGCCAGTTGCTTGGCGATCGGGCCGATCTCGGAATGGTCTGCACTGCTGAGCGAGAGCAGACCGACCTCTTGAAATCCGCTCGCCTTCAACCCGGCATCAACCATCGCCCCGATCGTGTCGATCGATCGCTCGCGCACGGGCCGGGTGATCATGCCCGCTTGGCAGAACCGGCAACCACGCGTACAGCCACGGAAGATCTCGACGCTGAACCGCTCGTGCACCGTTTCGGCGAGTGGTACCAGCGGCTTCTTCGGATACGGCCAGGCGTCGAGATCCATCAGCGTGTGCTTCGACACCCGCGCAGGTATGCCCACCCGATTCGGCGCCACGCTGTCGATGTGGCCATCTGCGCGATACGTAACGTCGTAGAACCGCGGCACGTAGATGTTGCCGGTGCAGGCGAGCCGGAAGAGCAACTCGTTGCGCCCGCCCGGGCACCCTTCCTTTTTCCACTCGCGCACCACCGCGCTGATCGCCACCACCGCTTCTTCGCCGTCACCGAGAACGGCGGCGTCAATGAAGTCGGCAATCGGCTCCGGGTTGAATGCCGCGTGTCCGCCGGCGATGACGATCGGGTGGTCGTCAGTGCGGTCGGCAGATTCGATCGGGATGCCCGCGAGGTCGAGTGCATTGAGCATGTTGGTGTAACCGAGTTCGGTGGAGAACGAGATGCCGAAGATGTCGAACGCACCGACCGGACGATGCGCGTCGACCGTGAACTGCGGAATGCGGTGCTCGCGCATCAACGCTTCGAGGTCGGGCCACACCGAATACGTGCGTTCGACCAAAACGCCATCGAGTTCGCCCAGCACCTCATACAAAATCTGCACGCCTTGGTTCGGAAGCCCGACCTCATAGGCGTCGGGATACATCAGGCACCAGCGGACGTCGCAGCTCGCCCAATCCTTGACGACGGAGTTCAACTCACCGCCGACGTACTGCACCGGCTTACTCACGCTCATCAGCAAGGGCTCAAGTCGAGAAAAGACCGACTCGGCACTGAGAGTTGACACGACTGGTGAACCTTCCGGCCGGTGGCGGAGACCGGCGCCGGGGCGCACCTGCTTCTCCGTGACCGATCCAGACTAGTCGGGCGCCGGCACCGCGGCGAATGCGTCTACAACCCGCCGCTCGAATTTTGCGCAGCCTGCGTCTGAATGTGCACGTTTTGGAGCAGCCCGAACGCCAGCATGCTCGCGAACAGCGACGAGCCGCCGTACGACACGAACTGGAGGGGGATGCCAGTGACGGGCATGATCCCGAGGTTCATGCCGATGTTCTCGAAGGTCTCGAACGCCAGCCAGCAGACGATCCCCGCCGCAGTGACGCGGCCGAACAGGTCGGGTGCGTGCGCGGCGATGCGCAGCCCCCGCCACAACACCACGGCAAGCAAGATGATGATCGTTGCGGATCCGAGGAAGCCGAGCTCCTCCCCCGCGGTCGCGAAGATGAAGTCCGTGTTGGCGGCGTAGACCAGGCCGCCATTGATCTGTGCACCGTGGAACAAGCCGGTGCCCTTGAGGCCCCCGGAGCCGATGGCCAGCACAGCTTGATGAGCGTTGTAGCCGTTGTCCTTGAGAACCGACGGTGAGTTGGGATGCAAGTAGGCCGTGAGCCGCTTCTCCTGGTACGTACTCAGCAGATGTAGCTGAACGACGACGACGGTGGCCACCACCATCAGTGCGCTCAATCCGAACATCCACCGACTCGGCACGCCGCCAACTGCAAGCACACCAAACACGATCGCGACCATCACCAGCATGGTGCCGAGGTCGTTTTGAAGGAGGACGAGGCCCATCGGGAAACCCATGAGCAGCAGCGCTCTGACGACGTCGAGATCACCCAGCTCACGACGGTCTTGCCGTGCGGCGTTGAACAGCATCGCGACCAGCACGATGACTGCCAGCTTCGCGAACTCGGACGGTTGGATCTCAAGACCGCCGCCGATACTGATCCATGCTTTCGCGCCCGCGACCCGCGACCCTATGACGAACGTCGCCAGCAGGCCGAGACACGCAAGCACGTAGATGACAGGAGCCGACGATCGGATCGCGCGGTAGTCGGCTACTGCCGCGACCGCAGCAAGCCCAAGACCGACAGCCAGGAAGAGCACCTGATGTTCGACAACCGCGAACGGATGCGTCTTGTTCAGCGGCTCGGTTGCCGCTGCAACCAGCAGGACCCCGACCAGCGAAAGGCTGAGGACTGCTGCGGTCAGGATCCAGTCGGACTGGCGCAACTGCGATTCGCGACCGCGGCGACTCGCGCTCGACGCTGACATCCGTCGCGGCCGTGGTGCCGCCCAGTCGCCGATCATCGTCGCGCCGCTCTCGGTTTTGACCGGACGGCGACGGCCTCAGCGTCGGGCAGGTTGCCGAGCATCGCGACGTCCGTGGTCAGGCCGAGCGCCGCCGGGAGGGCCAACGCGGCGGGTGCAGTCGACGCGGCGGGTGCAGTCGACGCGGCGGGTGCAGTCGACGCGGACGGCGAGGCCGAGGTCGACTGCGCAAGCTTGGGCAGTGCGGTCGGCGGGGCGACGCCTGCGAATGCCGGACCCGCCGCGGCGAACTGGTCGTGCGGGTTCTTGGGGTCGCCGTCGAGACCCCAGATCCCGTCGTAGATCTGCCGCACTGCGGGAGCCGCGGTGATGCCACCTTGGCCACCTTGCGAGATCGCTACGACGACCGCGTACTGCGCCGGCTGCCCGGCCGGGCCGCCGTACGAGGCGAACCACGCAGTGTCGTCTTTGGGTGGCACCTCGGCAGTTCCGGTCTTGCCGGCCACCGTGTACAAGCCGAACGGGAACCCCGCGAACGCGGCCGCGCCGGTGCCCTTCGGGTCGGTAACGACCCCTACCAGCGCCTGCTGGATGTAGGTCAACACATCGGACGAAACCTGAAGCTTGGACGACGGCGCCACCACCGCTTTGACCAGCTTGCCGTCCGGGCCGACGATCGCTTTGGCGAGTCTCGGCGTAAACAACGTGCCGCCGTTGCCAAGTGCTCCATAGGCGACCGCCATCTGAAGTGGCGACGCGGTCGTGGTGCCCTGGCCAATCGCGACGTTGATCGCTTCACCGACCTGATACTCCGCCGGGATGTGGTAGCGGCAGTTGCTGTCGTCAATCGCACGCTGGTTTGGGTCCTTGTCGGTCTTGACCGCTGCGCACCACTGCGCGTGGTAGCGCGCGTCGTAATTCTTGAGGTCTTGCCGAGATTCGATGTTGCCTTTTGAGTCGATCGGCAGGTCGATGCCGCTCGGCTGACCCAACTTCCAAAGTTTCGCTTCGTTGACGACGATTTCTCGGGCCCCGGTGCCGGAGAGTCCGCCGTCGGCATTCCACAGATCGGCGCCCACGCTGTCGAAGAAGGTGTCGCACGAGATCGTCAGGGCCTGCGCGAAGGTGAGCGCACCTTGGGCACCCTCGTTGTCAAAGTTGTGGAACGTTCGGCCGCCCTGGGTCAAGGTTCCGGGACAGTCATACGTGCCGGTCTGCGAGTACCCGCCGAGACTGAGCGCGCCTGCACTTGTGACGACCTTGAACGTGGAGCCTGGCGCGTACTGGCCCTGGATTGCCTGCGAGAACAACGGTTTCCCCGGGTCTTTCTGTAGCGCGTCGTACACGTTCTTGTCGATGCCCGCGCCGTCCCACACACTCGGGCTGTACGTCGGGTAGTTGGCGGCCGCGATGACTTGGCCATTCCGCAGGTTCAGGACGACAGCCGCCGCGGCGTCCGCCTTCTGTGTTTGGCTCTTGCCGGAGATGTGCTGCGGCTTGGTACGCGCGGTGTTTACCGCGTCAACCAAGGCATCCTCGGCGATCTTCTGCACTTTGGCATCAATACTCGTAACGACCGTGTCGCCTGGTGTCGCCGGCGTTTCGCTCAGTGTCGAAACGGGATTGCCTGCCGGGGTCACCGAGAACGTGGTCGTCCCCATCGTGCCTTGCAGGTAGCTATTGTATTCAGCCTCGAGACCTTCTTGCCCGATCACGCCGCCGATGCCCGCGGCCGTCTTCAACGTGGCGGCGTCAGACGTGTTCTTCGCATCGTCGATATCGGATTGGCTGATCTTGCCGACGTGGCCGATCAGCTGCGCTGCCGATGACCCGTCGGGCGCCGGGTAGTTGCGAACATCCTCGATCTGCGCAGTGATACCGGGATACAGCTCGTGTTGCTCGAGCACGCGCAACGCAACATCGGTCGCGTGTTGTGCTCCGGTGGCTGTGCTGTTGTCGATGGTGATCAGCGGAATCGGCTGCAACGGTGAGCCGGTCCAGCAACCCGGATTCTTCGTCAGTGCTTGCGCCCCGTAGTCGAAGTAGTCGCATAGCGTCGCCTTCGCATCAAGGTCTGCCGCCTTGATGCCCAGGATTGCCGACAGGCGTTGCATCTCGTCGATGCGCGCTGGATTGGGTTTCGGTTTCTTCAGCGTGCCAAGGTTCGCCCTTGGCAGCGCCGTGCTGAGCGCCGCGACCACCAGTGCGCTGTCGTTGCGCGCCAGCGGATTGCCCGCGTCGTCGACGATGACGCCGCGCGGTGCGAGCGTACGCACCTCACCGGTCGCATTCGCATTGACCGCAGCTGTGTACTGCGACCCGACGAGCGCCTGCATGTACCACAGGCGGCCGAGCAGGGTGAGTGGCAGCGAAAACACCAGGACACTGAGAATCACCAGGCGCAATCCAGACCGGTCGTTCACGGCTGCGCCCTCCCATGAGGTACTCGGTGTGCTCGTTGGTAGTCCGCCCCATCCGTCGATCGTCTCACTTGCGGGTCACCTGCGGCTCCGCGCGGCGAGCCAGTGCCATCACCCACGGCACGACGAACGGCGCGAGCACCACGTCGTACAGGATGGAAAACGGCAGGCTGCTCAAGACCGTATGCGCGTCGACTCGACCGTCGCTGAGTAAGCCGCCGAGTGCGCCATAGAGCAGCGTGGCCACCGCCGCCGCGGCGCCCACCGCGACGAGGCCGAGAAGCACGGAGTCACGAGCTTCCTCATGAAACAAGCCGACGACGTATCCGGCCAGGCACAGCACGAGCGCATATCGGCCGATCAGGTGATCGGCCGGCGGCAGGATGTCGGCGGCGAGACCCGCGAAGAACCCGACCACCGCGCCTCCGACCGGACCCAGTACCAGCGCCAGCGCGGCCACGACGAGCAGCAGCAGATTCGGCGGAGAGCCGGGCAAGTTCATCGGATCGAACAGCACCGCGTCGACGATGCACGCGAACAACACCAGGACGACGATGAGTGCGACCCGGGGGATCTCAGCCACCCGTCGCCGCCGTGCCGGTGGGACTAGGCGTCACACCTGGAGTGGGTGTCGGGGTCGGGGTCACCGACGGCTTCGGCGTCAACGTCGGCTTGGGAGTCGACGACGAACTCGGTTTCGCTGGCGAGCTGGCCCTGCTGGTCGGGCTGATCGTCGCTGGCAGGAACGACTGCACGGGCGTCTGCGTCACGGTGGCCGTTGCCGTCGCGGTCGCTGTCGTCGTCACGGTGATGGTCGGCAGCGGCGGTTCGAGTAGAGCGCCGCGCGGATCGGTGCGCGGTGGCTCGACCACCACACCGACCAAGTCGAGCGCGGTGAAATCGACGAACGGCTTCACCTCGCCATTTTGAACGTCACCGGTGAGTGGAGATGTCGCCGAGGTGACGCTGCCTACCGGCACACCCCAGACGAACGGCGTCTGATCGGCAGATCCCTGGGTCACGAGGCCGTCGCCGACTTTCACCCGCGCTGTCGGATCGAGCAGCATCAGGCTCATCGCGGCCCGACCATGGCCCGAGACCACCCCCATCTGATTGTTGGGCAGCCGCACGCCGACATTGAACTCAGGATCGATCGCCAGCAGCACGGTCGACGTTGACGTACCCACAACCTTGAGCCGACCGACGAGACCGTCGCCGTTCAGGACTGTCATGTTTTCCTTGAGGCCGTCGCGCGTTCCCGCGTCGATCGTCGCCGTCCATTCGAAGCCGTAGCTCGGACTCACCGCGATGACCTGCGCGAAAACCATCTTGAACTGACCGACGGCCGACACGTGCAGCAGTTGCTTCAGCTCCGCCGCCTGCTGCTTGTCGAACGGAGCCTCACGCACTTGCTGTTGCAACGAGGCAACCTCGCGCTGCAGCTCGGTCACCTTCTTGTGGTTGCTGCCGATCGACCCGACGGCCTGCACCGCATGCCGAACCGGACGCACCACGTCGGCGGCCCCCCGTTCGACCGGCCCGAACACCGATGAGGCAGTACGCCGTAGCGACCCGAAGAAACCGCCGCCCCGCGACCGGTAGTCGAGCGTGATGAGGGTGAACGCCGTCAATACCAACAATGCGAGGACGACGCGGGTGCGGCGACTATCCCTCACGAGCGCACGCGGCAATTCATGAAGACCTCAGGGACGTTGCGGGCCACCGAAACCAGGTCGGCGGTCAGCGACCACGCGGCTCGGAGATGAGTACCTGCTGGAGGGCCTCGAACTCCTCAATGCACTTGCCCGAGCCCATGGCCACCGAATCGAGGGGCCGCTCGGTGATGTGGATCGGCATGCCGGTCTCGTGCCGAAGGCGCTCATCGAGACCCTTGAGCAGCGCACCGCCGCCGGTGAGCACGATGCCGCGATCCATGATGTCGCCGGCGAGTTCGGGCGGGCACTTGTCGAGGGTCGACTTCACGGCGTCGACGATGGCGTTGACCGGCTCGTCGATGGCCTTCCGGATCTCGGCGGCGCTCACCACGATGGTCTTCGGTAAGCCACTCACCAGGTCGCGTCCCCGAATCTCGGCGTGTGGTTCGTCGGGTGCAGGAAACGCCGAGCCGATCGCCATCTTGATTTCTTCGGCGGTGCGCTCGCCGAGCATCAACGAGTATTCCTTCTTGACATAGTTGATGATCGAACTGTCGAGTTCGTCGCCGCCGATGCGGATCGACTGGCTCGTAACGATGCCACCGAGGCTGATAACCGCGACCTCGGTTGTGCCACCGCCGATATCGACGACCATATTGCCGGTTGGCTCGTGTACCGGAAGGCCGGCGCCGATCGCCGCGGCCATCGGCTCTTCGATGATGTAGACCTTGCGAGCCCCGGCGGCGTAACCAGCGTCCTTCACCGCGCGCTGCTCGACGCCGGTGATGCCGCTCGGTACGCACACCACGACGCGAGGGCCGCGGGCCAGATAGCGCCGGCGGTGCACCTTCTGAATGAAGTACCGCAGCATGCGCTCGGTCGTGTCGAAGTCGGCAATGACGCCGTCCTTGAGCGGCCGGATCGCCACGATGTTCCCTGGGGTGCGGCCGATCATCCGCTTCGCTTCAATGCCCACTGCGAGAATTCCGCCGGTGTTGGTGTTGATCGCAACAACCGACGGCTCATTGAGCACGATGCCGCGACCACGGACGTACACGAGGGTGTTCGCGGTGCCGAGGTCGACGGCCATGTCACGGCCGAGGAACGACATGTTGGAGGCCATGGGTGCCGCTAACCTTCCGATCGATTGACGTACCGGTGCACTAGCTCCTGAGCGCGCGCAGCTCACGACGTCCCGAGGCCAGGCAGCGTCGCCATGCTACGCGGTGACCCCCCAGACCCGCTAAAGCCGAGCGGAACGGGAAACCCGAGCAACGCGCCGTCCGGCGTGCTCGACGTCGATCACGTTCAGGGGGCGCAGGCCCCCGAGGACAGGCGCGCAAGCCACGTAAAGGGGGTCGGCGCCCCCTGAACGTGATCGAAAACGAGAGAGCGGACGGCGTGGGCTGGCCGTCACAGACTCGGGAAGAAGAGCGCGACTTCGCGGGCGGCCGCCTCGGGGGAATCGGATCCGTGCACCAGGTTCTCGGTAACAATCAGCCCGAAATCGCCCCGAATGGTTCCCGGCGTCGCCTTTACCGGGTCGGTTGCGCCCATCATCGCTCGCCAGGTCTCGATCGCTCGCGGCCCCTCGGCCACGGCGGAAACGAGCGGCGCGGAGGTAATGAAGCCGATGAGAGCGTCGAAGAACGGCTTGCCGCGGTGCTCGGCGTAGTGCTCCTCAGCGGTCGCGCGGTCGAGCGTGCGCAACTGGACGGCGATCAGCCGCAGACCCTTGCGCTCGACCCGGCCGAGGACTTCACCAACCAGGCCGCGCCGGACAGCGTCGGGCTTCACGAGAACGAGCGTGCGCTCGAGGGCAGCTGCCACAGCGCGGAGCCTACCGATCCGCCGGCCGTGCAGTCGCGCCGGGCGTCAGCGCAACAACAGCAGGCCGAGCCGCCGGGTCGCGACGCCGACGCCGACCAATCCCATCGCCAGGAGGTAGCCGACATTCACCAGCAGGCCCGCACCAACATGTCCGAGCGCGAGCGAACGCTGGACGTCGACCGCCTGGTAGAGCGGCGTCCATCGCACGATCACCGCGATGGCGTGCGGGTAGGTGCTGAGTGGATAAAACGTCGCGGAGAACAGGAACATCGGCAGCATCGCGAGGGTCACCCACTCGAAGTCTTGCCAGCTACGCATGAACGTCGTCAAGGCCATCCCGCAGGCCGCGAACGCAAGGGCTTCAAGCACCGCGAACGGCAGGCAGAGCAATGCCCACCACGAGTGCAACAAGCCCATCGCCGTCATCACCGTGAGGAATGCCGTCGAGTAGATGAGACCCCGACCAAGCGCCCAGGCAATCTCGCCAGTTGCGACGTCGAGTGGTCCGAGCGGTGTCGACAGCACTGCGTCGTAGACCTTGGAGTACTTCATTTTCCAGAAGATGTTGAACGTCGAGTCGTAGATCGCACCGTTCATGGCCGATGACGCGAGTAGCGCGGGCGCGACGAACGAGGTGTAGCTGACGTGATGACCACTGACCGACAACGCCGGCACAAGGTGGCCGAGTCCGATGCCGATCGACAGCAAGTAGAAGAGGGGTTCGAAGAATCCCGACACGATGATGATCCAGGTATGGCGGTAGACCATCAGGTTGCGCTCGACGAGCACGTGCCCTCGGCGTCCGCCCATTCCCGTAAAGGAGTCGAGCGGCAGCACACGCGCGACGAGTGTTGCCATGTCAGACGCCCAGCCTGCGCCGGAAAACCCTTGCGGCGATGGCGATCCCGACTGTTGCCCACACACCGAGATACGCGACATGCCCAACAGCAACAACGAGGTCGACATGCCCCAACGTGAGTGAACGCACCAGATCGACGCCGTGCCACAACGGCGTGGCGTAGGCGACCCACCGCAGCACCTCGGGTAACTGCGTGACCGGGAAGAACGTGCCGGAGAACAGGAACATCGGCACGATGCCGAAACGCATGAGGGCGGCGAAGCCGCCGTCGTTCTCGCGGGTCGCCGAGAACGCGACAATCGGGCCGACAAACGCCATCCCGATCAGCACGCAGGCCGGAAACGCGAGCAAGCCGAGCGGCGATCGGATCGCACCGAATGCCGCAACGACAGCCAGGTAGGCGCCCGATGCCATCGCGACGCGGGTCGCGATCCAGAGCAGATGACCGAGCAAGATGTCGAACGGCATCAAGGGGGTGGCTGCCATCGCGTGGTAGACGCGCAGCCACTTGAACGACGCGAAGACTGGGTAGGTCGACTCGCCGGCACCGATCTGCATCGCGGTCGCCGCCAACAAACCAGGAGCGATGAACTGGAGATAGGTGACGCCCCCGAGTGCCGCACTGCGATGCACAAGCGAACCCAAGCCGACGCCCATCGCGGTGAGGTACAGCACCGGGCTCACGAGCGTGCTGAAGACACCACCCCGCCACGTGCGGCGGTATTGCGAGAACCAGTAGGCATACGAACGCAACGCCGCCGGCGGCGTTCTCGACACAACGGTGGCTGTCGAAGGGGGTGCGCTCATCTCAGTCGACCAGCGTTCGGCCGGTGAGCCGGAGAAAGACATCTTCAAGGGTGCTGCGCCGCACCAGCATCGACACCGGATCGACACCGCGAGAATGCACGGCGTCGACGCACCCGTCACCGTCGTTCGCATAGATCAAGACGCGGTCAGGCAATACCTCGACCCGCTCGCCGAGCCCCGACAGCTTGTCGGCGGCCATGGCATTCTCACCGACCGGAAACCGCACCTCGACGACGTCGCGACTGGAGTATGCCGCGATCAACTCGCGCGGCGACCCTTCGGCGGCGATCTTGCCCTTGTCCATCACGACGAGGCGATCGCACAGCTGCTCCGCCTCATCCATGTAGTGCGTCGTGAGCACGAGGGTCACGCCCTGTTGTTTGAGCCGGAACAGGCGATCCCACACGACATGCCTGGCCTGCGGGTCGAGGCCGGTGGTCGGCTCATCGAGGAGCAACACGTCGGGCCGGTTGATCAGCGACCGCGCGATGGTCAACCGCCGCTTCATACCGCCCGATAGCGGCTCGACCTTGTCGTCGGCGCGGTCGAGGAGCTGGACGAAATCGAGCAGCTCGGCCGCTCGCTCGCGGGCGACCGCGCGCGAGAGGCCGAAGTACCGGCCATAGATGTGCAGGTTCTCACGTACGGTCAACTCGAGGTCGAGGCTGTCCTGCTGAGGAACGACGCCGAGACGACCACGGATCGCGGGACCGTCACGATGCGGATCCA
>Ga0209863_10000585_pt1 | contig 17141 bp, 14 predicted proteins | sample OrgsoiDNA2013046_FD_185796 | JGI IMG/M metagenome (GOLD analysis project Ga0209863, IMG submission 185796) | Permafrost soil microbial communities from the Arctic, to analyse light accelerated degradation of dissolved organic matter (DOM) -... | ecosystem: Environmental > Terrestrial > Soil >...
AGAATAATGTCAGTGGAAGGATGAACACGCATGGATGGAGCCACCAGAATCAGCAGCGGCGGTCTGGGAGAGAGTACCACGCCGGAAAAGTAACCATGTGGTTGAAATTCTCCCCGAGCATGGTGCCAGCGCACACGCGCCCAGTAGTCAAGACCCTGAAGAGGAAGGTTGATGTCTTCGTCTGCTTTTAACTCAATTACCGCAAGCCGCCCATCATGCGTACAGGTAAGGATGTCGATCATGGCGCGATCAGACGCGGTGAACGCAGGCACCTGGGAATAGACATGTGTGGCGTTCAATCTCGAATCGACAGCCGCAACATCCGCGAACACCAGGCACTCCAGCCAGCGCTCCGGATACATGCGCCACAGCGGATCGCGACGATCACCGTCAACGTTGCGTATGTCTTTCAGCAAAGATGTAAATCGGTCGAAGTCGGCTTGTGTTTCTTCTGTCAGATGAGATTGATAACCCGCAGATCCAAAGACAAACTCATGCTGCACTTGAAAGCTTCCGGGCACGTTTACGGCTCGCACCTTGGCGAACTCAAGGCCATGCAGTCGAAAAACAATCTCTGCCGGACCGGGAACTGCCACTTCGGCATTCGGGATCGCGGCAAGAACTTTGTCGATAGCCTCTGCAAATCGCTCACGTGTCTGCGCCACATTGGGTGATTGCAGCAAGCGCGTTTCAATGTTGCCATGATCGGCTGTATCAATTTCATTGAGCGTTTCATCGCGCGCGTCGAGTTCAAAGAGCTGGAATTTTGCTCTCGCGTGATTCAGGTGCGCCATGCGGATTTGCAGCGTTGTGGCGCGGCCATGAGGAACATACACGCGCAACCCTTCCACAAGACTGGAACCTGCTTCACGTTCGCGGCAATAGTCGAGCCACAGCAGAGCGAAGGTCAGAGCCGCGTCCACGGAAGCCTGTGTTTCCTGATGATTCACGCCGAAGACGGCGAACGAGCTCTGGCCTTTGCGCAGAAGCCCGCGAGCGTAGACAGGAGAGAAGCTGCGCTCCAGATCCATGGTGGTGGAAAGCCTGTCGAGTTTCCAGTCAGGCGATTGGCGGCGGATCAAGCGTTCCAGCAGGCGCGCATACTGGCTGCGCGTCGTGTTCTTTGCGGATGGAGTGCGGCGGTCGCGATCACGGCAGATTTCCAGCTTGTTCGGGCGAGACTGCCCGAATCGCTTGACGGTAAGAATAAGGCTGCCATGTTTGGCATCTTCAATGGCGTCCACCACGTGGCGCACAATGTTGCGCTCATCTGACCACAGGTGCAGCAGGCAACGTTCACGTTCGCAGGAGATGGAATATTGCGCGGCGCTCAACCCGAACAGCACCTCGCCTTCTTCCACCACTGCGCCGTTGCTTGCTTCGGCAAGATAGAGTTGCAGCGTATGTGCGAGCTGGTCTGGAGTCACAATCGCGCTTCAATCCCTGATTTAAACCAGCTATCGTGCAGACGAACTTCCAGAGCTCTAGCTTCCCGCACCGGCTGTTGCTGCTTTGGCGCCCTGATTGCCGGACTTGATGATCTGCAGCGCGGTCTCCACCAGGTAAAACGTCCGGTGCGTGACCTCAATAATCAGCGCGATGAGAGCAGCCAGGCCCCAAAAAGCCGCTTGCACATCAATATTCATGAGAGTTTTCTGAAGATTTCCAGCTTTAACGAGCGCCATCATAACTTGAGATTCAGAGTAGTTCAATCGGTTAGTTCAATGGCTCTAATTGCCCTGTCTTATAGCTCCCGGGCCAGACTAAGCAACTTTGGTACTTTGCTGCTCGTAGAGAACAATGTGACAATAAGTGTCAAAAACCTGCGCCATTTCCCGGCTCCGGAACATCTAATCAAGAGAAATCATGACTCAGAATCAGTCGCTATTTTTCCAGAAGTTTGGCCTTACTCCGAATGATCTCCAGAGCTATCTGGGCGAAGCCCTGTCAGCCGGCGGTGACTACGCTGATCTTTATTTTGAATATCTGACCTCCACGTCCATTTCAGTTGACGAGTCCATGGTTAAGTCAGCCTCTCAGGGCATCTCTGCCGGATGCGGTGTGCGCGTCCTTGCCGGAGAGCGCACTGGATTTGCCTATACCGATGATCTCTCTCCGAACAAAATTATGCGTGCGGCCCGCACGGCGGCGTTAATCGCCCGTGGCCCGGCTAAGGATCCAGTTCAGAATTTAAAGCAGGCCAAAGCTCACCAGCTCTATCAGGTAGCCACACCTGCTGCGGATGCTGACATCGCCGCAAAAGTTGATCTGGTGATGCGCGCCGATAAAGCGGCACGCGCGTATGATCCACGGATTGTGCAGGTGCGTGCCGGATTCAATGACGAACTGCGCCAGATCCTGGTCATCGGCTCAGACGGCACTTACGCCACTGACGTTCAGCCGCTGGCGCGTTTAAGCCTGAACTGCATCGCCAAATCGGGCCAGAATTCCGCGCGTGGCGCTGCCGGTGGCGGCGGACGCGTGGCACTCGATTTCTTCCACACTGACAAGACTCCGGAATATTTCGCCCAGGATGCGGCTCGCCAGGCCATCATCCAGCTTGACGCGCGTGACGCTCCCGCAGGCGAGATGGAAGTTGTGCTCGGGCCGGGATGGCCTGGAATTCTGCTGCATGAAGCCATCGGTCACGGTCTTGAGGCAGACTTCAACCGCAAAGGCACTTCCGCTTTCTCTGGACTGATTGGCAAGCGCGTAGCTTCGGAGAAATGCACGGTCGTGGATAACGGTACGCTGCCTTCGCGCCGAGGTTCCATCAACGTGGACGATGAAGGTTCGCCGACGCAGAACACCGTGCTGATCGAAAAAGGGATTTTGAAGGGCTATCTCAGTGACAAGCTTTCTGCCAAGCTGATGGGCATGCCGGATACCGGCAATGGTCGCCGTGAAAGTTATGAGCACATTCCCATGCCGCGCATGACCAACACTTACATGCTGGCCGGTGAAGATGCTCCGGAAGATATCATTCGCTCCGTGAATCGCGGCGTGTACGCGGTGAACTTTGGCGGCGGACAGGTTGATATCACCAGCGGTAAGTTTGTCTTCTCGGCTTCAGAAGCCTACATGATTGAAAACGGCAAGATCACCGCGCCGCTCAAGAACTGTACGCTGATCGGCAACGGCCCGGACGCGCTGACCAGGGTTTCCATGGTCGGCAGTGATCTTCAACTCGATGAAGGCGTAGGCACCTGCGGTAAAGATGGCCAATCCGTTCCCGTTGGCGTTGGTATTCCCACCATTAAGCTCGACAAAATGACTGTCGGCGGCACTGCCAGTTAGGACCACGATGTCAGCCAGATCAGAAGCACTTCTTGAAAGCCCCACCGACCTGCGTGAAATCGCCGTGGATGTTATTGACCGCGCCAGGAGAGCCGGCGCAACCATGGCAGAAGCTGTCGTGCGTGACGGCACTGAATTTTCCACGGTCGTACGCAGGGGCGAAGTGGAAACGCTGAAAGAAGCCGGATCGCGGGCCCTGGGCCTGCGCGTGTTTCTTGGCCACCAGGCAGCCAGCACTTATTCCAGTGACTTCACTCCAGAAGGCATTGAAATGCTGGTGAGCGGAGCCATGGAATTGGCGAAAATTACTTCGCCTGATCCCACCTCCGGCCTTCCGGATAAATCTGAACTTGGCCAAATTTCCGGCGATCTTCAGCTTTATTACGACGATGTCTATTCGTTGGCTGCTGAAGAACGGATTGAGTATGCGCGCCGGGCAGAAAAAGCGGCGTTAGATTCCGATCCGCGGCTCACCAATTCTGACGGCGGATCATTTGACGCCGGAACCGGCCGTAAAGTCCTGGCCAATTCACTGGGATTCGTCGGCGAATATCGCCGGTCGTTGTGCTCAGTGTATGCGGCGCCCATCGCGCGAGCGGAAGATGGCGCCATGCAGCGCGATTACTGGTACTCATCGGCGCGCACGCTCAGCAAGCTCGATTCACCGGAGAATGTAGGACGTGAAGCCGCACGCCGGACGCTGCGTCGCGTGGGTGCTCGCAAGATTGCGTCCACGCGCGTGCCTGTGGTGCTTGAACCCACGGTTGCCGCTTCGATTATCGACAACATCTTTGACGCTGCCACCGGCGACGCGGTTTATCGCCAGGCGACGTTTCTGGTTGACCAGCTCGGCCAGAAAGTGGCTGGCGAAAACATCACGCTCATTGATGATGGCACTATGGTCGGCGGCTTTGGTTCTTCACCATTTGATGGTGAAGGCGTCCCCACGCGCCGGACAGTTGTGATTGAAAAAGGCGTGCTGAAATCCTACCTGCTCAATACCTATACAGCGCGCAAGCTGGGACTCAAGACCACAGGTAATGCTGCTCGCGGACTGGCCGGAACACCCGCAACGGGCTCTGGCAACTTCTTTCTTGAGCCGGGAACGCGCACGCAGCAGCAGATCATCGCCGGGGTCAAGCAAGGTCTTTACGTTACGGAGTTTCTCGGCTTCGGCGTGAATCTTGTTACCGGAGATTTCTCCCGCGGCGCCAGCGGCCTCTGGATTGAAAATGGCGAGCTCACCTACCCGGTAGAGGAGATCACCATCGCCGGCAATCTTAAGGACATGCTGAACAACATTGCGGAGATTGGCAGCGACCTCGTTTTCCGCAGCTCCATGGCATGTCCCACCCTGCGGATTGACGGTATGACCATCGCCGGCGCGTAGCCCTTGCGGTTAACCAGCCGGTTGGTTGTGCAACCTTCTGATGGGGTAGAATCCCCTCATGGCGGAACAGGAAACACCGCAGGCTTTTACCTCTCACGCTGAGAAGCAACCTGAGCGCAACTGGGTTCCCATGGCCGTCGGCGGCGGCCTGGTGCTGTTCGTGCTGGTGATTGTCGCCTTCGTCGCACGCACTGCTTCGTCAGGTGGCCCAAAGCCCGATCCATACGTCACCCAACTTCAGGTCTCCAACCTGCATATGGCCACCGCTGAGAACTTTGCCGGCGGCTCCGTCACCTACATTGAAGGCACCATCAACAACACAGGCGATAAGAAAATTACCGGCGCGCAGGTGCAGGTCCTGTTCAAGAACTCGCTCGGCGAGACCGCGCAGAAAGACACCTTACCGGTAATGGTGGTGATGCCGAACACACCCTATGTCGACTACGGCACCATCGATCGAGCACCTCTGACGCCGCACCAGTCACGCGGCTTCCGCCTCACGCTGGAACACGTCTCCACCGACTGGGATGGGCAGATTCCCTCGGTGAGAGTGGTGGGATTGACGTACTGAAGATGTTTTTTGCTGCTGATTGGTAAAAACGTTATCGCCTAAAATTCCAAGTAGCTGTATCTTAGGGCAACGTGAGAATCGCCGCCATTCAGTTCGCCATCTTGCTTTCTTGTGTAGCCAGCGCATCTGCGTTGCAAAGGCCCACCGACCAGCAATTGATTGACTCCGCTCACGTTGCTTCCGGTTTGAGTCAACTCGGTTCGTATGTCCTGCGTGCGGATGTCACGATTAGTCCAGCCAGAAAGGCCAGCACTGTCTCCGGGAAACTCACCATCTGGCGAGACCATGAACGGGCAAGAATTGAGCTTGAGCTGGGCCCAGTCCATGAAATACGTGTGATCAATGGCGATGTGCAATATGCGGATCCTGGGAGCGGCGCGCTGTTCCTCACGGGTCTGAAAACCTTTGACCAACACTGGGATCCGGATCATTCGCGTTCGGCGGGCACACATCAATCTGACTCAGCATCGGTGAAAAAAGGAAAAGTAGGAGGCGCGGAGACGTGGTGTGTAGAAAAGAAAAGTGACGGGACAAAACACGAAAGTTGTTTTGATGCCGCTACATCAGTTCTTCTGCGTGAGAAAAGCGGCAAGGAGAACAAGACAGAATACCTCGACTACACCCTTGGCCATCCGAGCTACCCGCAACGAGTGAGAATTGCCAGGGAAAATTTCTCACCACTTGAATTGAGCAACATAAAGGTAGAGAGTACCGCAATTCCGGATGAAAAGTTTCAGCCTCCGCCGAACTTCCTGGAAGTGGAAGGCTGTAAAGGGATTCAACACCCGACGCCTTTGCATACTCCGGACCCTTCGTTTCCCCAATTGGCGAGCAAGCAGCGTGTCGAGGGGAAGGCAGTTTTATACGCAATGGTCAGCAAAGAGGGCAGAGTTGTGTCAGCCCAGATCTTATCTGCGGACAGCTATGGTTTCGGAGCCAAATCCCAGGATGTAATGCGCGATTGGGCGTTCAAGCCAGCTACTTGTGGCGGGCATCCAGTCAATTTTGAGTTGGCTGTAGAGTTCAGTTTCAATCTTAAGTATTAGCCGTTTCTTCCAGACGACCAGCGATTTGGGGTGGAGTCGTCCCGCCAGAGCGTTTATTTGTCTTTCGCCGGCGCTTTTTTTTCCGCATCACTCCGCTTCTTATGCTCGGCAGGCGTCTCTATCCAGACCGTGCCAACGGAAAGCTCAGAATCCACTCCACGGTACTCGACTGACAGGTTCGTAAACTGCCATTGAGCGTTCTGGCTCGTGAATTCCACGCCGACGTTGTTCTCCACCGTTACAGGCGCCTGGTGCGTCGGCTTGCCATACATTGACGTGAGCGCTTCCATCACGTCATCAATTGCTCTGACGCCGTTGGTATGGAAGATCACTGCCTGCAGGCCTTTATTTTCAATTTTGGCTGTCAGAGCGAGGTTCACGATATAGATCGGAGCTTCGGCCGGGGGAATGTGAATCAGCAGGGTATCGTTTGCAGGCGCAGGTTCCGGTGCAACGCTACGAGGCGTTCCGCTGGAATCCTGCCAGCACCACGCCGGCAAGCCGGGAGCATACATCGGTGGAGGCACGGTGCGTTTATCGCACTCCGGCAGGATGAACTGTCCGCCGATCGGCAGGGCAAGGAACTTGGTGGTCGGCGCGGCGGAAGTCTTTGCTGCCTTTTTCTTGGATCGGGGATTCGTCGGTGCCTGTCCCTGGCAGATGCAGCCCAGGAGCAAAAGGCCGCACAGCAAATGAATGATACCCAGGTGGCGAAGTCTCATGACCTTGTGCATTGTTTCTTCTCAAACACCAGGAGACTCCGGCGGTGGCGAACATGACTTTTCAATTTTGGCAATTCCGGCGATTCTGGCAGTCTCTCCTTAATCCACCTTAACCCCTGATCTCTCGCTCTGTGTGCTCTTGTATGCCCATGCCATGCGCGGCGTGTTATGTGCGATGCCGAACCTGCCTCGTTGATCCAGCAGGATCATGCCACCGTGGCCTTTCAGACGGCGTTCCAGATAGAAGATTGCTTCCTGCGCGATGGCTTCCGGTGATCCCTTGGCCTGCACGCGATCTGCCGCCCATTTCGCCAGCACCAGCTTCATGATCGGCTCACCCCAGCCGGTACAGGAGACCGCCGCGCTCTGGTTATCGGCATAACAGCCGCAGCCGATCAGCGAAGAATCGCCCACGCGTCCCGGAGCTTTATTCAGAGTACCTCCTGTCGACGTACCGGCGGCGATGTTGCCGTCCACATCCAGGGCGACCGCCCCAACCGTATCGTGGCTAAATTCGTGTCCGGCGAAGGTGGTATCCGGCTCGCCTGCGGCGGCTTTGGCCTGAGCTTCTTTCAGGCGTTCCACCTCGCGTTCAATGATCAATTCCTCATTCCGGCACAACGTTAAGCCATGTTCCTGGGCAAAACGTTCTGCGCCCTCCGCCACAAAATAAACGTGAGGGCTTTCATCCATCACCAGGCGAGCCGCCTTGATCGGGTTACGAATCCGTTCGACGCAGCCTACGCCGCCGGAACGGAGGGTATTGCCGTCCATCATGATGGCATCAAGCTGGACCTTGCCATCGCGGGTGAGGAAGCTGCCGCGCCCGGCGTCAAAGGTCTCATCTTCCTCCATATAAATGATGGCTTCCTGGATGGCATCCACCGCGCGGCCGCCGCGGTCAAGAACACGCCATCCCGCGGCCAGAGCTCCCTGGACGCCGTTCAGGTGGTTGTCCACCACGTCATCGGGCATGGCCCAGGCCCCGCCATGGACTACTAAAACCGGCAGTTGTCTCACGAAACTTCCTTTACAAGCACTTCAAGCTGGAAATACGAACCAGTGAGTTTAACAGAGCAGAGCGGGCAGAGAACACGGCGCGTGGCGGTCGCATCCAACCCACCGGACCAGGGTTGCCCGCCCAAGTAGCCTGAGCCGCAGGATTACGAAAAAAATTCCGCAGCCCTGCTCCAACAGCAGCTCACTTCGGTACATCACATTCAACACACATTTCGTACGGGGACCGAAAATGACGACTTACGCAAGACTGATAAACAATGGCCTGGCAGTAACTCTGGCCTTCGCTGCTGCTCTTTTTCTCTCAGGATGCCAGGGTATCGGCAACTCCATAAGCCAAGCCACCCCCACACCCACTCCCGTCGCAACAGCAACTCCGGGAAGCCTGAATACTTCCATCAATCACATTATTCTCTTCATGCAGGAGAACCGCTCGTTCGACCACTATTTCGGGCAGCTCAATGTCTATCGCGCCAAGCAGAATCCGCCTCTGTCGCAGGACGTGGATACCTGGGGGCCGAACAAGACTCCTGCGGGAGTTTCATCGCCCGGCTTCGACCCTACAACTGTTTTTGGCCAGGGTCCGCCAATACCGGCATTCCACATGCAGAGCGCATGCTCTGAAAATGCCACGTCTTCCTGGGATGAAAGCCATGTGATTTTCAACATCAATAATGGCAGCAACAACCTGGGCCCGTTCCTGATGAATGGCGCCGCGTTTGTTCAAGGCCACTTCGCGCGCGATGAAACTCTTAATGGCAACACCTTCCTCGATCTCACCGGCAAGCGGGCCATGGGTTATTACGACGACTCTGACCTGCCGTTTTACTATTTCATGGCTTCTAACTTCGCAACCTCTGACCGATGGTTCTCTCCGGTAGCTACGCGCACGCAGCCAAATCGTATTTATTGGATGGCCGCCACTACCCAGGGCAACATCTTTGCTCCCACTTCTCAGCTTCCCGCGAAGACCATTTTCCAGAACATGGACGAGCACAACATCACCTGGAAGATTTACGAGGAATCGGGAAACACGTATTTTAATTTTTTCACGTACTCACAGACACACTCGACCAACGTGGTTCCCATCGCCCAGTATTTCACTGACTTGCAGAACGGAACTCTGCCGCAGGTGGCCTACATTGAGACCGGAGTGGAGGTTGGTGAGACCAGCACCAGCGCTGTAGATGAGCACCCGGATGACAACATTCAGAAAGGCGCTCAATTTGCAGCCAATCTGATAACGTCCTTGATGAAGAGTCCATCGTGGAAAGACACTGTCTTCATCCAGACCTACGACGAGGGCGGCGGCTTCTATGATCACGTGCCGCCAATGACTGAGGTGAATCCTGATGGCATTGCGGCCATTCTGGGACCCAACGATTTCTCCGGGATTGATAATTTCACCCTGAGCGGTTTCCGCGTGCCCATGTTCGTGGTCTCACCGTTCACGAAAAAGAACTTTGTTTCACACACGCCCATGGATTACACCGCCGCGCTGAAGCTGATTGAAACCCGTTTCGGGCTGCCGGCGCTCACGCAGCGTGATTTTTCCATGCCGGACATGACAGAGTTCTTTGACTTCTCCACCAACACCGGACCGTGGGCCACTCCGCCTACGCCTCCGGCCCAGAACCTGACGCTGCCGTGCACGCAAGGCGTGCCGATCGGTTAACTGTTCTAGCTGGACAAAGAAGCGCCACCTTTGAGTGGCGCTTTTTCTTTGACGATTTAGATCATTTACTGATTTCAGCGGCTGCGATTCCTATGCATTGTCTGGCACTCTCGCGATGATATTTCGCCACTACCAGGAGAAATGCTGCCAGCACCCAGTGAAAGAAGATTGGGATCGTGCCTCCGAACCAACGTTGACTCGGATAAAAGCTCATCCGTAGTACGTAACGAATTACCATTCCGCTCAAGTAGATCAAGCCAAATATCCAAAGGCTCTTGCCGAACCGCCAACTGGGTTCAACGAAGTATCCTTGACGTCTGTAGAAGTCAAGACAGATCTTGCCGAACAGAACGATGATCAGGAATTGGCTTGTCAGGAGTTCAGGATAAGGCAGAAGACCTGAAAACCACTCTTTCATTGGCGGGAGGAATGTTACATGTAGGAAGGCTACCAGCATCTGGCCAATCACGCGCAAGCTAAAAAGAAAAAGGAGCAAAAGCAAGGGCCAGAAATACGTGCGAGAATCCTGTCTTTGCTCGCTCATACATCACCCGCGAACATCTTCTTGTAATGTCTGTACCAGTCGCTTTGAAAGGTTTCTTGGGGGTCGTATCTCTTTTTCAAAGACAAGAATTCTGGGAAGTTAGGGTAGCAGGCCAGTACTTGGTCCTTCCGCGCATATTTGTGATAAGTCAGATAGTAAGTTCCCTTGCGTCGGACCGCGATATCAATCAGGCGGCGGAATGCCTCAGCAGAATCTCGCAGAGCAGTCGGGGTGTGGGCGGAGTGCAAATTAAAAATAGTGCAGGCGTAATCCTGTTTTGCCCAGGGAAGGAAGCTCTCTTCATCTTTTTCTATCAACCGGACAGTTCCGTAAATCAACTCGACCTTGTTCCTTCGAAAGTCTTCGCGAACCTCAGTCAGGAATTCGCTTAATTCAGCCCGTGGAACGTTGATCTCTGTGATCATCTCGCTTCCAGGATGCTTGGCATGCATCTTCTGATCGATTAACCGATGATAGTGTTCCGGGTAGAAGCTTAGCTGATGCAGGTCTGACCAATAGAGCTGTCCATTCGTCGACATGTAGTAGTCAGCGTAGCGCTTAAACGCTTCGCTCTTGTTTTCGTGGGCCAGATAAAGCAACGTTCTCCAACTCTCGTCTGAGAGTTGTTTCTCGTGCTCGGGCATGTCGGTTGCCGGATCCACGGACTTATAACAGGAAAATACTCCTCGGTGCAGGAAGTCATCCGATCCTGGATTCACTGCGAACTGAAAATCACCGTAGATGAAACCGTCTTTAATTCTCTGGTTGAAAGCCTCCATCAAGCCATCGGTGTGGCGTATCTCCACGATCCTCCTAATTTTCTGCCGCGGAACAAGTCTCAGGGTGACCGAAGAGACGATGCCAAACAGGCCATATCCGCCACTTACAAGTTTGAAGAGTTCGGGGTTTTCCTCGCGGCTGCATCTCACCAGCTCGCCATCCGCGTTGATCAATTTGAAAGATTCAACATTGCTGACAAACGGCTTCATTGTCAGTCCCCGCCCATGAGCATTGGCCGCCAGAGTGCCGCCCATACTTATGTTGTCTGCGCCTGTTTGCTTCTGGGAAGCGCCCCACTGCTGGTCTTTACCTTTCTGTGCCTGCAGATATTGTTCGATAACAGATGGCCAGAATGCTCCACCACTCACTTCCACTGTGTGGCGGTCAGCATCATAGGCCGTAGTGGTGGTGAGGCCTTTCATGTCAAGCAGGAGAGTATCAGTACCGAATTGCTGGCTACCCATTGCGTGGCGGCCCCCGGCGATGGAGACTGGCCTTCGCTGTGCCTTGGCGTGTCGCACGATCTGTTGGATCTCGAGGGAAGTCCGTGGAGTTAAGATCTCCGCTACTCGCGTGCGGTTCAATCCCGAATGGATGTCATTGACGAAGTGAGGTTCATCAGCCCACAGAGGATAGGCTCGAGCTCCGACCCAAATCGACACTGCGCCAGTTAAAAAGTCTCGTCTAGTTGGCATACTGTGGTCTAACTACTAACCTTTCCTTGTGTCGTGCGAGCAGTAATGAAGACCATAAACAGCCCGACCGCCTGAATGAGGTGATAAATCACGTTGCGTTGGGATGCATCCAGGATCTTAGCCTGTTGAATCGCCGAGGCAAATAAAATTACGCTGAGCCCCAGGAAGCCGAACAGAAACGGCTTGTTCTTGGTGCGGAGGTAGTTCTTGATCAGGGCAAAACCCAGAATCAATATCGCAGGCAGATAACCCAGGATCGCGATCAGGAAGCTGGAGTTGATGAAAAGAACAGTCCCGCAGTAAACGCAAAAAGCTCCGTAAATAAGCAAATTGGCGAACGCGGACTTGAACTTGGGCCCAATCAATTCTTTGGCAGCTTGGGCGCCCGCCAAAGCAGTCACGCCGATCCCGAGCATTGTCATCGGCCAGAGTATCCGGGTCCCAGTGAAGGATGGCTGTTCAAAAAATCCGTGCACAGTTCCACCGACTAGAGATGATGCGGCCACGGACGAGAAAAAAATAAAAAACCAGAAGCGGGCGTCCTGGAAAAGGCGGACGGGCGTCAAGAGAAACGCGAACACGAGACACTCGAGCGACAATGCGTAGTCGGTAAGCGCTACGTAGGGTTGAGTCATCAGGTGCGGGAAATATACACCACTGACAGTCAGGCCGTCATGATTACTTTTCGGGGTTCGTTACAAACGGATCCCTCGTACCTCAGCAATCTCTGGTAGCGCGCCAATCTCCTTCAGGGCCGCGTCAATGGCAGGTGAATCAATCTGCACCACGGCAATCGCGTGGGCATCGGCTTTCTCTCCCTTGCGTCCCAAAGCAAAGTTTCCGATGTTGACGTTATGACGGCCAAGAATCGTTCCCACCTTGCCCACCACGCCCGGCACGTCACGGTTGCGCATATAAATCAGGTTACCTTCCAGCGGGACTTCAATACCGAGATCGTCCACGCCCAGCAGACGCAGTGAGTTCCCGTGTAACACTCCGCCCTTCACCACGTGCTGGTCAGCAGAGGTCTTCAAGGTGACGGAAAGTGTGTCTCCGGAGCGTCCTCCGGGATCATCTTTGCTGACTTCATTGATTTTGATTCCGCGTTCCTGCGCGATGGTGGCCGCATTCACCACATTGGCCCGTTCGGCGATGCGCTCATTCAGAATGCCCTGGATGGCTGCGTTGCGGATCAGTTCCGTCTTCCACTCAGTGATGCGGCCCGTGTAGCGAATGGAAATTTCCTCGATCGATCCCGAAGTTGACACAATGTTGGCCAGAAACGCGCCCAGCTTCTCCGCCAGCGCAATATAAGGCTGCATGAGTGTGTATTGCGCATGATCGATGGACGGCATATTGACCGCATTCTGAATCACGCCCCGTTTCAGGTACTCACGCACCTGGCTTGCGATCTGGACACCCACGGCGTCCTGCGCTTCATTGGTCGATCCGGCAATATGTGGCGTGGCAATCACGTTGTCCAGCGCCAGCAAGGGAGAATTCCTGGGCGGTTCTTCCGTGAACACATCCACCGCCAGACCCGCCACGTGCTTGCTTTGCAGGGCTGCGGCCAGGGCTGCTTCGTCCAGTAGTTCACCGCGCGCGCAGTTCACAATGCGCACGCCCTTCTTCATTTTCTTGATCGATTGCTCATTGATCATGCCGGTTGTCTGCGGCGTGAGACCCACGTGCAGGCTGAGGTAATCCGCAGCGGCATAAACCTGATCCAGCCCGGCGAGTTGGATTTCCAGATCGCGCGCCACAGACGCTGCCACAAAAGGATCATGCGCAATCAGCTTCATGTCGAAAGCCTTGGCGCGACGGGCGACTTCCAGGCCAATGCGTCCCAGGCCGACAATGCCCAGTGTCTTCCCTCGCAGCTCCGTTCCTTGCAAAGACTTCTTTTCCCACTTACCGGCGCGAGTGGTTGTATCTGCGCGTGTGATCGACCGGGCCAGTGCCAGCATAAGCGCCAGGGTGTGTTCAGCCACGGCAACGGCGTTTGCCCCCGGCGTGTTCATCACCGCGATGCCGGCTTTGGTCGCCGCTTCCAGGTCGATGTTGTCCACGCCAACGCCGGCCCGGCCAATCACGCGCAGCTTTCCCGCGTGGCGCAACACATCTGCATTCACGTCCACGGCAGAGCGAACGATGAGCGCGTCAGCATCCGGCAGCGCCGCGGCCAGATTGCCGTTGAGCTGTTCCGGAGTGACCACGTTCCATCCAGGTTCGTCTTTCAGGAGCTGGATGGCATTGGCCGCCACTTTTTCAGCCACAACTATCTTCATTTTGCTGCTCTCCTACCGCTTAGCGGCCTGTTTCTGTTGTGCCTGTGCGTAGGCTTCCTGCGCGGCCTTGAGTCCGGCGCCAAGTTCCACTTTGCGTCCCATCTGCAACAACACCTGCTCCAACGCGCCAACTGCCGCAATGGTGTCAAGATAGTCGTAATAACCAAGGTGAGCGATGCGGAAGAGCTGGCCCTTCATCTCGCCTTGTCCATTGGCCACAATTGCCCCAAAGTGATTGCGGTAGGCTTTCACGATATCGCTGGAGTCCACGCCTTCCGGTGCGGCGATGGCCGTCAGCGCCGCCGCCGGTGGGCCCGATGGATACAGCTTCAGTCCCAGAGCCAGTGCTCCAGCGCGTGTCATGGCTGCGGCGGTTTCCGCGTTGTCGATCAGGAGTTCCCGGCCGGCTGCCAGATCACCGCCGCCTTGTTCGCGAATGTAATCCAGCGCCGCATTCAACGCGGCCACCAGGGCCGTGGACGGCGTGTAAGACGATTCGCCCTTGGCTCCGTTTTTGCGTTCTTTACGAAGATCAAAGTAATAGCGGGGATTCTTGCTGGTTTCCATGCGCTGCCATGCCCGGTCGCTGACAGCGGAATAAGCCAATCCCGGCGGAATCATTACGGCTTTCTGTGAGCCGCCAATGAGTACGTCCACTCCCCAGCCGTCCATGTCAAAATGCGTGGTGCCGAGGCCGGTAATGGCATCCACCACCAGCAGAGTGTCAGAGCCTTTCAGGACTTTGGCGATTCCTTCCACATCATGCCGAACGCCTGTGGAACTTTCCGTGCCTTGCATGTACAGGACTTTGTGTTCCGGCTTCAGCTTCTCTTTCACCTGCTGGGCGGTAACGGTTTGACCGTAAGGCGCTTTCAGGCTTTCCACCTCGCAACCATAGACCTTGGCCAGTGACTCCCAGCGTTCGCCGAACTTTCCGGCTGTTACCACCAGCACCTTGTCGCCTGGAGATGTAAGGTTGCTTACCGCCGCCTCCATGGCTCCCGTGCCCGACGCTGTGAACAGCACAACGTCATTCTTGGTTCCCACAAACACTTTCAGGTCAGCCAGTACCTTGGTGTAAAGCGTGCGGAACTCGGCTGTGCGATGGTGCATGGTGGCCGCAGCCATGGCAAGCTGTGCGGCAGGTAGAAGTTGGGTTGGACCTGGAGTAAAAAGGCGGCCTTTACGAATCATTTTTAAGCTTCCTGAAATAAAAATTTGTGAAAACTACCGGGAAGTGAGATCGACGTCAGTGAAATCTGCGGGACGTGCAGAGTAGGTTTGCGGACCGTGCTTCAACAGCACCAGGCCTGCGGTTGGGTCGTCAGCGTTTTGGATAACCAGTAAGCCATCGCCTTCAGATGGCCCTTGGGGGGCCGTAATCCATTGTATCTTTGCCAGCTGCTTTTTGGGAATTCGCAGCAACATATCCACGCGGGGAAAGATTGCGTCATAGATCACAAAGCCGCGGGTCAGCATGCATACCCGTTGCTGTCCCTGGTCATTCAGCAGGAGATATGCGGAATCGGAAATGCCGGGCTCCCCGGAAAAATTTCCGTGTGTATGGCCCGCAATCTCCAGATTATGTTCACGCAGAAAAATTACCGCGCGTCCGGTAAGTTCATCAGGACCTGCCACATGCCATCCCTGGAGTCTCGCTATGCGTTGAGCGTCAACCGGATCCACGCCGGAGGGCCGGATGGTATTTGCATTCGTGATGGCGGCCGGGTGATTGTAAGGCTGCACGAACAACAACCCGACCAGCGCGGCCAGGCCCAGGGCAAGCGCAACGCGAATGGTACGGCTGCTGCCTTGCGGCGCTAGAGGCTGAATCTTGATATCACTCGAGCCCGGCATGTCTTCCATGCGCTGGGCCAGCGCCGCCATCGCCTCAATATGTCCGGCAATGTGGTTTCCGGTGAACGCCGGAATGGTCAGCTCCGTTACTTCCATCAACCGGTTTTTGACGGTGAAGCCGGTTTGCGTGGAACAGCAGATCTTTTCCAGATTGTTCTGCGCTGCCGAAGTGCCCAGAAACATGCGCACTTCCAGCGGGCGGTCAGAGCGGGCGTTGAAGCGGCGATCAAGCTTGGCGCTGCCAGTACGCATCAGCACGCGTCCCTGGCCGGCCAGCGTAGCTGATTTGGGCATAATGCTCATGGCGAACGTAGCCGGCACTCGCATCTTGATGTGCAGGCCTGGCTTGTCAAGGCGATGCGAGAGCTGCACGATGGTGGGCCGCTCTTGTTCGCCATAATGGCCGGCGATAATCACATCCATACCGTCGCGAACGGGCTGGGCTTTCAGCATCTCCGCAATGCGCAGGGCGTCGGCTTCAATGGCCTTATAGCCGCGAAATACCGCAAACCGCCGTACCCAATACACGACAATCCCCACAATCGCCACAACGATTGTGATGTTGATAAAGATTGCCAGCGGTGACATGGGTTGGTCGGGAGTCTCTCCGGAGAAGTTTATCAGGAAGGTCGACAGGGCGGATGCATGGCTCATTTGCCAAAATCTTCATTGCTCGACCTCTATTGCTTTTCTCTGTGTCCCCGTGCCTCCATGGCAGGGTTTGAACCTGACTGGCCAGTGCTCCAGCTTATAATCATCTTTCAAATTGAAGCGACTGCCAAATTCAAGCGACTGAGGCGACAGATGGGAATCGGCGACCAGATACAGAAAGACATCGTTGCGGCCATGCGCGCCCGCGAAGAGCTGCGGCTCTCCACCCTGCGCATGGTGAAATCTGCCCTGAAGAATAAAGAAGTAGACAAGCGCGCTCCGCTGGACGAAAAAGAAGAGCAGCAGATTCTCTCCACGCTGATCAAGCAACGCAAGGATTCCATTGAGCAGTTCACCAAGGGCGGTCGCCAGGAACTGGCAGACAAGGAAGCCCTCGAGATCAAGATGATTGAAGCCTACCTTCCCAAAGCCATGGGCGAAGAAGAGATTACCGCCGCCGTGAAAGCGACTATCGCGGAGATGGGCGCTCCCACCATAAAAGAGATGGGCACGGTCATGAAGAATGCCATGGTCAAGTTGCAGGCCACGGGGGCTCGCGTGGAAGGCAAGACCGTGAGTGAGATCGTGAAGAAACAACTGGGCGGCTA
>Ga0209863_10000588_pt1 | contig 17109 bp, 15 predicted proteins | sample OrgsoiDNA2013046_FD_185796 | JGI IMG/M metagenome (GOLD analysis project Ga0209863, IMG submission 185796) | Permafrost soil microbial communities from the Arctic, to analyse light accelerated degradation of dissolved organic matter (DOM) -... | ecosystem: Environmental > Terrestrial > Soil >...
TTTTGCTGTTCATCGCGCTCATCAACCAGCGCGGCCTGCGCGAAGCGGGAGCGCTTTTTATGCTCCCGACCCTCGTCTTTATAGGCAGTCTGCTGTTGACTATCGGTGTGGGGCTCGTCCGCTCGCTGGCGCATGGTGGTCATCCCGTCCCGGTGGTGGCGCCCCATCCTTTGAGCCCAGCCTTGGTGCCGGTTTCCGCCTGGCTGCTGATGCAAAGTTTTGCCAGTGGGTGCACAGCGATGACGGGAGTCGAGGCCGTGAGCAACGGGGTAATGGCGTTCCGCGAGCCAAGAGTTAAGAACGCCCGGACTACCCTGACCATCATCATCGGTATTCTCGTTGTTCTGCTTCTGGGCATCGCCTATGTAGCCCGAACGTATTCGATTGGTGCGACCGACCCTGGGGCGCCGGGATACGAGAGCGTACTTTCACAATTAATTGGAGCGGTCGCTGGCAAGGGCACCTTTTACTATGTCGCCATCGCCTCGGTCCTCCTGGTCCTCTCGTTGTCGGCCAACACAGCATTCGCGGATTTTCCTCGGCTCTGCCACGCCGTTGCGCACAATGGCTATCTGCCGAAGGCCTTCGCAACACGGGGACGAAGGCTGGTTTATTCCTATGGCATCTATGCGCTGACCTTTGTCGCTGGCGCCTTGCTGGTGGTCTTCAAAGGCGTGACCGACCGTCTCATCCCTCTGTACGCCATCGGCGCATTTCTTGCGTTCACGCTGTCCCAAGCAGGAATGGTCGCGCATTAGAGAAAAATACAAGGCCGGCATTTCCTCAGCATGTTTCTTAATGGTCTCGGTGCCATTACCACCGGCATTACTGTGGTCGTGGTGTTGGTGGCAAAGTTTGTCGAAGGCGCTTGGATTACGCTGGCCCTGATTCCAGTGCTCTTTGTCGTGATGAAGGCTGTGCACCGGCAATACGCTCTCGTGGAGAAAGAAATTGAACTGCACGAGCCCATGAGCTTCGAGCATCTCGCCAAACCGCTGGTGATCGTGCCCATCACCGGCTGGAACCGGATTACGGAAAAAGCACTGCGTTTTGCTTTTGAAGTCTCCCCGGAGGTTCACGCCGTTCACGTCCATGCCGAGGAGAATGAGTGCCACTATCTTCTTGACGCGTGGAAAGAGCTCGTGCAAGCTCCGGCCGTGCGCGCAGGGTTTCCTCCGCCGCAACTGAAAGTTGTGTTCTCCCCGTACCGCTTCATCCTGAATCCCCTGCTTCAGTACATCAATGAACAAGCAGCGAAGAATCCGGATCGGCAAATTGCCGTCATCATCCCCGAAAAGATCGACAAACACTGGTACCACTATTTTCTGCACAACAAGCGCGCCGCGTTACTCAAGGCCCAACTCTATTTCTCAGGAAACCAGCAGATCGTGGTCATGAATATTCCCTGGTACCTGGGGGACGACGAATAGCAGAAGCGATCTTCTCGGCGTTTCCGCGGCAAGAATGCGCCCCCATTCTTCATACTTTGCCCTCCCCTGAGTGTTCCGCAATTGAGCAAAGCAACGGCGGTGCCAGGTTGTTGAGCAAGAGTGCTCATTCCCGACCGCCTAATCGGTTGTACCCTCATCGTCTGGTGCGAATGCTCGATTGGCACGAACGCTTGAGAGCATTGCGCCAGTGTTCAGTTTCTGGTTTTGGAGTTCAATATGGACCAAATGACACATGAAGCCCACGGACGAGCGGCTGACCCACATGCCGGTCACAAGATGTCAAAGAGCCACGGAAACCACGATCGTCACGCTGGACACTCGGTGGCTATGTTTCGCGACAAGTTCTGGTTGAGTTTCGCGCTCACGATTCCCGTCGTCTTTTGGTCGATGGATGTCCAACATTGGCTTGGATATGCGGCGCCTTCTTTCCCCGGCTCGAGGTTTATTCCTGCAATCCTTGGAACAGTTGCCTTCGTTTATGGCGGGCTAGTCTTCATCCGCGGGGCGTGGGGCGAACTGGCTGACCGCAAGCCCGGCATGATGACCCTCATCAGCCTGGCGATCATCGTCGCTTTCGGAACATCGCTCGCCGCAACCCTCGGCCTTTTCGAGATTGAAGTCTGGTGGGAACTCGCATCGTTGATCACGATCATGGTCCTCGGTCATTGGCTCGAAATGCGGGCAATTTCCCAAGCCCGGGGCGCGCTCGATGCCCTTGCCGCGCTACTCCCCGACACTGCCGAACGCGTAAGCGGCTCGGAGACCCAGACCGTTGCCGTCTCTGAGTTGAAAGTCAACGACGTTGTCCTGGTCCGGCCCGGAACTCGCGTCCCTGCGGACGGCGCGGTCGTCGAGGGCTCCGCGGATGTTGACGAGTCAATGATTACCGGCGAGTCACGGACAGTCTCGAAGGGGCCGGGGGGCAAGGTCATTGCGGGAACAGTCGCCAGTGGCGGGAGTCTTCGCGTCCGCGTTGCGGCGATCGGCGAGGAAACGGCTCTGTCCGGAATAATGCGGCTGGCTGCAACTGCGCAGGCTTCTGGATCTCGCACGCAAGCTCTCGCTGATCGCGCAGCAGCAATTCTTTTCTACGTGGCGGTCGCGTCTGGAGCCATTACGCTGGCTTACTGGTGGCTTTCCGGAGACAGGGAACATGCCCTGATCAGGGCGGCAACTGTACTGATCATTGCCTGGCCTTTCTGCGTTCTGAGGCACGCCAGCAACAGCGCTACCGATTTCAGGCAGCCTACACAGCCTCACGATGGCTGAGTCTCGATGCCTCTTTCGACGTGCTTGAGCACCGGAATGGCATGCTTTACGTGAATGACAAAGAGCATGACCGTGGCTTCACGCTTTCGGCTATGGCTACTCCCAATGATCGCCTTTCCTTCGATGTGGGCTACACCTACAACAATATCTATGCCCAACTGATCGAATGCAGGGCCTACGGTTCCGGTATCGCTCCGCCTGTTTCCCCGTGCGTTCTGCCAACCGGATCGATTGCAACCCCTTGTCCGGCGCCCGCCGAATTGCAAGGAGGGGACGTTACCGCTTTTGGAGGCCCGGCCACCTATAACAGCAAGACGAACTTCGCCTATGGCGACGTAAACTGGAAACCCATTCCGCGCCTGACCCTAAAAGCCGGTGCGGGTTCGTTTGCCAACGGCAACACACTGTTCCTGAATCCCAACGCTCCCCTGGGACCGCTGCAATACAACTACCAAAAGCCTTATGCCGGGTTTGCATATGATCTGGCGAAAGGTTTCACGTTCAAGACTACCTGGACCTACTACGGCTACAACCCGAAATCGGCTCCGAACCCAGCGGGGCTGGCTCCGATCGGGAGGCAAGACTTTAAGGCCAACAATGTAACGTTGGCACTTCGGTACTCGTTCTGACGAGCCGTTTGTAGTGCTCTCAAGTTGCAGAGGGCGTAAAATGGAGAGGATGATTAGAGCATCACAATTCGTGTCGGTCGCGGTGTTGGTCGTCGCTTGGACGCTTCCGCTGACGTGTCTGACGCCCGCCGCACCGATGGCGATGGAGCAGCGTGAGTGCTGCGAAAAAATGGCCGGCAGCTGCGATGCTTCCATGATGCCGCCTTCGCACTCGTGCTGCGAGCGCCCAGTTTCCGACCAGGTGGCTACGTCTTCGAGAATCAAGAGCGACGATTTCGCTTGGACAGTCGTAGCACAGGTCGAAGCGATCGCTCCCCTGCTCCCGCCAGTTCCTGGAGTGGGTACCAGTAGCTTCGAGTCCCTTCCAGAAAGCCCCCCGCCAGTTTCCAGCGTCCTGAGAATCTGATCGTTTCGTCGCGCGTTGCAGTGCGAGGGCGTAGTCGTGTCTTCGCCGCAATTCCTTTTCCCACGTGTGCGAGGTGAAATGACAAGACCAGGAATAATAACGACCGCCAGCAGCATCTGTGCGTTCCTTGTGTGGACGACCACCGCTTTCGGCCAGGGCGCTGTCCCGATCTCCCCACAGACCGCGCCGACTAGTTTGCGCGCGCTTCTCGCCGAGGCTCGGCAGAATAACGCTGTTGTCCACGCGGCGGAACGCTCAATTCAGACCGCGGAATTCATGCCCAAGCAGGCCTCCGCTTTGCCGGACACCGAAGTGATGCTGCAAAGCTTCACCGTGGGTAGTCCGCGGCCGTTCGCCGGATACAGCAACAGTGATTTTGCCTACATGGGCTTTGGCGCATCGCAGGAACTGCCTTATCCCGGCAAGCGCGCGCTGCGGGGAGACGTGGCGCAACACGGCATCGCCATCTCGCGCGCAGAGAAAGAGGCCACCACCTGGGATGTTCTCACCCGCCTCAAGGTGGCGTACTTCCAGCTCGCGGCTTCGCTGCAGCTCGTTGCTGTGCTCGAGAAAAACCGGCAACTCGCCGACGAAATCGAGCAAGCGGTCGAAATCCGCTACCGCGTCGGGCAGGGAACCCAGCAGGATGTGCTTCGGGCTCAGCTCGAGCGCACGAAGCTCCTGAACGAGCTTTCCATGCAGCGCCGCGTCAGCGCGCAGGCTCAAGTCGTTTTGAAGGCACTGCTGAACCGCCCGCCCGAATCCGCCGACATTGTTGCCGAACCTCTTTCCTCGTGCCGCATCTCGGAACCGGCCTCGCTCTACGCCAAGCTCCGGCAGAGCAATCCAGAGCTACAAGTCAGCACAGAACAGGTCTCCCAAAGCCAGGCTGCCGCCACGCTCGCCAAGCGGGAGCAGAAGCCCGACTTCGGCGTGCAGTACATGTGGCAGCACAACGCCAGCAACTTTCGCGACTACTACATGGGCACGTTCTCGGTTCGGCTGCCTAACCGTTCGCGCGTGCGCGCCGCGGAAGCCGAGTCCCGGGCGCGGCTCACGCAGTCGGAGGCCGAAAAAGAGGCTCGCCTGAAGCAAATGGAGAGCGACCTAGGTGAGCAAATCGCCATTGCTGAGACTTCCGAACAACAAATCACGGTGTACGAACAAGGGCTCATCCCGCAGAGTGAATCCGCGCTCAACGCTGGGTTGGCCGGATATCGCGCTGGCAAGCAGGACTACCAAGAACTGATCGCCTCCTACAACGACACGCTCCGCCTCGCGATGGATCGTGAACGCGCGCTGGCCGAACACGAAACTGCCGTCGCCCAGATCGAGCGGCTCATCGGGGAGGAATTGCAATGAGCTACCGCAAACCTTTTATCGTCGCTGTTGTTCTGAATGTGGCATTGGCGCTGGCCGCATATTGGTTCTGGCACGCTCGTGCAGCGCAGCCAGCGGAAACGGCCACGGGGCATCCTGTAGAACATCCTCCCATGGAAGGTTTCACCCCGGCTCCCGTCGAGAGCCCGATGAACCTCACCCCCATCGAGCTGTCGCCGGAACGCATGCAAAGCATTGGCGTGCGCACGGGCAAAGTCGAATACAAAACTACCAATTCTGAAATTCGCGCCACCGGCACCGTAGATCTGGACGAGCGCCGAACCGCTTTCGTGCAGAGCCGCTATCCCGGCTGGATCAAGGACGTATTCGTTAACGCCAGTTATCAATTCGTCAAGAAAGGCCAGCCGCTGTTCACGATTTACAGCCCGGAACTCGTCGCCAGCGAACAGGAGTATTTGCTCGCGAAGGGTAACGCGGGACATCTCGGTCAGAGTTCTGTCGAAAGCGTGGCCTCCGGTGCCGATACGTTGCTGCACTCGTCGCGAGAGCGCCTTCTCCAGTGGAGCCTTTCGGAGCAGGATATTACGAAACTCGAAGCGAGCGGCCAGCCGCAAAAGGAGTTCACATTTGCCTCACCGGTTTCGGGCTATGTCATCGAACGCATGGCGCTGCCCAATGTTTATGTGCAGCCGGAAATGCGCTTGTACTCCATTGCCGATCTTTCATCGGTCTGGGTCAACGCCCAAGTCTTTCAGGAGGACACAGGCAAGTTGAAACCCGGCGATTCTGCAGATGTCACTGTCGACGCCTACCCTAGCCGCATCTTTCACGCGCACATTGAACAGCTTCTTCCTCAGGTCGATGCGGCCACGCGCACGTTACGCGTTCGACTGGCACTGCCGAACCCAGGCCTCGCGCTCAAGCCGGGAATGTTCGTGAACGTCCGCTTGCGCGCGGCTTTGGGGCGCCAACTCATTGTTCCCGCTTCCGCCGTGCTGGAAGCGGGAAGCCGTCAAGTTGTTTTTGTAACTCGCGGCCAGGGATCGTTCGAGCCGCGAGAGGTTCAGCTCGGAACGCGCACGGACGACGGCTTTGTTGTCCTGAGGGGGCTGAAACTTGGCGACACGGTAGCCACTTCCGCCAACTTCCTCATCGACTCCGAAAGTCAGCTTCAGGCTGCGTCGGGAGCGTACACTCCGCCTCCGCCCGGTGCCGGAGCGGCAGCAGCCATGAATGGGCCTGCGCAGCAAGCGTCCGCCGTACTCACCACCGATCCGTCGCCTCCAAACAAAGGCAAGAATCGCTTGCAGGTCAAACTCACCGGAGCAGACGGCAGGCCGCTCGCCGGAGCAGCTATCTCCGTTCGCTTCTTTATGCCTGGCATGGCCGACATGGGTATGGCTCCGATGACCTCAACGAGCAAGCTAACCGACCAAGGCAACGGGGTCTACGCAGGGGAAGTCGACCTCGGCTCAGGCGGCACGTGGCAGGTCACCATCACCGCGGAGCAAGCCGGAACAACCGTACTAACAAAACACCTGAGTCTCACCGCGACGGGAGGCATGTAACCCATGATCTCCCGTGTCATTGATTGGTGCGCCACCAACCGGTTCCTGGTTTTCATCGGCGTTCTGTTCTTGGTATTCGCGGGCATCTGGTCTTTACAGCGGGTCCCGCTCGACGCCCTGCCCGATATCTCCGATGTGCAAGTCATCGTTCACACCGCCTGGCCCGGACAGCCTCCGAGCCTCATTGAAGATCAGGTCACCTATCCAATTGTCACAGCCCTGCTCGCCGCGCCCCATGTAAAAGCCGTCCGCGCCACCACCATGTTCGGTGATTCTTACGTTTACGTCGTCTTCCAGGACGGCACCGATATCTATTGGGCGCGTTCCCGCGTTTTGGAATACATTCAGCAACTCGGCGGACGCTTGCCCGCTGGAGCAGCGCCCATGATCGGACCCGACGCCACCGGCGTTGGCTGGGTCTTCGAATACGTTCTGATCGATCGCACGCACCAGCACAGCCTCGCCGACCTGCGCTCTCTGCAAGACTGGCACGTCCGCTATCAACTGGCCACGGTACCCGGTGTGGCCGAAGTTGCCAGCATCGGCGGCTTCGTCAAGCAGTATCAAGTCCAGCTCGATCCCAATCGCTTGCTCGCCTTCGGCATCCCGCTGTCCACTGTGATCGACCGCGTGCGCACCAGCACCAACGAAGTCGGCGGACGCGTGCTGGAGATGAACGGCGCGCGCTACATGGTGCGCGGTCTCGGATATCTGCATTCGCTGAGTGATCTGGAAAATGTCCCCGTAATGGCCAAGAACGGCACGCCCGTGCTGCTGCGCCAGTTGGGAACAGTATCTTTCGGACCGGAAATCCGTGAAGGCGTCGCCGAGTGGCAAGGCGAAGGCGAAGCCGTGGGCGGAATCGTGGTCATGCGCTACGGTGAAAACGCTCTCAACGTGATCAACGGAGTCAAGAAGAAGGTCGCCGAGATCGCCCCTTCGTTGCCCCCAGGCGTCGAAATTCACGCTGGCTATGACCGCTCTGGCCTCATCGAAGAATCCATTCAGACTTTGCAGCGCGACTTGCTGGCCGAGAGCGCCGTGGTTAGCTTCGTGACCATCGTTTTTCTTTTCCACTTTCGCTCGGCGCTGGTCCCTATTCTTACGTTGCCCGTCGCTCTGCTTGGGGCGTTCGTGCCGATGTACCTTCTCCACCTCAGCAGCAACATCATGTCGCTCGGTGGATTCGCACTCGCCATCGGGGTACTCATCGACGCAGCTATCGTTATCGTGGAGAATGGCTACCGGCATCTCTCCGAAGCCGGCACGGTCACGGAAGCCGAGCGGCGGAGAATTCTCATCGACGCGGCCAAACAAGTCGGGCCCGCCTTGTTCTTCTCGCTGCTCATCATCGTGGTGAGCTTCCTGCCGGTCTTCCTTCTGGAAGCGCAGGAAGGCCGCATGTTTCGCCCGCTGGCCTGGACGAAGACGCTCTCGGTGGCCATTTCGTCGCTCCTTGCTATCACCGTGGTTCCCGCGTTGATGTTGATCTTCATTCGTGGAAAGTTGCGACCCGAATCCAAAAACCCGGTGTCACGAGTCACGCAGGCGCTCTATCTACCAGTTCTTCGCTTCGCTTTGCGTCACCCATGGCTGACAATCACCGTGAATCTCATCTTTCTGGCAGCGACGATTCCGCTCGCCTTCCGCATCGGCAGCCAGTTCATGCCGCCGCTCTATGAGGGTTCGTCGCTCTACATGCCCACGTCGCTCCCCGGAATCGGTATCGCCCAAGCGACGCAGCTCTTGCAGGAACAAGATCGCGTCATCCGCGGCTTTCCAGAAGTCGATAGCGTGTTCGGCGTAGTAGGCCGTTCTGACAGCTCCACCGACAACGCCCCGCTCGACATGTACGACACCACGGTCATGCTCAAGCCGCGCGAGAAGTGGCGCGCCGGAATGACCTACGAAAAGCTGATCGCCGCCATGGATGCGAAGCTGCAATTTCCCGGCCTGTCGAATACCTGGACGATGCCCGTCGAAAACCGTCTCGACATGCAACTCACCGGCATCAAGACGCCCATCGGCATGAAGATTCAAGGAACCGACGTCGAAGGAATTCAGGCGGCTGGCGCTCGCATCGAGCAGCTGCTCAGCCGCCTGCCCGACGTGCGCGCCGTTTTTGCCGAACGCGTTTCCCAAGGCTTCTACCTCAACATCGAAGTCGACCGCCTGGAAGCTGCAAAGTATGGCATGACCGTCGAAGACGTCCAGCGCGCCGTGCAGTCCGGCATCGGCGGTGAAGATGTCGCGCAAAATGTCGAGGGCCGCGAGCGTTATCCCATCAACGTCCGATATCAACGCGATTTTCGAGATACGCCCGAAGAGTTGGCCCGCGTGCTCGTGGCTGCCCCGACAGGCGAGCAGGTGCCTCTCGGCACGGTGGCTCACATCTCATTTTCCCACGGTCCGGCGATGATCCGGGATGAAGAGGGGCAGCTCACTGGATACGTATTTATTGACCTCAAGACGACCGACTACGGGGGCTTTGTGAATCAGGCCAGTAAGCTTTTGTCGCAAGAATTAAAACTACCAGTCGGGTTCAACTACCAGTGGTCGGGAGAATACGAATTTCAAGTGCGCGCCAAAGAACGGCTCAAGCTGATTCTGCCCGTCGTTTTCGCGGTCATTCTTCTCCTACTGTATCTGGTATTCCGCTCTGTCACTGAAGCCCTGGTTCTGATTTTTCCAACCATCTATGCGATCAGCGGAGGCCTGCTCCTGCAATGGTTCCTCGGGTACAACTTCAGCGTTGCGGTTTGGGTAGGGTATATCGCATTGTTTGGTATCGCAGTCGAAACTGGGGTTGTGATGGTGGTGTACCTGCATGAGGCGCTGGAGAAGCGAATCGCATCGAAGGAGCCACTCACCGAGGAGGGAATTCAGGACGCCGTGATCGAAGGCGCTGTGCATCGCCTGCGGCCGAAACTTATGACGGTCACGGCGGTGTTGGCCAGCCTCGTGCCCATTCTGTGGGAAAGCGGGATTGGCTCAGACGTAATGAAGCCGATTGCGGCTCCCATCGTAGGAGGCATGATCACGTCCACGATTCACGTCTTGATTCTTGTCCCTGTGTTCTTCGAGCTGATCAAGAAACGTGCGCTTCGGCGCGGAACCCTGAATTAGGAATACTCTTCAATATTCTCACCCACAAGAAACGTGTCAAGGCTCGCCGTTCTCTCCCGGCGCTGGATCATCGGACAGCCATCGTCAAGTCTGCGAGAGCTATTTTGTAGGGTGTGGAAAAAACCAGTGACAGCATGGTGGAGGCGGCGGGAGTCGAACTACCTGGCGTGTTGACAGCACGCAAGTTATTGATTCTAGGAACTGCCGCAACGGCTAAAAAGGCCTCATTGCCTGATTCATTGTAGGTTTATTGTACGAAAATGCTTTTCGTTCTGAAGTCCAACAGACACCACACGGCGGCCACAGTATCGCATCGATTCTCAGAGATGGATCGAAGAAACACATGGCTTTCCGCGATACCGTAAGTCAGCCCCTTTCCATTTCTTCGATATGCTGGCTTGCCGTCTGGATTACTTCCGGTTAGCCCGTCACCCGCGCCTGAACTGTGGCAAAGACCAAGAAATATTCAGACAGGTACCTTGTGTGTTGGGCGGGGATTCCTGGAAGTGTGCTTACTGCAACCGCTATCCAGCGTCTAAACTATCTTCACCTCAGCAGGACATTTCTGTGGAGAATGCGCCATGAACAGACTGTTTGCGAATTCATTTACGTGCGTTCTTATTGGACTGTTGTCATTGCTGGCAACGGCGCAGAATCCCAGCGGCAAACAATGGATCGGAACGTGGGCAACGGCTCCGCAGCCTCCCGAGCCCGGGTATGTCAAAAGCTTCCGGAACCAAACTCTGCGCCTTATCGTGCACATCAGCACTGGCGGGACAAGAGTACGGATTAATATCTCGAACACCTTTGGTGATCATCCATTAGTGATCGGCAGCGCACACATTTCCCGTCGAACGGACGTGGCGGACATCGATCCGAAGTCTGACCGAACCCTGATGTTCGAGGGGAAGTCGTCCACGACCGTTGCAGCAGGATCGGTGGTTGTGAGCGATCCGGTCGCGTTGGAGGCACCGGCTCTGTCGGATCTGGCGGTCAGTCTGTTCCTACCCGAGAGCACCGAGGTGAAAACGCTGCACGTTCTGGCCTTACAGACGAGCTACGTTTCCCAGACCGGGGACGCTACAGCGAACGCGAAGTTTCCGGTGGCAGAGAAAATCCATACGTGGCCGTTCCTAACTGGGGTGGACGTGGAGGCCTCCGCGCGCGGCGCAGCCATCGTCGCATTTGGCTCCTCGCTCACGGATGGAGATGGAACTGAGTCCGACAGCAATGGGCGTTGGCCTGACGTGCTGGCGCAGCAGTTGCAGAAAAGTTCCGGCGGGAAAGCGGAATTGGGCGTCCTGAATGAAGGCATTATCGGGAATCGGCTATTGAATGACAGCCCTATGGAAGCGGCCGGCGGTCGATTTGGGTCAGTTCTCGGACAAGCGGGCCTGACACGTTTCGACCGGGACGTACTCGCGCAATCCGGTGTTAAGTACATGATCGTTGGCCTAGGAATTAATGACATCGCGATGCCCGGCTCGCTAACACCAGCCACGGAGGGCATCAAGGCCGAAAGTATTATCGCCGGCTATCGGCGGCTCATTTCATGGGCTCATCAAAAGGGAATTCGAATCATCGGCACGACGAACCCACCGTTCGAAAACTCGTTTTTGGATTTGGGGCCGCCGGGGCCTCGGATCACTTTCTACACTCCGGAGAAAGAAAGGATGCGACAGAAGGTCAACGCCTGGATTCTCAGCAGCGAAGAATTCGACGGTGTGGTGGATCTCGATGCGGTTGTACGCGATCCGGGTCACCCTACGCAACTGCGTCCGAATTACGACAGTGGAGACCATCTGCATCCCAACAATGCAGGCTGCCGCGCCGAGGGGGATGCGATTCCTCTCGCATTGTTCCAAAGCCATTAAACTCGACTCAACTTGATACAGATACAGCTTATGTGGATATGGGAGAGGGAGATCCGATTGTCTTCTTGCATGGCAATCCAACTCATTCCTATCTTTGGCGGAATATTATTCCCTACCTTTTGCCTTTAGGACGTTGCCTTGCCCCCGATCTCGTGGGAATGGGCAACTCAGGCGCTGCGCCAGATGGCGGTTACCGGTTTATAGATCATCGGCGCTATCTCGATGCATGGTTTGAGGCCATGGAATTGAGGAAAAATATCATTTTAGTCGTTCACGACTGGGGATCGGCGCTCGGATTTCATTGGGCTCAGCGCCATCCCGAGCGAATCAATGCGATCATTTACATGGAAGGGATCGTCCGACCCTTTCTTTCCTGGGATGAATGGCCAGAGGTGACGAAAGCATTCTTCAAGGCGCAGCGCACGCCAGCGGGCGAAGAATTGATCCTTCAGGAGAATCTTTTCATCGAATATCTCCTGCCGCTCCGGGGTATCTCCGAGGAAGCGATAGAGGTCTATCGCCGTTACTATAGAAACCCTGGCCCTTCGCGCCTACCAATGCTGACATGGACGAGAGAGCTGCCGATAGAGGGGAAACCTGAGGATGTCTGCCTGATTGTAGACTCCTATGCCCGCTGGCTTGCCACCAGCCCAATACCAAACTTGTTTATCAATGGGGGATCCATCCGGGTTTTTGATCGGTCCACAACGAGAATTCTGCCGAACGTGGTCAAATCAGCAAGAGATCACCGTGAAGGGAGCTCATTTCTTACAAGAAGAATGTCCCTCCGAGGTCGGAGAAGCCACAGCGCGTTTCGTAGCGAAGGTGCTTGCCGGACAGATATCGTGAGCACGAATATGTAGACACCGGTCTGCTACCTCGAACTCATGGAGCTGGAGGGGTGAGGGATCGCGAAATCTCGCCAGTTGCGGTAACGTGCAAGCTCGAATCGCATCGCATCCCATTTCTTAATGGCAAGCTCGGCGACTACGCGTTGGTAATGGCGGATGCCGCAATGGCGCTCCGGTGTAGACCAAACGGATCGCGGTTGCGATGGCGTGCAACGATTCCTCGGTTTTGCAGAGAATTTAAGAAAGAGAATCCTAAATGAATGGCGAAGAGCTTCAGCCGGGCACCGTTGTTAAGGTGAAGGACGCGGTCGAGCGGATGCGTGGTGTTTATCTCAACGATATCCTGGCTAGAGTGAATGACCACGTCATACGTGTGAGCGTAATGACGGAGCCTTATTTCTGGCACCGACACCCCGAGTCTGATGAAACTTTCCTCGTGCTGGAGGGGCAGGTCGGGGTTGAATTTGAAGATCACGAAATCGTACTCGGGGCGGCAGAAATGATCACGGTTCCGCAGGGTGCCATACACAGAACGCGTCCGATTGGCGGACGCTCCGCAAATCTCACAGTGGAGCATCGTGCAACCACGACGTAAAGGATCGACGTCGCAAAAGTGAACGCGGCGGGAAACGCTTGATCTCCCAGGATGGCAAGTGAGCACAACGGCCGAGAGTCGTCAGCCTTCTTCGATGTTGAAGCGATTATCGTTTGGGCGCGCTCGCATATCGCCACTCTACAAAATACCGCTGCCCCAGTTGCCAGTGTATCGGCTGTGTAAGCCGGATCGCTTCCGGTTAGCCGACCATCCGCTCACAGCCAAAGTGGCGATTGTGGGATTAGCGAGTCGTGCTGTTCCATTTTAGACAGGAGTGCTTCAACCGGAACGTGTCAACGACTTTGAGCCCAAAGGTAGCCCGAATTCAGGTTCCGACCCAACCGCTGCGGCGAGCCGCCGAGGCCACGGAAAACGGCTTTGCGTTTAGCCACCGCCCTTCCGGAAAGCCCCGCGGGTTTCCAACACCCGAGACTCTTCAGCGCTCTATTTGAAAGTTCGGTTGGTTTTCCTTCTTCGTCATTCAGGCTTCGAGCGAACGATACGCATGCGTCCAGAAATCTTCGAACACTGCCGGTGGTTCTGGTGAATCCATCAAGCGTTGCGTCAGCAGGATGCCGACGAAGTCGTTCTTCCGATCGGAGTCCGCCGACGTGCCAAAGCCGCCGTCCCAACCGAATCGTCCAGGCACCATCCAGGGTTTATCGGGTTGGATGTCCACTCCCATGCCGAAGCCCCAGCTGCTGTGACTGCCGAAGAATATCTCCGCACCTTTCCTCTGGTCAGGCGTGAGTTGATCGCTCGTCATCGATTCAACGGAAGCCTGCGCCAGGAGTCGCTCTCGACCCCACACACCCTTGTTCAACATCATGCGACAGAACGCGTAGTAGTCGTCGGCCGTCGACACCAGGCCACCCGCGCCTGACTCAAATGCTGGTGGGCGACTGTATTCACTGTTCTGCGCGCTGTCGAACGCTTCCAACTTTTTGCCGTCGCGATTGAACTGATAACAGCCCGGCAATCGATCGACCTTCGACGCGGGAACGCTGAACGCCGTGTCCTTCATGCCGAGCGGATCGAACAAGCGCTCGCGCAAGAAGGCTTCAAATGATTTCCCTGAAACACGCGCGATCAAAACGCCCAGTACGTCACAACTGGTGTTGTAAGTCCAGCGCTCACCCGGCTGGTACATTAGCGGCAGCTCGCCCAATCTGCGCATCCATTCATTCGCGCCAGGTGTTAGCAATGGATGTGGCGGTCCGTCCCCGCCGAGATGCCCGTCACGAATGAGTTGCTGAATGAAATAGGTTCCGGGCATCGCCATGACACTGCCGAAGCCGAAGGTAGATGTGAGCAGGTCTCGCACCGTGATCGAGCGCTTGGCGGGAACCGTGTCGTCGAGCGGTGAGTCGATGCGCCTGAGCACATTACGATTGGCAAGTTCAGGCAACCAGCGTTCAACGGAATCGTCCAGCTCGAGTATGTCGTCGTCGACCAGAATCATGGTTGCGGCCGCAGTGATCGGCTTAGTGATTGAGGCGACACGGAAGATCGTGTCGCGGTGCATTGGCTCTTTGCACCGACGTTTTTCACACCGATTGCATCGACATAAATCTCGTCGCCGCGACCGATAAGCGCGACGATGCCGGGAATATCGCCGCGTTCGACGTGGTCGGTCATCGTCATGTGCAGATCTGCGACTCGTGCCTTGTTGAGTTTGTTGGTAGTCATCGTCGGACCCTCAGGCACAGTTTTTTATCAAGAAGGACGCGCGGATTTCCTATGAATCAGAGCGCGAACCCGGCCTTCGCGGTCTGATCCCGAATCAGGAGCTAGGCCGATTTTTTCTGTGCCTGCTGTGCCATCTGCGCGTAGAAGCTCTTGGCTCCTTCTTCCATCTCCTGCTTGGTCAAGTCTTGGGTACGAGTGCCCAGGCCCCAGTTGTGGCCATACGGGTCGGCAAAGTTTCCAAAGCGGTCGCCCCAGAACATGTCGGCCACCGGCATGGTTGCTTTGCCGCCGGCATCGAGGGCGCGTTCAAAAGCCTTGTCCACATCCTTCACATAGAGATAAAGGCTGCTGGCGGTGCCGCCAAGAGTCTGCGGAGATTTGCAACCCATGGCGGGATTCTCATCGCTCAGAAAAACAATGGAATCGCCGATCTTCAATTCAGCGTGTCCGATTTTACCGTCGGGAAAAGCCATTCGACTAATTTCTTCCGCGCCCAATGCCTTCTTGTAGAATTCGATGGCTTCGGTGGCATTTCGCACTATCAGGGCGGGAGTGACCGAGTGAAATCCTTGTGGAATTGGTTGAGTAGACTTTTTCATGAATTGCTCCTGTTGCAGCTGTAGAACTAAGAGGGGCGGGCTTCAGATGGGCTGCCTTAGTTCAGAGGACCTGAAAGAGAGAGAAGAAGTGCTCGTCTCTAGGATTAGGATCACAAAGGCACAAGGAAATAGCTGATCTACACTGCTCACTTTACCTGGGACGTAATCCACGTGAGGAGAAACACAAAAAGTGATTCTGGCCTAGAACGCGGTAAAGAGTCGATTAGGCAATTCGGCGCGCCATAAAGCGGCTCGACAACGCGGGTCTCGATTCTCTAGTTCTCGCTTGGCAACCGCTGTCAGGCCTTTTCCGCGCCCGACTTAGGACCAAGTGAGCCATTCTGAACAGACGTCACCCGAGATGTTTTCTACAGTTGCTTCATGCGCGCTCGGGCTAAACCCCCCGCCGTTCGCAGTGAACGCCAGCAGAGTAGGAGGATCCCATGTGTCCAGCTTGTGTGGGGAGCGTGGCCTTGATGGCCGGTACCTTGGTGTCGACGGGTGGGCTGACCGGGCTCGTCGTGAAGGTTTTTCATTCGAAGAAAAATGTGAAGGCCTTGCCCGTTGAAGACTGCGACAAAGGAGAATGACTTGGCTATGGCATCCAACACGGTACAGAACGAGATAGCTATTCCGAAGATCGTTTCGCGAGACCAGTGGCTAACCGAGCGAAAGGAACTTCTGGCGCATGAAAAGGAGCTCACCAAGCAAGCCGACCGCATAAATGCCGAGCGTCGGCGCCTCCCCATGGTGAAGATCGAAAAGGACTACGTCTTCGACGGTCCGAATAGCAAGCCGAGTCTTAAAGAGCTCTTCGAGGGTCGCCGGCAGCTCATTGTGTATCACTTCATGTTTGACCCGGAGTGGGACAAAGGCTGCCCGGGCTGTACGGGTTTTGTAGACGCCCTGGGCGAACTGTCGCTGCTCAACAAACGCGATACGACATTCGTAGTCGTCTCTCGCGCTCCGCTGGCCAAGCTCGAAGCCTATAAGTCCGAAAAGGGATGGAATATTCATTGGCTTTCGTCGTTTGGCAGCGATTTCAATTACGATTTTCATGTGACGCTGGACCCGAAGGTCGCGCCGGCCGAATACAACTATCGGACCAAGGCCGAGATGGCGGCAGCGATGGGCCACTCCGTGAAGATGGAGGGCGAAGAGCACGGCTAAGCGTCTTTTTTCGGCTCGACGATGACATTTTCCATACATACTCGGTATACGCGCGCGGCACCGAATCGCTCACGGACTCCTACCGCCTCCTCGACACGACACCCTACGGACGACAGCAGTCTTTTGAAGACTCGCCCACCGGTTGGCCGCAGAAGCCGACATATGCGTAGGGCTTGCACGTTCCCGTTAGCAGGGAAAAGAAACTGAACCCCCCAAAGTCTCGGGGTAGTCTGTAACCTCTCTTCAACCACCCGCATCCAAAGCCAACAAATGAGGAGGCATACCATGAAACTCACCGAACTGTTGCTCGAGGAACTCGATCGTGAAGCCCAGGGAACCCGTGAAGCCCTGGAACGCGTCCCGGAAGGAAAAAACGACTGGAAGCCGCACGAAAAATCGATGCCGCTCGGCCAACTGACTACCATGGTCGCTACGATGCCGGCGTGGCTCGACATGGTTATCAACCAAGACGAAATCGACATCAATCCACCCGGCGGCCCGAAGTTCAAGCCGCAACCATGGAACACGCGAGCGGCACTGC
>Ga0209863_10000589_pt1 | contig 17100 bp, 17 predicted proteins | sample OrgsoiDNA2013046_FD_185796 | JGI IMG/M metagenome (GOLD analysis project Ga0209863, IMG submission 185796) | Permafrost soil microbial communities from the Arctic, to analyse light accelerated degradation of dissolved organic matter (DOM) -... | ecosystem: Environmental > Terrestrial > Soil >...
AAGGCCGGTTTCCTCCGCGCCAATATCGCCTTCGGCATGGCGCGCGCCGATCTGCGCGAGGACTTGCGCGCGGAGATGAAGAAGTATCTGGAGGAGTGAAGGTCGGAGTGCCTGCACGCCCCGCCGTCATTGCGAGGAGCGCAAGCGACGCAAATCCACACTTTTTCTTTGCGGCGAGATGGATTGCTTCGCTTCGCTCGCAATGACGTAGTTACCGGAGACAAAGATGACCAAGGCTGCATTCGACAAGATCAAGGCCGGCATCCATGACGTGCGCCGTTACCTTGATGGATCAGTTGATAAGGGCGAGTTCCCCGTGCCTGCGCTCACCGACTCAAAGGTCAGCCCAGCCTCGGCTCAGGCTCAGTCGCCTGAGAAAGCGCCGTGAACGATTACGACCTGCTGCGCGATTATCTGAAGAAGCAGACGCTGCCGGAATTCGTGCTGAGCTTCGAGAAGATCGAGGAGATCATCGACGCGGCGCTGCCGCGCGCGGCGCATCGGGCGTCGTGGTGGGAGACGTTGCGCAGCCCGCAGGAAAAGATGCCGCAGCGCGAGGCCTGCCTCGCCGGCGGCTACATCGCGACACGGCTCGCGGACGGCAAGAGCGTGCGGTTCAAGCGGGCGAAGTGAGAAGCGTGGCGCGGCGCAGCGTCACAACACGCACTGCCGTCATGCGCGGGCTTGACCTGCGTAGCCATCAATCCTTGCAAAGGAGATGGATTGCCGGGTCAGCTACGGCCATGACGAAGGGTCAGCTTGCCGCTTCGAGCCGTTCTTCGGTGAGTAGCCGCATCGCGGCGTCGGCGTCCATCGGCTCGCCGAAGGCAAAGCCCTGGGCGTATTCGCAGCCCAGCTGATAAAGCTCCACCGCGTCGGAATCGGTTTCCGCGCCTTCGGCCACCACGTCCATGCCGAGGTCGTGGGCCATGGCGATGATCGATTTGAGGATCACCGGCCGGGTGCCGCGGCTGGAGGTTCGCACGAACGACTGGTCGATCTTGATGGTGTCGAACGGAAAACGCTGCAGATAGGCCAGCGACGAATGGCCGGTGCCGAAATCGTCCAGCGACAGGCCGGTGCCGAGTTCGCGGATCCGCGTCAGCATCTGCGCCGCATGTTCCGGATTCTCCATCACCAGCGATTCCGTCAGCTCGAGCTTCAGCGTGCCGCGCGCCACCGAGGAGCGCGACAGCACGGTGCGGATGTCGTGGATCAGGTCGTGCCGCAGCAATTGCCGCGAGGAGACGTTGACGCTGGCGAAGATCGGCTCGCGCGAACGCATCGCGCGTTGCCAGATCGAAAGCTGCCGCGCGGTCTGGTCCAGCACGAACATGCCGAGATCGACGATCAGGCCGATCTCCTCGGCAATCGCGATGAATTCCGAAGGCGACATCCGTCCCAGTTTTGGATGATCCCAGCGCGCCAGCGCCTCGAAGCCGGCGATCGAGCGATCCTCCAGCCGCACGATCGGCTGGTACAGGATGGTGATTTCGCCGCGCTCGATGGCGCGGCGCAGCTCGGATTCCAGCGTCAGGCGGTCGGTCTTGCGCGCGCGCATCGCCGGCTTGTAGACGTCGATGCGGTCGCCGCCGATGCGCTTGGAATGATACATCGCAAGCTCGGCGTCCTTGATGATCTCTTCGGTTAGCTGCGTCTGCGGATCGCTGAGCGCAAGGCCGATCGAGGCGGTCAGGAAAATCTCGCGGTCGTTGAAGGCGATCGGCGCGCGGATGGTCTTGCGGATGGTCTCGGCGAATGCGGTGATGCGCGGCGGATCCTGTTCGGATATCAGGATCAGCCCGAACTGGTCGCCGGACAGCCGTGCCAGCGTGTCCTGCGGCTTGAGGATGCGCGTCAGCCGCCGCGCCAGCGTCAGCAGGATCGAATCGCCGACCGCGATGCCGACGGAATCGTTGACCTGCTTGAAGCGGTCGAGGTCGATCACCATCAGCGTCGGCCGCAGGTTCGGCATCGTCCGGGTGAAATTGGCCACCGCGTTGAGACGGTCGATGAACAGTTTGCGGTTCGGCAAACCGGTGAGATTGTCGTGCACCGAATCGTGCAGCAGGCGTTCCTCGGCGTTCTTGCTTTCGGTGACGTCGGTGAGCGTGCCGACCACGCGCGAGACTTCGCCGTCGGAGCCGACGACGGGGCGCGCCTTCAGCGCGAACCACATGAAGTGGCCATCGGGCGTGCGCAGCCGGAAATCCTGCGCCAGCCGGCCGCGGCGCTGGTCGAGCACGCTGTCGAGGGCGGCGCGGAAACGATCCTGATCGAGCGGATGCAGCACTTCGAGCCATTTCGCGGCAGGGCCTTCCAGCGTGCCGCGTTTCAGGCCGAGCAGGCTTTCGGTCTCGGGGCTGGTGAAGACCTTGTCGGCCGAGACATCCCAGTCCCAGATCAGGTCGCCCGAGCCGGTCAGCGCCAGCGCCCGGCGCTCGACGTCGGAGACCATGCCGGTGGTGGCGCCGCCGCCGGCGAAGGCGTGCTGCATCACGGTAAATCCGATCAGCATCACGATCAGCACGAGGCCGCCGAGCAGCGCCGGGCCGACGATGTCGTTGGTGACGCTGCCGCCGACCGTCATGCCGGCCGCGATCACCCAGACCAGCAGCAGGAACCAGGTCGGGATCAGCAGCACCGCGCGGTCGAACCCATGGGTCGACAGATAGACGATCAGCGCGAAGCCTGCGAACGCGATCAGCACCAGCGACATCCGCGCGATCCCCGAGGCGACCGGGGGGTCGAACAAGGCCAGCGCCACCAGCGAGCCGAGAAAGACCAGCCAGCCGACGGTGATATGGGAATAACGCACATGCCAGCGGCTGAGATTGAGATAGGCAAACAGAAACACCAACAGCGTCGCCGCCAGGACCGCTTCACCCGCCGCGCGCCAGATCCGCTCGGCATTGTTCGACATGTCGAGCACCTTGCCCCAGAAGCCGAAATCGACGCCGATATAGACCAGCACCGCCCACGCCAATGCGGCGGCGGCGGGGAACATGACGCTGCCCTTGACCACGAACAGGATGGTGAGCACCAGCGCCAGCAATCCGGAAATGCCGATCACGATGCCCTGATACAGCGTGAACGAGTTGACCTTGTCCTTGTAGGCGTCGGGCTCCCACAGATAGAGCTGCGGCAGCTTGTCGGTTCTAAGCTCGGCGACAAAGGTGATGACGGCGCCGGGATCGAGCGTGATGCGGAAGATGTCCGCGGTGGCGCTTTCCTGGCGGTCGGGACGGTCGCCGGTCGAGGGCGTGATGGTCGCGATGCGCGACAATCCAAGGTCCGGCCACAACAGACCCGACGATACGATGCGATAGTGCGGAGCGACGATCAGACGATCGAGCTGGTCGTCGGTGTTGTTGGCGAGCGCGAACACCACCCAGAACTGGCCGCCTTCGCGGGCGCGGACTTCGATGCGGCGGACGATGCCGTCGGTGCCCGGCGCGGTGGAAACCTGAATGCGGTCGGTCTCGCTGTGCTGGTGATCGAGCACCGCGGTGAGGTCGATCGCGGGCGCGTCACCGCGGACGCTGACGGCGTCGATGGCACGCGCTGGCGCCGCGGCGACAACAATCATGAGGCCCAGCGCGAGGGGCGCGAGGCACCTGATCAGGCGCAATGTCAGTTCTCCGCGTTCGACAATGTGAAGATGCAAGACCCGTTCCGAACGCGGCGAGCGCGTTCGGCATCCTGCGATAAATGACATGAAAGCGAGGGAGATCAAAGAGTTTCCGGCTGGCCGTTATTCACGACCGCTAGACGACCAACACAATTTTGCCAATATGTTCGCTGGTCTCCATGCGGCGGTGCGCGTCTGCGGCTTTTTCCAGCGGGAATGTGCTGTCCATGACGGGTTTGACCCGCCCCTCGCGCAACAGCGGCATCACCTTGGCCTCGATGGCGGCGACCATCGCCGCCTTGTCCGTATTGCTACGGGGGCGCAGCGTGGAGCCGGTGTGGTGCAGCCTTTTCACCATCAGCTTGGCGAAATTGACGTTGGCCTTGGGCCCGCCGAGAAAAGCGATCTGGACCACGCGGCCATCGGTCGCAGCGGCGTCGTAATTGCGCTCGATGTAATCGCCGCCGACCATGTCGAGAATGACGTTGGCGCCCGCGCCATCGGTCGCTGTCCTTACCTCGGCGACGAAATCCTCGGTCTTGTAATTGATCGCGCGGTCGGCGCCGAGCCTGACGCAGGCATCGGCCTTGTCCTTCGATCCGACGGTGACGAGCACTTTTGCGCCAAAAGCCTTGGCCAACTGGATCGCCATGGTGCCGATGCCGGACGAACCGCCGTGGATCAGGAGCGTCTCGCCGGGTTTCAGCGCGCCGCGCTCGAACACATTGTGCCAGACCGTCATCAGCGTTTCCGGGATGGCGCCGGCCTCCTGCATCGACAGCGCCGGCGGCACCGCCATCGCCTGGGCATCCTGGGCGATGCAATATTGCGCGTAGCCGCCGCCGGCCACCAGCGACATCACCTTGTCGCCGAGCTTGTGCCTGGTGCTGCCGGTCCCGATCGCGACGACTTCGCCGGCGATTTCCAGACCGGGCAGATCGCTGGCGCCGGGCGGCGGCGGATAGGCGCCGGATCGCTGCGCGACGTCGGGACGGTTGACGCCCGCCGCTGCGACCTTGATCAGGATTTCGCCCGGCCCGGGCGCCGGCACCGCGCGGGTTTCCGGCAAAAGCACCTCCGGCCCGCCGGGCTTGCTGATGCCGATCACGGTCATTTGCGCGGGCAGCTTTTCCATGATTTTTCCTTGCAGGTGGTTGGGAGCGATCGATGGCATATCGCCTTTTCCGGCGAAGTGGAATGTCGTTCGTCCGGGCGGGCTCTATGCCGCGAACCGAGCCGCCAAATGGCTGGCTTTTTCGCTGGAGATTTTTGGTACCAGCGGACCCAGCCGCAATACCCGCTTTCCCCGGCCGCCATCCAGAAAAATCCCGCAGGGCGCAGGCGGCCAGCGCGGAACGGCCTCGGTGTCGCCGAAGGCATGAAGCACGGTTTCCGAGAGTGCTGGAACGATGCTCCAGGCTAGCACCGCGGCCAAGCGCACGAGATTCAAGCCTGTCCGCGTCACAACCGCCGCGCGCGCGGAATCGGATTTGATAGTCGTCCATGGCGCCGCATGCTGGAGATAAGCGTTCGCCACGTTCCATATGCCCCGCGTTTCGGCGGCCGCACGGCGAAACTCACAGGCCTCATGATGCGCCCGAAGTGACGCGATGCGACGGTCGAGCTCGGCACTCAACGATATTTCCGGCGCGGAAGGCTCGCCGCCCGCCGGAATGCGGCCGTCGAACGCCTGATGCGCGAAGCTGACAATGCGGTTGACGAGGTTGCCGAACACGTCGGCGAGATCCTTGTTCACGTCGGTCACAAATCTGCCGATGGTGAAGTCGGTGTCCGACGTTTCGGGAGCGTTGGCGATCAGCCACCAGCGCCAGAGGTCCGCCGGCAATTCCTGCAATGCCTGATCGGTGAATATTCCGCGGCCCCGGCTGGTGCTGAATTTGCCTCCGTCATAATTCAACCAGTGAAATCCCTTGATCACGTCCACGGTCTTCCATGGCTCGCCGGACCCGATCAAGGTTGCGGGAAAGCTCACGGCATGAAACGGCACGTTATCCTTGCCGAGGAATTGGACGTATCTGACGTCATCGGCCTTCAGCCACCATCGGCGCCAATCGCGACTGGATGGATCCGCCTCCGCCCATTGCTGGGTTGCCGCGATGTAGGCGATCGGCGCATCGAACCAGACGTAAAACACCTTTCGTTCGAATCCCGCCCGCGGCACCGGGATGCCCCAGGCGAGATCGCGGGTGATGCAACGGTCCCTCAGTTCCGAAGTTAGCCAGCTCCGGGCGAGCGAGATCACGAACGGCGGCCATCCGATTCTGCTGTCGACCCATTCATTCAACTCGTCCAGCAAGAGGGTCTGGCGAAGAAACAAATGCCGGCTGGCCCGGACTTCCAATGCGGAGTCACCCGACAGCGCCGAGCGGGAGCGGATCAGTTCGGTGGCATCGACCAGGCTCCCGCAGCCGTCGCATTGATCGCCCCTGGCGGAATCGAAGCCGCAGTGCGGACAGGTGCCGAGCACATATCGGTCGGCAAGAAACCGCCGGTCCACCGGCGACCAGATTTGACGGAGCTCGCGCTCTTCGATCAATCCGGCGGCGTCGAGTCTTCGATAGAAGTGCTGCGTCAGCGCATGGTTTTGCGGCGACGAGGATCGCCCGAAATGGTCGAACGACAGGCCAAACCGCCGATAGATGTCCGCCTGAATGGCGTGCTGCCGGTCGCAGAAGGTTCCTACCTCCTGCCCGGCCTGGATGGCGCCGAGTTCGGCGGGCGTACCGTGTTCATCGGTGCCGCAAATGAAAAGGACGTCGTCGCCGATTTGTCGCCGGAAACGCGCATGGACATCGGCCGGAAGCAGCGAGCCAATGAGATTGCCGAGGTGTTTGACGCCGTTCACGTAGGGAAGCGCACTGGTAATGAGAATCCTGGTCATCGGAGCGATCTTTCGCGCACGAGGATGCCGAACCCCTAAGGAATCAAAAAGCCCTCCCGCGAGACCGGAAGGGCTTGGATTCGGCTCATGCCTGGCGCGAAAATGCGCGCACTATCCCAACCGGTCGAACTCCATACGGTCGGGCCGGGGCATTCGTGTCGGGAATAGCGCGCTTTCGAAAATCACTTCGGTATCTCCAGGAACTTCTTTAGGAACTTGCGCAGAATAACACGCTGCGGCAAAAATGCCAGGTCAGGTTGAGCCGTCGATATTGCGCGGTCTGGCGACGGGAGAACGCATGGCGATCGAGGACGACGACAAGCCGAGAAAGAAAGTCACCCACGAGATCGGGCAGGACCTGTCGCTGCTGTCGGTCGAGGAACTGACCGAGCGCATCGCGCTGATGACGTCGGAAATCGAGCGGCTGCAGGTGGCCATGACCAAAAAGCGCGCCTCCAGGGACGCCGCCGACAGTTTTTTCAAGTCGTGAGACGACGACCGAATAAGACGTGGATGCCCGGGACAAGCCTGGACAAGCCCGGGCATGACGAAAAATGAATCATTTTCAGATTGCTAAAGCGGGACTGAGGACTCCCTCCATCAAGCCGCCTTCGCCATTTCGGCCACGCGATCCCAGGTGGTGGCCTGAAAGCTTGGCCGCGCTTCCATCCGCGCCAGCCAGGCGATGATGTTGGCGTGCGGCGCGCTTAAGCCCGACCATTCCGGCGTCTGGGTGAAGAACGCCAGTTGCGGCGCAATCAAGAGGTCGGCCAGCGACACCGCGTCGCCCGTGAAATAGCGCTGCTCACCCAGAAGCCGCGCCAGTTCAGTGAATACGGTGTGCGCCTTCGGCATGGCGGCCTCGATGGCGGCTTCGTCGGGCGCAAGACCCATCAGCCGCGGCCCCACCACGCGGTGAAAGATGATGACGTTGGCGACGCCCTGGAACAGGTACCAGTCGTTGACATTCATCGCCTGGTCCATTCGCGCGGCGGCCTTGCAGTCTCCGGGGGTGAGGGCCGGCGCCGGCAGCACCCGGTCGAGGTAGCGCAAAATGGCCTGGCTCTCGTACAGGCCAAAGCCGTTGTGCTCCAGCACCGGCACCCGGCCAAAGGGATGGCGGGCGAGATGCTCCGGCGATCGGAACGTGCCTGGCGCCACCGGCACAAGGCGATAGGTCGCGGCTTTCTCCTCCAGCGTGGCCAGCACCGCGCGACCGAACGGGCTGCCGGGAATGGAATAGACGGTGAATTCGCTCATGGCGGCCTCCTTGTTGAAGATTGAGCGTCGCTCGTTTCACACGCTGCTGCGTTCAGCTTCCCGCGCATAATGCTCGATCAGCCCGGGCCAGCCGCGATCGACATCATTGCGCATCGAAGTTCCGGGCTCCGCGCCCATGGTTTCGAATTTGTGGTGCAGCAGTTCGACCAGCGTCGCGTTCGGCCCATCGGCCGTGAAGCGCACGTCGACTTCCGATTTCATCGCCATGTCCGGCTTCCATTGGGCGTTGATCTGCCAGACCATCACCAGGCGATGGGGCGGCTCCCACTGGATGATCGTGGCAACGGGGGTCTGCGTGCCGTCTTCGGCGATCTCCAGCCAGCGCCCGCCGAGGCGCGGCTCCATCAGAACTTTCGCAATCGGTTTTTTGCCGACGCCGTGGTCGAGCGGCCACCAGCGGGTAAGGCCGTTGGTGAAGACGTCGAAGGCGTGCGCGAGCGGCGCTTTCACACGGACGGATTTGCGCACGGGGGCAATCACGATCGGGGCGTTCATTCCAAAACTCCTTTGGTTTTTTCCGCTTCCTCCTTGAACGCCGCCAACGCATCGTCCCAGAAGGTGTCGAGCCAGTCACGCAATTCCATCAGGCCCTCGCGCCGCAGCGAATAGATCCGGCGCACCCCTTCGCTGCGCTCTTCGACAAGACCTGCGTCTTTCAGCGCCTTGAGGTGTTGCGAGACGGCCGGCCGCGAGACCGGCAGGCCGGCGGCGAGGGCATTGACCGGGCGCGGTCCCGCGCGCAGGCGCTCGAACACTTTTCGGCGTGTCGGGTCGGCGAGGACGGTGAGGGCAGTTGCGTAAGTCATAGCTTACGGTAAGCAATCACTTACGCGATAGTCAAGCGAGATTTTCAGCGCCGATTGTGAAGTTTAGGGTGCATAAACCCGGCTTCACAACCGCCTCGACGAGGCGCGGCTGATGTCAGAAGTTTTGTGCATAGGGCGGCCCGAAGGAAAGTTGATCGCCAGCTTGGGCCATACGGTTGCATCCGCGACGATGTTCGGTTGCCGAGAAATCGATTGCGTCCGACACTCGGCCAATGGCCGACATGGCAAACGAATTCTGAAGAAAACCGCTTGTTTACGGTCGATTAAGCTTTCTCGTTTATGACTTGGCTTGTCCTTGGTTGGACACCGAGTGGCTCCTGTCCACTCTGTTTGACGCCTCCCTGTTATCAACTTCAAAAGCCGCCGGAAACGGCGGCTCTTTTTTTGGCGTGTGCTTTTTCCGCATCTTCCTACCGCCATCGCATCGTCTGGAAACCATAAAAGCGGTTGCGGCTGGACTTCGGCTCGCGGGCGCGCAATGATTTGTTCATCATAAGCCGGCACGTCTCCAAGCCGGTTATATGTAAACAGACGTGAACAGTTGCGTGAGGCGTTAAGCATGTCGGAACGTTTGCAAGGCGAAACCGCGCTCGTGCAATTCAGCGAACGGCTAACCAATTCGGCCGCATTCGGCACCCTGTTCCGGGACGGCATGGATCTGGTCGAGGAGACCGCGGCCTATCTCGACGGTACTGGCCGGATCGAGGCCAAGGCGCTCGACCGCGCCGTCAGCCTCACTTACGCTACCGAAAGCATGCGGCTGACCACGCGGCTGATGCAACTGGCGTCGTGGCTGCTCCTGCACCGCGCGGTGAAGGAAGGCGAGATGACGCTGAGCCAGGCCAATCGGGAAAAGACCAAGGTCAAGCTCTCGGCCGCCGATCCGGGCCCGGACGAGATGCTCGAGAAGCTGCCGGAGCAGCTGCAGGTCCTGATCGCCCGTTCGATGATCCTGCAGACCAAGGTCCGCCGCCTCGATACCACCATCCACGCGCCGGTGTCGGAGCGCGCCGCGATCGGCAATCCGCTGGTGCCGCAGCTCAATCGCCTCAAGGCGGCGTTCGAGCGGTAAGCTCCCGCTTTCAACCCTCGAAATAAAAAACGCCCCGACGGCGAGCCGGGGCGTTTTGACGTTGGCTTTGAGGGAAGAGGTTTGAAAACCTCACTCCTTCTCCTTCTTGAGGAAGCCGGAGAACTTTTTCTGGAACCGGGACACACGGCCGCCACGATCGAGCAGCTGCTGGGCGCCGCCGATCCAGGCCGGGTGCGACTTGGAATCGATATCGAGGTTCAACTTGTCGCCGGCCTTGCCCCAGGTGGAGCGCGTCTGGTACTCGGTACCGTCGGTCATCACGACCGTAATCATATGATATTCCGGATGAATCTCGGCTTTCATGGCAGATCCTTCGGCGCGCCGGCGCCTGTCTTCGAGATGGCTGTGGGGACGGATTTGGGCCGCTCTATAACGCAGCAGGCCCGCCAAAACAAGCCACGGATGTTCTTGGTTTCGTACCTTTCTTAGGATTTGCCAGTGGTGGCGGCGGGGCCTATCTGGGGGTGGTAACGGCGATTGGTCAGAACTCATGAGCGCAGTGGAACGTCTTGAAGACCGGCGCGGCGAAACGCCGCCGCGGCGCGATCCGGCCGCCCCGGAGGCGCCCGCTGTCGAAGCCGAACTGACGCCGTTGCCGGGTGGCAGCAGCGCACGGCTGCGTCCGCTGCTGGCGCTGGCGCCCTATGTGGCGCGCTACCGCGGACGCGCGATTCTTGCCCTGATCTCGCTGACCATCGCCGCGATTACGACCTTGATCGTGCCGGTCGCGGTGCGACGGATGATCGACTTCGGGTTCACCCCCGAAGGCATCGCCCTGATCAACAGCTATTTCAGCGTGATGATCGCGGTCGTCGCGGTACTGGCCGCCGCCAGCGCGTCGCGGTTTTATCTGGTCATGACCATCGGCGAGCGCATCGTCGCGGATCTGCGGCGTGATGTGTTCGCGCACCTGGTTTCGCTGTCGCCGGCATTCTTCGATTCCGCGCGCAGCGGCGAGCTGATCTCGCGGCTCACCGCCGATACCACCCAGATCAAATCCGCGGTCGGCGCGTCGGTATCGATTGCGCTGCGCAACCTGATGCTGTTCATCGGCGCCACCGTGATGATGGTGATCACCAGCCCGCGGCTCTCGGGCTTCGTGCTGCTGGCGATCCCGCTGATCGTCATTCCGCTGGTGGCGTTCGGACGCTGGGTGCGGCGGCTGTCGCGCAACGCCCAGGACACGCTGGCGGATGCCACCGCCTACGCCTCCGAACTGGTCGGCGCCATCAGAACCGTGCAGGCCTATACCAGCGAGCCGATGGCCAATGCGCGCTTCGGCGGCGAGGTCGAACAGGCCTATGAGGCGGCGCGCAGCTCGACCCGCGCGCGCGCCGTGCTTACCGCCGTCATCATCTTCATCGTCTTTACCAGTGTCGTGGCGATCCTCTGGGTCGGGTCGCACGATGTGCTGACCGGCTCGATCAGCCCGGGCCGGCTCGGTCAGTTTGTGCTCTATGCGGCGTTCGCGGCCGCAGGGCTCGGCCAGCTCAGCGAGGTCTGGGGCGAGGTTTCGGCGGCTTCCGGCGCATCGGAGCGATTGTTCGAAATTCTTCGCGTCAAATCCGCGATCTCCGCGCCGGCCTCGCCGCGGGCCATGCCGGTGCCGGCACGTGGCGACGTCGGTTTCGAGAAGGTCAGCTTTGCCTATCCGACCCGGCTGGATGCGCTGGCGGTGAATGGCGTTTCGCTGACGGTGCGAGCCGGCGAGAAGGTCGCGATCGTCGGCCCGTCGGGCGCCGGCAAGAGCACCCTGTTTCACTTGCTGCTGCGATTCTACGATCCCGCCGCGGGCGTGATTTCGTTCGACGGCGTGCCGATCAGGGAGGCCGATCCGCGCGACCTGCGCTCCCGCATCGCGTTGGTGCCGCAGGATTCGGTAGTGTTCGCCGCGACCGCGCGGGAAAACATCCGCTTCGGCCGGCCCGAGGCCTCTGATGCCGAGGTCGAGCGTGCGTCGGACCTTGCCCACGCCACCGAATTCATCCGCCGCCTGCCGGGCGGATTCGAATCGCAGCTTGGCGAGCGCGGCGTGACGCTGTCGGGCGGCCAGCGCCAGCGCATCGCGATCGCGCGCGCCATCCTGCGCGACGCGCCGCTGCTGCTGCTCGATGAAGCAACCTCCTCGCTCGATGCGGAATCCGAAACGCTGGTGCAGACCGCGCTGGAAGAATTGATGCGTCACCGCACCACCCTGGTGATCGCGCATCGCCTCGCCACCGTCTTGTCCTGCGACCGCATCATGGTGATGGATCAGGGCCGCATCGTCGAGCAGGGCACCCACGCCTCGCTGGTCGCCGCCAACGGCCTCTACGCCAGGCTGGCGAGATTGCAGTTCGAGGGGGTGTAAGCCCTCTCTGCTTCCCTCGGCGCGATCCCGTGGGGATTAAAGTTTCGAAAAGACCATGCTCAACAAGAAGATGAGATCATGATCCGGCCGTCGTCGGATCATGATCGAGAATTTTGTTCCGCAATTGAAACTCTTGCCTGCCTTGGTAGTTGTCCGCTGCTGCAGCCCTGTATTTGCAGGGCATGAAGCAACATGGAGATGAGTATGCCTTTTCGTCGCGGCGGTTTTGCGCTCACGCCTCCCTCGGTCCTGATCTTCGTGATTTCGCTGGTATTGGCGGTTCTCGCCTTGCTGGCGCATTACGGGCATATTTCGGTGCCGATCATCAGCGTGTCGCACGTGTTTGATGTTCTGGCCATCGCCTACGTCGTGTTGATGGTGGGCGTGCTGTTTCGCGGGATTTAGAACCCCAATCCAGCCGCTTTCGCGCGGAAGTTGCGAAACGGCGTTCTACCCCTTCCACTCCATCCGCAGCACGGGGCGGCCCGACGTCGGATTGACGTCGCCGCCGGCATGCGCAAACCCGTTGCGCTCATAAAAGCGGATGGCGCGGGCATTATCGGTGTTGACCAGCAGGGTGATGCTATCGGGCGACAAACGTTTGGCCGCATCGACCAGCGCATTACCCAGTTCCGAACCCCAGCGGTCGGGACTGACGACCAGCTGGTCGAGATAGCCTTTGCGATCGACGGTCACAAATCCGACCAGCGCGCCGGCTTCTTCGGCGACAATGATCGCCGCATTCGGCACCAGATCTTTTCGCCAGCGCTCGCGCCACCAGGTTACGCGCGCGGCGAAATCGATTGCCGGATAGGCCTGCTGCCAGGTTTGCTGCCACAACGCGATCGCGGCGTCTTCGTCGTCCGCGCAATAGGGGCGAAGCGCATACCCCATCGCCACTAGCGCTCCGTCAGCTTCAGCTCGATGCGGCGGTTGCGCTTGTAGGCGTCCTCGTTGACGGCGGCGTCGAGCGGCTGGAATTCGGCAAACCCGGCCGCGACCAGCCGCTGCGCCGGCACGCCGAGCGAGATCAGATACTGCACCACCGAGATCGCGCGGGCCGAGGACAGCTCCCAGTTCGACTTGAAGATCGGACTGTTGATGATCGGCCGCACGTCGGTATGGCCGTCGACCCGCAGCACCCAGGCGATTTCGGCCGGGATCTGCTTGTCCAGATCGATCAGCGCGGTTGCCAGCTTGTCGAGTTCGGCGCGCCCCTCGGGCAACAGCAAGGCCTGTCCGGTGTCAAAAAATACTTCCGACTGAAAGACAAAACGGTCGCCGACGATGCGGATGTCGGGCCGGTTGCCGAGGATGGCGCGTAGCCTTCCGAAGAATTCCGAACGGTAGCGCGACAATTCCTGCACCCGCTGCGCCAGTGCCACGTTCAGCCGCTGGCCGAGGTCGGCGATGCGGCCTTGCGATTCCTTGTCGCGCTTTTCGGAGGCGTCGAGCGCTTCTTCGAGTGCCGCCAGCTGGCGGCGCAACGCGGTGATCTGCTGGGTCAGTACCTCGATCTGCGCCAGCGCGCGCGCCGATATCACCTTTTCGGAATCCAGCGCCTTGTTGAGTTCGGCGGCGCGGCCGGCGGCGTCGTTGCCGGCGCCCGCGAGGCCTTCATAAAGACCCTTGACGCGATTGCGTTCGGCTTCCGCCGATGCCAGCCCCGCCCGCAGCTGCGAGATCTGGTCGTCGAGATTGAGTTTGCCGAGTTTTTCCAGCGACAACAACTCGTTCAGCTGGGCGATCTTGGCGTTGAGCTGCTCGAGCGCCTTGTCCTTGCCGGTGACTTCCTGCGACAGGAAGAACTGCACCACCAGGAACACCGACAGCAGAAACACGATCGAAAGCACCAGCGTCGACAAGGCATCGACGAATCCCGGCCAGTAGTTGAAACCGGTTTCGTTGCGGCGGCTACGGGCGAGGGCCATTTGAGAATTCTCCGCTGACTCGTGTCCCGGACGCGGTGCGGCGTTCTTCACGCTGCTCCGCAGAGCCGGGACCTGGATGCTGCTTTCATGGACCCCGGCTCGGCAGCGCATCATTGCATGATGCGCTGCGTCCGGGGCACGATATTCTTGTCAGTTCTTCTCGGGCTGGCGCGCGATCCGTTCCAGCAATTTCTTGATCTCGCGGTTTTGCTCGCCCTGGCCGTCGGCCCATTCGCGGATCATCTGCTGTTCGTTCCGCATATGGGCGACCAGACCCTGAATGGCTTCGGCGAGGTTGGCCATCGCCGCGGTGGTGCCGCGGTTGCCGCTGCCTTCGTCCAGCGTCGCCCGCAACTGCGTGACGGCGGCCTGCAGTTCGCCGCCCGAAGCTGAGCCGCCCTCGCTGGAATATCCGCGCACCGTGGAGGCCAGCCAGTCTTCGAGGTCGGTATAGAACCGGTTCTGCGCCTGGCTCGATTGCAGATCGAGAAAGCCGAGGATCAGCGAACCGGCGAGGCCGAACAGCGACGATGAGAACGAAATGCCCATGCCGCCGAGCGGCGCGGCCAGACCTTCCTTGAGGGTGTCGAACAGGGCGCCGGCGTCGCCGCCGACCTTCAACCCGTCGATCACCTTGCCGACCGAGCCGACGGTTTCGATCAGGCCCCAGAACGTGCCGAGCAGGCCGAGGAACACCAGGAGGCCGGTCATGTAGCGGGAAATGTCGCGGGCCTCGTCGAGCCGCGTGGCGATCGAATCCAGCAGATGCCGCATGGTCTGCTGCGAGATCGTCATGCGGCCGGTGCGCTCGCCGCCCAGGATCGCCGCCATCGGCGCCAGCAGCGTCGGGCGTTGCCGTTCGACGGCGAGGCCGGGATCGGCGATACGAAAATTGTTGACCCAGGCGACCTCGGGATAGAGCCGGATCACCTGACGGAACGACAAGATGATGCCGATCGCCAGCACCGCGCCGATCAGCGCGTTGAGCCCGGGATTGGCGAAGAAGGCTGTGACGATCTGCTTGTAGAGCACGACCATGACCAGCGCGCACAGCACCAGAAAGACCAGCATGCGGACCAGGAAAATCCGCGGCGAGGACAGTTTTGCCAGTTCGATCTCCATCGCGGAGCGGGAAGAGGGGCCTGAAGGCATTGCCGGTGTCATCCGTTGCGAGGAAGCGGTTTCGGGCGTCAATATGGCACAGCGGGGCTGAGAAAAAAGCTCGGATACGCCCTGATTTCAGGTGACATGCGGAACCTCAGGCTGAAACCGGGGCGGGTGGGAGCGTACTTCACGATTGGTTGGTGTCTAGCGCGTTTTCAAGCGAAGCATGCCCTCGGACTTGATCCGAGGGTGGAGTCCGGTTCGCGTCAGGAAAACGCGTCAAACCGAGAATCCAGAACCTTATCCGATTCTATCGTAACGGATAAGGCTCTAGCGGATTTTTGGGATTTTGCATGACCGTTTTGTATCTCGAAGCGCCGGCCGCGACCGCGGTTTCGCGTTCGTCGCTGTCGCTCCGGCAAACGGCATATTGTTAGCCATGGCAGCGTGCAAGCACGACGGAATTCAATTGCGCGAGGCGCTGTCCTGGCGGAAATACACGTCCACCTTCATGCCAACCGCGAGCGGACCGGGCTCGCCCAGGCTGACCAGCACTTCCACCACGTCGACGTCAGTCATATTGCGTTGGCCAAGCGCATTATAGCGTCCGGCCTCCACCAGCGGCGCAATGAAAGAGACCGTTCCCGCGATTTCGCGGTCGCGAAACGCGGCGGGACGCACCAGCACCGCTTGTCCGGCCTTTATTTTTTCAATGTCACGTTCGTCCACCTCGGCACGCACCCGCAATGCCGAAACGTTGCCGAGCAGAACGAGCGCCTGCGTCGCCGATGGCGACGCCAGTTCCCCTGGCCTGGCATTCATTTGCAAGACGGTGCCGTCAATCGGCGCACGAATCGTCATCTTTTCAATCGCCGCCTGGGTTGCCAACAGTTCGCTGCGCGCGATGTTGAGTTGGCCTTCGGCCTGCGTTGGCAGCGACGCGTCGGCCTCGATCCTGCGAAGCTCGGCTTTTTGCTGGACCAGACGAACTTGCGCACGCGTCAAACCCGAACGGGCCGCCTCCACATCTGCATCCGAACCTCGGCCGGCCCGCCTTTCGATGGCTGCCTTGTCGACGAAAGCCCGCGCCTCGGCTACAGCGATTTCAGTATCGGCCACCGCATCCTCGGCCCTGCGCCGCGCCGCAGCCCCGGACGCGGCGGACTCCTTGTTGCGCACCCGCCTGCGCAATGCGACCTGCGCCTCCGCGGCGGCAAGCCGCGCCCGGGCTTCCTGATCGACAAGGCGAATCAGCGGTTCACCGGCGAACACGGTGGCGCCGGCTCCCACCAGCACTTCGCCGATAACGCCCATGACAGGCGGGGCAACCCTGATCAACCCCGACAACGGTTCGACCCGGCCCGGTGCGACCGCCAGCCATCGCTTCTCCTCGGCCGGATCGACGGTCGCGGCGCGTGCCGGCGTTTGCGCATGGGTCATCGTCGCCGGAACGGCGAGCGAGACGAGCAGCACGGCCAGATTTAGAGCGGCAAGGAAAGCCGTCTTGAGCTTCGGTGTGATCATGACCTCAGCACCCTCTGTTCCTTGCCGCGCTCGCCGGGCTCTTCTCTTACGATCCGCCCGTCTTCGATGTGGACGATGCGATTGGCGAACGACAGGATACGCGGATCGTGCGTTACGACCAGCACCCCGCGGGATTGGTCTTTGGCGATCTGGGCAAGCAAAGTCATGACGGCCTGACCGTTTTGAGTGTCGAGTGCGCCGGTCGGTTCGTCCGCAAGAATCGCGGATGCATTCCCCACGATAGCCCGCGCGATCGCGACGCGCTGTTGTTCGCCGCCGCTGAGCTCGACGGGAAACGCCTTCGTCTTGTGGGAAAGGCCGACCATGGCCAGGGATTCCCGTGCCGCGATCCTGGCGCGTCTGGATCGCTGTCCGCGCACGTCCAGTGCGAGCCGGACATTCTCCTCAGCCGTCAGGGTGGGAAACAGATGGTAGGATTGAAAGATGAAGCCGATGT
>Ga0209863_10000590_pt1 | contig 17080 bp, 18 predicted proteins | sample OrgsoiDNA2013046_FD_185796 | JGI IMG/M metagenome (GOLD analysis project Ga0209863, IMG submission 185796) | Permafrost soil microbial communities from the Arctic, to analyse light accelerated degradation of dissolved organic matter (DOM) -... | ecosystem: Environmental > Terrestrial > Soil >...
ACCCATACAAGATGAGCGAATTAAGGTGCAAGTTGCTTTTACTTCGAGCCTCTAAGGGATTTTAGTAGGTAAAAGTTTTCTGAATGAGCTTTGTAAACAAATGTGATTCACCCAGATGCTCTCGGGTTTCAAACAAACGTGAGAGGACGGTAAAGAAGCAGTAAAGTTTCCAGACAACCCGCCACCAAAAACGGGTCGCAGAATGCGAAGGTATCCGGCAAATATTTCTGAGTGGTATCGGAAATGTTTTATCTCACGCGGCGGCATGGCTTCAGCCTGCAAATGAGAATCGCCCGGCATTCTCTCTGCGCCCGGCGTTCATCGAGAGGGGAAACGGCCTCCCGGTATCCTCAACCGCTCTGGTTATAATGAAATATCAACCACACGAACCGGAGAATGAATGCCTACGCCGCTTGATCCCAAGAAGACGTTGAATCTTCCTAAAACCGATTTTCCCATGAAAGCCGGACTCGCCCAGAACGAGCCTAAATGGCTGGAAAAATGGGACAAAGAGGATATTTACGGAAAGATTCGCGCCTCACGCGCCGGCAAACCGGGTTACGTTCTCCATGATGGTCCACCTTACGCAAATGGAGCCATCCATGAAGGCCACGCACTGAATAAGTGCCTGAAAGATTTTGTAGTTAAGTCAAAGACCATGGCGGGCTTTGACTCGCCCTACGTTCCCGGATGGGATTGTCACGGTCTGCCTATCGAAATCAAGGTGGATGAATCTCTGGGTCGCAAAAAACTGGAGATGGCGCCCATTGACGTCCGCAAGGCATGCCGCCAGTATGCGCAAAAATATCTGGACATCCAGCGCGAGCAGTTCAAGCGACTCGGTGTCTTCGGCCGCTGGAACCAGCCTTACTCCACCATGGACCCGCAATATGAATCGGCCATCGTGCGTACACTCTATGATTTTCTTGAGAATGGCGCTGTCTATAAAGGACTGAAGCCAGTCTATTGGTGCATCAAGGACAAAACCGCACTGGCGGAAGCCGAAGTTGAATACGAGCAGCACGCCAGCCCCAGCGTCTGGGTGAAGTACACCCTCACCAGCGATCCTGCGCAGATCGATGCCAGGCTCGCGGGCAGAAAGGTTAACACCATCATCTGGACCACCACTCCCTGGACGCTTCCCGCTTCCATGGCCGTGGCCTTCCATCCTGATCTCGAATACGTCGCGCTGGAGCATGAGGGAGAGCTTTACATTGTGGCCGACGCGTTGGCCAAAGCCACCGAAGAAGCCGTGGGCTTCAGCGGCGCCGACGTAGCCGCGCGTTTCCCCGGCAAACAGCTCGACCGCGTAACCTTCAAACATCCGTTCCTTGATCGCTCCATTCTTGGCGTACTGGCCAACTACGTAACCACGGACCAAGGCACCGGAGCAGTCCACACCGCTCCCTCGCACGGCGCGGACGATTTCTACACCGGCGTGAAGTACAAGCTGGAACAGACCTGCAACGTGGACGAAGCTGGCCGCATTCAAAACGGCCTGCCTGAATATGAAGGCCTTACGGTTTTCAAGGCCAACCAGCCCATCGTTGATTTGCTGAAATCACGCGGTGTGCTCATGGCGGAGCGCAAGATCGAACACTCTTATCCGCATTGCTGGCGCTGCCATAATCCTGTGATCTTCCGCGCCACGGAGCAGTGGTTCATCTCCATGGAAGCCAAAGTCAAAGACAGCACACTGCGGCAGCAGGCTCTTGACGAGATTAAAAAGGTCAAATGGATTCCCGGCTGGGGTGAAGAGCGCATCAGCAACATGATCGCCACGCGACCGGACTGGTGTATCTCCCGCCAACGTATCTGGGGCGTGCCTATCGCGGTCTTCTTTTGTGAAGCCTGCGGCAAACTTCTGGAATCGAAAGAGGTGAACAAGGCGGTCGTCGATCTGTTCGGCCGCGAGGGCGCTGACTCATGGTACATCCGTGAGGCCGCCGAGATTGTCCCCAAAGGCGCCAAATGCGAATGCGGCGGCACGGCGTTCCGCAAGGAGAATGACATCATCGACGTGTGGTTTGAGTCCGGATCAAGTCAGGCTGCCGTCCTGGGACACGAGCCGAGCCTGCCCTGGCCTGCCGACCTCTATCTGGAAGGCGGCGACCAATATCGCGGCTGGTTCCACTCTTCCCTGCTGTGCGCAGTCGGCGCGCGTGGGCAATCGCCTTATAAAGCTGTAGCCACCCACGGATGGACGCTCGATCCGCAGGGCCGCGCTACGTCCAAGTCTCTCGGCAATGGTATTGACCCGGTCAAAATCGCCAGCAACCTGGGTGCGGAAGTTATCCGTATGTGGGTGGCATCCGTCGATTTCCAGGAAGACGTCACAGTATCGCCGGACCTGATGGATCGTGTTGGCAAGACCTATACCAAGCTGCGTAACACCTTCCGATATTTCGTAAGCAATCTTTACGATTTTGAACCAGAAAAAGACGCACTTCCCTTCGATCAGTTGCATCCACTGGATCAGTACATGCTTCTGCGCACCGCGGAGATCTCAGAGAGCGTGCAGAAGTGGTATGAGAACTTTGAGTTTCACCGTATCTTCCACCAGCTAAACGAGTTCTGTACCGTGGACCTGAGCGCTGTCTATTTTGACGTCCTCAAAGACCGGCTATACACTGCCGCCCCGTCATCCCGTGCGCGCCGTTCCGGACAGACAGCCGTCTGGCGCATCGGTGAAGCCCTGGTCAGGCTGGTAGCGCCAATCATGACCTTTACCGCCGACGAGCTGTGGAAGTTCCTGCCCAAAGTCAGCGGCCGGCCAGAAAGTGTTCACATCGCCTACTTTCCTGCATCCAAAGACGTCACGGGCGGCGGAGTTGATCCCGCGGCGGCCAAGGTAGTGAGATCTGACTTTGAGGTTCTCATGAAAGTCCGTGACGAGGTCAACAAAGCTCTGGAAGTTCCGCGCAAGGAAAAGATCATCGGCACCGGTCTGGAAGCGGCGGTTACCATCCACGCTCCTCAGGACGCTTATACAGTACTTAACAAATACCCGAACGACTTAAGGTTTTTGCTGCTGGTTTCCAAGGCCGAAATTAAACTGGCGGGAAATGGGAACCCCGGGGGCACGTTGCACGTAGATGTAAGCAAGGCGCCGGGGGAGAAGTGTGACCGTTGCTGGAACTACTCAACGGAAGTTGGCAAGAGCCAGCGTTACCCAACGGTTTGTGAGCGATGCCTGGCCGTTCTGGAAGAACTGGAAGAGATCGCGCCTCAAGACGATAAACCGGAAGACAATACACCGAAAGACAATAACCCGGACAAATAGGCCTTAACCGCACGTTTTTGAATTATGCGTAAATATCATTTATTGATTGCCGCGATTGTCGTTTTTGTTGACCGCCTCACCAAGGCAGTGGTGGCCGACCGTATCACCCTGCATGACAGTGTGGATGTTGTCCCGGGTATCTTCCGCCTTACTCACGTCCAGAACCAGGGCGCGGCGTTTGGCCTGTTTTCCGATTCTGCTTTCCCCTGGAAAGTGGCTCTGCTGATCCTGTTCTCCCTCGCGGCGCTCGCAGTAGTCTCTACCTTGCTCTGGAAAAATGGCAATGCCCTGAACGCAACGGCCATCGCCCTGTCACTGGTCTTCGGCGGCGCCGTGGGCAATCTGTGGGACCGCGTAGCCAGCGGCCGCGTCATTGACTTCCTCGATTTCTACGTCGGCCAGCACCACTGGCCGGCCTTCAACATCGCAGATAGCGCCATCGTCGTGGGCGCAGTGTTACTTCTCAGCGAAATCTTCATGGCCCCTCAGGAAGAAAAAGTCGTCAGCCCATAGTTTTTTGTCGCTTCGCTCCAAACCGCTTTGAGTGCGATTTTTCAGGTCGCTACGTCATGCGCCTCTTGCAGCGGGCTCCCACCCCATCACGCGAAAATCGCGCGTACCGGGGACCCCGGGCTCGACGCGCGTGGACGGCGCGCGCCCTTTTATTTCGTGGTCAAAAGTCCTGTCGCTGCGCTCCAAACCGCTTTCATTCGCCAAAGAACTCTTTCGCCGAAACCACGTGCTCGATCGGCGCCAGCACCGTAAAGTACAATTCGTGAAGCTTGTGATGATCATCCACCACTTGCGTCAAACGGTATTTGCCATAAACTTTTAAAGGGCTTCCGTCTTTTTTCTGGAAATGCCACTCGGTAACGCTTTCCGCTGTTGCGTGGCTGCGTATAACAACTTCAGCAGTGGCGTGATAATCAGGCATGAGTATCCTGGGCCACTCAAGTTCCATGAGTTCCTGCTCCGAAAAGCCCATGAGTGAGCAGAACATTGGGTTGGCCCCGACAACGCGCCGGTCCTCGGGGTTCAGCAGGTACGCGGCAATGGGTAGACTGTCCAGCAACTGCCGGAAAGTGTACGGAAGAGTCATCGACATGATCTAGCCTGGATTTATGGTGGCCTAGTATACAAAGGAGAAAGCAATTGATCGGTCTGATACCAGACACTACTCACGCACTAAAAATCCGGGACTGGGAACAACGGCTGCCCTTTATCTATGCGTAAATTTCAGTTCCTCATCGTCGCTGCTGTAATCGCAATCGATCGCCTGACCAAATGGCTGGTAATCCAACGCCTGCCGGAAGCCCATGACGTCGCCATCATTCCCGGCTTGTTCCAGCTCTCACATTGGGAAAATACCGGAGCGGCCTTCAGCATGTTCGCCGATTCCTCATCCCCCTGGCGGACCCTGGGCCTGATCGGCTTCTCCGTCATCGCCCTGCTGGTGATTTCGTTTCTGTTATGGAAGAGCGGCAGCGCGCTCAACGCCAACACCATCGCTCTCACGCTGATTATGGGCGGGGCGTTCGGTAACCTGTGGGACCGTGTGGGGAAAGGCACCGTTACCGACTTCCTCGATTTCTATCTCGGACAGCACCACTGGCCGCCTTTCAACATTGCCGATAGCGCCATTGTCGTCGGTTCCCTGCTGTTGATGTGGAAAGTGCTGACTGGGCCGCAGCAGGACAGCAGCGCATGACTCCCTAGCCAGACGCATTGAAATATACGCTAGCAGCGTATAGCAAATCATGCTACGCCAACAGCGTACACATGGAATTCATCGAAGCTACGGCGTTCACTCGGCAGTTACCTGAGCGACAACGAATATCGCGAGTTGCAAGATGCTCTGGCAGAGAACCCGTATCTTGGTGAGGTAATCCAGGGTACCGGCGGGTTTCGTAAAGCCCGCTGGAGTGACGAACGTCGAGGCAAGGGAAAACGCGGTGGCCTGCGCGTTATCTATTTCCATTTCGAAGAGGATGAACAGATCTGGTTGCTGACTGTTTACGACAAAAATCAAGCTGCTGATCTGACAAAGGAACAAAAGAAGGCGTTGCACACGGCCATCACACGGGAAAAAGCCGCTCGCAAGGTTGGGAGTATTCGTGGGCACGTTTCTAAAGCAGGCAGGAGGAAGTAGCAATGACAAAGCGGGACATTTTTGCGGACTTGATGACCGGAGTAAAGGAAATGGCGGCACACCGCCAGAGCAAGATCACGCTCCGCACACATCACGTGAAGCATCCTAAACCGGTCACCATTACTGGAAAGGCGATCAAGAAAGTACGTGAGGATCTGAACTGCTCGCGCTCTGTTTTTGCCTGTATGCTCCATACCAGCGCACGCACTCTGGAGAAATGGGAGCAGGGACGGGCCAAGCCTAACGCGCAAGCCGCTGCTCTTGTTCGCTTGGTTCAGAAATACCCAGATACTTTGGAGAGGTTGCAGAACGTCGCCGGCTAATCGGCGATGATTCAACTGAACTCCTTACGGCTCCTTGTTTGCCGCAATGCTTTTGCTATCGGCTTTGGATGGGTACAGCAGCTTGTACAACACGGCATTGCGCATGATGGCCTGCACGTACTCGCGTGTTTCAGTGAACGGAATCGACTCCACAAACTCTTCCACGCTCTTGAAGTTCCCGTTCTTCCGCCAGTCGTCCACTCGTTCTTCACCAGCGTTATAGGCAGCCAGCGCGTATTCCACCTGGCCGTCATAATGATCCACCATATGCTTGAAATAGCGCGTGCCCAGTTGAAGGTTGGTATTCGCCACCAGCAGATCTTCGTTATTGAAGCGGTGGATCTTCATTTCCTTTGCCAGATTTTTGCCGACCGTGGGCAGCAACTGCATCAATCCCATCGCATTGGCGCGTGAGATCGCATTGGGATTGAACTCAGATTCCTGGCGGATCAGTGACGCTACAAGATACGGGTCTAACTGGTTCGCCGTGGCGTCACGTCGCAACTCATCCCAGAATGGACGCGGGAACAAGCCTTCCCACACCGGCCGTGGAATCTGGCTGACCTCCGCAGAGAAGTATCCCGGCACGGCCCGCTTCAAACTCTCAATGGCGCGTATGTAGCTACCCTGGTCGCTATAGACTTCAGCTAAAGACTTTGCCAGCCAGGGCGGTGATCCCGCGCTTGCCGACTGCAGCTCTTTCACTGCAAAGTCATACAGCGCTCCGTTTGCCAGCAACTGTGCTTTCTGTACGTGGAGATTGTCTTCGGGAGCGTCCCAGCTTCGTGGCGGCGTGGCCACGGCCGGCAGCTTCGCCAGTGCGACCGCCGTGCCGCCTTCATCAAAGCCAAGCTTGGCCAGCCGTACACGCGCCAGATTGGCGTAATAAAAATAACGATAGTTCTCTGAAAGCTTTTCGTAGTAAGCGCGGGCCACCGCCTTGTCGCCTTCGTCCTCAGCGATGCGTGCGCGCCAGTAAACTGCCGCAGGAACTTCATTCGACGTGGGATACAGCGTCAGTTGTTCATCAAACAGCCGCTTGGCGTCATCCTTCTTGCCCAGACGATAACTCAGCCACGCCGTCTTCCAGTGCGCATACGGAGAGAAACGTCCATTCTGCTGGCGTTGGTAAATCTCGGCGTAAAATTTGGCGCCGCTCTCAAAATCGTTTTTGAGCATGTACATGTTGCCGGCGGAGAGCAGCGCTTCCTGAAACCATGTACTGTCCGGAGCAAAGCTCCGCAACTGCGCAACGTAGTCGGCATGCTTGCTGCGGTCGTCCTTGTCGCGTGAAACTTCGGCCAGAAAGTAGAGTGCCTGGGCTTTGGCATCACCCGTGGCCGCCTGGTTCTGTGCGATGGTTTCAAACAAATGCTCCGCGTCATCGCGCTTGCGGGCCTTGTAGAGCGCCGCGCCGTACTGCGCCTGCATGGCCGCCATCTTGTCTGGCGGCGCCTGCTCGATCAATCCACTCAGTTCGTTGACCGTATCCTGATAACGATGCCCATTGAACAGCAGATCAGCCCGCAGACGGCGTTGTTCAAACGTCCCAACCGGAGTAGGCTCACCTAGCCCGCGAAGTTCGGTTGCCGCAAGGTCAGCCTCCACCGTGGTGGGCATTTCAAAATAGATTGCGTGGAAGACGGCGGCAGCTTTCACCGCATCATTGGCCTTGGCATACGCGCGGCCTAACACCAGTTCGATATCGGCTTTTGTCGGTGCGCGATGTTTCTCCAGGAACGCGGCTGCCTTGTCCGCCTGATTGCCAGCGATCAACGCATTCGCGTACAGCAACGCAACTTCATGAAAGGTCAGCGAGTCAGGATACTTCTGTTCAAAGCCGTCCAGAGTCTTGATGACCTCTTCCTGTTTGCCTTCACCCTGCCATGCTGAGGCGCGCAGCCAGTCAAGATAGTCGCCCAGAAGAGGTGTAATGGCTTCTGCATGCTGCCAGGATTCGCGCGCCGCTGGATAATCCTTGTCGAGGTAGTGAGCGTAGCCAAGCACGGTCCATGCCAGCGGGCCCGCGTCGTCATTACGATGGCGATGGGCATACTCCTGCACGCCTGCGTAAGCTTCCGGCGTGCGGTTTTCAAGCAGTTGCTGAGCCATCGGTTTCAGATCGGCCGACGCCACAAATGCCCGATTGATATGTTTCAGCTTGCTGGCACTGGTGCTGGTGGCGGTCTTTTTCTGGCTGGCCGCCGTCTTCTTCTTCGTGCTGGCTTTTTTAGAGGTTTGTCCGTGGACGTTTACGACAAGGAACGGGGCAATCAACAACACTGCCAGAAAACAAAATAAAGTTTTAGCTCTCACTACCACAATTTTCCTTCACAAATTCCCAGACACTTATTGCGGAAAGCTCGCTCCCATCAATGAAACGTCGCTGTCCGCCAAAATCCGCACCAGTTCCTGCGTAAAGTAATCAGCAGAAGACACCGGACTATCACCATATCTCTTGTCGTACGTCGCCCGGCTCTTCTCAATATCTTCCCGCAGACGATCGTATATATCCCGGTTCTGCTTGCCTTCCTCTACCTTGGGCTGGTTGTACAGCTTGATCTCTTCCACCAGCAGCTTGGCGAACCGTTTCGCCTTCTTGTGCAGATCAGATTCGTCTCCGGCCGCAGTAGATGGCTGGGAAACTGGTGCCGCCATGGCAACCACTGCCGCCATCGGCGTACTTGAAGCTGAAGTACTCGAATCAGACTCCATCGCACTGCCTGAGCTTGAGGCCGTGGCTGGCGGGGGCACATCGTCCATCGCCGCATGCCCTGCGGAAGCACCGCTCTTGCGTATCGCAGTCAGTTCCAGCCACAGCGCAGCAAATCGCGTCAGGGCCGTCATCGCTGAAGCGTCCATGGTGCCGGAAGCGCTCAAGCCGCCATCGGCATAGATCACCGCGGCGACTTTATCTTTCACCACCAGGGGCAGCACTACGCAGTTGTTCTGCGCCGGCGTGCGCACCATCTCGGCAAAACTCGCATCGAAATCCCTGCTCAATCCCGCGGCAATCGTTTTGTTCTGCACTGCCTCGCCGGCCAGACCGCTGGATGCATCAAGGCTTACATTCCTGACGGCGTCGTTATCTTCAAAGCCAATTCCCTGCCAGCCGTTGGCCGTACCGCCCTTCACTACCAGCAGCGCCACACGTCCGGCAAATCGCGCCGTACCTTCCAGAAGGTAACGAAGAATCTCTGACTGCGAGTTCCCTTCCTGGATGGCCGCCACAGCCGAGCTCAACAGGTCCGTGGGCGATGATCCCGGAGCAGGGTTCAGCAGCTCCAGCTCTTCCGTGGCTCTGCGTGCGATCTCACCCCGAAGCTTGGGCAGAACGGTGTCCAGGACCTCCGCAACCACTTCTTCGATGATGGATTGAATCTCAGACGGACGTGGCATTCTTCTCTTTTATTTCTACGCGTTTAGCCGCGATTATAAGGTTTAACAGATCACTGTCAATCTACGAGGTTACTGAACTGATCACCTCTAGTATCTTAGTAGTGACGCTGGCTTCACGCCAACCAGCACTGCTTTGATTCATCAAAAAACCGGAGGTCTCTAAGATGAAGCACTTGGTTTCGTTACTGGTTGTGCTGCTGGCCCTGATCGTCCCTGTCGTTCCAGCCTCGCTGGACGCCCAAACCAGCCATAAACGTGCCACCCCCGTAGTCAGCTCGCCAGAAGACATTGCCAAGGCAATCCAGCAACTGGAGAGCGACCTTCGCATCGCCACCATGAAGGGCGAGGCCTCCTGGTTCGAACAGCATCTGGCAGAGACATTTATTGAAACAGACGCGGCCGGCAAGGCCCACAACCGTGCGGACATTCTTCGGCTTTACCGTGACACCCAGCCTGAATATGACGCCTGGAACCTGAGCGAAGGCACCGCCCAGACCTTCCACGGCAACACGGTGGTCCTCACCGGCAAGCTCGATCTGGAAGGCAAAGTGGGCGGCAAGAACATCTCCGGGACCTTCCGCTTCATTCGGGTCTGGATCAAAGACGGTCTGGACTGGAAGCTGGCCGCAGAGCAGATGACCAAGATCGCGGGATAGTTTTTGTTCTTTATCCCGAGCAAAGCGAGGGATCCCTACAATCTTGAAAGATGTCTGCTTGGCGAAAATAATCGCGACGTAGAGACGCGTCATGCCGTGGCGTGTCACGTCTCCAGGCATTCCCAAAAACGGCCTCTTACTCCACCACTAGCTTCCCTACCATGTCCTCATGATGCGGCCCGCAGATCACGCCACACACCACCTTGAATTCGCCTTTGTTCTTGGGAGTAAAGTTGATTTTCGTCGTACGTCCGGGCTGGACCGATTCTTTAATCCCCAGATCAGGCACGTCGAGTCCATGCTGTACGTCAGCGGTTGTCACATCCAGCTCCACCGGTTCGCCGGCTTTTACCCGGATCACGCTGGGCTGGATGTCATATTTCTTCATCACCACATCAATGCGCTGGGATTGGCCTGGCTGGGCCTTCTGGCATCCATCGATGATAATCAGTAAACTGAATAGGGCTGGAACCAGGAACGGGATCGTTTTCATATTTGATTTTGATAGTTGACGATGCGGCGCAGCTTTCAGGCTTATTTGAGCGTAAGACGCTCAGGAAGTTTTTTATTTCCTTTCGCCCTGCCAATCGTCAAAACATAGTAAATTATTTTGAGTCGGAGTTGCATGGCAACCATCCAAAAGAAGGCCGAGGAAGGTATCACCGAAGAGCTGGTGCTGGTGCACGCTGCCAAAGCGGGCGACCTTGAAGCGTTCAGTCAATTGGTGACACGGTATGACCGGAATATCTTCCGTATCGCGCAGCACATTACGCACAATGACGAAGACGCCCAGGACGTAGTCCAGGACGCTTTCCTCAAGGCTTACACCAATCTCGCGCAGTTCCAGGAGAACTCAAAGTTCTACACCTGGCTGGTCAGGATTGCTGTAAATGAAGCCCTGATGAAGCTGCGCAAGCGGCGGAACGATCGGACCGTTTCGCTGGATGAAGATGTGGAGACCGAAGAGGGTTCCATGCCGCGTGAAGTCGCGGACTGGTCGCCCAATCCGGAGCAGCTTTACGGACAGTCAGAATTGGGAGACATCCTGAAGAAGACCATCCAGGGGCTGTCGCCGGGGTTTCGCACCGTCTTTGTGTTACGTGACGTGGAAGGGTTATCCACGGAGGAAACAGCGGAGATGCTGGATTTGAGTGTTCCTGCGGTAAAATCTCGACTCCTGCGCGCCCGCCTGCAACTCCGGGAACGCCTGTCCAGATATTTCAAGGCTAAGCAAGATGGAGATGGCAACCAGTGAAATGCAATGACTTCTTAAAGGAGCTGTCTGATTACCTCGACGGCCGTATCACCGAAGACCTTAAGACCGAATTGGACGAACATCTCCATTGGTGCCACGAATGCCACGTGGTCATGAACACCACCAAAAAGACCATTGAGATTTACCGCGATAACCAGATTTATGAGCTTCCCACCGGCCTCCGTACCCGCCTCCATGACGAGATTATGAAAAAATGTCGCGGCCAACAGGCAAAGAAAGACGCATAAAACCTACCAGACCCCTATCAAAGCATTGAAAATAAACATCTTTACAATTGGTGTGTAAAAATTTCCCCTGCACCTAACATTCCAAACTGATCAATCGAACCTTTTTCAGCAGCCCTGAATCTAATATTTCAGAGTACGACAGATACGTGATTTATGTGTCCCATAGGTCATTGTCCTGTAGTACAATTACCCGGTAGCAGTTTGGTCTTCCGGGTGGTTTTTTACTGAAACCAGTTTCAACGGGGTGTGATTTATGGCTAGTTTGCTTGATGTGCTGTTTGGCTGTCACCACAAGAACTTCAGCTTTCCAATCACCAAAAAGCCGGGGCAGCGCCGCTCAGAAGTGGCCGCTTTGACAGGTACTTATGTTTGCTGCCTGGATTGCGGTAAAGAATTCGCCTATGACTGGCAGGAAATGAAGATGATTGAAGGCCTTCCTCGACAGTTTAAGACCGTAACTGCCAGTGCGGCTGAGTCGTTCGCCAGCAAATAACCTCCCACGACTTGGTGGCGAGCCCCGCTCATTTGGGTTGCGGTCGGCTTCCAGTTCCTGTAGTAGATCTCTGGCCGGGTCTCCGGGAAGTCTTTGACGACAAGTTATCGCTTTCACCCCGCATATAGCCATTGTACGACGCGTATATTTAAGATAATAAGCCGCTTAGACTGGCCTTGGGTGGTCAATCGAGCGGCTTTCTGATTTTCCCCGGCACTAACCTGGGTCTCAAGACCTTTTGATGCCTCCGGACATTCCATCCTCCGCGCACAACAAAAAATCGAGATAAGGCGGAGTCACCCGATCGGTGAGAGCTTTCCAATCTAATCTGTATTGAATCAGACTTGACATACATTTTACTTCTTAATCCGGATCATTCTGTGCCATCATAGGTTTAAGTAACAAAAAGGAGAACGGATGACTCCTACTTCCGGTAAAACGATTTCGTTAGCCCTGGGTAAGTTTTGGAGAAAGGTCAGCGCTCGCAATATCAAGCTGGTCCAATCCACGTGCCCACAGTGCAATTCATTTGTCGGAGCCAGTCCCAGCCCTGAACTGCTTTCCTTTGTGGAAAACATGCATCGTTGCTCTGGATTGTTGATTCCGCCGTTACCATTCACATTCCGGTCCTGAACTTCAAACAGCGCCCGCGCGAACGGGCACTGACTCTCACGTCATCCTGGAAACACGGATTTCCAGCATAGTTTCTAAACGAGATAGTTTCTAAACGAAAACAGGCGGCCTGATGGCCGCCTGATCTGTTTTGCAATGAAGATGATTTAGTTATCGCGCCGTTTCAGCGTTGGGCGATCATCATCCTTCTGGTCGCCATTGCTGTTCTTGTCTTTTGACGTGCTGGCGGTGCGCCGCAGCGTCGGCTTGTTCGGATTAGTGTCATCGATTTTGCGTCGGTTCTCAAGCGACGCCAGCCGGGACTTCACGTCGTTGAACTCTGACGTGGTTTCAATGTACTGCTCTTTACCCGGCAGAATCGTGGCAATCTCTTCCTGCGTTTTCTGGATGCGGTCCGGAGTCTGCGGGTGCGTGGAGAAAGCCTTCGCCAGCGATCCTGGCTTCTTCTTTTCCTGCGCCTGAATCTTTTCAAAGAAGTTCACAAACTCATTCGGATCGTAGCCGGCCTTGTACATATACTGCACACCCAGATAATCCGCTTCGGCTTCAAAACCGCGGGAGAAGCTCAGGAACGTCAACGGCAATCCAATGCCTGCTGCTTCGCGCGCTGCATAGCCAATACCGCCGCCCACAAAGATAAGTGGAATGGTCATGATGTTGGCAAGCTGTCCACGCGTTGCGCCACGGGTAGCATGGCGGGCACATACGTGAGCGATCTCGTGGGCCATTACGCCGGCAAGTTCGGCTTCACCATCGGCTGCTAGAATCAGGCCGGAATTAACGTAGAAGAACCCGCCCGGTAACGCCATGGCGTTGATTTCGTCGGCGTCAACCACCTTGATGGTGAAGGGGACCTTCGCATCTGAATTGCGGACCAGGTTCTGTCCCACGCGGTTCACGTATTCGTTCACCACCGGGTCCTGGATCAGCTTCATGCTCTGCTCAATCTGCTGGGCGTACTGCTTGCCCATCTTGATCTCGCTTTCAGTGGAATACCAGTCCATGCCGCCGAGTTTGCGGTTGCCAATGGCATCAACGTCTTTCTTGCTGCCATCGTGCTTGATCTTCTGTTCTTTCTTGTCCTTCTTGTCGCTGTCCTGGTCCGAAGAATTAGCCTGATCATCGGACGAGGTTGCCGTTGCCGGAGGAGCTTGCGTGACGTCGCCTGAGCTTTGGGATGGAGTTTGCTGCGATGTCGATTGGTCCGCCGCCTTTGGCTGCGTCTGGGTCGACTGATCGGATGGCTGCGTTTTCTGTTTGTCGTCCTGAGCTAGCGCGGAAACGGATAGGCTGGTTAGAGCCAGGATAGAAGACAGCAGCAGAGCTCGAGTTTTCATAGGCACACACTCCTGCAAGGACCGGGCCTCACGGTTGTCACTTCGTTTATTATACCGCTGGCTCATTCTATTACCTTGGATTTTATACGTGAACGATTGGATGCTGCTTCCTTGCAGCAATTCTTCATCCATCTTGTCAGAAATCGGTAAAGTCCCTGTAAAGTCCCAATTGAAAAGCATTTACGCAACTCGCCGGGTTAAGTAGATGTCTGGGATTTGCCGGTTGTGAGATGAAGGATCTCTACCCTCTCAGCCCGCCATTCCCCAGACTTGTCCTGGTTGGCGATCACGCGGATTTCCTGCCCTACTTCAAGACATTCCATCCGGCAGCTATGGCGTTCTGACGCCGGCACCGCGCTCCCAAATTCAATCTGCGCATGGGAAACTTCCACCCGCCGCAACATGTGGTTGCGTCCCTCAACAAAAATCCAGCCGGGACTGGCAGGCACGGACGTCGGAGGATCAATCACGGTACCCTGAAACACGCCCGCTGTGCCCCAAACCGCAACCGGCAACAGGGCTATAGCGACTATTAGACCCAACGAAAATATCCGTACCACCGCCCAGCTACAGCGCATATAGATTCTGATGCTGCTGAAACGGGCGGCGATCACGGATTTAGCCTTAATAAAGATTTAGCCGTAATACTTGGATTTTAGACCGGCGGCCTAGTCGTAGTATTCCAGACCCAGGTGGGTAATCAGTTGTTCGCCCCTCAGGTGACGCAGGGTGTTCTTGAGCTTCATGAGCTGGATAAACAGATCGTGCTCCGGATAAAGCCCCGGCGCGGTCATCGGCGACTTCAGATAGAAGCTGAGCCACTCCTGCACGCCCAGGCCAGCGAGTTCATCGCAGCGCTTGGCGAGATCGAGAAACAGAACCAGATCCAATGCAATGGGGGCGGCAAGGATCGAATCGCGGCACAGGAAATCGACCTTGATTTGCATGGGATAACCCAGCCAGCCAAAGATATCAATGGCGTCCCAACCCTCTTTGTTATCGCCACGCGGTGGATAATAGTTGATACGCACCTTGTGGTAGAAGTCCTTGTAAAGCTGCGGGTAAAGCTCTGGCTGAAGGATCTGCTCCAGTACTGAGAGCTTAGACTCTTCCTTGGTCTTGAATGACCCTGGATCTTCCAGCACTTCGCCGTCACGATTGCCCAGGATGTTGGTTGAGAACCAGCCGCTCAATCCCAGCATACGGGCCTTGAAGCCGGGAGCCAGAATAGTCTTCATCAGCGTTTGACCGGTCTTGAAATCCTTGCCTGCGATGGGAGCATTGTTCTTTTTGGAGAGCTCCATCATCACGGGAAGATCAACCGTCAGGTTGGGTGCGCCGTTGGCGAAGGGCACGCCTTCTGACAGCGCCGCGTAGGCATAGAGCATGGAAGGAGCAATGTTTTCGTCATTCTTCTCCATGCCTTCTTCAAAAGCTTTTACGGAAGCATGCACCGGGGTCGGCGTAAGGTAGATTTCCGTGGATCCGCACCAGATCATCACCAGCCGCTCCGCGCCGGATTCCTTCTTGAACTCCTTGATGTCCTCGCGCAACTGGTTGGCCAGATCCAGCTTGTTCTTGCCCTTCTTCACATGCTGTCCGTCCAGCATCTTCACGTAGTTGCGATCAAACACGGCCTTGCGCGGCTTGATGGACGTCAGGAACGGCTTGATCTGGTTGAGCAGGTCTTTCTCCAGCACGGCCGCGTGCATGGCGGCTTCATAGGCGTCTTCTTCGAAGATGTCCCACGCGGTGAAGACCAGGTCATTCAAATCTGCCAGGGGAACAAATTCCTTGATCTTCGGCGACCGGCCTTCCGTGCGCTTTCCCAGGCGGATGGTTCCCATTTGCGTCAGCGATCCCACCGGCTGGCCAATGCCCTTGCGGACGGCCTCAACACCGGCGATGAACGTGGTTGCCACTGCGCCCATGCCGCAGATCATTACGCCCAGCTTGCCCTTGGCGGGAGCTATTTTGATTTCTTTCGTTTCTTCAGAGGAGGATTTGGGTGCCATTAACTTTGCGACCATCCTGATAAAAGATCTTGGTATAAACGCCACTCATCTGCGCTTGCATGCAGAAAATAAAATGACGCGAAGCCGAAATTAACTTCGGCCCCCGGGGACGCTGCCAGCAACGCCCCATAACGAACCAGACTGTGATTGCAAACGGGTTATCTTCTCGCATTCAGCACGGTTTTGTAAACCGTTGAATCCTGAAGTGCCTGGTTATGAGGCTGAAGCGCTCATCCTGTTCTTCCAATGGGAACGCACGAACCAGAAAATCCCCGCCAGAAGAATCACAATGATCACCGCATCCAGGCGGTGCATCCACTGTTTCAGTCGAGGATCTGAATCCCAGTGTTCGCCCAGTTTCATGCCGACCCATGCCAGCACAAAACACCACGGCCACGATCCCACGAAAGTATAAATGTGAAACCGCGCACGCGGCATGCGCGCAATGCCCGCAGGTAAGGCGATGAATGTACGGATCACCGGCAGCAGTCGTCCGATAAACACCGCTGCCGCACCAAACTTGTGGAAGAACCGGTCCGCCATGTCAAGATCATGGCGATTGATCCATAGATAACGACCATACCGCTCCACCATCGGACGTCCACCATAGTGCCCGATCTCATAGGCGATCACCGACCCAAGATTGCATCCGATAGCGCCCGCCGTTGCTGCCCAGAAAAGACTCAGACGTCCGGTATAAACCAGGTAGCCGGCAAACGGCATGATGATCTCAGACGGCAGAGGAATACACGCCGACTCAATGCCCATCAGCGCCGCCACGCCAAAGTAACCGGTACTGGAGATCACACTGATGATGATCTTGGCCAGCACTGCAATTATTTTTTCTGTCATTCGGTGGGGGTGCTTTCAGCCAGATTGGATCAGAATTCCTGCGAATCCTGCGTAAAGGTGTACCCGGGAAGTTTCATGCCTTCGTCTTCACGGGAAACCTTCACGCGTATGCTCTCCGCATCCGGCGCGTCCTTGCTCGCGGGACGCAGCATGGCGTACTGGGTAAACAACTCGCTGTAGACCTTGGTCACAAGGAAGTTGGCGCCGTTCTCGTCGTTACGCCACACTTGCCCTGCCTGAACAGTTTTGACCATATGAAACAGAGTAATGACTGCCCTGCGATTAGGTCAATGGCAGCGAACCAAAGACAACAAATCAAAAGACACAACTTTAGTACGCGAATCTACAAATCGCTGTAGGAAGCCTGAACCACGAATGCCGCCGTTTCGGAATAAAAACACGGCCGTCATCCCGAACCCCGTTATGCAGGCGGCGCA
>Ga0209863_10000591_pt1 | contig 17080 bp, 11 predicted proteins | sample OrgsoiDNA2013046_FD_185796 | JGI IMG/M metagenome (GOLD analysis project Ga0209863, IMG submission 185796) | Permafrost soil microbial communities from the Arctic, to analyse light accelerated degradation of dissolved organic matter (DOM) -... | ecosystem: Environmental > Terrestrial > Soil >...
CTGTGGTTTTATAAGAAGGTACCTGCTGTATTCCCTGTCAAAATCATTCATAAAAATATCCTGTTCATGCCGGATACACCAGGAAGCGAGACGGCCATCATCTGAAGCATCAACAGAAAAATCAGGAAGTGGTTTGCCCTGTTCTATCATTCCTGTGTAATGAATCAATCCTTCTTTTTCATCATAAATACCAACACAAAACTGGTAGGCATCAATCAATTGATTTACATTCTGATAAATGACAGCAATAATTTCTCTGAGCGAAAGCCGGGGCGTTATAAGATCGGTTATTTCATTCAAAATACGAAGTTGCCCGGTCCAATCGACATCAGCATCTTTTGAAATGCTATTGGTCCAGGAATAGAACTGATCTTTAAAAGATTTATTCAAAATTTACCCACAGATTATTTAGTCGACCCTTAAAAATTCGTTACGCCCGATTTTAATGCTGTTTGACTTTCAATTTAACAAATATTGAAAAATATATTTCAATATTCGATATAAGTCCCTAAACCACCACTAATTCCTCTGAAACCCACTGGAATCGGCCTACGGTACTTTTTGTATCGGTACAGAACAAAATGTGACCATTTGCGCAATGGATTGAAAGTCAGCGAGGGAGCGAACCGGCGAAATTACGGAGAGCTGGTGAGTTCACCGGAAGTTCTTGGATAAAACTTCCTAAAAGGCTTATAATTCATAAAAGGAAGGTCATTGCACTAAAGGCTATTACGCCTTCGTCTAGAGTTGAAGATCGAAGAAATATGGGAAAAACTCGCGTCTGAAAATTATCGATAAAAATAGTAAGAATCAAACAAGGAATAACGCTATCGCAGCGGTAATAGGATATTGCAGCAAATAGGGTCATCAAAAGCCTACATTTTGCCGATAATAGGCGAATGCTGAAACATTTTGATTACCGACCTGTCTAATCTATTAAAACTATCACAGTGTTAAAAAATATATTTCTGATCACTCTGTTTTCCATTGCTTACCTGACTGGTTTTTCACAAAAAAAACTGCCGATATTACAATCTGATTCAACTTACGTCAACATAAAAATCGATGGGAATATTGTTGCCGTCTGGAATATAGATCCTGATACTAAACCGTGGACCGAACCAGATGTTTTCACAATTGAAAGATCCTTACACGAAAGAAAGGTTACTTACGTGAGCAATCGCGATTCTATTTCGTTTACCGTAAGACCAGGAGGAGAATATGATTTCACCATCATAATCAAAAACCGCGGCGCTTTTCCTATGCGGCTAACGACATTCGGCGAGCCTGTATTTCTGCATAGAAGTATTATGATCTCCTTTTTTTTGGGGATAGTAATCATTACTTGGCTTACCTACTCAAAAAGAAAAGCATTCAAGCTAATACCTTTGCTTTACCTGGGAATCATTACGCCGCTACTTTTTTGGCTGGCGACAATTACAGGTGGGTTTATACACGGCAACTACAACCATTTACACAATGTAGTTAGTGAACTCGGTGCTATTGGCACAAGATCTGAAATATTTATGTCAAGCGCGGAAATGCTGATTTCCATCCTAAGCGTTTATTCGGTTATCGGGTTTTTCAAAGCCTGCAAACAAATCGGTCTGAGTGTGATTCCAGTAATGACGATACTGAGTTTGTCCATATCTATGCTTTGGGCTGCTATCTTCCCTATGCATCATGAATTACACGGTTCTCTGGGTCCGGTTCCTTTATTCTTAAATGCAGGGGTATTGCTTGCTATTGTTTTATGGAAGGGGAAAAAATTACTAATTTTCAGGCTGGTTTCATTAATAAGCTTCCTTTTAATGTTGCTGATCATATTACGCTTCATTCCAAACCTGCGGGGTAATTGGGAAGGACTCATTCAACGTTTATTCTATTTGGGTTGGTCAATTTGGTCCATTGCTCTAAGTCTTATTTTTATTCAGATGCTTGAAACAAGGAATAGGTAAACCTCATTTGAATTATTTTGACAGATCTCTTACTGTTTGATTCTGGGGATTCAAAGCTCAGAAAAATGGTCGGCGAATTATCAGGTATGCCGGTTTATTAAAACGGTGAACTTTACGGTTCAGTTCAATGCAACTCCCTTAACTATCTATAATAGAATCTTTTTCAGGCGGAAAAGGATATTCGCTGCGATCTCTGACTGGGCATCTAAGCAAATGAATGTTTAATCAAAATGATCAGGTGTAAATCAACAGCCGGAAACCCGTATAAAGACTGTATTTCTGGAAAAAGCGATAATTAATTTGAAAATTTACTCAGGGTTTCGAATCTTTGCCTGGCAAACGACCCGCCCCCTACAATCTTCTGAGATAGTTCGCTCCTTATTCTTTTAATCTCCTACTTATCTTTTCTGTTCTTGCTTTGTCTTTCCCGTACCCCTATTTTTTCCCACAATATCCTTTGCAAATCGGATGAACCTCCATTCGTACTCAATGTAAACGATAATTAGAAAATTGATTGCTCAGTGAAATGTCAGGCAATCAATACTCGGCTTCATTAACCCCTTTAATAATTAATACCTAAACCTTGAATTATGAAAAAGTATTTTTTTCTCCTCGCCGCTTTGTCATTAAGCATCCTGAGCGGCTTTTCTCAAAGCATTGCAATCAATGATGATGGGTCTTTAGCCAATCCTCATGCGATCGTGGATATCAAATCTTCTAAAAAAGGCGTCCTGATTCCACGTATGAATACTGCAGCACGGCAAGCGATCCCGAATACGAAGGGCCTGTTAGTGTATGATACGGATGACAATTTATTCTGGTATAATGACGGCACTGGCTGGCAAAGCTTTTTCACCGCCGACATGTTTAAAAAGAATGGCGAGGCCTGGTTAATAAAAGGTAATAATAGTACCAAGATAGGAGTCAATTTCATCGGAACCAGGGATAATGTGCCGCTTGATTTCAGGGTGAATAACCAACCAGCTGGCCGGATCGATCCAGTAAGAGGCAGTACGTATTGGGGTTACCTGGCAGAAAACATCGATAGTACCGGAGAAAACACTATCGAAGGTCTTAATGGAGAAGGAATTACCGCTATCGGTTATAAGGCTTTGTACTCCAATCTAACAGGCGGAAACACGGCAGTTGGAGCTTTAGCTCTTTCCTCAAATCTTTTTGGAAAAGAAAACGCTGCGTTAGGATATAGGGCCCTTTCAGGAAACACCAATGGAATTGATAACGCAGCAGTAGGATGGGGAACACTAGGACAAAATACAATGGGATCTTTTAATACAGCGAGTGGATATCTTTCGCTATGGCAAAATTCTACTGGTAGTACTAATACAGCGTATGGAAGTCAATCTCTTTCTAGCAATACCACGGGTAGCGATAATACCGGGGTAGGCCTATACGCTCTTTCGAGTAATATTACAGGAAATCAACTCACGGCTTTAGGCACACGTGCTGATGTTTCGGTAGATGGCCTTAACAATGCAACGGCCCTTGGGGCAGATGCAACGGTGGATGCCAGCAACAAAGTTCGCATCGGCAATAGCCGGATTACTGTCATCGAAGGCCAAGTTCCATTTACAAACCCTTCCGATGGCCGCTTTAAATTCAACATCCAGGAAAATGTAAAAGGTCTTGATTTTATTTTGAAGTTAAGACCCGTAACCTATCAGTATGATGTAAAAAAACAGGCCGATTTTACCCGGGGTGTTATCAAACCCGATCAGCTAAATACCTATATAACATCGGCCGCAAATGACGAAGCCACCCAAATGATAAGAACAGGCTTTATCGCGCAGGAAGTGGAACAGGTCGCAAAAACATCCGGTTTTAATTTTGACGGTGTGAAAGCACCTAAAACCGAAAAGGAATACTACAGCCTGAGTTATTCCAGTTTTGTAGTTCCGCTTGTAAAAGCGGTGCAGGAACAACAAGTGATCATACAAGCGCAAAATCTTCGAATCAGTAATCTCGAACAGGAAATTGCCGAGATAAAAAAGTTGGTTCAGACATCACATTAATTATCACGACCTAAAGACTTCAAATATGAAACCTTCTATCTATAAAATTTTCATCATCATGCTGATTCCGGTCTGCCTGCCGACATTTGCGCAGGCACAGGGTATTCGCCTCTCCGAAGGCGTACACCTCGTCATGCAGGGTTCGCCATCCCTGGTTTTGAACAATGCAGGAATTATTAATAACGGGAACATGGTCACCGATAGCGGCACCGTCGCATTCACCGGCGATGGCTCAACCGGACCTTCATCTATCGGCGGCAACCAGCCCATCAGCTTTTATAATATTCGCATCGACAATTCTTTCAATGGAGTAGAGCTCGATAATGACATTATAGTAACCGGCAGTGTGCTGATGAATCACGGCAAACTGCAATTGAATAATCACCGGCTTGACCTGGGCAGTACCGGAATGATCAGTGGCGAAAGCAATAATTCATTCATTACAGGCACCCATGGCGGGACTATAAGGATCCTCGCGCTATTAAATGCACCGCAGGCGATGAATCCAGGGAATATTGGTGTTGAACTTACCAGTAAAGCCAATCTCGGAATAACCGAGATCATCCGGGGTCATGTTCAACAAACCGGAAACGGTGGTGAGACAAGTATTCAACGATACTTTGATATTGAGTCGGAATTGAATGCTGGTCTGAATGCCAGTATCAGATTCCACTACCTTGACCACGAACTGGGAGGCAACAGTCAAAATGAACTCACTCTTCTTACCAGTTTGGGGAAAGGGAGCAGTTGGTCAGCCTGGGGAAAAGAAGTCAATCATGGCGACCATTCAGTAATGGAAAACCAGCTTGATCAATTGCACCGGTTTACACTGGCCGTGAGTATGAATAAAGCGGGTTTGTATCCATCGGTTCATCTATACCCCAATCCTACAATGGACGGATTCACCCTAATGCTTTACAGTACAAGTGAAAAGACTGAAGTAGTTCAACTATATGACCACCTCGGACATCTGCTGGAGCGTAAAGAATGGCATTGCCAGCAAGGGACCAATTCGATACAGTGGAATATCGAAAAATACGCTGCCGGTGTTTACCTGCTGCGTTTTGAAAATCCGGCATTGCGAAACCTGCAGATTGTGAAGCAATAAGGAATGACTGGAAGGCTGCCAAAGAAAGTATAATAAGAACTAAATAAAGTTATATTCATATAAACATAAATAGGAACCCTCCAAAGATGAATGCATCAGGATAAGCCTGGATCAGTATAAATAACATTTAAATACTTGTTACAAAACTGTCACTAATTCCGCTGAAACCCACGAGAATCGGCCTACGGTACTTTTTGTATCGGAAGTGAATCAGCTTCGATGTATCGCTGATTTTGAGGTTAATGCTTAAATATTTGACCAGTTCTGACGTCATCCGCCTGTATACGGTATCGTTCTGAAAACGGTTGGATCTTTGCTGGGTTAGAGTATATGATAGAAATAGATGAAGCAAAATAAAGCGAGTTTTGAAAAGGCAAAGTAAACAGCCATCAATTTTTATATGAACGTACAAGAACAAATCATAAAGTATATTGCTAGCCAACCTGAACCAAAACGTAGTGAGATACAAGCGTTGCACCTGCTCATACTTCAAGTGTTACCAGCATGTAAATTATGGTTCTACGATGGTAAAAACAGCGAAAATCAAATTATTGCTAACCCTACTATAGGATATGGATTTCACACAATAAAATATGCTAATGGAACAACAAGAGACTTTTTTCAAATTGGTTTGAGCGCAAACAAAACAGGAATCTCTGTCCATATCCTTGGTATCAAGGATAAGACATACTTGGCCCAGACGTATGGAAAAAAACTAGGCAAAGCAAGTGTGAGTGGGTATTGCATTAGGTTCAAAACGCTAAAAGGTATAAATTTAGATATACTTGAAGCGGCAATACGATATGGGTTTGAGCAAGGCAAACTTTCATAGCTGACAGCAGGGCAGCTGCCAACAAGGCGATAAAGTAATATTGTCGCAAACGGCTGAACTTAAAGTAAAATAGTCCCCAACAAATCTATTGCGAATTCCTGTTTCAACTAAATGTTTGTATGTAGTGGCCAAATTATGGGGCAATCCTTTGAACAGTTCATGGATGGGAGAAAGGTTGGAATCATAAACGGGTAAAGAGAGTGTATCGGGAAATGAAATTGAATTTCCGCAGAAGGGCAAAGCGACGCTTGCCGGAGAGAGTGAGACAACCGTTGGTTGTACCAACAGGAATCAATCACACATGGAGCATTGATTTTATCAGCGATAGTCTGATGGACGGAAGAAAGTTTTGTAATATATTAACCCTGATACCAAATCCAATGGGAAAATCGTATTGCTTAATTATTGGAATTTCAAGCGGGATGCCGGTAAACTCTGGCCATTGCCTTTCCACTGGCCTTGTATGGCTTAAACCGTTTTTTACAAGGTTATGCTTATCGTACCAACCTAAGCTGGTGGGTATTTGCACTTGCAGGATTGACTACTTTATTGATCGCCATGTTTACCATCAGCTTTAAATGTGTGCAGGCAGCGTTGGCAAATCCGATGAAAAGCCTGAGATCAGAATAAAGAAGGAAAGTTATGTCAACAGTCTCCCGCGGATCGACCGCCCGGCCTGTTTTAACCTGAACTGATTAACTTATTGATTATCAAAATCAGGCTTCAATGGCCGTTCATTTTATTTGAGCCGGTCAGGGGTTTACGGGTTCTTTTTTTAATGAAAACATTACTAATTGGTATCCGTTTTAGTAAATTACATATATGATTGATCCTAGGGAACTAAGACTGGGAAATATAGTAGGTTATACTCGAAATCTGCCGAAGGAGGATAAGTATTATACAGTATTCAATATCTTGCCAGAAGATTTGATGTTACAGTCTTCAACAGATCGTTTCTCAATTGGCATAAAAGATGTCCATCCGGTTCTATTGACTGATAGTATTCTGCCTTTATGCGGGTTTGATCCATTAAAAACAAAACCGCAGAACCAATGGTACCATAATAGGGTCCAAGGCTTTAGTATTGATAAAGAAATAGAAAACGAAAACGACTTGGTTTTTAAATGGTATATCCATACGGTTAGAAATGAGTTTATCTATCTGGAATCAGTTCACCAGCTTCAAAATCTATTTTTCGCCTTGTATGGCAAAGAATTGCATACAAAATTGATTTAAAGCGAAAAAAGTACAGAGTCCGAAAATAATTTATGGAACCACTTAACCTGCCAGTGATTGGTTAAACTGGTTGAGGATAATCATCGTACAATTTGATGTAGATTGATGTCTGATGCCGATTATTTTTTGATATTCTGCGTCGTTATAAAAACGATGAACATCATCTACAGAAGCGAATTTGATGATTGCATTCATGGTTTTCGGAACATCCTCGAGAGATTCAGGGTTTGTTTGCATGGCGAGCGCTCTTGCTCCATATTTTTTAAGCAGTAGGCTTACTTGGGGCGGATATTTTTTAAATGTTTCGAAGTCATGAATATCATATGCATTTACAACGTATACCGACATAAGATTTATTTTTTATTTCAGTCACACTTACCTTAATGCTCCTTTCGCAAACGATCACTCGTGAAATTGGCAATTTGCATTGAATTTACCACTTTAAGCAAACATTTCTTCATTTGGTTTGTACCGGAATTTCACTACTGAACCGTCAGCGTAAAGTAAATATGTCGGCCGTTTTGGAAGCTAAATAAGTTCCTGGGTTGCTGGTATCGGCTGCAACCCCGCCTCCAAAAAGGATTTTATTTCCTGACGCGACAGCAGCGAAACCACCCCCTACAAAAACGAACTGTTCTCGATACAAAACCGGTTACCGTAGAATATGAACTCACCTCCTATGGGAGGTCGTTGGAAAAAGTCATTACAGAATTAGTAAGCTGGGGATTGAAACACCGAAAGAGAATATTTAAGAAAGGAGATATAAATATAAAAAGATAAATTAAAAGTCGCTGCCGAGCTTTACGACCCCCTCGCCGACAGATGCAGTAGCAAATGCCTGAATCGTTATGAATTCTCACTTATGACCTGTTACTAAATCGTCACTAATTCCGCTGAAACCCACTGGAATCGGCCTACGGTACTTTTTGTATCGGAAAGTAACCAATACGCGATAGATGCGCGTTCCGATAAGTAGCTTCCGCATTGATAAAGATTCGACTGTTGACCGTATATCTTAATCCTGCACCGATGGGAATGACTGGAAGAAACGCAGGCGTTTTATGGGTTTGTACATCAATTCCCGTCAATTTACCCTAATCTTACTGAATTTGTGCTACCTTAATATACTAAGTGAAAAGTATCTCCTAGGAATGTGGCCTCATTTATTAATAGCTCCCCTCGTTGTTTTCTTTATTGAAGCGTTCTCTTTGAAGAAGCTTCTAATCCTTTTTTTTCCGTTATTTCTTTTCGTCTCGGAAACGGATGGTCAGACGAACCTGCCACCGGTTTATGAAATTATGAGCGATACGACGCTCTCCACTGAAATCCCCACGGGTTATTGGAAAATGCTTGAAGACAAGGGGGGCAAACTCGTGTTGGATCAGGTAATTAAATCTCCTGTGGGGGATGATTTTCATTTTAATCAATCAAAGGATAACCAGTTTAACTACGCCGTTCACACGTATTGGTTTTGCTACCGCTTAATTAATGCCATGAACCATGATGCGGAAATCAGTTTTGGGTCGGATATTATACAAAACGGGGGAAATGAGCAATCAACTTTTTATTTGTACAAAGGAAGTCAAATGAATGAATTTGAGAGCGGATTACTGGCTCCGGTTAGGAAATTAAAATATGGGGCTCTGAACAATTATATTCCGGTCCTGTTGAAGCCGGGAGAAGTGGTTACCATTTACAACCGGGTTTATAATACTTACCTATTCCCCATTTCACCAGGCAAATATTCAATTGTTTTCAACTCTACTAAAAAAATACTGCAACAAAATGAAAAACTGGACCTGTCCCTATATATAAATAGTGTACATAATTCAATTCTTTTTGGAATTCTTCTATTCGCCTTCGCATTTAATTTTTTCTTTTTTTTGATCGTTAAGGAACGGGTATACCTCTATTTCGCTCTATATGTATTTATTATGGGCCTTGGACGGGTATTATTTGAAAACTATTTTGTGTTTCTGCGGGAAGCCCGGTTTTTTTGGGCATGGTTATATCTGATCATATTCAATTCGACTTTCTTCATAATGGTTTTGTTTATCCGTTCTCTCCTGAAAACACGCCTTTTAATACCTCGATGGGACCAGATTTTGAACAAGCTCAATTATGCTGTTATCATTATTAACTTTTTAACATTCATTATACCATATTATTTCCCTGCTGCCCACAATCAGATCCCATATGAAATAATTAACATAATTGGGTTGGGTTCGGAAATACTATTGATGATATGCATCTTGCTCACTTTCTTTATTGCTCTTAAGAAAAGAGATAAAGCAAACAGAGAATTGATGTTTTTGATTTTGCCAGCCCTTTGCATATGGGGGCTTGGCTGGGCAATGTACATTCTTTACGAAACATTTGGTTTTGCACTTTTCTCTGCAAAATTTACGGCGTGGCTGGATTCATGGTGGAACTTTATTGAAACAGTATGTCTAAGTTGGCTGGTCCTGTCCTACTCTTGGATCCTCTTGCAAAGATTTCGGAAGCTGCAAAACAGGATTTCCCGGCAGGAAATTGAAAGAGAAAAGGAGAAAACGGCCCTGATCGAACAGAAAAGAATCGAGTTAGAAAAAACAGTTGAAGACCGCACGTCAGATTTGAAACTATCTCTCGAAAATTTGCAATCCGCGCAACACCAACTTATCCAGTCTGAAAAAATGGCTTCACTGGGTGAACTCACCGCGGGCATTGCACACGAGATACAGAACCCTTTAAATTTTGTAAACAATTTCTCTGAAATAAACAAAGAACTTATTGACGAAGCTTTGCAGGCCAACGAGGAAGGCAATGTTAAAGAGATAAAGGAATTGTTGTCCGTTATACGGGACAATGAATCAAAGATCAATCGCCACGGTCAAAGGGCAGATTCTATTGTAAAAGGCATGCTTCAACATTCGCGCACAAGTGTAGGCGATAAGGAACTCACCGATATCAATGGTCTGGCTGATGAATACCTGAGGCTCAGCTATCATGGAATTCGGGCAAAAGACAAATCTTTTGTTGCTACTATGCAAACTAATTTTGACCCGGCGATCAGGGAAATCTTTGTGGTACCCCAGGATATGGGCCGCGTGATGTTAAACCTGTACAACAATGCATTTTATGCAGTATGGGAAAAAGCGAAGGAGCAAATCCCCGGGTATATACCAATCGTTTCTGTTAGCACAAAAAGGATGGGTGACTATATACAGATAATCGTCCGTGACAATGGAATCGGTATCCCGCAAAAAGTCATAGACAAGATCTTCCAGCCTTTCTTTACCACAAAACCAACGGGCCAGGGAACGGGTTTGGGACTGAGTATGAGTTATGATATCATCAAGTCGTTTGGCGGGGAATTGAAAGTGAATTCAGAAGTGAGAGAGGGCGCTGAGTTGGTGATTCAAATCCCTGCAGTTTAGCTTCATACTGAATCACTTCCAATTCACCCAAAATAAGTTACTAATCCGTCACTAATTAACCAGGGGTTATTGTCGCTCTAACTCCACGGCCTGTCATGGGATCGTTTATCATTCCACTCGGGTGTTGGGGCGAAATAAGATTTATCAGCTGGAATCAGATGTTTTTTACATTCTTCATCCACCAGTTCTATTCCGAGGCCGGGAGCGGTCAGGGGAACATTGGCGAATCCTTTTTCAAATAATTTCCGGCCATCTGTGGTTTTCACCAGACTGTCCCACCATTCGCTGTCGAGCGAATGATGTTCCAGCGCGAGGAAGTTCTGAGTGGCTGCAGCGCAATGTACACTGGCCATAAAGGAAACAGGTGTACCGGCAAAATGCATGGCCATCGCGACGCCGTGTTCTTCGGCATAGTCACCGATTTTTTTTGTTTCCAGCAATCCACCGGCTGTTGCCAGATCAGGATGGACGATGTCGACTGCGTGGATATCGATGAGCGGCTTAAATCCACTCAGCAAATAAATATCTTCTCCCGTAAGTATCGGCGTCTCCAACGCATCAGAGATGGTTTTGAATTGTTCCGGATATTGCCAGGGAACCATGTCCTCGAGCCAGGCCAGACGGTAGGGTTCTACTTTTTTCCCAAACCGGATGGCATTGTTCAGATCAAAATGGCCGTAATGATCAGAAGAAAGCGGAATCTCATATCCGACTGCAGATCGCACTTCACTGATGATATTGGCCATGGCATCCAGGCCCTTGTCGTTGATCTGAATGGCGGTGAACGGATGTTCTGTATTCGCATAATCCATGTAACCACCGTTCCATTGTGCCAGGTTCTCGCCCCAGAACTTACTGTTGTTCAAAGCGCCCGGAATGTTTTTTACTTCACCGATTGAAATATCCATTTTCAACCAGGTCATTCCCTGAACTTCCAGCCGGTGTTTTATTTTTAATTTAAATTCATCCAGTGTCGGGGCCTCTGGTGTGTCGGCGTATAGCCTTACTTTATCGCGGTAGCGGCCTCCGAGTAACTGCCAGCACGGGACATTGTAAGCTTTTCCGCAAAGATCCCAGAGTGCCATTTCCACGCCGCTCACGCCACCACCCTGACGGGCAGGACCGCCAAATTGTTTGATGGTTTTAAAAAGCATTTCCACATTACAGGGATTTTGCCCGAGCAGGCGGCTCTTCAGCATCAGTGCATAACGTTCATCGGCACCGTCCCTGACTTCACCCAAACCATAAATACCCTGGTTGGTATCGATGCGGATGATGGGCGTACGTCCCACGTTTTGTATAATGCAATAACGCATATCAGTGATCTGCAGATCAGAGGGACCGGAGAATCGTTTCACCCGTTGCGTGCTCTGCGCAATCAGTTCTTCAACGGGCGAAAAAAGATAAGCCCCGCCCAGGGTAATTCCTCCGAGAGCAGATTTCCTTAAAAAGCCACGACGGCTGTTTTCGGGAATTGAATGGTTTTCAGGTTTCGGTTCTACGATCGCTTCTGGATCTTTCAATCCGATTTTGTGCAGGAATTTTTGGGAAGGTGTCATGGTGGTCAATTTAGTATGAGAGTATGGGAGTATGAGCGTACATTGCCCGCTGAAGCTTTAGCGTAAGCGGGTGGGAGTCAAAATCGGATTACCAATTTCTATCCTTCATATAATCGTCCAGTTCCTTTCTGGTCATCGGAAGATTTTTCCTGGTATCCAGCCATTGTAAAAAATCCTTTTTAATCTCCTCAGACCATTGCTGGTCAATCTGTCCTGGCGTATATTTTCCTTCACGCAGGCGCTGATGTCCGAAATCATCTCTCAGTTGCACGAATTCCGAATTCTGAACGAGATCCTGCAGGAACTGCGGAGGAATAAAAACGACACCTCCTTTTTTTGCCAGCACAACGTCGCCCGGCAGAACCGTTGCCCTGCCAATCCTTACCGGCATATTGATGCTACCCAGCATCATTTGCTGGATATAGGAAGGATCATAACCTTTTATCCAGCCGTTGAATCCATTGATCTCTTCAAGCCCTTCAATATCCCTGACCGAACCATAAAATATCACACCCCGGTGTGAATGTGCATAAATCGCATTGCCCAGGTTGTCTCCGATTAAAGTGCCGTCTGCCACTTTACCATAACTGTCCGCCACGTAAATATCTCCATCCTTCAATACATCTATCGGCCATGAATTGGTTGATCCGATGCGGCCCTCTGTCTTCCCCTGGTCTTTTATTATTTTATCATAATCGGGTCGCAGGGGCAGGTATTGAGCAGTCACTGCGCGGCCGGTCATCACCGAGTCGGGCCGGATGATCATCCAGTCTCCCTCAAACTGGTTTTGATAACCTTTGTTTCGCAGGTAACCCCAGGCTTCTTCAAGAGAAACATTTTTCAGCCGGTTCAGGAGCTGATCACTGGCTTTCGGGCGGCCGTCGGGGAAACGTTCTCCTTTCCATTCCGGAGTCAGTGTCATGATCTGATCGGTGGAAAGCGTAATTTTTTGTGCGCTGGTATAAAAAGCGAGAAAGAAAAAGAAAAGAAGCAGAGACATGCTTTTGTTCATATGGCTTGTTTTATAGAAAACGAAGGTTAGTATGTTCAGGTCTGCGCCGGCTCGTAGTATCTAAGTTAACGTTACTTTCTGTATCGGGAAGTAACCATGCCGTGAAACGGCTAATAAGTTAATTTAGTATTGTAGCTATGCGCTAGCTTTTCTTTTACCCAATGTTCTAATTTATGGTGCAAAGGAACCAAAATGGAAGCGATAGCCACCAGTATCAGCAACATTAAAACAGGGGTACTGTGTGTCCATTCTTCAATATAGGGATGTATAAACAGAGCAATAAATTCAAAAAGTAATAGTAAAGCAAGAAGTCCCATGAATCCAAATGCTTTGGGCTTTGTTTTCCGTTGGCTGAAAAACAAAATAACGCCGAAGAAAACGGGAATAAAAACACCAATAGCAGCCATTTGAATATTTTTTCGTCGGGCCTCAGCAACTTCCATTGCTGAATTGGCAATTTCTGTTTGACGGGTTTGTTCTGCGAAGCTTAGATTTTGAAGCTGTTTTTCCTTTTCCTGACTGAATAGGGAATCCTTTGCTACTATTATTACTTTTTGGTAAGCATATGCGCTATCAACATTATTTAAGCGTTCATAAAAAGCCGACAGAAAAGCGCTGGCATCCAGGATTCGTTTTGTAAAACCACTTCGTTGCGCTACCGACATAGAATGACGTGCATACATCAGCGCAGAATCTGCTTGCTCCGCCTTTTTAAATAATCTTGCCATACCCATAGTTGTTTCACACAAATTATCATTATCTCCCGCAGATTCACTACAAGGCAGGCTCTGCCGGTAATAACCCATTGCGATATCATTTTTTCCCATTTTTGAATAAATATTTCCAAGGTTATTTAAGGATACTCCCTCATCTTCTATACGTTTCAGGCGTACGCTGATTTCATAAGCTTGTTCTGTGTTTATACGGGCAGAATCCAGATTATTTAATTTTTCATAACTATCTCCAAGATTTACTAATGCTACGATGAGAAACTTGTCATCATGTAGAGTCTCAAAAATCGTTTTTGCATTGATATAATAGGCAATGCTTTTGCTAAATTCCCCCTGGTCATTATAACAATTTCCGATGCTTATATCGCAGTTGGCTATTCCTGGTAAATCATTAATTATTTCATCAGATTTTAAAGCCTGTAGAAGCATTTCGAGTGATTTTGGATAGTTGCCTGTTAAACCAATACCAGTTCCAATCAATCTTAAGCATAAGGCCTCGCCTTTTACAAATTTTATCTCCCTGGATAGCTGAAGTCCCGTTTGCGCAAATTGCTGACTGATTTCAGGTTTTGAATACAGGTAATTCCTGGATAATTTCACTAAAAGAAGCACCCTTGTGGAATCCTGTTTTGCCTGTCTTAATAACTGACTCAGGCTATCGGTAGCGAAATTTTGTGACCAGCTATTGTTTAGAAATAGCAACAATATCAATATTGTAAGAAGTTGAATTTTCATAATAAGATTTATGAAGGAAAGTTAAATAAAAAGGAATCAATTGCAATTGAAGGGAGTGCTGGTTACCAATCCGTCCCTTAGGGCCTAGAACAGCGTCCCTACCCTTAAAGCCGCCTGCTCATTCAAAATCACCGGTTCATCTGCTAATCCGTATTCCAGGCATTCTGTCTGGGACTTGCTTAATTTAATTACCGCGATAGATTTGCTTATAAATACAATTAAGAAGTCACTTGCGAAATCAATTGGTTATAATCAATGAAGGGCTCTTTTCTAAAGTCCTTTCTTATTGTGGAAAGAATTCAGATAGTCGAATTACTAGGTCAAAACGACAATCTGTAGTTCCAATCGGTCAGATACTCATTCTAGCTTACTTTTCTAAAATACACACAATAGCTTCATTTATTGCGCAATGGCTCCTCAAGGTTCCGTCTTCTTATTAAAGGGTCTTTATTTATTTAACGCTAATAAAACATTTTATGAAGCATTATTTACATAATCTACAGCAGGATTCTATAAAAAAAATATTTTTAATCCTGCTGATTACAGTGGCCGGTATTACCGGTTGCAGGAAAGAACCAGGATTTCGCAGGGATGTTCCTCCTTCTCTGTATTCGTCTGATGTGATTGATAAATGGATGACACTTGAAATAAGATTTTATAAGGATGCTACGGGTATTGGCAATGGAGCGTTTAGCCGTCCATTTGCTTATTCCGGTATCAGCGCTTATGAATCCATTGATCCGGGATTGCTATCCTGGAAACACAAATACAATGGGCTGTCTGACCTGCCGGAAACAGAGGGGTTCAAAAAATACAACTGGTCTGCCAGTGTAAATGCCTCGCTCGCGGAATTCAACAGGAGTTTTTTTACGACAGCCAATTTGAATGCAACGGACCTGGCTGCGATTGATTCCCTCGAAAATGCCATTTCTTCAACATTCAGCGGTGAGAATGGGGAAACACTTAACCGGTCAGTAGCTTTCGGCAAATCTATTGCAGACGCCATTTTTGCCTGGTCCCTGACGGATGATTATATTCAGAATAATGCCATGCCGTACACCCCTCCTGTAGGTAAGGGTCTTTGGGTTCCGACTTCGCCAGCACCGGCTGCTGGTCCTTTTTGGGGGAATGACCGGCGCATTATTGCAGGCAGTGGTGATAATGATGCACCGGGTGCGCCGATTCCATATGCTGAAGACCCTTCATCTGCTTTTTATAAACAAGTCAATGATTTATACCAGGCATCTAAAGTGCTGACTACCGATCAGAAGAATCAGGCATTGTTCTGGAGAGATGTACCCGGAGTTTCCACACCAGGTCATTGGATGAGTATTACCCAGCAGGCCATCAGGCAATCGCATAGCCGGCTCGACAAGGCCGCACTGGCCTATGCCCTGGTTGGAATATGCGTGAACGATGCGGTGATCAGTGTGTTCCATTACAAATATGTGTATAAAAATGTCAGGCCGGTCACCTATATCCGGAATGTAATCGGGGATGTCGCCTGGACTTCGTTTATTCCGACACCCAATCATCCCGAATATCCGGCCGCCCATGGTGTTGTTTCTGCAGCTGCTGCAGAAGGACTGACAGCTGCGTTCGGAAATATCGGCCCCTTAACGGATCATACCTGGGATTATCTCGGATTTCCGGCCCGTACTTTCAACACATTTCGCGAATTCGCATTGGACGCGGGTAATTCCAGATTTTATGGTGGAATTCATTACCAGCCTTCCATTGATACAGGCCTCAAAGAGGGAAGAACCGTGGGCGATAATGTTGTGAATATGCTTTCCTCATTTTCGATTTGGGAAAAATAAGCCTAAGGCGTAGCACCGGGTTACTTTTTCACAATCGGGCCTTAGACAAGGGAATCCCTCAACACGATGTCCTTAATTGTGCCCGGTGTAATGCCTTCTGATTTCTTGAAGAGACGTACAATATAATTGACATCGGTGAATCCGTATTGATAGGCTGTCTCCGTGACCGTTTTATTTTCAGAAGACGACGCCACCTGCCATTGGTTTCCAAGCTATCCATGAGCCAGATCTGCAAGTTTTTTCCTACATCCAGTTTGGTATAGGCAATGAATCCGTTACTGATTTGATAGTTGACATAAGCATGCGCCAATAGTATCCACATATCAGTCCTCACATAAACAATTCTTTTACCATCTGTTAATAGGCCAAAATTGTTTTTGCTGCCTGAAAATATTCCGGAACTTTCTACCATGGATTATGCAAGGCATTCGACACCGCTTCCGCATCAATCAAAGCGGGCGTTGGCTCCATTTCACACGCTTATCTGTTGCTATATGAGGGACTGGACAGCATTCCGGTTGCATGGAAAATAAACCGGCATACCGAAAAGTTTTGGAAAGATTCCATTCCGGATAATTCAGCATTATTTAAACTGATGAAAGAACACAAAACAGTTTTGGATGCAACCCTAATTACGTAT
>Ga0209863_10000592_pt1 | contig 17076 bp, 15 predicted proteins | sample OrgsoiDNA2013046_FD_185796 | JGI IMG/M metagenome (GOLD analysis project Ga0209863, IMG submission 185796) | Permafrost soil microbial communities from the Arctic, to analyse light accelerated degradation of dissolved organic matter (DOM) -... | ecosystem: Environmental > Terrestrial > Soil >...
TATTTGCGCGTGCCCTCGATGATCTTCACGTTAGGCGTCAATGCGGTGATGCGCGGCCTGATGGTGGCCCATACCGGCGGCTATGCGCCCCAGACCGGCGCCACTGACCTGATGCGGACACTTGCCTCGGAGCGCACGCTCGGCATCCCCAACGCCTTGTTCGTCTGGGCCGCGGTGTCGGTGCTGGTGGTCGTCATCCTGCAGCGCACTCCGCTCGGCCGTTACATCTACGCCATCGGCAACAAGGAAGCGGCGGCCTATCTGGCCGGCGTCAATACGCGCCGCGTCACCGTCATCTGCTTCGTGCTCTGCGGTCTCGCGGCCGCTCTCGCGGGCGTGCTGCTCGCCGGTTATTCCACCAAGGCCTATCAGGCGATGGGCGACGCCTATCTGCTGCCTTCGATTGCAGCGGTCGTGATCGGGGGCACAAACATCCTGGGAGGTCGCGGCCGCTATCTCGGCACGCTGGTCGGCGTGGTGCTGATCGTGCTCCTGAACAGCGTCCTGTCGATCATGGACATGCCCGAGGCCGGCCGACAGGTGATCTACGGCCTCGTCATCATCCTGATGCTGCTCGTCTATGGACGCGGCGAACGCGTCACGAGCTAGAACCGCCATCGCGACGGTGCTTGTAGTAGCCTAGCTCTTGATAGTCAGTGAGCGCGGTTGACGGACGCCATCACAGGCCCCGGCCACTTCCGCTGATTGAACTAACGAAATCGTGTCCCGCCGACATCACGGGCGTTGGAAAGACCTCCACAGACAATACCAGTATCAGGCGCAGACCCTTCGAAAGGCCTGCCCGTGAACAGAAAGTGGAGGTCATGATGCTTACATTGAGAACACTGCTGACCACCTCGGCGGCGACGTTGGCGCTCTGCGGTCCCGCGATCGCACAGGAGGCTCCTTCCAAGTCGATCTTTACGGGCGGCGAAAAGGGCGCCTACCATACTTTGTTTTGCCCGCCGCTGCCGGCGGCGCTCTCGAATGCCTATTTCCAGGGCTATAGGTGTACCCTGAGCAGGGGAACGCTCGAGAACATCGATCGCGTGCTGAAGGAGCCGACGAATATTGGTTTCGTCCAGCTCGATGTGTTTGCCGCCGAGGCCGCCAAGCGGAGAGACGAGTTCAAGAAACTTACGGTGATCCGTAGCGACATCGCGTGCGAAGGTCTCTGGATGGTGACCAAGAACCCGGACCTCGACAATTACGGTCATGTGATGGGTTTGGCGCGACGGATCCCGTTCGTCCTGCCTGCACAGGGAAGCGGTTCGGCCGCGAGCTTCGCGTTTCTGCAGGCGAACGATCCTGAAGGTCTCGGCCGCGTGCCTGAAGCCAGCAAGAGCTACGTCGCCGATGCCACGGCGGCAATCAGCGAAGTCGCCTCCAGCACCAACGGTGCTGTCGGGTTTTTCGTGCAGTTTGCCGACCCTGACAACGCCAATTTCAAGTTGATCATCGAAAAGGGCCTCAAGGTCATTCCGGTGGCAAGCAGGGAGATCCTGCGCATCAAGCTGAACGGTCAGGCCGTCTACCAGTTGCAGGCATTCGATTTGAAGTCGCGCGGCTTGTTCGTCAAGGCGCTCGAGGCGACGACAACGTGCACCCCGGTTGCCATCGTTGCGGGCTCGCCGGACGCCTTCGACGGTGACCGCAACAGGGTCGACGACCAGAAGGATCTGATCGAACGGATCCGCAAGATCCCGGCAGAGAGGCTGCTGCCGCAAGAGGGGCGCATCGCGAGTATCATCGGTTCTGCCAGGAAGCTCTCGGGCCAAGCCGTCGAGGAGATGCAGGCGTTGATTGAATCGACCCGTCAGATGATCGCAGACCGCAACAAATGACGGATCGCCATTGACCGGCGGGGTAGGCGGACCGCGAGGTTCGCCTACCAGCGCGCACAAGGGCTCACTTCCGGCCATCGGGCCACGCCGGCGTCGGATGCCGCGAAAATAACACAATCGGCAAACGGGCACGGCACCAAAAACCTCCCCAGAGAAAAGATTGAGCAGAGAGAAACCAACTAACCGTGGAGCACGACGGTGATCGCAACCATCATGACGCTACTGAAGCTCTTCAGGCTTGCGCGCCGGGGCCTGGCCTGGTGTCGGACAGCGGCGTTCATCGCAATCGTGGCATGGGCGATGTCGCATTCCCTTCCGTCCTGTTCTACCGTGCGGACGGACCTGCTCACCAGCCATGTTGTGGCAAAATGATTCCGACGACGAACACAAGCTGGATCGCCATCATGGACTGCAGCCTGACGCCGCTCTCTGACGGTCGATCCCGCATCATCACAATGCGCAGATGTTCCGAGCAAGATGCCGATGAAACCGATGCCGAACATCGACCATGACAGGTTGGTCGAGCTCTACCTCACTGGCTGGTGGCGAAAGACCCGCGCCGCCATCGTCCATCGATTTCTGCATTGCTCCGATCGGCTGATCGAGCTGATCCGGGGTGTCGATGTCGTCGACGAGGAACTCCATGGTCGCATCGATACCGAGATTGAGCACATCATCATCCAGGCCATCGGCCAGCCCTGGTCGACGCCGATGACCGCTCGGCAACGTGCCATATGGGACGCCGCCCGGGCCGCATGCCCCGATCGGCGTATCCTCGTTCAAATGATCGCAACCGACAGAGCCGCGCGCGGACTGTCGACCATTCCCCCAAAGCATGCGCTGGGGCGGCTGTTGAAGAGCCACCTCGACTCCTGCCACTGGCAGGTTCTCGGGCTGACGGAACATCGGGCGCGGGTCTGGAGCAAGCTGCGTCGGATCAGCGCTGAGCTGTTCCGTGAGTACCAGGCGCAACACGGACGCGACCCGCCACCGGGATATCGCTGCAGCCCCCATCATTTCCGTGACATACGCACACGTATCCTGCGCGATGACCCGCACGATGCCCGGATCGCTGAAATCAAGGTCGACACCATCGAGGAATATTTCGGCCGGCTCTGCGAGGAATGCCGCCAGATGGTCTCCTTGGATGAAGCATCATTCGACGAAGAACAACCGCAGATCGATGAAAGCGACCTGCATCCGCGCCTGATCAGGATGTTGAAGCGCTGCATCGATCAACTTGAAGAGCCGCTTCAACGCGTAATCAGGATCGCCTACCTCGGCGACAAGGCTTTATACTGGTCGCCGACGCAGGATACGGACGCGGGGCGCACGGAATTCGAGCGGCTGCGACATGAGGCGCTACGGCAATTGCGCAGCCGTCTAGACACTTTCCGGGGAGACACGGATGAAGAACAAGTCAGGAATCGAAAAACTCTTGAGTGACGTCCTCGCACTGCAGCAGGAGGATGGGCGCGGCGCGGAGCTGACGGAGGAACGGGTGCGGGATGTCCTTCTCGGAACTGAGAGCTTCACGGACGCCGAAGAACACCTGCTTGCGAGCTCACCGTTGGCGCGGCACACCTACGCGGCGGCTCTCGAAGAGGTGGAGATCGAGCGCGAGGCATACCGTCAGCGCTGCGAGCGCGCCGGTCTTCATACCTCTACGGGGAACTTGTTGGCAGCAGCGACCGAACAATACCCCTTCGTGATTCCGAGCGACGATTTTTTGGTAACCGTACGTCCGCACCCGATCGATGACGGATGGGTCATCACCCTGGCACTCAGCGAACAATTCCGCCGGATTAGCGGCCCTGCAGACGTCCTGGCGCTCGTTGATGACCAAAACGTCACCTGGGTCCGTGGCCAGCTCAATGTGTATGGGGAAATTCATTCCTACTGCTGGCCGTATCATGAGAGCCCCGCGGAGCGCGCACGCAGGCCGGGATTTGCGCTTCGCGTGCTGCACGCATGAGTAGTGAGTCTGGAGGAACTCGGCATGGCACAACGCGGTGGCCACGAAAGGAGGGTCCGCCACGTTGCCTTTCCGACCGTGAACCGCAACGGCTCGGGAAGGTTGATCCGGTTGGAATGCGTCGCCTACCTGGACAGACATGACCACCCTCAAACACCGGATCGTCGGTTCGACGAAGTGATCAGGCGCGAGCGTGGAAGGAATGGGGATGTCAATCCGCCGTTCACGTTCTTCGACACCAATCCGAGGATCGGCAACGGCTATGATCTGACGGGAGAGAGCTTTCAGCTCGCTGTTGTCATCGCGGATCGGATGGTCCGACACGGATACTCCGAGAGGCGACCGGTCATCGCCACGGGCCGCCTGCCGGACAGCGATGGCACCATCGGTGCGGTGGACGAGACCGATTTTGATGGGAAGCTGAACGTCCTCTTCGAATTGGCCTCCACGGACTGCGTGTTCTGCTTTCCAAGGATCAACGGGACCGGGCCGGCGAGCGCGAAGCTTACGCGCCTCGCGATGGAGCGCCGCGTCACCCTCAGACCGGTCGACAGGCTTGAGGAGCTGGAAGACCTGTGGACACGCCCTGCTGTATCGGTTTGGCTGAAGATGGCCCGCTGGGTCGGATTATTGATCCGCCACGTCGCCGGTTGGCTCGGATCGCTCCACCGCGCAGCCCTCGTCGCCACGTTAACAGCGGCCATGATTCTCCTGGTCATCGCGCTCCTATCTCACGACGATGTGGGTGACAGCTCGGAAGCCGGGTCCACGTCGATCAATACAAGTGGCAGGTACGGTGCCTACCAGACGCTTTTTTGCGACCCGCTGGTCCGGGCGCTCAAGTCGGCCTACCTGCCCGGTTACAGGTGCACCCTGAGTGCCGGGACGATGGAGAACATCCTTCGTGTGCTAAAGTGGCCGACCAGCGTCAGCCTGGGACAATTGGACATGTTGGCTCTGGAGGCGCTCAAGCGTCCTGAACTGCTGAAGAGTATCACCGTCATCCGCCAGGACTTTGCCTGCGAAGGCTTGTGGATGGTGACCAGGGATCCAGAGTTGACTTTCCGCCAGATCAGCGTCTGGGCCCGACGCATTCCCTTCGTATTGCCTCCGCAAGGCAGCGGGCCCGCGGCAAGCTTCGCGTTCCTGCAGCTGAATGATCCGGAAGGCCTTGGCAGAGGATCGGATGCGAACAAGCGCTACGTTGCCGATGCAACCGCGGTCATCAACGAAGTGGCGTCGAGCCCAGACAACGCTGTGGGCTTCTTCGTGCAATTTGCCGATCCCGAAAATGCCAACTTCCGGCTGATCGCTAGCCAGGGGCTCAGCCTCATTCCGGTGGCCAGCGACGAAATTCAGCAGATCAAGCTGAATGGCGAGGCGGTCTACCGCACCCAGGTCTTCGGCTTGAGGTCGGGCGACGTGAAGACGTCCTGCACGCCAGTGGCGATCATCACCGGCGCGCCCGAGGTGTTCAGCAATGACCCCAACAAGGCCGATGATCAGAAGGACCTCATTGACCGGATCCGTAAACTGCCGGCTGAGAGATTGCTGCCGCAGCCAACCAGCTTTGCCAGAGTCGTTTCATCTGCAGGTCGATACGTCAATGACGCGATGCGCGAATTGATGGACTTGATTAGGAATGGCACCTGAAGGTCGAGGACTTGAGTCATTAAGCCGCGAAACGGTTCGTGCACTCTATTGCATCGACCGGATTTGAGGATGGACGGCCGCCATCGTCAGCGTGGCCACCTTTTTGACGCATGCCAAGGTACTATCGAAGGGTGTACGGGTATTGCGTGGAGTCGCGCCATGATGACTGTTCGGCGGTTAGCTCCGCGCGAAGGTTGGCGCTACCGTTCAACTCAGTGCAATATTTTGAGATAACTGCTCGCGCCCCAATTCGGTCGTTTGATACACGGGGTACACACTCGGAAACAAACTCACCTGCCTGTCATAGAAAGAATTGCGAATCGCTCAAGTGACCTAGCGAACTCGAAAAACCTCTAAGTCGGATGACACGCGATGGAAGACGATTGTCTCCACGTGAGTACTCTCGCGGCTTGGCCGATTCTGTCGCGCTGTAGACGAGCCAAAGAAAAGGTCCGCCTGTGCGGGCCGAGGTTCAATCGTCGCGAGTTGCTCGACTTCCTCGAGGTTGATCAAGGGCATCGCGGTTCTCCTCGTGAGGAACAACTGCCATTAATCGTACCATGGTACTCTGGGTGAAGATGTAGGGTGGTGGGCAGCGCAGTGTTGCATCTTAAGGCTGCGGCTGTGGGGGAACCAAAGCGGAACCGGTAGGCCTTTTAGTTGTTGGTGAAAATCCGACCGTTCTCGCCCGCGATCAGATCGTAATATAAATCGTGGGAGCGGTACGGATAAATTGAAGAAGTACTTTGCTGTCTCTTTCGAGGGATGGATTTTTAACTCCAATGATTTGCATCCCGCACATGACCACAGCTGCGGGAAAGGAGACATTGATGACAAAGGACAAAGCTCAACCCGCTGCTAGATTCAAACTCGGTTTCGTCACTGCTACCGTGTGGAAGAATGGCGACTTCCATTCAACGGTACTTTCAAGGTCATACAAAGACGGCAACGATTGGAAAGAGACCGAACAACTTGCACATGGAGATTTGATGAACGCGGTACGCGTTCTGCAACGCGCCGAAGACTACATTAGCCGACAATAAAAATGACCCCGAGAAGTTGGGGTCGTTTTCATGCCAGGGTCTATCCGTTTTTGTATATCACGACGTTGCAGCCGGTGGTTTCTGGGGGCATGTCCTGGCCGAATGTTCTTCAGATCCGCATTTGGAGCAGGTCTGGGATTTTCGTTCTTTCTTCACACTCGCGCCGCCGAGGATCTCTGCCAGCTCTGCATCAACGTGCTCTTTGGTTTTGATTGGTTCTTGTATCCTTGCGGGTTAGGTAAAACGTTCGTTTGGCGTTCCGGTTCAATGTCCTCATGACACCGATGCGCGCGAACATCATTGGGCCGCCGAGCGTTGCGAGCAGGATCAAGGCTTCCATTCCGCCGATGTGTGTTCGACCTTCGAAAGTCTCGTGATGTGTTGCCGGCGTCCTCAAGATGACCAGCGCGCAACCCCGGGCAGGGGATTGGCTCATCAAAGATGCGAGACGATTCCAACCAATACATTTTTCGCAGATCCAGGTGCATCGCTCTGGCGGACAGGATATTTTCCTTGCCAGCCGCTTCCCGCAACGATCGCAGCGCATCCGCGCCGACCTGACAGCGTCATCGCGCTAGGCCGCGGGATATTTTCGCGGAGCATCTTGAACAACGCCCAGGTCGTGCCCTTAGCTGATCCACGGATAACCTGCGCTCGCAATGACAGTCGTTAATTATTTCGAAACGAATTCCGGATCAAGACATGCCCTAGTACCCGGAATCATCGCTCAGTGACACGGCGGCTCATTCCTCGAAAGTAGACTTTTGCTGCTTCGGGCATAATCCCGACGTGGAATCGCGACTGATCTTCTAAGAAAAGGGGTACTAGAATCGAAAGAGCGAGACGAATGCCCGCCAAAGATGAGCGTCGAGAGTTGGTCCCCGTGACAATTGCTACCATTGTCGCGGCAATTGGCGTACTTTGTCTGTGGTCTGACCTCAGAAACGATCCGCTGGATCAGGGGGACGGCATGATCACATCCGCGGTTGTTTTACGGGCCGGCGCGACTATGGCTAAATCGGAACCGCCTGCACATTTGGTCGCGCCACGGACCGTGCTTGCCTCCGAGCCCTCGAAGGTCAGCAGCCTAACACCCTGAAGCCACCGCCTTCCAGACGATCTCTCCCATCAATATCTTGAAGCGCGGGAGACCGCGATCAACGTGCCAAGGCCAGCGGCGCGCTCCTTGCTCGGTCCCACTGTTTCCGTCCCCGCTTTATTGTGGGGCAGAAGACATCAGTTGGCATCGCCCGCGCGCGCGTCAATATGGCCGTTGGCTTGCGTAACATGCGTTGTTTTTGTCTGAAATCGAATTTTTTGCGAATATGCGTGTCTCTCGAAGTTGAAGATCGGCCCAAGCAGGAAGAGCAATGCCGTCTTCCCGAGTCGATCGCCTGTGAAGATCGGCAACAGAAGCACATCGGCTGGCAGGGGGAAACAGAGGCGGCCCGGCGCGCGAGGTAACGGCGGAGGCGCGCGCCGGGCCGACCGAACTGTTGGGGGGGCACCGAGCAGTTCGGCTGGGCTCATTATACAGCTGATGTCGGCGTCCGCTTATCCCGATCGCGTGACTACGCCTCGCCCGGATCGATACCCTTTTCAATCCGCAGCAACGTCGGCAACTGCGCGATTTGAGCTGCGACACGGCGAGCTTCGTTGAATCCGGAAAAGATCACGGATTTGTAGAGCGGCCGAGTCCCACAAGATATGATTGTTGCGAAAGTCGCCAGCGCAGAGTTCGCGTGCAAGTGTTTCGACGGACGTTTGAAAGGCATCGGGACTTCTCCACGCCTGGCGCTACTTTGAAGGAGGCCGCCTCAATCCCCACAAAACAGGTGGTAGGGCCGAGATGCATATTCAAGGTGGCCCCGAGCAAACGGTGCTGGCGCGCTGCGCTGGCGCCGATCGGCCGGAAAAAGATCGGTGATGCTTGGGGTATCACGGGAAAGGCCTACGTTGACCGAACTACTGCCGCGCTACGCCTGCTGGAATACCAAGGGGTTGGCAAGGAGCGCGAGTAAGACGGTTTGGAGGAAATTCATTGGTCGCCATCCTCCCCCATTATCTGACGACGAGCGGCTGTCACTCTCGCCCGCAATTCCATGAGTTGTATCCACAAGTCTTGCAGGGCGCCCTCGTGGTAGGCGATCTGACGCTTGATATCCGCCAGCTGGAGTTCAAGTAGCCGGACTTCATCTTCCGTCGTCATTGGCGCCCCCGGATGCCAGAGCCCGTCTGGCCGAAACCTCCGGCAGCGCCGCAGCCGCAAGGAAGGGTCAAATCTGATGGTCGGCGAACGCGAATTAACAACGGGCCTCCTGGCAAAAGAGGCGAGCTTCCGCCTGAAAATCCGGACTCACCGGCGGGCTTCCTAAGCCAGGGAAACATGGCAGGGCGCGGAGTTTCGGTTCCGCGCTCACACCGTCGGTGCAGGCCTCAAGCCTGTCGCTTTAACCCGGCGGGTTTTTCTTTTGGCTTTGCCGGGCGCGGCCAGCTTTTGATCCTGCCTTTCAAACTGACGTTGAGGCTTGGTCGGTATCGGTCGTAAAAATCTGGCGGCCCATCGCTGTTCGCACCTTCTTTGAAAGTCCAAGGGGATGATACTCATAACAACTCCGGGTTTGAGTAATTCCAGGCCCTCAATCACCAATAGCTTTCTGGGTCGTGTGGACGGCTATGGGCATAAGTGTGTTCCGAATAAGAACTGCAGTTGATTTTCCGCCGGTGTTGAAATCTGATCACACCATGCGGTCGTGCAGGGCCGCCTCGCTTCATGCCGGGCGGCCCGTCGTTTATCGGCAGGAACGGATCCGTCCGTCGAAGCTCCTGTAGGTTCCGGATGCTGGATCGTAGGTCCGATAGTAGAAACAGCTTGGGCTGAGGGCGCGCCCACGCGGCTCGTGCTCAACGCGCTTTGGTAGTGGGGCTGTTTCAACCGGTTTATTTTCCGGCTTGCTGTTCTCGGCCGCCACGCCTTCCGATTGCTTTGCGTCGGGCTTCTCTTCCACGCCGGCGGGTTTCTGTTCCATGGTCCGCTTCGCCTGCGCCAGTTCGGTTATCAGCGCCTCGGCCCTGTCGTGCTCCCGCTGCAGAGACTGCCGCAGTTCCGCCGTCGCGCTCTCGGCGGCCTGCTTGAGCTGCGCCGCCTCGTCGCCCTTCTTGCTCGACAGCGCCACCTGCGTCTCGAGGTCCCGCCGCGCCTTCGCCAGTTCAGTTGCCAGCGCCTCGGCCCTGTCGTGCTCCCGCTGCAAAGACTGCCGCAGTTCCGCCGTCGCGGCCGCCAGCTTGAGCTGCGCCGCCTCGTCGAGGTCGCGCAGCCAATCCAGCTCCCGCTGCAGAGACTGCCGCAGTTCCGCCGTCGCGCTCTCGGCGGCCTGCTTGAACTGCGCCGCCTCGTCGCCCGCGACGACTTCGGTGTGGAAACAGATGCCGACGAGCGCCGCCGTGACGAGGGTTGCGGCGATCCAGGAAATTGCAAATCCCCGCCGCGCGTGCGACGGGCGCCTCACTTCCGTCGGCGCGGTCTGAGCCTCGACTGCCGCTGCCGAACGAGGTGCAACGACCTCGCTGGCGGTTGGCGGCTGTGGCGCATCCCCTCTCAAGGAGAATGGAAAGAAGCTGTAGCGGCGCGCCTTCGACGCCGACGGCCCGGCCTGGGCTTCGAGCGACAATGTTTGATTGCCTCGATGACTTTCTTCTCGACCCCGCATAGCGAGAAAATCCCTACCTCGCGGAAAAAATTGGCTTTCGCCGATAGTGCCTTTGTGACGCGGTTGACCTTCTAGCGTTGATCCAACCGCAGCCCGCTGCGGCCTTCGTCTTTGTAGATACGGACAATTGCGAGGCCGTGTCGAGCGGCATAGGCCGCGATAGCGGCGGCTTGGTTTTGGATCGAATATTTCTGCTCGTCTCTCCGCCATTTAGATGCGAGTCGAGGCAGGTCGGCGGAATGGTACAGGCGGCATGCCTGCAAGTTCGGTTAGGCCGGTCGCGCTCGCGTCTCAATTTGTGAAGGTTTTCGGACGTGGCCGGCTTAGCTGACGATGTCCGCTTTCGAAGGGGAAAACATGTGCTCGCATCCAGCTTTCTAAGCTTCTGACCCATCTGAGACGTCGGCCAGCATCTTATGCGGCAGAAGCACAGCGGCAGCCTCGCGTCAGCGACAGCTGTCGTGACGGAGGTGCGCTAACTTCCTAACATAAAACAAAGGGAAACGCCAAAGTGTACGACAAGATCATTGTTGGTGGGGGCTCAGCAGGCTCGGTCATAGCCCACAGGCTCTCCGCCAGGAGCGCTAACGCTGCGTGCATCATGGCGCGCCGGACCGGTTCCTCCATCGATCCGGCGGTGACCTTTCCGACAATCGAGGACGGTTTTGCCGGTGTCGCGATGGTCGAGCGCGGCCGGCGGTCTCCGGATGGCGACGGCGCGGTGAATGCCGAGCTGACGTCGTGAGGTGCTTGTTGATCGCGGCGCATTCACACCCAGCCGCCATCCACGACATAATGCTGCGCGGTGCAGGCCGAGGCGTCGTCGGAAGCGAGGAAGACCGTGAAGTTCGCGAGTTCGTCCGGGGTGAGCTTCCGCTTCAGGCATTGGCGGCGCATCAGTTCGGCTTCGCTTTCGGGCGTCAGCCATTTTTCGATCTGGCGCTCGGTCATGATCCAGCCGGGCGCGATCGCATTCACCCGGATGTTGAAGAGGCCGTAGTCGCGCGCGAGCGAGCGCGTCAGCCCGATCACGCCGGACTTGCTCGCCGTGTAGGCCGCCATGCCGCCTTGCCCAACCATCCAGGAGGTCGAGCCGAAGTTGATGATGACGCCTTGCCCGACGGCCTTCATGCCCGACAGCACGGCTTGCGCCGCGAAGAACTGATGCTTCAGGTTTACCGCGATCCGGTCGTCCCAATACTCCGGCGTTACCTCCTCGGTCGGGTGCCGTTCGTCATGCGCCGCGTTGTTGATGAGGATCACGGTCGGCCCGTGCGCCTTGCATGCGTCTGCGACGCCCGCGCGCAGCGCCGGGATGTCGGTGAGATCGACACGCTGAAAATACGCGGCGAGCCCTTGGCAGGACAGCTCCCGCGAAAGACCCATGCCCGCCTCTTCATTGATGTCGAACAACACGACGGTTGATTTCTGACGCGCGAAAACGCGCACGATCGCTGCTCCGATCCCCGATGCGCCACCGGTGACCAGGACGACCTTGCCGGCAAGGTCCGGATAGATGGCGGCCATGGCTGTTTTTCTCCCAAGCAAGCTTAATCGTCGGCGGTTGATGGTTATAAATCAAAATCTGAGTTGCGCACCTCAAAGAATGCGGTAGCTTCGCGGCAACCGGCCACCTGACGCCGGAACGGAGGTTTCTCATGGGACTGCTGACAGCAGGAGTGCTGCAAAGGCTGGTGTTGGCTGCCGCCGTGATGGCGGTGGCGGCCGCGGGCGCCGCGGCAGAAACCACCGTGAAGTGGCTCCATATCGAGGCCAATCCGGCCCAGGTGAAGATCTGGGAGGAGGTCGCGCGCACCTACGAAGCCGCCCATCCCGGCGTCAAGATCGAGATGCAGTTCCTCGAGAACGAGGCGTACAAGGCAAAGCTGCCGACCATCCTGCAATCCAAGGACCGGCCGCACATTATCTATAGCTGGGCGGGCGGCGTCCTGAAGTCGCAGATCGAGGCTGGCGTCCTCGAAGACATCACCGATCAGGTGAAGGGTTTTGGCGACACCATCACGCCGGCGGCGCTCGCCGTCTTCAGCCAGAACGGCCATGTCTATGGCTTGCCCATCGCGTTGTCGCAGGTCGGCTTCCTCTACAACAAGGACCTGATGGCGAAAGCCAAGGTCGACGCCGCCACAATCAAGACCTGGGACGATCTGCTGGCCGCGGTGAAGGCGCTGAAGGCGGCCGGCGTCACGCCGATCGTGGTCGGCGGCGCCGACAAGTGGCCGCTGCATTTCTACTGGACCCACCTTGCGGTGCGGATCGGCGGCAAGGCGGCGTTCGATGCGGCGCTGCGCGGCGAGAATGGCGGCTTTGCCGGAGCGACGTTCCAGCAGTCCGGCGAACTGTTCAAGCAGCTCGTCGACCTGCAGCCGTTCCAGAACGGCTTCCTCGGCTTCAAGAATCCGCAGGCCGTCGGATATTTCGGCGACGGCAAGGCCGCGATGACGCTGGCCATCAGCACGACCTATCATCTGCAGCGCGCGCTCGCCGCCGACAAGGTCGGCCTCGGCGAGGACACGATCGGCTGGTTCGATTTTCCCGTCGTGCCCGGCGGCAAGGGCGAACCGAGTGATACGCTCGGCGGCATCACCGGCTGGCTCATCACCAAAAGCGCGCCGAAGGAGGCCGTAGATTTTCTCAAGTTCTTTATCTCCGGGGACGTGCAGACACGGCTCGCCGCCGGAAATTTCCTGATTCCCGTGGTGAAGGGGGCCGACGCAGGCCTCAACAACTCCTTCATGAAGCGGATCGCCGAAAACCTGGCGAAGTCGAACTACCATCAGAACTTCTACGACCAGAGCCTCGGTCCGTCGGTCGGCCGCGTCGTCAACGACGCCGCCGCGGAAATCGCCGGCGGCAGCATGACGCCGCAGCAGGCGGCGACCGCGATCGAGGCCGCGTGGAAACAGGGCAACTGACGGTGCGCGGACAAACGGCAGGCGCGCAGCTGCTCGCCTCCATGAGATCGTCGATGGCGCCGCTGCCGGTCCGCCGCTCCCTTCGCGACGGCCGGTTCGCGGTGCTGGTGCTGTTCCTGCCGCCCGCGCTCGTGCTGTTCACATTGTTCGTCGTGCTGCCAATCGGCGAGGCCGCCTGGTATTCCGGCTTCAACTGGAACGGTTTCGGCAAGCCGACCAACTGGATCGGCCTCGACAATTACCGCTTCGTTCTGGAAACCCGCGCATTCTGGCTCGCGCTGCGCAACAACGGCCTGATCATCGCCGTCTCGCTCCTGATCCAGCTGCCGCTGGCGTTGGCGCTCGCGCTGGCGCTGGCCGAGCGCTTTCGCGGCGCGATCGCATTGCGCATGCTGTTCTTCCTGCCCTATATCCTGGCCGAGATCGCGACCGGCCTGATCTTCAGCTTCGTCTATGACGGCGACTATGGCCTCGTCGCATCGATCTGGCACGCGTTCGGCGCCGAGGCGCCGTATCTGCTCGCGAGCACCGACACCGCCATGCTGGCGGTCCTGATCGTCATCGTCTGGAAGTACTTCGGCTTCCACATGATGCTGTTCATCGCGGCGCTGCAGGGCATGGACAGGAATCTTGTCGAGGCGGCGCGCATCGACGGCGCCACGAGGCCGCAGCTGCTGCGCTATGTGGTCATTCCGCTGCTCTACCCGACGATCCGGCTCTCGGTGTTCTTCGCCATCGTCGGCTCGCTGCAATTATTCGACCTGGTGATGCCGCTGACGCGCGGTGGCCCGGCGGATTCGTCGAACACCATGGTGAGCTTCCTTTACAACAACGGCATCTCGCGGATGCGGGTCGGCTACGGCAGCGCCATCGGCGTGATCCTGTTCGTGATCTGTGTCACCTTCGCCTTTACCTACAAACGCTGGTTCATGCGCGATGAGTAACGTGGAGACGACCCGCCCTGCCGTCGACCTCGCGGTGCTCTACAAGGCGCTGTTTCTCGCGCTCGTCGCCACCTTCGTGCTGGTGCCGCTGCTGGCGACCGTGCTCGGCGGCTTCAAGTCGCTCGGCGAACTGCGCGTCAATCCGTTCGGGCTGCCGCATCACTGGGAATGGTCGAACTACGCCGACATCCTGGTCTCGAAGCGCTACTGGCAGCTGTTGCGCAACTCGATGGTCATCTCGACGCTGACCGTGACGCTGACGCTGATCGTCGCGTCGATGGCAGCGTTCACCTTTGCCCATGTGAAATTCTTCGGCAGTTCGATGCTGCTGAGCTACCTGACGCTGGGCCTGTTGTTTCCAGCCGCGACCGCGGTGCTGCCGCTGTTCATCAAGGTGCGCGACCTCGGGCTGCTCGACAGCTATTTCGGGGTGGCGCTGCCGCAGGTGGCGTTCAGTCTCGCGATGAGCATCCTGTTGCTGCGGCGCTTCTTCAAGGATCTTCCGCACGAATTGCTGGAAGCCGCGCGGGTCGACGGCTGCAGCTACATCAACTTCTTCCGCTACGTGACGCTGCCGCTGTCACGGCCGATTCTGGCCACCGTCGGCACCATAACCTTCGTCAACAGCTGGAACGCCTATCTGCTGCCGCTGGTGATGCTGAACACCGACGACCTCTATCCATGGCCGCTAGGCATCATGGTTTATCAGGGCGAATATTCGTCCGAGTGGCATCTGATCCTGGCTTTCATCACGCTGACGATCCTGCCGACCGTCATTCTCTTCTTGTTTGCGCAAAAGCACATCGTCGCCGGCCTCACGGCGGGCGCGGTCAAGGGATGACAGGTCGCGCTGCGGCGCGCATCGATTACTATGGAGAACGCAATGAAAAGAGTCGGTATCGGAATCATCGGCTGCGGCAATATCAGCGCCGCCTATCTGAAGGCGGCGCAGCGCTTTCCCATCCTCGACATCAGGGCCGTGGCCGACATGCGCAGCGAGGCGGCAGAGAGGCGAGGGGCCGAATTCGGCCTGCCGGGAGTGCGCGTCGACCAGTTGCTGAAGCGCGACGACATTGAAATCGTCATCAACCTCACCGTGCCGCTCGCCCACACCGACGTCAGCCTCGCCGTGCTCAACGCTGGCAAGCATGTGCATTCGGAAAAGCCGCTCGGCGTCAATGTCGCCGAGGCGAGGAAGGTGATCGATCTCGCGGCGCAAAAGGATCTCCGCGTCGGCTGCGCGCCGGATACGTTCCTCGGCGGCGGCCACCAGACCGCGCGCAAACTGATCGACGACGGCGCGATCGGCACGCCGGTCGCCGGCAGCGCCTTCTTCATGTGCCCGGGGCACGAACGGTGGCACCCTGCGCCGGGCTTCTACTATTTGCGCGGCGGCGGACCGATGCTCGACATGGGTCCGTATTACATCACCGACCTCGTGCAGCTTCTGGGCCCGGTCGCAACCGTGATGGGCTCGACGGCGCGGCCGAAATCGGAGCGGCTGGTGACGAGCGAGCCGATGAAGGGCACTCTCATTCCCGTCGAGGTCGCGACCCATGTCGCCGGCACGCTGGAATTCGAGAGCGGCGCGCTGGTCTCGATCGCGATGAGCTTCGACGTGCCGAAGCACCGGCATGCCCCGATCGAAATCTATGGCGACAAGGGCAGCATGCTGGTGCCCGACCCCAATCGTTTCGGCGGCGAGGTGCAGGTGGCGAAGACCGGCGGGGAGTGGGAATCGATCCCGCTCACCCATGGTCATGTCGACGGCGAATTCCGCTCGATCGGTGTCGCCGACATGGCGACGGCGATCGTCACCAACCGGCCGCATCGCGCCAGCGGCGCGCTCGCGTTCCATGTTCTCGAAGTCATGGAGGCGTTCCAGACCTCTTCCGACGAAGGCCGGCGCGTGAAGATCGGAAGCCGCGTCGACAGGCCGGCGATGATGCCGGCGGGGCGCGAAACCGGACAGATTGATTGAGGGGCAACAACAATGCGCAAGGCGATGATCGTATGGGGCGGCTGGCCGGGGCACGATCCCGATCTGTGCGCCTCCATGATACGGGGCTGGCTGAAGCGGGAGGGATTCGACGTCCGGATCGAGACCACGACGGCGGCATTTGCCGATCCGGCGATCCATGACCTGTCCTTGATCATTCCCATCTATACCATGTCGAAGATCGAGAAGCCGGAAGCCCTCAATCTGTGTGCGGCGGTGCAGAGCGGCGTCGGGCTGGCCGGCCATCACGGCGGCATGTGCGATGCCTTCCGCGATTCGGTGGACTATCAGTTTCTCTGCGGCGGCCAGTGGGTGGCGCATCCGGGCAACATCATCGACTACAGGGTCGAGCTGACGAGGCCGGATGATCCGATCATGCAGGGCCTGAAAAGCTTCGAGCACCGATCCGAGCAGTATTACATGCATGTCGACCCCGCCAACGAGGTGTTGGCGACCACGACCTTCACCGGCGAGCACGCGCCCTGGATCGAGGACGTGGTCATGCCGGTGGTGTGGAAGAAGCGCTATGGCGAGGGCCGGGTGTTCTACTCCTCGCTCGGCCATCGCGCCTATGAACTCGACGTGCCGGAGATCCGGACGATCATGATCCGCGGCATGCTGTGGGCGGCGCGCTGATGGCGAACGGCAAAACCAGTCCGGCCGGACGTGCGACGCTCGATGACGTCGCGCGCGCGGCCGGCGTTTCGCCGGCGACTGTCGACCGCGTGGTCAACCGACGCGAGGGGGTGCGCCAAAAAACCATCGCGCGCGTGGAAGCTGCCGTCGCCAGGCTCGGCTACCGCGCCGATCTCGCGGCGGCGCGGCTTGCGCGCAACCAGAGCTTCCGCTTCGCGTTCATCCTGCCGACCGGCAGCAACAGCTTCATGGCGAACCTGACCGAGCAGGTTCAGCGCAGCGCGGATTGGCTCGCCAGCCAGCGGGCCTTCATCGATGTCGTTCAGGTCGACGTGTTTG
>Ga0209863_10000594_pt1 | contig 17028 bp, 15 predicted proteins | sample OrgsoiDNA2013046_FD_185796 | JGI IMG/M metagenome (GOLD analysis project Ga0209863, IMG submission 185796) | Permafrost soil microbial communities from the Arctic, to analyse light accelerated degradation of dissolved organic matter (DOM) -... | ecosystem: Environmental > Terrestrial > Soil >...
CCCAGAATCTGCAACCCGTCCACCTCCACCTTCTCGCTGCTCAGCACGCGCACGCCAGCCGCGCTGATGGCGTTCAGATATTTGCTGTCGTCTCCAAACTGCTCGTGATTGCCCGCAACAAAATAGACCCCACGGGGCGCGGTCAATTTGCTCAAGGGTTCGGCGGCGCGTCCCGCGTCGATCGCCGTTCCGTCATACAAATCTCCAGCAATGAACACCGCGTCCGGCGCTTCGTGCAGAATCTTCGCCACCATACGCCGAAGAAAACTGCCGTTCCGCACGTGCCCCAGATGCAGATCGCTGATTAATGCCGCCGTCCGACCGCGCCACGATTCCGGCAAATTCGCCAGCCGCACGGTCGCTCGCGTGATCCGGGTCCAGCTCGCGTTGAAAACTCCGTACAACCCGGTAACCATCGCAGCCCCGAACAGCACTTCCACTGTTCCATGAAAATTCACATGCCACCCAGTCAAACGCCCAACTCCAAACACAATCCAAGACGTAACCGCTGCAAGAAAGAGAAAACTCAGCAACCCCAGCCAGGTCGCCGCTACCTTATACAACCCGCGCACAGCAGGATTCGTATACCGGAACGCCAGCACCGACGCCGCAACAAAGCTCACAGACAAGAACCCCAGCCCCAGCCCAACCCACTCCGTCCCCGGAGCATACCCACCCGCCGGCCAGAAAGCCCACGTCTGATAAAGGAAATAGTGCGTAAGGAAAAGTACGGACTGAACCACCAGGATGAAGCGAATAATACGTCCACGAGTTCGCATGAAGCATTAGATTCCCCAACCCCCCGATTGGATTGTCCCTATTTCCGCCCGGGAATTTCGACGAATCCGCTCACCGCCACCGCAGCGTTCTGGCGAATGCGCGGGCAAGATTTACAGGATGAGTGACCAAAGCGGAGATCCGCCCCAACACACTCTGCGGCTCATGGAAAGCGCCCAACTGCCGCAGCACAGTCGCGCGGTCATAGTAGATCTTCTCCCCAGCCAGTCGGTCCTCAGTGTCGAAGGTATACACGCCGCAAAGCGGAAACTCCACCCGCCGCCCCGTCGGAGGAAGCCCGCGCCATCCACCTAGATGCGTTCCGCGAATTACGACCTCAACAAGGATCGCTTCGTCCGTGACGTGACGCTGGCGCACATCAATCTCCAAATCCGGCAGCGCCTTCATCAACTGCTCATAAAACCGCCGCACGCCGTTCTGGCCTTCGTAGTGCTCGCCCCAGGCTTCATCGTCGTACCGGGCCGTATCGCCAAAGGTCCGCAGCACGCTTTCCAGATCATGCTCGTTCTCTAGTCGAATATGCTGTTCTACAAGAGCAACACGAGCCGCCACTCGGTCTTGTGGAATCGATGCGCTGGCCATATTCGATCTACTTCCAGATGACCATAGGGGAATCTCAGCCAGAAATACTACCATCGGACACTGCCTTGTCTATCCCAGGATGCAACTCCTGCGGTCCCAGCCAGCGAAATAACAATGTTACCGCGAACGCACCAGCAAGTTGGGCCGTAACAAACCACGGAACATCCGCAGGCCGAATCCCCGCGAACGTATCCGACAAGCACCGCGCAACCGTCACCGCCGGATTCGCGAACGACGTCGACGCGGTAAACCAGTAAGCCGCCACAATGTAGCTTGCTACGGCGTAAGGCGTTGCATCCGACCGCGCGCGAGAACATCCCCAAATCACCAACATCAATCCGAACGTGGCGACGAACTCGCTCAGCACCTGCGCCCATCCGTGCCGGGCGTGCGAGGAAAGCGAATACCAACGTAGTCCGAACATCAAATGCGCCAGGATCGCGCCGGCGATTCCCCCCGCAAATTGCGCCGCCACATACGCAGCAGCCTCAGGCCCCGCAAGGCCCCGCTCCATCGCAACCGCCAAAGTTACCGCCGGATTCAAATGCGCGCCGGAAATGGGTCCGAACGTCAGGATCAACGCGACCAGCGCCGTCCCGGTCGCGATCGTGTTAGCCAGCAAAGCGATGGCGACATTCCCGCCAGCCAGCCGCTCCCCCATAATGCCGGACCCAACTACGGCCGCGACTAGAAACGCCGTGCCCAGAAACTCCGCCGTCAATCGCGCCCGCAACCCGAACTTCATTGCCGCCCAATCTGGTCGATCTCTTTCTTGATGGCCAGAGAACCAATTTCCGCCAGAGGCAGGCTTAAAAACAGTCCGATCCGCCGATCCAGCGTCGTAAATGCATCCCGGTAGGCCCGCTCAATCTCCGCAGCCGATCCGCGAACTGCCGCGGGATCAGCGACTCCCCAATGCGCCGTCATCGGCTGCCCCGGCCAGATCGGACAAACTTCATTCGCAGCGTTATCGCAGACAGTAAATACGAAATGCATCTGCGGAGCGCCGGGCTTCGCGAACTCACCCCAGCTTTTGCTCCGCAGCCCCTCTGTCGGCAAGTTGGCCTTTTCAAGTTGCGCAACCGCCTCGGGCCGCACCGCGCCTGAGGGATGGCTCCCCGCGCTATAGGCCCTGAAATTCCTCTTGCCTTTGTGGTTGAGAAGGGCCTCGGCCAGAATCGACCGGGCCGAATTCCCCGTGCATAAGAATAAAACGTTGTAGTGTCCTTCCATGGGATTGGGCCTCATTGGCAGCACTTTGGCCCACAGCAGGATTGGGGCTTTACCGCACGCACGAACGCGCTCATAAATTTCCCATCCACTTGGGGAGCGATTGCGTCCACGTCGATGCTTTGAACCGACAGGAACTCTCTCGCGTCTTCAATCCGATAGACCCGCGTCGGTTCGATCTCAATGTTCTCGAATCCCGCCGCCGCTAGCTTCGCGCGATACTCATTTTCTTCGAGCGCCCCGGCGACGCACCCCACCCACAGCAAGACATTTTGCCGGATCTCTGGCAGCATCTCGCCCCGCGTCACAACGTCGGATACCGCAAACCGCCCTCCCGGCTTCAGTACCCGCAGCGCTTCACGGAGCACCTGATCTTTGTCGGCCGAGAGATTAATGACGCAATTGGAAATGATCACGTCGACGGAATTATCCGGCAAGGGAACATGTTCAATCTCCCCCTTCAGAAATTCGACATTCTCCACACCAGCTTTGCGCTTGTTCTCGTTTGCCAGCGCCAGCATCTCGTCCGTCATGTCCAGGCCGTAAGCTTTGCCGGTAGGCCCGACTCGTTGCGCCGAAAGCAGCACGTCAATGCCTCCGCCTGATCCCAAATCGAGAACGGTTTCGCCCGCGTTCAGCTTTGCCAACGCCGTCGGGTTGCCGCATCCGAGCGAAGCCAGCATCGCGGTCTCAGGAATCTGCTGTGCCTGGGCCGCGTCATAAAGATTCGACGTAATCGGATCGCCGCCGCCAGTCCCCGAAGCCGCACCGCAACAGGCGCTTCCGCCGCTGCTCACGCGCAATGCCGCCTGCCCATACTTCTCTTTCACCACATCCTGAATGCTCGAGCTGCGCATAAATCCTCCTCCGTATTTGGCGCAATTACTTGCAAATGCGAACAATCTGTTCCGGTTTCACTGCCTGGTTGCGCGTGCAACACTCGGCATAGAGGAACTGCAACAGCTCCTGAAGCGCATCCGTGCTCGCGGTGTATCGAAGAAACGTACTCTCGCGTTGCACCTGCACCAGACCCTCCGCCTTTAGCTTGTCGAGATGGTGCGACAGGGTGGAATTGGGAATCTCCAGCTCTTCCTGGATTTCACCGACTACCAGGCCATCCGGGTGAGCGGACAAGAGCAATTGCATGATTCGCAGCCGGGCTTCTGTTCCCATCGCCGAAAACATGTCCGCATACTTGGCCACCTGCTCCGCGGACTTCCTGGAATTGCTCGCCTCCATATTTCGATATTTGCAGAAATAAGAATATTTGTCAACCAAATAGAGTCTGCCAAAATGTCCGCTGGCCGACCTTGCGCTGAAGGGGATGACTGATTTCGAATATAATCCTCGTTGGTTTGGAGATCACCGCCTGTGAAGACGGAGCGAGTTCCAAAGCCCCATTTGGTCTGCTTCGGACTTCTTGTACTTGGTCTCAGTTCGCCAACATTACAAAACTGCAACTTCCGCGTCCGACCCTAGAAGACAAATTCCTATGCCTCCATTTCGCCTGTGGTCGACGCTGTTGTTAGCGTTGGGTTCATTGACAACCGTCGCTGAATCCCAATTCCCGAATCCCGCGTGGCTCAAGGCCAGTCCCGCCGACTCCGGCCTCTCCGATTCAAAACTCCACGCCGTGAGCGCAGCTATTCGAACTGAGGAATTCAAGAAAATCGGAAGCATCCTGGTTTCCCGTCATGGCAAGCTGGTCTTCGAGGACTACGTCGAAGGTGACGACTCAACCCTGCGCGACACGCGCTCGGCAACCAAGAGCATCACCGGCATTCTCATTGGCATGGCTCTGCAAGAAAAGAAACTAAGCGGCCTGGATGCGAAGGTGCTCGCGCTCTTGCCCGAGCGCGATCAGCACATCCAGAATCCCGATCCGCGAAAAGAAAAGATCACCATCGAAGATCTCCTCACCATGAGTTCGCCCCTCGAATGCGACGACTGGAACGACGCTTCCCGCGGCAACGAAGAACGCATGTATCTCGTGGAAGACTGGGCGCAATTTATCCTCGATTTGCCCATGCGCGGCCGCATGCATCTGGGCGAACAACTCGAACCCGCGCCCTATGGCCGCAACTTCAGCTATTGCACCGGCGGCGTCTTTGTCCTGAGCGAGATTCTCGGAAAAGTCACCGGTACCCGCACCGATCGCTACGCCCAGCAGAAGCTGTTCGAGCCTCTCGGCATCACCAATGTCCAATGGGTGTACTCGCCGCTCAATCTGCCGCAAACCGGCGGGGGCTTGCGGTTATCCAGCCGCGACCTGCTCAAGATCGCACAGCTCTACCTCGATGGCGGCCGGTCGCAGGGACGCCAGCTCGTGGACGAGGCCTGGGTCAGGAACTCAACTCGCCCTCACGCCCGCATAGATGAAAACACCGAATACGGCTACCTCTGGTGGCTGAAATCATTTCAATCCGGCGGCAAAAGCTATCCCGCGTTCTACATGTCGGGCAACGGCGGCAATAAGATCGTGGTGGTTCCTCAACTCGATCTCGCCGCCGTGATCACCAGCACGAACTATGGCACCCGCGGCATGCATGAGCAAACCGAGAAAATCTTGACCGACTACATTTTGGCTTCGGTCGAACGCTGACAACACCGACTGAAACAGGGGTGGCCATGAGGTATTTAAGGCTAGTCCAAGGTAATCAAGCGATTTTCTGCCTGGCGTAGACGCTTTCCCCGTCTCCCGCGTCTAACTCCCTAAAGTCTCGCCCGGTCCTCATCTGCACGCTATAATGAGCACATCGGAAATTCCCCGGAGGAAGTCATTTATGCACGCGCTTGAAAGCGCTTTTTGGTCTCGGCTGAAGGCGAATCGCCTGGCCTATTCCGTCACCATTGCGGCCACGTTGGCCGTCGGCATCCTCATTGGCACCGTGGTTTCCGCCAGCGTGAAGGGCAAGGAAAACGCCAAGTCCGGCGATGCCACCCCACTCAGCATTCCCGCGCCGCAGCAGCTTTCGAATGCCTTTTCCCAGATTTCGAAGCAACTCGAGCCCACCGTCGTCAACATCAACACCGAGAGCACAGTAAAGAGTCCGCACCGCAACCTGCGTCGCGCTCCTGGCAATGACGACCAAACCAACCCCGACGGCAGCCCTTTCGACGACTTTTTCGATCGCTTCTTCGGCGGCCAGGGACAGGGCGGTCAGGGCGGCCCCGATCCCGGCCCCATCCGACAGCGTTCGCTTGGTTCCGGGGTGCTGGTCGATACCAAGGGATATATCCTCACCAACCGCCACGTAGTCGAAAAAGCCGACCGCGTTCGCGTCCATCTAATGGATGACCCGGCGGGCGTCCAGCACGACGCCAAAGTTATCGGCATGGATCAGGAAACCGACCTGGCCGTCATCAAGATCGACCTCGATCACGCTTTGCCTGTCGCCAAGCTCGGCAACTCCGATTCCGTCCAGGTCGGCGACTGGGTTCTCGCCATCGGCAGCCCGTTCGGCCTGTCCGAAACCGTGACTGCGGGTATTATCTCCGCCAAGGGCCGCAACATCGTCCCCGGACGACAGTTCCAGAACTTCATCCAGACCGATGCCGCCATCAATCCTGGGAACTCCGGCGGACCGCTCGTTAACATGAACGGCGAAATCATCGGCATCAACACCGCCATCTACACCGAAACCAGCTCTTACGCGGGCGTTGGATTCGCCATGCCTTCCAACACCATCGCGCAGGTTTACAACCAGCTCATCAGCCCCGAGCACAAAGTCACCCGCGGATCCATCGGCGTCCAGTTCTCCGCCCAGCCCTCGCAGGCCGTCTCCCGCATCTATGGCGAAGGTGTGGCCATCTCGGACGTAGTCGCCGGAAGCCCCGCCGAACAAGCTGGCCTCAAAGTGGGCGACACGATCACCTCGGTCGACGGCAAGAAGGTCGCCACCGGCGACGAGCTAGTCGCCGAAATTGCTGGTCGCAAGCCAGGCAGCAAAACCAAGCTAGGCTTCATGCGCAACGGCAAACCGTCCGACACGACGGTGACCATCGCGGACCGCTCCAAGCTCTTTGCCGCCCGCCTCGGCGATGACGAAGACAATGGCGAAGACGCCCAAGCCAAGGAAAGCAAACTCGGCGTAACCGTGAAGGCGGTAACACCCGAGTTGGCCGAGCGCATGGATGTCCCGGCCGGCAAGGGTGTAATCGTCCAGGAAGTAAAGCCCGGCTCTTTCGCCGAAGACGTAAGCGTTAACCGGGGCGACATTATTCTGGAAATTAATAAACAACCAGTAAATACAGAGGAAGAATTCCGCCGCATCGAAACCAGCCTGAAGAGCGGTCAGGACGTGGTCTTCCTCCTCAAGCCCCGAGGACGCGGCAGCAACACTGTCCTTTTGGGCAACTCACTTCCGTAACCTCTAGCCAACCTGCGCTAGCCGGAACCGCGTCCTAGAATAGGTAGGACGTGGTTCAGCCCAGCGCTGGACTTCTGGGTTGGACTGGCGCCGGATAGGGATTTGCGGTACAGTCGGTGGCTGCGAAATCAGCTCCGAATCTCTTAGGCGATCTGCGAGGCAGGGTTGGGATCTAAGTCATACATCTCGGGCTGGCTAATGTTGCTGCTTCTGGCGGCTACGTCTCTGCAAGCCTCAACGCAGACGCGAAACAAGCACAAGAAGTTAACGGCCACTTTGTCCACAGCTTCAGCAAAGTCCAGCCACTTCAAAGGCTCCAAGAGCCGCACGAAGCGCACCCGTCACAACCGTAACTGGAAGCGCCATGGGCAGCAGACCGTGGATGGCCGGCGCACGGAGCAGATTCAGCAGGCTTTGATCCAGTCCCATTATCTCGATGGTGAGGCTTCGGGAGCCTGGGACAGCAAAACCCAGGAAGCTCTCCGCCGCTACCAGGCGGCCAATGGATGGCAGTCGAAGGTCGTGCCCGATTCGCGGGCGCTCATCAAGCTTGGCCTCGGCCCCAGCACCGATAAGCTGCTCAATCCCGATAGCGCGATGACCTCGCATGTCGAAAAGGCGCCGACCGTCGCGCCCGTCGCCAGCTCAGATCCAAATTCACCCCGCTAACACAGGCCGCAACTTGGCTTAAGAATGCTGCCCCGGAGTCCGGTAGCTCAGCATCCAGCTAATCCCAAACTGATCCCGCAACATTCCGAACCGCCCGCCCCAAAAGGCGTCGTGCATCGCCATCGTAGTCGAGCCTTTCTCGCCGAGCGCAGCGAATAGACGCTCCATCTCCGCCAGCGTGTCGCAGGTAAGGGAAATTGAAAAATTGTTGCCTCGGTGAAACGCCATTCCCGGCATGGTGTCCGACGCCATCAGCACGACCGGGCCGCTGTGCAACTCGGTATGCAGAATGCGATCGGGAGCGTCCGTTCCCATCGCGGCAATATCAGGAGGCCCCTGCGCGAAGGTGGTGAAATTCGGCTCCCCGCCCAGGCATTTTCCGTAAAACGTCATGGCTTGGCGGCAGTTTCCTTCGAAGGTCAGGTAAATATTGGTCGCATTCATGATTCCGTCCTAGGGCGGCCCGCCGCACGTCACGACCACTTTACCATTCCATGCACCCCTGCACTGTTTGAATTTCCGTCACGCGGCAGCAGCGAAATAGCCCGGAAATCGTGCCCAGCAGTGTAGGATCAATACAAGCCACCGAGATATCTGGTCAATCTTGACCAGCCCTCCAGATTCTTTTCGTTCGATACTCAAGACAGGCCAGCGCCGCCTTCGTCACTTACTTTCAATCAGTTAGGAACTAATGTCGCTACCCAACACCGTATTTCCGCACGGGGCTTTCGAGGTCGTCTCCTCAGCGCAACTCCCGCGTCCGATGGTCCTGGAGAGCGTACGCTCGCCGCGCCCGCAAACGAAGCCGTCGCTGCCCAGCCGCATCGCCGTGATCGGAAACTATCTGCCGCGGCAGTGCGGAATCGCAACCTTCACAACGGACTTGTGCGCGGCCATCGCGGCGGAATATGGATCCGCTCGCCTGCTGGCGCTGCCGGTCAACGACACGGAAGAAGGCTATGACTACCCGGACCGAGTCCGCTGGTCGCTCGCGCAGGATAACGTCGATTCCTACGACGAAGCAGCCGAGTTCCTGAACTTCAATAACATCGACATGGTGTGCCTGCAGCACGAGTATGGAATTTTCGGCGGTTCCGCCGGAAGCCATATTCTGCGTCTGCTGCGCGGGCTCAAGATGCCCCTCGTGACCACTCTGCACACCGTGCTCCGCGAGCCTAATCCGGACCAACTGAGAGTCATGGAGGAGATTGCCGCGCTGTCGGACAGGCTGATTGTGATGAGCCAGCTCTCGAAGCAGTTCCTTCAGGAAATCTACAAAGTTTCCGGCGAGAAGATCGACATGGTGCCGCACGGCGTTCCCGACCTGCCCTTTCTCGACCCCAATTTCTACAAAGACCGTTTTGACGTCGAAGGCAAAGCAGTTCTGCTTACATTTGGTCTTTTGTCACCCAACAAAGGCATCGAGAACGTGATTCGAGCCATGCCCGACATTTTGGCGAAGCACAAGCACGCGGTATACATGGTGGCCGGGGCAACGCATCCCCACATCCTGCGTCGCGAAGGTGATACCTATCGCGCCAGTCTCCAGGCTTTGGCCCGCGAGATGGGAGTGGAGGAGCAGGTCATCTTTCATAACCGCTTTGTCAGCCCCGAAGAAATGGCGGAGTTTATTGGCGCAGCCGACATTTACATCACGCCCTACCGCCACGAGGCGCAAGTGGTTTCCGGAACTCTGGCTTATGCACTCGGTGCGGGCAAGGCGATCATCTCGACGCCCTATTGGCACGCGATTGAATTATTGGACGACCGGCGCGGGGCTCTCGTTCCGTTCCAAAACCCTGGTGCTATCGCGCAAAAAACCATCGAACTCCTGGACACCCCAGCTCTCCGTCATGCCATGCGCAAGCGCGCCTACCTGTTTGCGCGCGATATGGTGTGGAAAAGCGCGGCCCAGGGCTACATGGGGAGCTTCGCCCGGGTTCGCGCCGACCGCATGGAATCTCCCCGCGTGCAATTCTCGGCGCGACTGGAACCGAAAGTGCTCAATGAGAGACCGGCACTCAAGCTCGACCACGTGAATGCGCTCACCGATGACACGGGCATGTTGCAACACGCCATTTTCAGCATCCCCAACCGATCGGAAGGGTATGCCACCGACGACAATGCGCGCGCGCTGATCTTTTCCGTGCTGCTCCAGCAATTACAAGATCGGACTGGGCAAGATCCAACCGCGCAGTCGGGTATCGAAGGCCTCGCCAACCCCGACTGGGCTTCCCGGTACCTCGCGTTTCTGGAACAAGCCTTCAATCCCACCAACAAACGGTTCCGCAACTTTCTTGGCTACGACCATCGCTGGCTGGAAGAGCAAGGCTCGGAAGATTCCCACGGCCGAGCCGTGTGGGCGCTGGGCACGCTTTTGGGCCGATCCGCCAATCCCGGACTGCGTGGTGCTGCGGGACGCTTGTTCGAGTTCTCCCTCCCCGCGGTCATCGAGTTCCACAGTCCTCGCGCCTGCGCATATGCTCTGCTAGGAATTCAGGAATACCTCAACTCCGCCGCCGGGGATCGCGACGCGCAGCGCGTGCGCTTCGCCTTGTCCCGCAGAATCCTGGACATGTACCAATCCATCCGCAGACCCGACTGGAAATGGTGTGAGAACGTGGTGGCCTACGGAAACGCGCGCCTTCCGCAAGCCATGTTGCAGGTAGGCTCGGCGTCTGGCGATGACCGCATGATTGCCGCCGGCCTCGAATCTCTCGATTGGCTGATGACAGCGCAAAGGTGCCCCGGTAAGGGCCACTTCGTGCCCATTGGTTCGCAAGGTTTCTACCCTCAGCGTGGTGAAAAGGCCCGTTTCGACCAACAGCCTCTCGAGGCCGCGGGCGCTGTCTCGGCGTGCCTGGAAGCCTACCGCGTAACCCAGGATGATCGCTGGCAAACGCAAGCTTGGTCGGCTTTCAATTGGTTCCTCGGCGACAACGACCTGCAGCTACCACTCTACGATTCTGCAACCGGCGGCTGCCGCGATGGCTTGCATCCCGACCGCGCCAACCAAAATCAAGGGGCTGAATCCACCCTTTCCTTCCTGATGGCGCTTTTGGAAATGCGCTCTCTGCAGCAGCCCCAATTGATAACGGAGAAAAATCCCGCATGAGCGCTCCCGATGCAACTTTGATCAATACTGAAGACGCGCTCAACCCGCCGTTGATCGTCCGCCACCCCTCCAATCCCATCCTGACGCGCAAGGATTGGCCGTATGTCATCAACAGTGTCTTCAACGCAGGTGCAACGTTGCTCGACGACGGGACCACGCTGCTGCTCTGCCGTATTGAAGACCGCCGCGGGCTCTCGCATCTTTGCGCCGCCCGCTCCAAGAACGGTGTCGACGGCTGGGTGATTGATCGTGAGCCGACCTTGATGCCCAGTCCCGCGGAGTACCCCGAGGAAATCTGGGGAATCGAAGATCCGCGCATCACCTTCGCTCCCGAATTGCAACAGTACCTCGTCACCTACACCTCCTATTCGCGCGGCGGACCCGGCGTGTCCCTGGCCCTGACCAAAGACTTCCGCACGTTTGAGCGCTACGGCGTCATTATGCCGCCCGACGACAAGGACACCGCCATTCTTCCGCGCAGGATCAACGGCTACTGGGTTCTGATCCACCGCCCGATGACGGCGCTCGGAGCCCACATGTGGATCTCCTACTCTCCCGATCTTCGCCACTGGGGCCGGCATCGCCTGATGCTGGAAGCCCGCCGGGGCGCGTGGTGGGATGCCAACAAAATCGGCCTTTCCCCGCCACCCATCGAAACCTCGCGCGGCTGGCTCGTGCTCTACCACGGAGTTCGGCACACTCCGTCGGGCTGCCTGTACCGGTTGGGTGTCGCTCTGTTCGATTTAGAGAATCCCGAGAAATGCCTGCTCCGCGGGGATTCCTGGATCTTTGGACCTGAAGCCGATTACGAGCGCCACGGTGACGTAAATGACGTCGTATTTCCTTGCGGCTATACCGTGGCGCCCGATGGCGACACGATCAATCTTTATTATGGGGCCGCGGACTGCGCCATCGCCCTTGCCCATACCAGCATACGTGGGCTCTTGACCTGGCTCGACGCAAATAGCACTTTCGATCGTAGACGTGGAGACGGACAGTGACGGACAATGCAGAGACGGACCAATGCAGTGGCGAACCAATGCAGTGGCGAACCAATGCAGTGACGAACTAACGCACTGATGAACTATTAGGACAGCCAGTAAGGAAGAAACGTGAAAGCTCTGATCCGAATATTTCAATTCGTCTTTGGCTGCCGCCATCGTCAGCTCAGCCGCGTTTTCACGATTGAGGGCCGGACGTATCGGGTCTGCTTCGCCTGCGGCAGCGACTTTGACTACCGGGAGCATTAGTCGGCGCGCATCGCGGCACTCTTTGTCCCCTCCGAAAAGAAACCGGAGCGCAGGACAGGATGCGCTGACCTACAGAGTTTACTGGATTGCCCCTGGCGACAGAATCAATCACCGGTGGTGCTCTAATTTTGATCTTTTCGGACTCATACTGGACCGAGGGTGCCCCATCCTTGCATTTTTTGCAAGGGTGGGAGTAGACAAGACCGATGCGGATGTTGTGTTCTATTAACAGAATATCGACAACGCTCCCATGGCCCGAAAACACCGCTTGTCCTGATTTTGTCAGGGAGCTCAAAGGCTGGGCCACGCGTCCGCGTCCTGGTCGGTCCGCAGGTGCGTCCTACTTCCAGCGAATGAGGGGTCGACCTATCCGCTGGATAGATTTGGAGCAGGGGTCCCGATGAGCAAGCGAATTCCTCCTCGCAATGTCCAGCTCGGGGAAGAGGCTGAGCAAACTCTGCGCGCCGTTCAGCACGGCGCGGTGGATGCATTTGTAGTCGAGGAAGCCGACGGCCGCCCTGTTTACAGGCTGTTCGGCACTCTGGTCGAACGCATGCAGCAAGGCGCGGCCATGCTCGACGCGCAACGGTGCGTCATCTATTGCAACTCGAGTCTGGCGCAACTGATCGGTTTGCCGAAAGAGAGGGTCTTTGGCCGCGCGTTACACGAGTTCGTCGACCCAGCCGACCGGCAGGCGTTCGACGAATTGCTCAAGGCCGCGCAGACCGACTCGAGTGGCGGTGAAATCAAGCTGCGCCTCGCTGACGGTAGTGTGATCGTGGCGGAGTTCTCCTTTAGTGTGCTGTCGCGCGACAAATCTGCCATCGGTGTTCTCATTACCGACCTGACTGCGCAGAAGCAACAGATGGAATTCTCCTCGCGCCTCCAGGTCATGCAGGATGAAGAACGCCGCCGCATCGCCCGCGAGCTGCATGACAGCGCCGGCCAATTACTGGCGGCGATCAGCATGAATCTCAGCATTGTGCGGCCCCAGGCGCATAAGCTGGACGAAAGAGGAGAACGCGCCGTGGCTGACAACGCCGCCATGGTGGCGCAAGTCTCCAGCGAAATCCGCACTATCTCGCATCTTCTCCATCCTCCGCTGCTCGAGTTTGCCGGCCTCGCGTCCGCTCTGCGCGGGTACGTCGATTACTTCTCCGAATTCAGCAACATTCCCGTCGAACTGGAAATCCCCGAGGACTTCGGTCGTTTGCCCGACGAAGTCGAGATCGCGGTCTTCCGCATCGTGCAGGAATGCCTCACCAACATCCACCGCCACTCCGGCAGCCCCACCGCTTCCATTCGCCTCCATCAGGAAGGCAATCATTTGCGGCTCCAGGTGGAAGATCAAGGCCGCGGCATTCCGCAGGAAAAACAGCGGGACGTGCTCGAACGGGGCCGAGCCGGCGTCGGTTTGACTGGCATGCGGGCGCGCACCCGAAAATTGGGTGGTTCTCTTGAAATCCAAGCCAGCGAATCTGGCACCGTTGTTACGGCGAATTTCTTGGTTCGCTAACCTGCGCAAACCTGCCATTCATCCCTGCTAGCCCGCTCCTACATGGCTGCCCGAACGGTTCTACCGCAATGGGTGGGAAGGAATTTGATTCCAACTAAAAAAATCGACCGCGCATCTACCCCTCTAGGCACAACCGCATCAGAAGACTGTGCAACCGACTACTCACCGCCCCCAGGATGGGCCCCGGATTCTCATCGTGGACGATAACGCCTCCATGCGCCGTACCCTGCGCTCCCTGCTCGAGTCCCACGACAGTTGGCAGGTCGTGGGCGAGGCCTCGGATGGCTTGGAAGCAGTTGCGAAGTTCGATCATGGGAAAAAGGACGTGGACGCCATCGTGATGGACTTCCAAATGCCGAATATGAACGGCATCGAAGCCGCTAAGCGCATTGCATTCCTTTCCCCGCACACCCCGATTCTCATGATCACCCTGCACAATTCGCAGCAGCTCTCCGAGCAAGCCCGCAGAGTCGGCATCCTGGGTATCTGCGACAAAGGCGATATCGATTGCGTGGTCGAAGGCGTCATCGCGATTCTCGACAACAAGCCCTACTTCAAGAACTAAGCGCAGAACCGGGGCGATCCCGAATCGGAAGCTCACCCGCTGGCGCCCCGCCCACGGCCTCCCCAAATGCTATGATGGGAGGGCACTGATAGAACCATTCCCAGGAGATTCCCGTGGCCAACCGCCATACCGTAACCAAGCGTAACCGGCGCCAGAAGTCGGCCAAGCGCGTCAACTATTCCGAACAGACCATGGCGGCTCTGCGCAAGCTCGCCGAAGCCCCGAAAGAAAAAGCGAAGTAACTCGCCAGGCGCGAACGAATTCACTCTGCATACCCTGAGCTAAAACCAGCCCATCAGGCCGTCGGCCTCCCGCGAGGCCGGCGACCCTGGGCGGCTAGCTTGCGTCTCAAAGCCTTCGATCGCCGTTCTTCCGGATGATCATTGGCCTTGACTTCCCGCTTACTTAATGTTGACCAGAGGCCCCTTCGCCGCTGTGAAGTTGCTGGTGTTCAACACCTGGATTCCCGCAACGTGGTCTCCGTCAAACGGCGTCGGCGTTTCCGCACATCCGGCATTCCCCGCATCTCTGGGATCGGCAAACCAGATTCCGAGGTGGTCCAGTTCGACCGGCACCGCAGGGACACCGGGCGTCAGCACGAAGGTTTCACTTTTGAAAATCCCGGTTACATCCAGTACGCCCTTGCCGTTGGCCTTCGTGGTCATGTCGCCCTGATACCAGGCCGGAACGAAAGGTGCAGTCGGAGTGTTGACGACGAACAGCGTAAACTCCGTGCTCGGTGGCAGGTCGAAAACCTCCACGTGCATGTTCTGAATCGGCCCCAGGTCGTTGATGGTGACCCTTCCGCGAGCCGTCGTCTTCAGGCAAGACGCAGCTCCTGCCGACGGAACCATATTGAAACTAAAGCTGTCGCCCGCGGCGGCAGATGCCTGGGGAACCATACCTGCGAAAGCCATGGCTGTCGCCACGACCCCTGTCCATAATGCCTTCATCTCTATGTTTCTCCTCGTTCTAATTTTGTTTTTGTGTGAAGGCGCAATCCCCTTCACTTAACAGAACGAGATTTCGAAGCATTTTGCTTTTTCGGACGGATGAACCGGGCAGAAAACTTCAAGACCGGGGCGAAGCAGGTACAAGATTGCTGTTTCGCTTGCCCTAGAGGCTGCAAACAAAAACCCTCTCCCCGGCCAGCGGGAGAGGGTTTTTGTGGTCCTAAGCTGCTTTAGTCGTCCGAGTCAGCTTTGTTGGGTGCCGGGTTGTTGAATTCGCTCGGCGGACGAACCTTGCTCTCTCCGGGATAAGGCCGTTTAAATCCAGTCGCCATGTACCAGTTCAAATGGTTCACAGTGTCCGGGTCTTCCGAGTCGGGTTTGTTGAGTTTGCCGGCGAAGATCTCCGCCTTCTTCTCAAGCCAAGCCGCCCTCAAAGCCTGAATCCTCGTGCTGCTCTTTGCGGGGGCCGCGGTTGCGCTAACGCCCTCGTCCAGCGGGACCTGGTTCTTGACATGCTTCCACGGCTTGAAGTTCTCCGCGGGCGCGTCGCCCTTGACGAAAGCTGTCCTCATCGGCGAAGCCACCAGGTCGAACTGGTTCATGGGCGGAAGACCGAGAATTTGCTCGATCGTCCGCGTCATGTTGACCTGCGTGTAGTAAGTGTGGTCGGTGGGTCCGTTCTGCACCGCGTACGGGCTGACGATAAAGCCTGGGCTGCGATGACCGTCGACGTGGTCGACGCCGTTCTGCGCGTCGTCTTCCTCCATGAAGATCGCCGAGGAGGACCACAGGTTGCTGTGGCTGATGTAGTCGATAATGCGCCCAACGGCTAGGTCGTTATCGGCTTGTTCGGCGTCCGGGGTTGGCGGGCCGCCGGTGTGGTCGTCCATCACCCACAGGATGCTCAAGGCAGGCACCGTACCCGCCGCTAGGTCCTTTTTGAAGTCCTGCACCCACAGATCAACGCGGAACTGGTCGGGGATGCCCAGATCGAACTGCGGGAAGTTCTTGATGAGGTAGTTGGACACTGCCGGGACAGAAGACTCTGCCTGGACCGTGTTCTGATAGTAGAGAGTCGGCTCGAGCCCAGCCTCGAACTTCTTAGAGTCGGCGTAAAACTCGCTCCAGCTCGGCTCGCTGGTCGAGCCGTTCGGCTGTAGGAAGAAATCGTTCTCGACATTTTCGCCGTAGATCTTCACCGGCAGACCGGCCGCCGTCGCTTCGGAGAAGACGTAGCCCTTGCTTGTATAAGCCATGGCATCGCCGGCGTTGCCGCCCGGATAGCTGCGGTTCCAGTCCGGCGACTGGATGTCGTCGGCATAGGGAGCCATCGCTTCATTGATCCACTGGTGACCGTCCGCCGACTGCCGGCTCGGGTCGTAGAAGTTATCGAACAGTGGGAAGCGCTTCACCAGCCTGTGCGCGTTCGGCGTGTCTTTGCCGCCGAACACTGCCAGCGTCGCGTCGCCATTGCCGGCGGCCACATCGCCCAGGATTTGGTCATACGTGCGGTTTTCACGAATGATCAGGAACACGTGCTTGATCAGCGACGGATCGCCGATCTTGGCGGGGATTGCGACCGCCTTGGTTTTCGGGCTGCCACCGGAGGCTGACTTGATGTTCTGCGTCAGATCCCAGTGGTTGTTCGTGAAAACTTGCTTCGTCATCGTCGCCAGCGTGCCACGATCCGGCACCGGTACGATGCTGACCGTGCCGTTGTCCTGGTGCGTGTTGTAGTCGCAAACGTTGTAATCGCACTCGAACGAATTCCGCGCGCCGATGCCCTTGTCGTTGGCAACGAGAAGCGTGTTATTCGCCGTGTCCAGCACAACCGAGCTCGGCGCATAAGCGACGGGGATCATGCCGAGGACCGAACCGCCATCCTCTTCCTCTTCGCCGATGTTCACCACTCCGATCGCGTTGGCGTTGTAAAGCGCAACGTAAGCAATGCCTCTCTCAGCATCGACTGCGATCGAGTTG
>Ga0209863_10000596_pt1 | contig 16991 bp, 15 predicted proteins | sample OrgsoiDNA2013046_FD_185796 | JGI IMG/M metagenome (GOLD analysis project Ga0209863, IMG submission 185796) | Permafrost soil microbial communities from the Arctic, to analyse light accelerated degradation of dissolved organic matter (DOM) -... | ecosystem: Environmental > Terrestrial > Soil >...
CTATTTCGACCGATCGTATCGATAGGCTCCCTGAACTAGGCCGTTACGGGCGGTGAGTGACACCACTCACGAATGTGCCTATTTCGGATCCGTGTATGCTCATTCCGAGGGGGAAGCCGTTCTTTTCGATGACAGACGTGGCCATGTCGAGCCACGCACGCATATGGGGGGGCGCTTGGTCCTTACCGGCGACCAACGTGTAGATGGTCTCCGAGAAACTGGCGGCCCAGCTTTCGGGGCTGCGCACGGTCAGGATGAACTTGGCCTCCGGATAGGCTTTGCTCAGCTCGCGAAAGAAGGCGGCGGTGGGCCAATCGACGGCGCTCTGGTAGCCGTCATAGATGGCGGCCCAATCCGGGCTTCCCTTCACGGCGGAATGCCACAACGGGAGCTGGGCCGGCATGTGGTGCAGCACTTCTTCCATGTGATGGCATGGCCCCAGACCCAGTTGAGTAATCGCGCTTTTCAGGGAATACGTCCCGGTTCTTCCAACACCATTGCCGATGATCTTCAACGCCATGACTTTTCGCTCTCCTCGTCGGAAGCCGCCGCCTTGAAACCAAAATCGAGGCGCCAGTATGAACGATGTGCACGCCCTGTCTAGGCTATAGGCTATCCTCTCCTTCGTGGCGCCGCGGGTGCGAGCAACGCCGGTGGATCCGGATTGGAACGACTTCAAGATCATCCTGGCGCTTTCGCGTGCGGGTTCGGTCGCTGGGGCTGCTCGGTTGCTTTCGGTCGACAGCTCGACCGTTTCGCGCAGGCTCACGGCTCTCGAGGAAGCGATGGGTGCGCGGCTGGTCCTCCGCGGTGGACGCGAGCTTGGCTGGACTCCCGAGGGTCGGGCCGCGCTCGCCGCCGCCGAGGCACTGGAGGCAAGGGTCGCGGATGCCACTCGGATGATCCGTGCCGCCAAACAGGACGTGGTGGGTTCGGTGCGCGTGTCTTGCCCGCCTGGCCTCACGCCATTCTTGGCGCGCCTGCTGCCCGTGATGCGCGAACGGCATCCGGCGCTCGCCGTGGAGCTGATCGGCGATGGCCGCACCGTCGATCTCTCGAAAGGTGAGGCCGACGTCGCCCTTCGCATGTTCCGCCCCACCGAGACCGACATGGTGGCTCGCCGAGCGCTCGAGCTCGGCTGGGCGGTGTACGCATCCAAAGCCTATGTCGCCGGACACGGTCTGCCTGCCTCCATCGACCGGCTATGCGATCACCGCCTGGTGCTCTACGTGGACGCGATGAATCGCGTGCCGGGTCCACAATGGATCGACGCACACCGAGGGCCGGAGAGCCTTTTCATCCGGGTCGACAACACGGACACGGCGAGCTACGTGATTGCGACGGGGGGCGGCATCGGCGTCATCCCTTGTTTCTTGGGCGACGGCCATCCCGAGCTGGTTCGCGTCTTTCCGGAGCCGGTGACCTTCAGTACCGGCTGGCTCGTCTTCCACGAAGCGGCGCGCGACACGGCACGCGTGCGAGCGATGGTCGACGCATTCGCGGATTTTTTGGAATCTCAAGCCAACGTGATCTCGGGAAAGCTGGTCTGACGCCGATCGCTCGGCGTCAGACTCACGCCACCAAGCGGTCGTTACGGACCCCACTCGACACCCTGGACGAGCGCGATTTGCGGGGCGCCCTGAACACCGGCCTTGGCCATGGCGTCCTTGAGGTCCTGCGACGCGAGGAAGGCCTTCAACTGGTCGGGTGAGTTGGCCTGGAGGTACAGGACGACCCCATTCGGATCGTCCACCCCGCGGTTGATGGCATGGCCCACGATGCCGGCCTTCGCGCGCGTCGCCCCGTGGCTGTCGAACACCTTCTTCCAGGTGTCGTAGTCGGCCACCCGAAGCTTGGCGATCGCTCCCGGCAGTGGGCGATCCTTCACCGCCATGTCCTCGACCGGGGTGACGAAGGCGATGCTCGGCGCGCCCTGGACACCGGCGTGTTGCATCGTCGCCTTCAAATCTTCGCTGCCGAGGAACGCGTGGAGCGAGGCGGCATCCCTGGCGGCCAGGTAAAGGCTCACCAGGTTTGGATTCTCGGCCGCGCGATTGATGTGGGTGCCCAGGATGCCCGCACGGGTCCGGGTGGTGGCGTGCTCGTCGAAGACTTTCTTCCACGCCGCGTAGTCCTTCACGTCGTGGGTGGCGACGGCGGCTGCGCCGGGCGTCGATAAGGGGGCTGCCTTGTGATCGGTGGCTGCTTGCATGATTGGCTCCGCTTGTTGGAAGGTTGGGCTCGACTTCGATACGGACCCTAGTCTCGTGCTGGCGCTCGCGAAATATCGATCCTTGCAAACCCGCCGTGCAGATTTGCCTGGGTGCCCGATGGTGGCGGGAAGCAGGTTCCGGCGACGTTTCGGGCACACGAAGCGGCGACACCCGTCCTGCTCCTCCTAGCCCTCGGTGGCGTCATGTGCCGTCGGCGGCGACGGCGGAGCTCCTAACGGGGCCCGGCGCCGCGCGCTGACATTCAAGAAGGCTCACGTTCGAGATCTCGCGTCTTGTTCTTCCCACCACTTTTCACACCACATCGGGGTAACGGGCTGGACGTCCGGGTTACGCCTCGGTCTGTGTTTTCGGTCGGTTAGCACGGCCCGTTACGGCCTGTTTCGCCGCTCGCTCGCTTTCACACGGTGGAAGCCGAAGGTTCAATCCCTTCAACGCCCACCGCTAAGGCGGCAGAATCTCACGGATTCTGGCTGCCTTTTTTTATGGCCGGGTCCTCGAAATGCCTATTTCCGACCGATGTGCCTAAGGAAGTGACTGTTTCGTTTCCAGCTGACCCGTTTCGCCTCGTGCTCTTGGCGCTCCCCTCCCCCTCCTGCCTGTCGTTGGATTCGACATGCCGAACGAGCCGCAACATCCCGGTGACCGCCGCGTCCTTCTCTCCGGCGTCCACGTGGCTGTAGTGCTCCGTCATGCGCGTCGTGACGTGGCCCGTGATCGCGCGGGCCACCTCTCCGCTGGCGACGCGACGAATGAGATCATTCGCTGTGCGCCGTAGACCGTGCGACGAGAACCGCCGGTCCAACCCAACTACCTGCAGGCAGTCGAGCAAGCCTGGAGGGTGGCGCGCAAAGAAATCAGGAGCATGCGGCCGTTGAAGGACATCCGAAGCGGATACGACAAAGGGACATCGTGAGGTAACTGGAATGTGCTCTCAGCCGGTACGAGGTATCCTCGATCGACCCTGCAAAGACAGGGTGCGAAAGCCGAATGGTTGAGCTACCCCACCAACGCGCTCGCTCGTGCACAAACTCCACGTCCCCCGCTCGACAATCACCGTTTGGAAACGCCGTGGTCCGCGCCAGTTCGTCAGGCTCGAAGTTTTCGGCCACGACCGCGAGCAGCTCTTGACGACCATTCCCCGCGATCGGCGCTTACGCCGCCGATCGCGCGTTGGAATGGCCGATCTCGATCCGCGCCATTGCGGTTGCGGTCGTCTCCTCCATCGGCGTCGGGCTATGTTCCGGCTTCTATCCGGTCGCGAAGGCCGGCGCGCTGGGCGGTCAGGAAGCGCCCCCCGGCCGGGAAGCCTCCAAGTGGCTGAGGGTCGATCACTTCACGCCGGAGATGCAGCAGCTGTTGGGTCGGGCCATCGGAACGCTCCCCTTGAGCCAACAACGTGCGTTCGGGCCCTGCACCCCCGGATGCACGTAGGTGAATGCGACGCACTGAGCTTCGCTGTAGCAGGCATCTCGACAGATCTCGGGGTTCGGCGCCGGAAGATCGAAGCTTCGGTAGTCGGAGCCCCCACGGTCGAACCCGCGCTCGAAAGCACGCCTCGGCAAGGGTTGGGGCGGTGCTGGCGGCGGTGCCTCGGCTTGCGGTGGCGGTGGGCTCGCGCCCACGTACTTCACGCCCGAGACGCAGCAACCGTTTGGCGCCGGCGGCGGGACGCTGTTCTTGAGCCAGCAGCGGGCGCTGGGACCCTGCACGCCGGGGTTCACATACGTGAACGCCACGCAGGCCGGATCACCCATGCAGGCGTTGCGGCAAGCTTCGGGCTGCGGCGCACCGAGATCGAAGCTGCGGTAGTCGGAGCCCCGCCGATCAACGTTGAACTCCAGTCCTGGCGCCGGGTAGGGCGCGACCACCGGCAAACCGAGACCGACCGCGCATCCCGCTATGCCGAGCACCAACGCGACACTCGCCGTACATCTCACATTCGACCCCATCGATAGCCTCCTGCCGTCATCAAGGACACGGCGATTATTGCCACAGGCGAGAACCTGGGGCCAGTGAGGCGCGGCACGACCTCAATTGGTTCCGTCTGGCGCTGGACGGCCGATCACCTCTGCGCGGGCGCCGCGAACAACGATTCCAGACAGACCTCGTGCCATGTCCCTGCCACACCCGTCGAGTTGATAGAGCACGTCCCCACCGTGGTAGAAACCCACGCTCAAAACCTCGGCCGTACGCCCGAACGGAAGCATCTCGTTGCCGCCGGCGTTTGAGGGTCTTTCACCGGGATCACCGGTACCCAGGGACCCACCCGGTGATTTCGGCGCGGTTCTTCGCCCGGGCCACGCGCGCGGCATGAGGCGCGGGGCCATGTGCCCGGCGGAGCCGAGCGAGCGAGGCTTGCAGTTTCCTCCTCGGCGACGCGGGTAGCGTGGCTTTCGGTAGCTCGTCCCGTCGAGGATGAAGGTTTCGGCGCGCTCGGTGAGGCGCTCGGCAATGACCTGGGCGTTGAGGGTGTCGGGAAATTCGCTTCGCCGGCAACACGACCGTTCGCGTGATGCTGAAGGAGGACCGCGACGTCCTCGCCTCCTGCGGCCTTGGTCTCATCTACGCGCTCTCGGCAGTCTCCTTCCGCGATGCGCGCCCGCGCGGTTATTCCGAGATGCACTACGAGGAAGTCGACGATTGGAAGGTCGCCGACCTCGTCCGGCACCTTCGGTACGAGCGCGGGCGGCTCGTCTTCCACGCCGATTACGTTCGCGGCCGCATGATGAAGACGACCGTCGAGATCGATCCCGAAGGGAGCGTCCTTCTGGAGACGGCGAACCGCGGAGAGGCTGCTACGCGCTGGGTGGCGACGGTGCAGGGGAAGCGCGTCATGGCACTCGTAGGCGAAGGACCCGACGCGGGGGCGGAGATGAACGAGCCGGGCCCCTCCACAGCGTCCTGACTGGGCCGCGCGATTGATTCTCACACCGGACGACGGCCCTGGCGCCGCGCTCGGTGGTGCTGACAATTTCATCGAGTTGACGGGATCGAACCGTCGGCCTCCTGAGTGCGATTTCGGGGTGAAGCGAATAAAACCAAGTAGTTAGATTATGCAATCGTTCCCTCGACAGGCGAAACGTCAGCAGTTTTAGGCACTTGCGTTGGGAACGATTCGATTTTCGGGATGTGGGAGCGGGCCGCGTGCGAGTTGCGGGGGACCCCCTCGCTGCGTAGAGTGATCGTGGTGAGTGGCGCTGCCCGCAAGATGATCGAAGAGGCTCTGAAGCTGCCGGAGGACGAGCGAGCGGAGATCGCTGGCGAGTTGTTGGTGAGTCTCGACGGCAGCGGCGCGGCGCTCGGGTCATCCTCGGAGGCCGTCGAAGACCGGATCGCGCGGCGATTGGCGAAGCAGACGGCGGTCGCGTGACGCCGCTGTCGTGGGACGAAGCTCAGCGGTTCATCGACTCCGATGAACCCGACCGATAAGCTTCGAGTCCATCCAGAAGCAGCTCTGGAGCTCCGATCGGCGCGCCGCTGGTACAGGGAGCGCAATCGGAAAGCAGGCGAAGCGTTCGGCCTGGAGTACAAGGCCACCGTTGGCCGAATCATTCAGGCGCCGCTGAGGTAGCCCACAAATGCTCACGGTACACGCCGACACCTGATGCACCGGTTTCCGTACGCAGTCGTCTACCGGGCAGGATCCGACGGAAGCGTCTTGATCGTCGCGGTCGCGCAGCAAGCCAAGGACGAAGCGTACTGGAAAAGTCGAGCCACGCTTCCGGATCCCGATACCGATTGAAACATCGGCACAGAGGGTCAGGTTGATGGTCCCGTGCGTGCGAAGCGGCCACCGACAGCCGTCCCAATTCTCAATCCCCGCACAAATGAGAACTCCTCGGGGACAGGGCCGCTCGCTCGAGCGCAGCGTCGGCATGTTCGGCCGTCAGTCGCAAGCCGGGAGATGCCGTTTTTTGCCGTCGCCCCTCTCGTGCGGGTCCGCGAGCGCCGGGGAGGGGCCGGCCGCGCGGAGCCGCGGCAGCGGCGAGCACGGACGAGGGTGGGCAACGAGCACCGCTTTTGGCAGACTCCGCGGGCCCATGTTCATCATCGAGCTCACTTACAAGGTGGATCTCTCCGAGATCGACGCGCACATGGCGGCGCACATGACGTACCTGCGCAAGCACTACGCGGCGGGGACGTTCGTCGTCTCGGGGCGGCAGATCCCACGCAAGGGCGGCGTCATCGTGGCGCTCGGCAAGACGCGCGAGGAGCTCGAGGTCATCGTGGCCGAGGATCCATTTCATCGCCACGCACTGGCGGATTTTCGCATCATCGAGTTTCGAGCGAGCCAGCATGCCAAGGGTCTCGATGCGCTCTTCGCCGCCGAAGTAGCCGCGACGCGCTGAAAGGGCCGTAGCGCGCTCAACCGCGCGTGACGAGGCGCGTGCGGCAGAGCGGGTGCGCGTCGACGTCGAGCGGCGAGTGCCGCAAACTCCGCAGTCGCTCGGCGAGTTCCACGCTCGGTCTCGACATGCCGCCCTTGGCCCGAGTCCGGTCAGGCTCCGTGAACAACGTCCTCAGAAACCACATCGAGCGCTCACGGAAATCGTCGGGCACCACGGATTTAAATTCTCTGGCCTAGATGCCTGAAATTACTGTGGCTCCAGATCCCTCGTGCTCATAACCCGAAGGTCGCATGTTCTTGTCGGCTCGGCTGGGGCTGAAGAGCGTACCGCTTCCACGGCTTGGTCGATTTCGAGAAGGTTTGAGGTCCAGCTCTCCCTTGGCGGGCCATGAAGAATCAGCTCGTCCTGGCGGTGACCTTCGCCCTAACCTTCGGCGCCTGTGCGAACTCGGAAACGGGTGAGGTTGACGGGGGCTCTGGCGGCTCCCGAGAGACCGGGACAGGTGGATCGTCCATATCTGACACCGGCGGTTCGACAGGAACCGGGGGCTTGAGTGGCACGGGGGGGCCGGTAGCTACGGGCGGAAACACTGCCAGCGGTGGAACGACTGGCTCAGGGGGGGTGATCGGAACCGGTGGGATCATCGGCGAAGGTGGAAGCACAGCCAGCGGCGGAGCGAACGGAGCGGGTGGGTCCGGGGCTGGCGCTGGGGGTACTAAGGGCGCCGCTGGTGGTGGAGGCGGAGGTGGCGTGAACGGGACCGGTGGCACGAGTACAGGCGGAGCCACCGGAACCGGCGGAGTGAAGGCCACGGGAGGAACCACCGGAACCGGAGGATCACCCGGAACGGGCGGCACGACGACAACATCTCCTTGCAGCGTCACGCCGGTCTCGCCCGGTTCATCGCCGCAGGCGCAGAAGCTGCTTTGCTACCTCTATAGCCAGTATGGCAATCACGTCTTGTCGGGCCAGCAGGAAAGCAACTGGAACGCCAACCCCACGGACATTAGCTGGTACAACACCAATATCGGGAAGTACCCAGCGATTGATGGAAGCGATTTCCTCTACACCAACGGTGCTTCCTGCACATCCGTTACTGTTTCCACGACGCGCGCCATTGCATACTGGAACGCGGGCGGGCTGACCATGTTCCGTTACCACGTGGGCGAGCCTGTGGCCGGTTCCACATGCGCGCAGGATTGCTACATGGGCGCAAATTGTGCGGAACCCACCACGGCAGCAACAAGTAGCTTGCTCACCAACGCGATCACGGCGGGAACGGCAGAGAACACCGCCTGGAACAACAGGCTTGACTACATGGCGGTTCAAATCGGCGCCATGAAAACCGCCAACGTGCCGATAATCCTGGCGCTCTTTCACGAAACGCAATCTAACGGATGGTTCTGGTGGGCCCAAGGCACAGCCGCACAATTCGTCGCCTTGTACAAATATTCGTTCAACTATCTCACTGTTACCAAGGGCCTCAACAATATCATTTGGCTGATGCCCTACAGCGGCACTCCGGCTGCCTCCTTCTATCCCGGCGCGAGCGTGGTGGACATAGCCGGGGGGGACACCTACGGAACCAATCAACCATTTACCTCTCTCTACAGCAGCGTTAAAGGCATTGCGGGCAGCACAATGCCCCTCGCGTTGCACGAGACCGGGCTCATTCCCACTCCCAGTCAGATGTTCCCCACGGCGGCGCCGTGGATACTCTTCAATATCTGGGCGGGATACGAGACGTCGAACAATACCGTGGCGAATATCAAGAGCGTTTATTCTGACTCACACCTCATCACGCGCGACCTGGTTCCGAATCTGAAATAGTATTCGGTCCCGTGGCTCTTGCTTGCCTCACTGACTAGGTAACGCATTCCATCCTTCGGGATGTCATGCCCAAGCCTGCTAAGACCGCAATCATCGTCCTGGCCGCTGGCGTGATCGCGCTTTCGGCTGTTCTTGTCGCGTTCGCCGTGCGCCACAAGCGATCGGTGCCTGCGCCGATCGAGACACAAGAGCCAATCATGGCAGCGACCCCGCCTGCGCCCAGTGAGCCTGCCGCGAAGGCCCTGCCCCTATTACCCCCCGCTTTGTCGACGGGCCCCCGATTGCGCATGGCAACCGAGCCAGCTGCTGGCAAGCCCCTCGACGAGACATCGCTGATGACCACGCTGCATGACCTGGCAGCGTCGGATCCGCCCCTGTCGCTGAGATTGGCGAAAGAAGCACTCGATCGCTTTCCAGACAGCCCCAACGCCCCCGAATTCAACTGGAATCTCGTTAAAGCCCTGTTCAACATGGGCCGTTTGGAGGAGGCACGGAAGGAAGCTCAAGTGATGGTCTCCAAGTACCCGGGCAACTACTTCGCTGGTGACGTCGACCACCACCTGCTGAACCATCCACCGAACCCCACGGACATTCCTAACCCATAACTGTTCGGTCCGGCGGCATTCGTCTTAGAGCTGTGGGGCGCAAATACTCCGTACGTGAGCTCGACCTGATCGGGTTTCTCCGACGGTGACCTGACGATCGCGGCGCCAGATCCTCAACCTGCCCCCGCGCCCGACCACCTGCCCGCCACGGATGCCCCACCGTGCCGGGAATAGACCATCGTGATACGCAGGTGTGATATTCGTTGCGGGGCCACACGGTGCGGGTTGTTTCGCCCAGCCTACAGAAAATCTGTGCCAACCGAGCAACAACGGGGACGGCAGTTGTCAGTTGCTCTGTCACTCCGACGAATTCGAGATGTCGTGCTCGGGAGCGAACAGTCCGCCGCCCGCACTCACGTGTCGGCAGATCGATATTCCAACTCCATCAAACACCCTGTTTTATTGTCGTCCACGTGAATAGCTATCGTAGCCTGAGGCCAGGTCCGCCGTCCTCCTAGCGTTCGTCCTCGGGTAATCCAGCGAAGGGGTCGCCATCGCGGGAGAGCAGGGAGGATAAGGCCCAAAATCCGTTCGCGTCAAATGGCCGCGATAACCCGTTCCGTCCACTGACCGCGCTCCTCGACCTGCCCAAGATGCCCGTTTTCACGGGCATCCTATCGAGCGGTTGGAGGCGGCGTTGGTGGCAGTGTCGAGTTCCTGCGCTATGAAAACCAAGAGGCCGAGTTGAAGGTCAGGACCTCCCGGGATGCAATCCTCGTCTTTTCAGATTCGTATTACCCCGGTTGGATCGCGGATGTTGATGGACGGGAGACACCGATCTATCGGGCGAACGTGACGCAACGGGCGGTCGTTGTTCCCTCGGGAGAACACCAAGTCAGGTTCCGTTTCAGACCGCTGACGGCGCTGGTCGGACCCTGGGTATCGGCCGCGTCTTGTCTCGTTCTTTTCGGGTGCTTCGTGATCCCGTTGGTATGGAAGAAGGCCAAGGCTGGAGGAAGGCAGCCCAACGATCGTGGATCGGCGTGACGCGAACCATGTCCCGACACGGCAGTTGTCGATCGCGCGACGCCACGCTGGCAACGCTCAAACGCGAGTTGCCAGCGATAAACCGCGTGTTTCCGGTGCACGCAAGTATTGTCCTACTGCGAAGCGAGGTTGAGGGGGGGCGAAGGGTTTCTGAAGACGGCGCATTGGCTTCGCGACGCGGGATGCTGCAGCCTTCGATTTTATGTGTATCGCCCAATCGGCGTCGATCCGAAGCCGGAGCAAATCATCGACGACGCGCTGCCCGCTTATGTTGATTTCCGCAGACGCGTGGACGAGGCGCTTCCCGGGTTTTGCCTGTGGCCGGTTGTGGTCCAAAAGGGGATGGTAGACAAACGCTGTGCCCAGCTTTGGCAACGCATCAGCTGCGACGTGTCGGGTGCGATGGGCATCTGCTGTGGAACCGACCGCATGTTGGATGGCCACAATGGGAATCTCTTCGGTGGTGAGCCCGACTCTGTTTTTAACCACCCAACGCTTGTCGCCATGCGCGAGCAACCGCTGTCGCCCGGGGCCGAACCGCCGGATATCTGCAAGACCTGCAATCTGCTGGGTGAGCCGGGCTGGTAGGCGCAGAGGCGGGTTTGTGACCTTGCTCCGAAAGCGACCGAGGTTCGATCGCCCCTACCGGCGGCGGCGGACACGAGAGATAATCATGGCGAGCGCCACCCCGAGCGCCGGAAACGGCGGACCCTGGCGGACTTCGCAAGCGCACCCGGACCCGGGCGCAACCGTACCGTCCCCGACGTCCCCTGGCCCCGCCTGCGCCGCGTCACCCGTCGCAACGCATGAGGCGCCGATGGCCATCGCTGTCGAGCACCATTGCGCGGTGCACGCTGCCGCCGATGTGTCGGCGGGGCACGAGGCCAGCTTCAAATTTGCCAAGTGAAGCAATGGCGAAAAAGAACCGCCCTCGTCGGTCGATACGCCAATGGTGAAGCCAGCCGTGGCCTCGTCCGCGCACGCGAACAGCCCCTCGGCCGTCCAGGTCAGGCAGCTCACCGGCAGCGGATTCGTCGTCGTGACCGCGTAGGCGCTCCCGCTGGCGGCGTCCCCGGGGGTGCGCGAAAGGATGGTCAGCCCGCTAGAGCCTCCGAGCGCGATCCGCTGGCCATCGGGCGACAGGGCGAAGCCTGCCAGGGGAACGGCGGATTCGTCGATCAAATTCCAGGTGCCGGCGCCGTCCTCGCTGACGTAAAGCCTGCCTTCCGGGAAATAGGATCGCAGGTAAACCCGATCGGGGTTCTGTGGATCGACGGCGCTGATGTAGACCGCGTCGACGCCTGCAGGACCAGGGCGCATCGTCCAAGTAATGCCGCCGTCGTCGGAGACGTCGATGAATCCAGTCTCGAGGTTGCCGTCCTCTGCGCCCAGATACAGCCGCTGAGGCCGGGAGGGCGCGACCTCGATGGTCAATGGATAGGTGTCCGGGAGCAAAGCGCCATCGGCCGACCAGGACTCGCCGTCGGTCGTGCCGACCACCAACCCGTTGAACGACCCGTTGACGGTTACGGCGGCCGCCGCGAACGCCGTCGCCGGATCGCCGCTGCTCACCACCAGATCGATCACGTTGTCGTTCGCCAAGCCGGGCACGCGTGTCCATTGGCATCCGCTGCGATCGGCGACCGCTACTCCATCCGGCAACCCGACCGCGATACGTCCGCCAGTCGTTACGAGGATCTCGGGATCTTGAAAGCCGGCCGGACTTATCGCGCTCTCGCAGAGCCAGGACCAGCTCGATCCCGCATCGAAGCTTTGCAACAATCCGAAGGTGGTTCTGACCACGATGTGCTGACTGTCCGCAGGGTCCACGACCAGTTGTCCTGCCGCAGGATAGCGACCATTCGCGCGACTGGCCGAGGGCGCGGCGGCCAAAGCACATGAGATGGTCAGCGCCAGGCGAGCTGCGAAACGCACGGCACCTCAGTTCGTCAGTCCGTAGACCCGAAGGGAATTGGAGAAGGTACCAACGTACACGTGACCGTTCGCGATGAGGGGTGGAGCGAATTTCGCCACGTTCCAGGTTCCCAGGCTGTCGCTCCAGAGCACCTTGGTGATGTTGGTGGGGTCGATGGCATAGAGGGCACCCGCGGAGGTGGCGTGCCACGCGCCATTCGTGCCATTTTGGGTCGGCAACGACGCCCACAGAATCCCGGTTCCAGCCACGGAGCCGTTCGCGGACAAGGCAAGGATCGCGCCGGGATGGCCGGGCGTGAAACCGGCCGTCGGGATGGGGTCGGTCACCAGACCACCCAGGGTCCGAGTCGTCGCGTCGAGCGTGTATTCCATGAGAGGTGAGTCTTCGGGCCACAGGAAGACCTTTTCCCCGGCGCCACTCGGCGAGTCGTAATAGATGGCGCCACCATGCACGTGTCCACCCGCGCCATTGGCCTTGCCCGGGGTGGTCAGCGTCTGAAGGATCTTGTCGCCGCCGGCGTTGAACTTACCGAGGTTCGTCGCGTCCAGGACATAGAGACGGCCGTCCTTGCTGCCCGTCAACAGGAGGTTATGCGGCATCAGGACCGCGCCGGAGCTGAGATCTGAATCGGCGGCGTTCAAGCTGACGTAAGCACTTGGTATCCAGTAATCCTGGACAGAATAGTCCGAGATCCGTAACCGGAAGACGCTCTCGGACAAATCGAGCGGCGACGAAGTGGGGTTCGTGCTGCCGTTTCCAACCACGACAAAGATGTTGGTCCCGTCGCTCGACAAGCCCACCCCCCCCTGCCAGATGCCGCCCTCGGATCCATTGGGCGATACGTTGAAGGCCAGCGCTTGTTTGAACGCGGTGCCATCATAGGCGTACCCCAAGACCCAGCCGTGGTAATTGCCCGTGTCGCAGTGGCTGGCGAATGCCGCGTAGACCACACCGTTCACCAGCAGGAGGCCGGGGCGGTTCAGTTGCGTCGATGGGTCAAAGGCGATATTCCCGGCGACGGAGCCTGCCCCCGTGCCTGCCGCCGATGCCGCGATCACCGCCGGCGAGCCGGGACGCTCGGCGCCGGTGATGACATTGACGGCGTGAATGCGCTGGACCCACCCGCCGCCTTCTTGTCCTTTGGAAATGAAATAGATCGTTCCGGCCGCTTGGTCGATGACGGGTGTCGACGTGATGCCGACCTCAGGCGAGAGATTGTCGCAGACATTCGAGCCCGATGGACCCACGTTGAGGGACCAAAGTGGAGCCGAGGCCGTCGCATCGTCGGCGTCGAACGCGTAGACCGTGTTGTGCTCGGTCGCAACGTAGACGACGTCGTGAATCTTCTTGTCGGACATTGTCAGGCCGCCCACGTACAGCGGCTGGCCATAGATCTGGCCGTCGACCGTGCGCGAAAATACCAAGCCGAATTGATTCGCATTCACGTTTGTCGTCGTCAGTTTGGTCTCTTGCAGGTTCACCCCGGACCGGGCGTTGTCGTATCGGTTGGTTGTCACCGCGTAGGTGCCGCTATTGCCCGACGTTCCGGCGGAAGCCATTCCGCCGACTCCGCTGGTCGAGCCACCCGCTCCTGCCGCTCCGGCCGAACCGCCCCCGCCGCCCGCGCCAGCAACCTCGACTGCCGAACCGCCGCCTCCGCTCGCTCCGGCTGAGCCCCGAGCGCCGCCAACACCGCCGGTCGCGCCACCCGCTCCGCTCGTGGCGACGGAACCTGCGGCGCCTGCCGTTCCCTCGGTCGTCCCCGCACCACCGGACCGGCCTCCCCCGGTCTCCCCGCCGCCGCCGCGGCCTCCCCGGCCGGCTGCGGCGCTCGCGCCGGCGCTACCGCCGCCCGATCCTCCTTGCGCGGTCTCCCCGCCGCCGCCGCTCGCTCCCGCGTCCAAAGATGATTTCGTCGATGTGCACGCTGCCGCCATGATCGATAGGAGCCCAGCGATCAGAGCTGCGCGGGAGGTCGGATGTGCAAGGTCGTTACTCGGCATTGTATGATTTCCGGATTATACGCGGAGCCGTACCTCGGGCGCTCGGCGGTATTGCGGAAATTTGGCTGCCGCGATGGCTCCATGAGTCGCGAGCACGTTCTTGGAGGAGGACGCGAGTTTTTGAAGATTCTTAGTCGATCTCCCCCTTTGAGCGCCTCCCGTTATACGTACCCACTTGCCAAAATGGACCTCTCTGCGCCCGCGTCTTCCGCCCGCGCTCGACGCGGACCCGTCGCCGCGTTCCGGCGTAGAATATGTCCGTGAAGCCGGTCGCGAAGAGGGTGGTCGTGGCGGCGCTCGCCGTCCTCCTGATCTTGGCGGTCGCTGGTCGCAGTCGCGTTCGCATTTTCGGCGGTGAAAATCGTCGATCGGCGACCATCTCCGTGGCGAAGCTCTCCAGCGCCGGGACGCCCGACAACTGCGCCGACGTGATCTTCTCGACGGGCAGGACCTTCGACGCCGAGAGATTGAAGGCGATGGGATTCGTCGTGCTCAAATCGACCTGCGCGGAGACCTTCTCCGGGTTCGTCGCGCTGGCGTCATGCAGCCGTTCCAATTCGGAGGACGACACCCAGCCGACGGCTCGTGGAGTGGCCAGCTACTACGACGTTGCCACGCTCGAGGGGGACGACACGTATTACGGGCAGTGCCTCGGGACCGGTGGCTCTTGGAAGATCAAGCCGCAAAGCGATCCGGACTACGCCCGCGCCCGCGCGCGAATGGGCGGCTCGGCGCCTCACCACGAGATCGACAGCCTGATGGAGCTCATGCGCTGAACGGTTCGGATCGTCCTCGGGGAACAGACCCGTGACCGGGGACGAATTCCTTGTTAGAAATCCAAGGCTATGTCACCCACCCGCGCGCCGGAGTCGCATCGAGCCCCATCGTCTAAGCGCGTGGGGGCGCCGTCGATGTTGGCGATCGCCGGAGAGCAGGGAGGATAAGGCCCAAAATCCGTTCGCGTCAAATGGCCGCTATAACCTGTTCCGTCCACTGACCGCGCTCCTCGACCTGCCCAAGATGCCCGTTTTCACGGGGAAAATAAGGACCGTTTGGCCCCGCGGACACACTTCGACCATTCGGCCCAAAGTTGGGCCGCTGATCTGTCCCCGCGCGCGTCGCTACGCGGCGAAGTCCTCGGGAGGGGGTGGGTCTGGGTGGAAGCCCGACGGATTGTCCCCGAACGACATCTCGGTCTGTGGGGGCGGGCGCGTGGGGTGCAGCTTGGGCGCGTCGAGCGGCAGCCCGAGGTGCCCGAGCACCCGCTCGATGGCGTGACCGGATGTGAGCGCGGCGGCGATCTCCATGCGGCCTTTGCAGCGCGTGCACTCGAGGACGTCGGTCAGGAAGACTCGCCAAATCATGGACGCCCAGGGAAAGCGCCGCCGCGTCGGCTGCCCGCGGGCGACGCCGCCGTCAGGACCCGCGGATATACGCGGTCACGAATCGAGCACGACCACGATGCAGAGCTACGTGAAGCCGGAGGCGGCGGCGGGAGCTCGGCAGCGACGGGTGATGACCGTCCTCAAAGGCGGCCGACTCGCCTCCTGATTTGAAACGATTGATCCGAATATCGTTTCAAACCGACTTACGAAGAAAAAAACTTAAGTAATTTCTTGGAGATGAACGGGATCGAACCGTCGGCCTCCTGAGTGCGATTCCAATGAATTCTTAGAATATTCAGTAGCTTACGAGACCAAACGTTTTTCGTCTCCGAGGAACGTCAGCAATTCTAATCGGTTGCATGAAAAACGATTCGTGGCTCGGACATGTAATCTGGATCGACGAAGTTCTCGAGCGCCTTCGTCGGGAGCGCAGTGTGGCCGCGGGTCGCTGTTCCACTCGCGTCCTCGGTGACCCAGAAGGCTGCGCAGGCTGCTCGCTCTTCTCAATCGTGCCGCAAGGGCCTTTGCCCGGCGATAGGTCGTATCCATGTTGAACGCTCGGAGGAAATCATGAGCGGAGAAACTCTTCTGATCTGGCTGGTCGTCGGTCTCGTCGCCGGTTGGTTGGCATCGGCGGTCGTGGGCGGCGGTCTGGGCGTGGTTGGCGACATCTTCATCGGTATCGTCGGCTCTTTCCTGGGCGGACTGATCTTCCGCACGGCGCACATAGGGACGCCGTTTCACGGCGTGGCCGCGAGTATCTTCGTAGCCTTCGTGGGTGCGGTCGCCCTGTTGCTGATCCTGAGGCTGATTAGGCGCGGCACCCCGCGGAGGCTGTAAACCCCGCGGCTCGGCTCGGGTGATCGCGCGAGCCGCGTCCCTGACGACGACGAGCGGGGTGAGCTTCGGTTTGGGACTGCCTTGCTGTTGGTCGGCACGCCGTAGTACGCACGATGGAGGCGAGCCTGGTCGTGGTGATCGCCCACCAAGCGAAGGACGAAGCCTACTGGAGAGGTCGAGCCACGCTTCCGGATCCCGATACCAATTGAAAATCGGCCGTCACGCTGGTGGGCGTGGGCGCGCGAGGTGGCGTCCTGGTCGTCATCCCTGACACGTCACATCCCCGATAGGCGACGTTCAGGCGGGGAAGTCTCGTCGAGGTGGGCGCGTATGCGCGTTCCGTCCACTGACCGCGCTCCTCGACCCGCCCAGGATGCCCGTTTTCACGGCGCCCGAACGCTGGCAGGTCACTTTTGGACCAACACGCCATCGCCTTTTTCGACGACAACGAATAAAGTGCGCCGGTCCGATACCAACATCATTCGAGAGGACCGTGAATACATGTCGAAGCGCCCACACCACCGTTTCTGGACGTCGTTGATGCTCATGTTGCTCGTCGGCGCCGGTTGCGGCTCCAACACCAACCCAGCCCCAGACGGTGCAGCCGGTGCGGGCGGATCGCAGGATGGGAGCGCCGGCCGAGGCGGGGCGGCTGGAACGTCGTCCGGCGGCCACGGGGGCGACGGGGGAAGCGGAGGGCTGGGAACGGCCGGGGCTGGTGGCTCGGGAGGGGCAGGAACGGCGGGCGCGGCCGGCTCGTCGGCGGCCGGTCACGGTGGCGCTGGCGCCGGTGGCTCGGGAGGGACAGGAACGGCGGGCGCG
>Ga0209863_10000598_pt1 | contig 16923 bp, 14 predicted proteins | sample OrgsoiDNA2013046_FD_185796 | JGI IMG/M metagenome (GOLD analysis project Ga0209863, IMG submission 185796) | Permafrost soil microbial communities from the Arctic, to analyse light accelerated degradation of dissolved organic matter (DOM) -... | ecosystem: Environmental > Terrestrial > Soil >...
TGTATACGACATGAACGGGCGGCTGGTACTTACGACGGAAGCAGAAAAAAGCGATGATGTGGTAACCAAGACGCTGAATGTGAGTCCGCTTGCCTCCGGTATGTATACGGTACAGATCGTAATCGGGAACAAGAAAACCATGGTAACGAAGTTCGTTAAAAACTAATATGTAGGTTTTCTGGACGACAAATGACCCCGCCTGCGCGGGGTCATTTATTTTTGCCGGCATACTGCAATAAATTATTAATCAGCCGTTATAGAATCGAATGGCTGAAGCAGGAACCGATGACTTTACTGCGTCAGTTGAAAATGTATGAATAAAGAGTAATTTCTATATTTGGCGCTATGTTGTTCAACTCGATCGCATTCCTTTTCTTTTTTCCAATTGTAACAATACTCTATTTTTTGCTGCCTTACCGCTTCCGATGGATGCTTCTGCTCATAGCCAGCTTTGTTTTCTATATCGCCTTCCTGCCAGTTTATTGTCTGATACTTCTGGTTACGATCGTAGTGGATTACTTCGCCGGTATATTGATAGCAAGGACAACGGGACATAAACGAACACTTTACTTAATCCTGAGCCTGATCACCAATATCGGCTTCCTCTGTTTCTTCAAATACTACGATTTCTTCATCAACAATTTCAATAGCTGGTTTTCGATCCACCTCCCTTTGATGAAGGAACTCTGGATCTCAGGGGTGATCATCCATTGGAACAATACGGTCAACCATTTCCTGAACGGGCTGCTTGGAACCGACCTGGCTATCCTGCGGGATATCGTATTGCCGATCGGTCTCTCCTTCCATACTTTCCAGGCTATGAGTTATACCATCGAAGTGTACCGGAAAAAACAGAAACCCGAATACCATTTCGGTATATATGCACTTTATGTAATGTTCTATCCGCAACTGGTTGCCGGTCCCATCGAAAGGCCACAGAACATGCTCCACCAGTTTTATGAGAAGCACGATTTTGATATCAGCCGTGTATCATATGGTTTGCGCGTGATGCTCTTCGGCCTTTTTAAAAAAGTAGTAATCGCCGACCGGCTGGCGATTTATGTGAATGCCGTATACGGTACTCCCGCCCATCACAGCGGGGCCAGTCTGGCTCTGGCTACTGTCTTTTTTGCCATACAGATCTACTGTGATTTCTCCGCATATTCCGAAATCGCTATCGGAGCAGCCATTGTGATGGGTTATAAACTGATGACCAATTTTCGCAGGCCTTATATGTCGGGAACCATCTCTGAATTCTGGCGACGCTGGCATATTTCCCTTTCGTCCTGGTTTACCGATTATTTGTATATCCCTCTGGGCGGAAGCCGGGTGGCTGTTCCACGTCTCTTCTTCAATCTGTTCCTGGTATTCCTGATCAGCGGTTTTTGGCATGGTGCAAACTGGACATTTATCGCCTGGGGAGGCATCAATGGGCTATACCTGGTGCTGGGAAGATTAATGGCGAAACCCCGGAAGAAATGGAATAATCTACTTGGTATAAATGAATCATCAGGATGGTACCAGGCTTTCCAAATCTTCACCACATTTGTATTGGCCTGTTTAGCGTGGATCTTTTTCAGGGCGGCCAGTATGTCTGATGCATTGCTGATTATCCGCCGCATTTTTACTTTTAAAGGACCGTTGTTCACCGATACCTTTTCGATGATGGCCTATGCATTCTTCGGGATCGGATTTCTTCTACTCTATGAAATCAAATCGGAATTCTTTCCGGGTAAATTCACACTGCTCAATAACCGGCACTGGCTGGTCAGGCAAGTCTCCTGTGCGGTCCTGTTGATCCTGATTCTGTCGATCGGAGTATTGGACGGCGGACAATTCATCTATTTTCAATTCTAGGAATTATGGAAAACCAGCCCAAAATAAACACCAGCAAAGGCTTTTTTCGTTTCCTGATCTTCCTGATGCTGGTGGCATTACTTGATTTTTTCTGTGGGAAAACACTTCAGTTTCTCTATTATAAACAGAAATCGGGCTATGATTACCGTGCTTCTTACGCTATAGATAGTACAAACGCACCTGGCCTGATTTTCGGATCTTCCAGAGCCAGTCATCATTATGTTGCCAATATGCTGGCCGACTCCTTCGGAGTGGCTTTCTACAACGTGGGCAGGGACGGGCAATCCATTTTATATGACTACGCTGTCCTCCAAACTATTCTGAAAAGGTATACCCCAAAACTGATCCTGCTCGATTACCAGGATGAAGAATTGTTTTATTTCTCGGATTCTTATGCAAGATTATCTAGCCTTCTGCCTTATGCGAAAACACATCCGGCGATTAACCATACCATACAGATGCGGAGTAGTTTTGAAAAGCTGAAAATGATCTCACGGGTTTATCCCTATAATTCACTTTTCTTCAGTATGCTCGGAGGTATTTCCTTTGGCGCCAGGGGCAGGGTTGAAGAAGTGAACGGCTACCTTCCACTTGACAATCCCTTCCATTCGCTGAATGCTGACCAGAATAAATTCCTCTCAACAAAAGAGCCGGACTCCAATAAAATAAAAACTTTCGACGCATTCATTGATCTGTGCAAAAAAAAGGGAATAGAATTGTATGTTATAATGTCGCCTTATTATGAACCAGTAAACGTGAAATTCACCCAACCAATCGATAAATTAATACACGATGCCGGTGTTCCGCATTTCGACTATTCCCGTTTTCCGGGTCTCGTCGGTAATATGAACTATTTCAGCGATGAAAAGCACCTCAATCGGAAAGGTTCTGAGCTTTTTACCCGTGATCTGATCAGCAGAATCAGTGCTCACCGCCATATAGCCGAGGTGGATCAGAATCTTCAGTCAGCTGCCAGCCAGACTAGTCATCCGGGAAAAGTACCAGCTTCAAAATCAAATTGAATTTACAGGTAAAAACACTGCGGCCTCTTCGGGAGTATATTTATTTTTAAAGCCGAAAGCAAAAGGCGATTCACCATTCTTTCTTAAATAAAATAACCTTTCGATGGCTTCGCTGCTGTCGGGAATATGCAATTCGGGAACATACCAAAGCGCCATATACATTTCGGGCATTTTCTCAAACCATTCCTTACGCCTTTTCAAATAATCGGTGTGGTCCGACTGGTAAACATACCTATATAATGATTCCATATTTTTCCACACAGACATATTGATAATAATAAAATCATCGTCGAATACTTTTATGGAAGTAGCGTTGTTACTATCGTCTTTCAGCCTCCATATAAATCCTTCACTTTTTTCAGCTAGGGAATTGATTCTGTCCAGGTTGTTTTTGAATCCAGCCATTTGCGGGCTGTCCATAGGTGCAAGAATTTTTCCAATATTCACCTGGGCTAAATAGTATTGGGTTGTCATATGAATTCAAATATAAAACTCAGTTTATCTTTTTCACCATACACTTAACATCTGTTTCGTTAAAATACCATTCGACACAATAGTATTGTTTTTTCTATAATTATGAATTTTCAATTAAATTTCGGCCAACGGGATAACTCCCGTTATGTTTTTCCAAACAAAGATTGGATTAGCCTGTTATTACAATTTACTTTAACTTCAGTAATCCTTTTTAATCACTTCAATCACCTTATATGTTCGAACAAATATTGCAACTGGTTAAAGAGCAATTGAATGCTCATCCCCAGATTGCTGGTAACATACCAACTGAACAGGCAGATGAAATCCATCGTGAGATAGCAACACATATAACGAACAGTTTGCAGAATGCGCCTGCGACGCAACCTGAATCGGGTGGTATTTTGTCGCAGTTGGAAAGCAGCCTTGCTTCGGGCAATCTGGCCACTAGTGCCATAACGGGAGGTCTGGTGGGAACGTTGGCCGGTAAATTTGGCTTACCGCCAGTGATCACGGGTGCAATAGCGGCCGCCTTGCCGGGTCTGATAAAGAAATATGAAAACAGGAATAATCCAACCAGCGTAAATGCGTAATTCAGGTATTATATATTTCTTACTGGGGATTTATTCTATGATGATCAGCTGGTATTATAACCATTCAATATTCTGGCTCATCATTCATTGGATATTCTGGCCGATTTATTTGGTATATCAGCTACTTACCGGTCATCTTTCTCACGGACTATGGAAAGAAATTCCTTTGTCCTACTTTAAATGAGTTACGGTCATTCTTTTGGAAAGGAATGACTAATGCCAGAAATCCGGTTTTACAGTTTTGCCTCCTTTGTTACGGCAATCAACACATCCACCCGAGGATCCGAGTATAATGGATCCATGTTGGTAAGGTTCGGTTGGGACTCCATATCCGCTTCCAAAATAATAGAATAAGGGCAATTTTGCATTTGAGACCGTATCTACCTGGCATAATTCATAACCCGAATAAACATATACAGCAGGGATTTCTGTTCGATCTATAAAAATCCGCTTTTCAGATATTGAACTGCAACCTACGAATCCGATCACCTGTTCCGAGGCATCTGTCGTACAATAGATATTGCCCCCGGTTTCCGAGGGCTGAGCATCAAAAATTGATCCCAGCTGTTCGGTGTTCTTCCTGAGCCTTTGTTTCCATTCATACCAGTCTTTATTCAGCACCATTTGTTTAACCAGGATACTATATCTGGAAACCAGCCTGTCGGAGGAATAATAGGAAATGTTCAGCAGAGGAAACTGGTAAACGACATCCGAGCTCAAATCAGTAGTAGTTGCCAGAAAAATCTCCGTTGACTGATTCATTTTCCAACAGGTATAAATTAAATCATTGTCCGGCCTGGCGACAATTGTGCAATCTTTCGGATTGAATTCAAGTTTGGAAGTATATGCCGAATGGTATTGCCAGGTTTCTTCAAAGTTCCATTGATAGTATAAACTCAAATTCCGGTCGTCGTGGGTTGAAACATATATCGAAAGAAAGTCTGGTTGTGCTTTCCAGTTTACTGAATCTATTGGTGGCGATATTTTTACTGCTGATAAATCAGACAGGTAGTCTTTTCCATTGGAAGTTTTGATGTGCAATCTATATTTCTGCCCGGAGTCTATGGGTAACTGGTCAATAATATATTTTCCACCTGCTTGCCCGGCAAGCGCATAACTGGCTCCCGATTCTGATTGAACTTCCACCTGGGCCCCTGATTCGGGAACGATGACAGTGCTGTCGAGACCAACGGTACGTGATAAAGAAATTGTAGTGGGCCCTTTGCCCGTATTAATAAATCCTTCCACAACTAAAAACCCGGAAGCAGGTAAATGAATTTCAGGATTGTATTTATCCTTGCATGCAATGAAACAGGTTAACATCAGACACCAGTTACTTATTTTCATTTGGGATAATATCCTCCTTGCAGAACTATTTGGCCAATTTTAATGGTTCTTTGGTTTACTAAGCAGTCATGAATAGTAATTACCCCTTCAAGGGTGAAAATAAATGGCTGGTTTCATTTAAAGATTAATTTTAGTTAATCCCCGGAACTAATATACTTTTCAGTTTCGTGGCATTAAATAAAATACTGATTCAATTCGCCAGGGCGAAATCCGGTCAGCAGGGAATGCATGAACCTGAAATATAAATCCTACTTTTATATCCCCGCTACACCTTAAGCTTTATTTCCCTGCCCTATTGCATTATTTCAAAATAATTAAATTAAGTAATATGCAAAATCAAACTTCAGCAGAAACTAAATCAGAACCTCTTTTATTGGTAAGAGATTATATTTCTGATCCGAATATTGACAGTCGTGTAAAAACATTTTTAAAAGCCCTAAATAGTGGAGATGGTCCGCCGATGGAACAGACTAAACCGGCTGATGCCAGGAGAGTTTTAGAAGGAGCACAAACATCCGTTAAAGTTGATACTTCGGGAGTTGATATAACTGAGAAAACTGTTGTTCAGGACGGACTGTCAATAAAACTTTTTATTGTTCGGCCTTCCGGACAATCGGGAGTCTTACCAGTGTTTATGTTTTTCCATGGCGGCGGATGGGTATTAGGGGATTTTCCCACACATAAAAGATTGGTAAGGGATCTTGTCGTTTATTCAGGATTGGCCTGCGTATTTGTTGAGTATACCAGATCACCAGAGGCAAAATATCCGGTTGCGTTGAATGAATGTTTTGCGGGAGCAAAATGGGTGGCCGAACATGGAGCCGAAATAAAGGTTGACGGCAAACGTATGGCTGTAGTTGGCAATAGTGTGGGCGGCAATCTGGCTGCGGCTGTGGCTTTGATGGCCAAAGAAAAAGGCCTGGAACTAAAATTTCAATTACTTTTCTGGCCTGTTACAAACGCATATTTTGAAACGAAATCTTATAACAAGTATGCTACGTCCCGCTTTTTAACCAAAAACATGATGATATGGTTTTGGGATAATTATATTTCTAAACCTGAGCACAGAAACGAAATTTATGCATCTCCTTTAAAAGCCTCGCTTGCTCAAATAAAAGGATTACCACCCGCAATGGTTCAGGTTGCTGAAAATGATGTTCTACGTGACGAAGGGGAAGCTTATGCAAGGAAGTTGGATGAAGGCGGCGTAGATGTCACCCTCTTAAGAGTGCAGGGCATGATTCATGATTATGGTTTGCTGAATCCTATCGCTACCGTGCCTGCAGTTCAGTCCGCTTTACGCGCCGCCGCAACAGAGTTAAAGAAAGCGCTTCAATAGTTACCGGTACGATCTAAACTATATGAACAAAACAGGTATTTTAATTTTATACCTGTTTTTATGAGCGATTAATCAAAAATCAGATAAGCGGGATTGTTATGACTTAGTTTTTCGAATAATAAAATGGAACTGTCTGATAATGTCAGGCTGAAGATATCATCATCTTCGGTTGGAGTGAACCATATGCCGTCTTTCATTTCCTTTAAAAATTTTACAGTATTATAAAATACTTTTAAACTGCAACTTTCATAATAGGCACTGTTCTTATTCTTGCAAAAGCCAATCGCTTCAATTTTCCTGTTTTTTAAATTATCAACCAGATGAACCAGCAGAACTTTACCGTATCCTTTCAGTGCTTCAACAGTCACAAATCCTACCAGCTCTGCAATCTGATGTTCGGTTTCATCAATCTTCACTTTGAAGTTAAAATTGATCCTGGCGATACTCAGAATATTTAAAAGGGAATCGGTTAATAAATGAAATTCAGACTTGATGAACCTGTTTCTGAATTCACCTGGGCCCATTTCTTTCCATTCCACTACATCCCAGTTTTCAAGAATAATCTTTATTTCGTCATCAGAAAGTTCATTAGACTTTTTTACAGAATAGCTCATGTCTTTTGCTGGCAACATTGGCGTAAATTAGATTTTATTTTAAAAATAATATAATAATATGTTACCGGAAATTACTGACGATTTCATGCAACAGATGAGGACAACAACCGGTTAATGATGGAAGCGGCGTTGCCGGAGTTGGAATATTCAATGCGGACCTGAATGAAGTAAAAAAAATAATGGATGAAGACCCGGGAGTGAAACAGGGAATATTCCTGTATGAGGTTCATCCTTGCAGAAGTTTCCCGGGCGATAAATTGCCTTAATAAAATCCGTTTTTTGGTGAAATACAGCTCCATCTAATTTCCCACGATTCCCATTGTTCTTTCTACTTCAATGTTTGCAGACAGATAGTCATAAACAGCTTCCAGATAATTCGATTGGGCCTGGGTATATGCCAGTTCCGCGTCTGTCAGCTCCAGCCTGGAGGCTACTGCCTTTGCGTACCGGTATTGAGTTATTTCATAACTCAGCCTGGCCGTATTCTTTACGTTATCACTGGTTTTTATGCGGGCAGCAGTTTCGCGTACGTTTGCCACAGCCTGTTTAACGGAAGTGCGGAGTTCCTCATAGGCCTGCCGCGAGCGGATGACAGACTGTTCCTTTTCTATTTGTGCTTTTTTTACTTTCGCTTTATTGCTGTTGCCATTAAAGACGGGTACCGTAAACTGCGCCCCCACAAATGGAGTGGAAGGATAAAAAGCATTAAAATAATCGAATTTGTTTGTTTGTGTTTGGATCAGGTATTGTGCGGTTAATGAGACGGATGGTTTCATCGCCGCGGCTGCGATCCTGATCTGTTGATCAGACTGTTGCTGTTGCAGGTCCAGAGATTGTAAGTCCGCGCGGTGAAGCCTTGCTTCACTATACACTTCTTCTTCCTTGTAGAAAACTGGTACGGCTTCCGGTAGTATCAGTGAATCGGTCAATTCTATTTCCTGCAGGCTATCCAAACCAGTTAAAGTTCTGATTTGTTGTTTACCCACTTCAATGGCGTAGGATAATTTCAACAGATCCGGCTCCAGGTTTTTTACCGAAGTATAGGCACGAAGTGTGTCCACACGTAACGCTCTTCCCTGAGCCAACAAGGATTTTGCATCCTGTAGAGCTTTCTCATTTCTTGCCAGACTTTCATTTTGGAGTTTAATCCGTTCGTGAAGTACAAGAATCCGGATATAAGTTTGTTTGAGCAGGGCCGCGATATCCGTTTGCTTATCTAATACTGATAGACGGCTTTGACGTTCCTGAAGTTTGGCGTTGATAATTCCAGGCTTTGTAGCCGCGTTGTACACGGGTTGCGTTATCCAGGCTGTTGCTCCTGCCTGATCCCTGCCGCCGAAACGGTCATAAGAAATTTTGTCGCTGCCGCTTCCGTTGCCCCCAATCCCAAAAAAAGGTGCTTCGTAAAAATAATGGTTTACCTGAGCACTGATCCCGGCAGTTGGCAATGAAGCACTTTTTGCGACCTGAGTCTGCTGCGCTGAACGATCCACATCCAATGAACTGATCCTTATCTCTCGGTTGTTATTGAGCGCTAATGATAGCGCTTCTTTGAGTGATAACTGTCTGGGTTGCGCATTGACCGCATACGAAAAAAGCGTGATGAGTGTAAAAACGATGGTCGTATATATAAAGGCTTTCCTGAGTGTCATAAAAAAATAGTTTCTTGAGTTCAAAATAAAGTTACCTGCTTGCCAAAAAAGACACTAAGCAGATAATTGCAAAAACGGTTGTCGTATAGATGAATGCTTTTCTGAGTGACATAATATTTATTTTTGAATGCATGATAATTTATGCTGGAACAATGCTCCCGGGAACTGTAATAACGCTGGCTCTGTTTTCCTCTTTTGCCCGGTAAGGCCTGGAGAAATAAGAATACACGGCCGGTATCACATACAGAGTCAGGATTCCGGCAAATAATAATCCACCGACTACCACGATTCCCAGTGAAGTCCGGCTTCCGGAAGACGTACCGAGTGATAATGCAATGGGAAGAGTTCCAAAAATCATAGCCAGGGTTGTCATTAAAATGGGACGGAACCTGGAAGCAGCTGCCGCTAATACCGCATCCCGCACAGTCATGCCTTCTGCTTTCCGCTGGTTGGCAAATTCGACAATCAGGATTCCATTTTTGGTGATCAGCCCAATGAGCATGATGATGCCAATCTCACTGAATATGTTAATAGACTGCCCTGTAATCCAGAGACTGAGTAAGGCACCCGTTACAGCCATCGGTACGGTGAGCAGGATAATAAAAGGATCGATCAGGCTTTCAAATTGAGCAGCCAGTACGAGATAGATCAATAGGATCGCGAAGACGAAAGCAAAGATCAGACTGGAGCTGCTTTCAGCAAAGTCACGACTCTGGCCGGCGAGCGCTGTTCTAAATCCGGCAGGTAATACTTTTTTCGTAATGGTATTCATTTCTTTGATCGCATCACCCAGACTAACTCCTGGCGCCGGCGTTGCGGAAATGGTCGCACTGTAAGATTGATTATAACGGTATAACGCTGGCGGACTTACACTCTCATTCATTTTGACCAGGTTGTCCAGTGAAATCATTTCACCATTACCTGCCTTTAAGAACAGGGACCGAAGGTCATCCGGCGCGGAGCGTTCCTGCCTGTCTAACTGCCCGATCACTTCGTACTGACGGTCGTTGTAAATAAAATATCCATACCTTCTTCCACTCAGGGCTAGTTGCAAAGTGCGACCTATTTCCTGGGTGGAAATGCCTAACTGGGCCGCACGTTGCCGGTCAATGCTGATACCGATTTCGGGCCTGTCGATTTTAAAGTCAGGATTTTGGAATACGAGTTTTCCGGATTTATATACTTCTCCCATCAATTTAGGAATCACTGCTTCCAGGCTTTTCAGATCGGGTGCCTGAACTACATATTCCAATGGCTGCTCGCTGGAAAACCCCCCAATAGTTGGAATCTGAATCGGGATGACAATAACATTCCGGAATTTCTGTGAAGCAACAATTAATTTCTGATAAACCTGGTTTTGTGTTAGCCCGCTTTTGCGATCCTTCGGTTCCTTCAGAAAGATCCATTGAAATCCGCCGTTTACCGGTTGCACCAGGGTACCGATTGATGCCGCGATTCCTGCGTAAGTCCTGTTTTCGTTCAGATCAGGAATTGAATCGGAAACATAGTTGCTAATGGCTTTCATGGTTTCTTCCATGCTCTCATAAGAAGTTCCTTCGGGAGCGATTACTGCTAAACCCACCATGGACCTGTCTTCCAGCGGAGCGAGTTCGGATGGCAGCTTAGGTGCAAGCAGGGCAGCAATTCCGAAAGAAAGAACTAACAAACCAAATGCTACCCATCTTGCCTTAAAGAAAAACCTTAAAGATTTTTCATACCCATCGTTCATTTTGATAAAGAATGGTTCGGTCTTTTTGTATAGCCAGTTGTGCTGGGAGCCGGCTTTCAGTAAGTATGCACTCATCATCGGAGACAGCGTGAGAGCCACAAAAGCTGAAATCAGGACAGATCCGGAGACCACGATTGCAAATTCCCGGAATAATCTACCTGTGATACCTCCTAAAAACAATATCGGCAGGAATACGGCGGCGAGAGTTATTGTAGTAGAAATGACGGCAAAATAAATTTCATCTGATCCCTTCCTTGCCGCCTGTATTGGTGTCATTCCCTGTTCCACTTTGCTATAAATATTTTCCAGCACCACGATGGCATCATCCACCACGAGACCGATAGCCAATACCAGCCCAAGCAGGGTTAATACGTTGATGGAAAAATTTCCAATATACATGATAAAAAACGCCGAGATGATGGAGACCGGTATGGCTACTAACGGAATGATTGTACTTCTCCAGTCGCGTAGAAAAATAAATATAATTAATGCCACAAGCACGAATGCCAGTAGTAGGGTTTCACCAACTTCAGACAATGAGTTACGTACGGGAACCGTAAAATCTTTTCCGAGTGAAATAATAAAATCTTTTGGCGCTGTTTTCTGGATATCAGCAAAGCGTTTTTTAAATTCATCCACGATAGCCAGTGAATTGGCGCCTCGCTGGGGTTGTACACCGGTGCCCACGCCATATCTTGCGGTATTGCCTTCACTAACGATCATGGCTGTGCGCTCATTTTGTGAAGACATAATTGCAGTCCCGATATCTTTAAAGCGAACAATTGCGCCGTCCTGCTGCCGGAGGATCATATTATTGAAATCATCTTCAGTAACCAATCTTCCTTCGGTGCGCAGGGTCACTTCTGTATTTTGTCCTTCAATTCTTCCGCTGGGCAAATCCACATTCTCTCTTTGCAAAGCAGCCTGCACGTCGGCGGGTGTCAACTGATAAGCTGCGAGTTTAATCGGATCCATCCGTAAACGCATGGATCTTTTGCGGCCGGCATAGGAATCTACAAGACGGACACCAGGAATAGATTGCAGTCTTTCCTTGATATTAATATTTACAAAATCTGTGATGTCTTCCAGGCTTCTGGTATCACTTTGAACGGTTAAGAATACCAGGAAATCAGGCGGACCGGATTTTTCAACGATGGTGGGTTCAATATCCGTTGGCAATTGCTGCCGGGATTTTGAGACCTTATCACGAACGTCATTGGCCGCTGCTTCCAAATCGGCATTCAGATTGAATTCCACTGAGATTACACTTACCTGTTCACGGGATACTGAATTCATCGCGCGGATGCCATTGGCTTCGGCTACTGCTTCTTCCAGGGGTTTGGTCACCTGCGATGCGATGATGTCTGCACTGGCTCCCGGGTATACGGTTGTGATGGTCACAATAGGTGAATCGGTCACAGGATATTCACGTGTGCCTAAAAATGTATAACCTACGATGCCGAAGAGAATCAGCAGCACCGACAATACGCCGGCAAGTACAGGCCGGGATATACTTACTTGTGATATAGCGCTCATATAATTGTCAATTGCTAATTGTTAATTGTTAACGCGGCAGGAATGTTATTTCAAACTGGCAAATCTTACGGTTGCGCCGGGCATTAACCGTAATAGATTACTGGTCACTACAGTATCTCCTTTATTTAATCCATGTAAAACTTCTACAGAATACGGTCCGCGCTGTCCGATCTCAATTGCGTTTAATTGCACCTGGCTGTTTTTCACTGTATAGACACTATAGCCTTGCGAAGAAGGAATTAATGCCTGTGAGGAAACCATCAGGGCATCAGCAGAGGAGTGCAGTGACAATTGCATTCTGGCACTTTGTCCGGATAGCAGAATCCTGCCTGGATTCTGGCTGACTGCACGGATCAGAAGTGTTCTGGTACTCTGATCCACACCGGCTTCACGTGCAATTACTTTGGCGTTATACTGCCGGGTATCAGATGCTACAGTGAATTTCTGCACACTACCCTGGGTAATGGTTTGTGCATATTTTTCCGGTACATGGAAGTCCACTTTAACCTGACTGTTATCCTGAATATGGGTCAGAACAGTATTGACTGAAACCACTGCTCCAGGATAAACGTGAACAATTCCTAGCTGACCACTGAATGGCGCCCTGATCCGGGTTTTATTCAGCATGACCTGCAACTCTACAATCTGTGCTTCCAGAACTTTCAGGTTGGTAAAGGCCTGATCGTAATCCTGTTGCACAACGGCTTCATGCTGAATGAGATCGCGTAAACGTTCTTCGTTAAGTTTCGCCAGTTTTTCCTGCTGATGAAATTTTTCCAACTGGGCGAGCAGGTCGGCATTATCCATTTCAAAAAGTAGTTGCCCTGCCTGTACAGTTGCTCCATCTCTTACACTGATCCGTATGATCTTTCGTGGGAGTTCGCTGACAATATCTACTTCCTGATTGGGTTCCAGGGTTCCGGTGATTTCCAGTTCATCCTTTAAAACGGCTGGCTTAACAATAAAGCCATCCACCGGGATGCCTGGGGCCACTGTCGAAGCCGGGGTAACGGTGGCAGCCTTGTCTTCAGCCTTGGCATAACAGCCGCCAATGAACATGATAGAGAAATATGCAAGCGCAGCCAGCAATGGGCTGCTGATTAGGTTTCTGGTAATGGTTTGTGTTGTCATGATGATGATTATTAATAGATATATTCAAATAATTCAATATAAATAAACCGACGTCTCCATAGAAATAACAAAAAAGAGGACATAAAGTTATAGATTTATTTAAGTTTTTCGATAAATAAGATAAATTTTTTTTTAAATCTTTAATCCTTCTATAAAACGGATATACTCATCCATCAATTTATTGTTCAGGTAATAACGCACATTCCGGCCTTCCTTATCAGAGGTAACCAGTTCACTATCAATCAATAATTTCAGGTGATGGGCAATCGAAGGCTGGGCCAGGTTGAGCGTATTGTTCAGATCAACACAGTACAGACACTGTTTACTCTTTTTGATTTCCTTCAGGATGGTCAGCCGGTTGGGGTCCGCCAGCGCTTTAGAAATCTTTTCTGCTTTTTTCGCATCCATATAAAATGAGTTACAACGCAAATATAAATCTATTTATCGAAATACTTCAATAAATAAAAAAGGCTAACATTTTCTTACGGTTTAAGGGCCGGACAGACTTCAATTTTACTTCAAAATCTTAGTTTATTTTTGCATGGAATGAAAGTCCTGATAATAGAAGACAGCAGGGAAATGGCTTCCAGCCTGAGGGATTTCCTGTTGAGGGAAAATTATATATGCGAAATAGCCTCTGATTATAAAGAAGCGGAAGAGAAGCTGTTTCGTTTTCAGTATGATTGTATCTTATTGGATATCATGTTGCCCGGCGGAAACGGGTTGAAATTATTGAAACAGATCAAATCCGAACAGCAACAGGCAAACGTATTGGTTATTTCAGCCAAAAACGGGCTCGAAGATAAAGTAACCGGACTCGAAGAAGGGGCGGATGATTATATTACAAAGCCGTTTTATCTCCCTGAGTTACACGCAAGGATACGGGCGATATACCGGCGTAAGAATCTGAATGGCAGCAACCTTGTTCAGTTTAATGAAATTAGCTTGAATACCAACACATTGGGAGTTACGGTTAACGGACGGAATATGGAGGTGACGAGAAAGGAATTCGATCTGTTATTGTATTTTATCGTTAATAAAGATAGGGTCTTGTCACGCCAATCGATTGCCGCACATCTTTGGGGAGATTATACGGATGACCTGGCTAACTTTGATTTCGTGTATCAGCATGTTAAAAACCTCCGGAAAAAAATCGGGGCTGCCCGGGGAATTGATTATATCGGCACTGTGTATGGGATTGGTTACAAATTCAATACCTCAGCTACATGAAACTGATTAATAAGTTCACACTGTGGTATCTCTGCATTGCTCTGACCTGCACGGTCTTCAGTACCGTCATCACATTTTACAGTATTAAGAGCAAAATGGATAATGCGGCGATCGACCGGTTGCTGACCATCAATCAAATTGCGGCGGAAAAAATACGCTCAGGTATCGCGTGGGATTCATCTGTACTGGGAAGAAAAGTTCTGGTCCAGGAATTGACCAACCCGTTGCCTGCGAAGAAAACGACTATTTCAAAATCCGAATCATCTTATCCCGGCTCTCAAAAAAAAGAATACAGGATAGCCGTAAGTTCCTTTACATCAATAAATAACAAAAATTATAATATTACATCCTTTGGATATGTCATTCAATCTGAACATTTATTATCCGGCATAGAAGGGACTATTATTTGGAAATGGATACTGATTTTATCCCTGATCGCTATTTCGGCAAGGCTCGTATCCAGGATCATTCTTTCTCCTTTTAAAGAAACGCTTAAGGCGATCGATCTTTTTAATATCCGGAACAAGGAAAAAATACAGTTACCCCACACGAATACCAGGGAGTTTAAGGAGCTGAATTGTTTTGTAAAATCGATGACCGATAAGGCGGTGGACGAATACATTTCACTGAAAGAGTTTACAGAAAATGCATCTCATGAATTACAAACACCTGTAGCTGTGATGAAAATGAAATTGGAATTGCTGGCTGAGTCGGCGATCACGGACGAGCAGGCCCTGATAATTACCGAGGTGCAGGAGTCACTCGAAAAACTGTCACGAATTAATAGTTCCCTGGCATTATTAACCAGGCTGGAAAACCACGAATATGCAACCCATGAACCGCTTCGTTTTTGCAAGCTGATCAATGAAACACTGGATTTCTATAGGGAGCTAATGGAGATGAAATCTATTTCCCTGACTAAAAATGTGGCTACAGACGTAAACGTATCTCTTAATCCAATGCTTGGACAATTACTCCTGAATAACCTGTTGAGTAATGCCATCCGGCATAATACACGGGAAGGAAAGATCCGGGTCGAACTGACCCATGAAGCCCTGATCATTCAGAATACAGGCGCTGAACCCAATGTTTCCACCACCGAACTATTCCGGCGCTTCAAAAAGGGGAACCAAAGTGATAAATCCATTGGTATCGGGCTCGCAATTGTTAAACAGATCTGCGAAATTCATCATTTCGATATTGATTATACCTTTCAAAAAGGTATGCATATTTTAAGGGTTGGATTTAAAGAAATCAACGCAAATTCCCGACTTTCTTCTACAGCTCCTCAAACGGAGCCCGGCTTCCCGGAGATTTCCGCGCCATCCCTCTCGCTGTAACCTGCGGTTAAACAGGCAGTTTTCTCTAAAATATCTTCTTCAAAATTGCTTCAAGATGATTTTTTCCCTTTGTAGAGGAAATAAAGTCCTTTGTAATGAGATTGAAGCATCCTGGCTATCTTTTTTTATTTCTTTTATCGTGTGTCGCAGGTTTTGCTCAACAGCCACTAACTCTGAGACAGGCGCTGGAAACGGCATTGAACAATTATCCTTCCATTAAGGCGAAGACTAATTATATCAAAGCCTCCGCTGCTTCAACCCGGGAGGCAAAAAGAGAAGCGCTTCCGAATCTTGTAGTTTCCGGGCAGCAGGATTATGGCACGGTGAATGGTCAGAATGGACCGCTTTATAGTTTTGGCTATGCTGTGGCATCATCTGGTATTCCCCAGAATTCGCAAAACTGGCAGGCTGCTTTCGGTGCCCTGTACCTGACAAATATAAACTGGGATTTTTTCGCGTTCGGGAAAGCAAGGCAGCGGGTAAAAGCCGCTGAATCATACTTAAACAGGGATGTCCTGGACAGGGAGCAGGAATTATTTGAACAGCAGGTAAGGGTCGCATCGGCATATCTGAATCTGCTGGCGGCGCAAAGGTTAACACGCTCGGAACAATTCAATCTGGACAGGACAGATACATTAAAAAATGTGGTAACCGTTCGTGCAAAGAACGGATTGATTGCAGGTGTCGATTCCTCACTGGCCAATGCAGAAGTTTCGAATGCAAGAACGGCCCTTACCAATGCGAAAGATGCTGAGCAGGAGAGAGAGAGTCAGCTGGCACAACTGATGGGCATACCGGAAGGTCATTTTACTTTGGACACCGTTTTTATAACAAAAATGCCTTCTGCGTTCAGTGACACAACCACCACCATTCATCCGCTTTTGAAATATTATAATAGCCGGATCAGTGTTAGCGATGCTGAACTGAGATATATTAATACGCTGAAATATCCTGTTTTTTCCGTATTCGGTGTTTTTCAGACCAGAGGATCCGGATTTTCATTTGACTATATCACGAATCATTCGGGTTACAATAAAAGTTATTTGGATGGTATTAGCCCCG